>Ga0207662_10000419_pt1 | contig 18738 bp, 7 predicted proteins | sample KBSS33LmetaG_FD_184338 | JGI IMG/M metagenome (GOLD analysis project Ga0207662, IMG submission 184338) | Switchgrass rhizosphere microbial communities from Kellogg Biological Station, Michigan, USA - KBS S3-3L metaG (SPAdes) (version 2) | ecosystem: Host-associated > Plants > Roots > Rhizosphere... | reverse complement strand
CGCACGCGGTAGCGGAACGTGTACTCCCCGGCGGGGAGCCACTCGAAGAAGAAGTTCTCGCCGCTGTCCCGCACCTCTTCGTACAGGCCGATACCGGTCTGCCACTTGAACCCGGACACGAGCGTGACGGGCTCGAAGCCGGCCCCGCGCGGATCGCGAAGGTGGACGTACTCCGCCGCCTGCTTGGCGCGCAGCGAGAGCTGGACCTCGACCTCGTCACCGGTGGCCAGGGCCGCGCCCTCCGCGATCGGGGCCAGCGTCCACGTCCCTGCGCGGTTCTCGCGGCGGAAGTAGCGCCGTGAGACCGTGAAGAGATCGCCGGCCTCGTCCGCCGGCAGGCGGTCCGTCGCGTAGTGCCACGTCGCGGACGCGAACATCATTCCCGGCGAGGTCTTCTCCACCACGACGGAAGACGCGCGCTCCGCGTCCACGCGCGGGCCGGGGACCACGACCTGGGTGGCCTTGCCCGTGTAGGCGTCGGGCTCGAACGTGAAGGACCGCGTCTCCGTCCCGACCCTCACCGTCGCGTTCTCGCGCACGCCGAGCTGGCCTTCCTGCTTCAGGTAGTGCGCGAGCGCGTAGAGGACCTCGGCCGTGCTGCGCGTGGAGCTCCAGTGGTTCAGCTTCTTGTGCAGGAACAGCCACTGGACGAGACCTTCGCGGCGCGGATCGCGCGGGGCCAGCTCGGCCAGCGTGCGCAGGGCGAACGCGTGCGTCTCGATGGTGTCGTTGTACCAGAGCCAGGCCCGGTCCTCGGGCGCCCACGACGTGCCCGTGTCGGCGTCCGTCTTCGCGGAGTCCATCACGCTGTCCCAGACGAGCTTCGCGTCCGCGGCGCGGCCGCGCCGCTGCAGGGTGAGGGCGAGGTAGCCCTTGAGGTACGGCGAGTGCTGCTTCCAGTGGCGGAACGAGAAGTCGAGCATCTGCTGGCGCTCGGCCGCGGTGAAGACGCCGCCCGTCCACGAGTCGTCCGGATAGCTCGTGAGCACGTACCCGAGGAAGGTCACGAACTCCCACCCGCAATCGCACCTCATGCTGTCGCGGATCCACTCGTCGAGGTAATGGCGGTGCAGGTACGCGAACGACTTCTTCACCATGTCCTTCGGGACGTCGACGCCGAACTCGCGCGCCTTGGACATCCCGTAGACGGTGTAGAGGGTCATGTAGGGCGACGGCGGCCCGCCCGGCCACCAGGGGAACGCGCCCAGCGACGTCTGCGCCTTCTCGAGCTTGGCCAGCGCTTCCTCGCGCGTGGCCCTGGCGATCCGCGGATCGAGGACCTTGGCCAGGTCCTCCGGCTTCTCCGCCCCGCCCTTCGACGCCACGACCCAGGGCGTCTCCTCGAGCTGCATGCGCCGGTTCGGATCGTCGCGGTCCCAGGTCTCGAGCCGCGTGTCCCGCCGGCTCATCTCCGCCGCCATCTTCGCGATCGCGGGATAGCGCGTGAAGAGGCTGGACAGGATGCCCGTGGACACGAAGCGGTTCAGCGTCTGCTCCGTGCACTCGTAGGGGTAGTTGACGAGGTACGGCAGCGCCTGCAGCACGCCGTAGAAGAGCTGGGCGTCGAGGGTGACCACGAGCTGCTCGGTCTGCCGGCTGGGATCGTCCGTCCGCGCGAGAGCGGGGAAGTCGAGCGTGCGCGAGGTCGCGCCCTTCACCGTGACGAACCGCGACTCGACCAGGTGCAGGCGCGAGGGCAGGACGGGAAGGGCGCGCTGCTCGCCGTCGGAGCGGTCGCCGGCGCGGGCCACGACCTTGATGGCGACCGCGCCCAGCCGCTTGGGCGCGACGATCGGCACCGTCACGTTCGCGCTGCCCGCCGCGGGCGCGGCGAAGGTCCGGGGGCGCGTCCGATCCACCCCGAACTCGGCGAGCAGGCTCTCGTGCGTCTCCGGGTCCTCGATCTCGAACGTCAGGTCGCCGGAGAGCGGACCGTCCGAGGCGTTGTTGACGACGATCTTGATCTCGGCCCGATCGCCTTCGCGGAGGAAGCGGGGCAGGTAGGGCCGCACCATCAGCTCCTTGACCGTGCGCGTCTGGGCCTGCGCCGCGCCCGCGCGGAGATCGCGCGTGATGGCGGCCGCCCACACGTTCCAGGAGGTGACGGAGTCGGGCACGGTGAACTCGAAGGTCGCCGAGCCATCCGGTCCGGTCAGGAGCTGCGGCTGCCAGAAGGCCGTCTCGCTGAAGTTGGTACGCAGGGGGACCGCGGCCGCAGGCGGCGGCGGGGCCGCCGCGAGGTCGGCGCTCAGGGTGTCGGCCAGGTTCGACACCTTGCGCTCCTCCCGAGCCTTGGCCGGGGCCATCATTCGGCTGGACTGGACGGTGACTGCCTCCATCGCCATGGGAGCGCCCCCGGCGACACCGCCGACCACGTTGCCGTCGAATCCCAGGTACACCCCGCGGCGCCCGGGTCCGCCGATGGCGTACCCGCTCCAGAAGGCGAGGCGATCCGGCGTCAGGCTTTCACGGACGAACTCCGGTGCGAACGATCCGTCCGACCAGACCACGGTGGCGCGGCCGAGGTTCGCGTAGGCCTCTCCGGCGGCGCTCCGGTTCGGATAGATCGACAGCGCGTTCGCGGGCGCGTGGGGCGCGAACAGGTCGAGCGACCGGTCGTACATGGAGGCCAGCACTTCGGCCGCGGCCGACGCCTCCTGCTGGCGATCCTTGCTGGTGACCGTGATCCGCCACGTCTCGCGGTCTCCGGGGCGCAGCTTGTCGCGGAAGGTCGAGAAAGCGACGGCGAGAGCGCGATCGTCCCAGGGCACGAAGACGGACGCCGCCTGATGCACGAGCTGGTGATCGCGGACGAGGGTGAGCGTCACGCCGAATCCACCGCGGTCCTTCTCGGAGACGGGCAGCTCCAGAACGTCCGCGGCCCGGCCGGAGACGAGATGCCGCACGTCCGTCCTCCGGCCGCCGCGCCAGATCTCGACCGTCATGCGCTGGCCGGGCACGCCGGAGTGGACGAGGACCCGGGCCGTGCCGCCGACGGGGACGGAGGCGCGCTCGACGGACAGCAGGCCGGGCAGCGCGAGCGGCGTGTCGCGGGGCTGCGCGACCACGAGCTCCTGCGTCATCTCGAAGGTCGCGCCGGCGGCATCCCTGGTCTCGTAGTGGAGCCGGTAGGCACCGGCGCCTAGAGGGGGCAGGGCGAGGGCCGCCTCACCCTTGACGTCGTGGGTCACCCTTCCGCTGGCCACCGCCGAGCCGTCGGCCCAGAGCCGCAGTACCTGCCCCGGCGTGTATTGGGGATCGCTGCGGAGGCGCATCTCGTCACCGGGAGTGCGGTAACCGGGACGGGCCTCGGCCCTTCCCGCGGGGACAGGCTGTTCCGCCGGCAGCAGCGTCTGCGCCGGCTGCCGCAACGAGACGAGGCGCCAGGTACCCGCGCCCGCGCGTGGGGTGCCGTCGAGATCGGTGCGGAGGAGGGGCAGGGAAGCCGAGCGGTTCTCGAGGACGAAGCCCGGAGAGTCCGTGAAGCGCGCTTCCACGGATACGAACCCGAGCCGGAAGCGGCGCGTGGCCGACCGCGTCTCGCCTCCTTCATCCGTCACGTCGGCCTCGACGGCGTACGTCCACGTCAGCTCGCGCGCGGCCCGCGCGTCCGCTTCGGGCGTGAAGGAGAGGCTGAATCGGCCGTCCGCGCCGAGGCTGGCGTCACCCGCGGCCACGACGCGAGTGGCCGAGTCGAACGATCCACCCCAGTACCACCACCACCACGGCTGGACGGCCTGCCGCGTGACGCGCCACGCCACCTTGCCCGTGGTCACGGGCAGCCCGAAGTAATAGCGGACGTCACCGCGGAGCGTCGCCTTGTGGTTGAGCCGCATCTCCTGCTCGGGATCGAGCAGGGTCACTTCGAAGGTGGGCCGCTTGTACTCTTCGACGCGCACCGCCGCCTGGCCCGGCAGGGAGCTGCGCACGCGCCATTGGCCGAGCAGGCGTCCCGTGGGGATCGTGAACTCGCCGGCCGCGGACCCGTAGTCGTTGGTCGTGGCCGGCTGGGTCGCGACGACCTGGCCATTGGCGTCGACGAGCTCGACGCTGACGGACGTGCGGGGCGAGGTCCGGAAGCGGGACTCCTCACCGCCGCCCTCGTAGGCCACCACCTTCCACAGCAGCTTCTGCTGCGGCCGGTACACGCTGCGGTCCGTGTAGACCAGTGACGCGTGCGCCACCGGCGGCGCGTTCACGATCGCCCAGGGCACCTGCGCGGAGAGACTGGTGTCGCCGCCGCTGCGCGCGAGCAGGGCCAATTGGTGGCTCCGCCAGTCCTGGCCCGAGACGACGGCGCCCGGTCCCGTGAGATCGAAGGTCACCGTCCCGTCCCCGGCCGCCGTTTGCGTGGCCAGCGGATGATGTCCCTTCTGCCAATCGAGCTGCCACAGCTCGACGCTCGCATAGGGGACGGGAGCCCCCGTACGGCCGGACGTCACGACGACCTCGATGGCGTTCCCCGTCGAGCGTTGGACGAGGACGAGGTCGCTGACGAGCAGGTTCACGGCCTGCGCCTGGTTCGTGCCGTTCCCACGCCGGAAGTCCGCGCGGCTCGAGCCCACCACCACGTAGAGCCCGGGACGGCTCAGGGGCGGCGTCACGAACGTCCGGTGGCGCCGGTAGTCCGGCGTGGGGGGCAGATCGGAAGTCCATTCCGCGGCCGGTCGGCCGCTTTCGATCAGCTTCGGGACGTCTTGCCAGCCGGGAAGGAGGTTGTAGTCGCGCGCCGTGCGCATCCGGCCGGCGAGGTCGACCGCGTACGCGCGAAAGTAGAGCCGGGCGAGGTTCGCGTGATCCACCTCGATCGAGCGGCGGCCCGGCCCGTCGAGGCTCATGGCGGCGAGCTGATAGGCCGGGGCCTCGATTCCCGCGACGATGGCTCGGCACTGGCGTCCCCCGATCGACTCCGGATAGGCGGCCGCGCCGGCCAGGGCGATGGTCCGCGCGCGCACGAGGGCGTCTCCGGCGTCCTCCTCCTTCACGAAGTCCGCGAGCGTCGCCTGGCCCACGGCCCACCATTCGAGGTCCCGCATCGCGGGCAGCCGGCTCTCCAGGTCGTCGCGGATCTCCTTGCGGTCCTCGCTCGCGGTGAACGAGGCATGGAGCCGCCGCAGTCGCTCCAGACGGGCTTCGAAGGCCGCCTCCCGGCGCCCCGCGGACGCGTGCCAGCTCTCCAGGTCGGTCAGGACGGCGGCGACCCGTGTGAGCGGGTGCGCGGCGGGATCGTCGACGCTCGCCTGTGTCGGGGCGAGCAGCGCCGACAGGTCGAGGCGGTACAGCTCGTGCTGTGGCGGGCTCCAGAGCGCGGTGTCCGCCAGCAGCTCGACGATCAGGTAGGACACGGCGTCGCGCACCGTCCCCCGGATCCGCGCGGGGTAGTTGCCGCGCTGGAGGTAGTCCTGGATGCGATCGACGGGGTCGGCGCCGATGCGGTCGCGTTGCGCCCACACGCGCGCGTAGACGCGCGCCGCCTCCGCGCCGATCTCGTCCGCGGTCCACTTCTTGAGATCGAGCGGATCCTTCGACTCCACGCGCTCCCGTTGCCGGATCTCCCACGAGTAGGCCCGGAGATAGTGGACGAGGGTCTCGCCGTAGAAGAGATCCAGGATCGCGGTGGCCTTGGGGCCCGGCGGCCAAGGGTTCTCGCGCAGGAAACGCACGACGGTCTCGTAGCCGTGCAGGGCAGTTCGGAGCTGGGCTTCGCGCACGAGCGCACGCGCCCACTCGTCTTCGTCGCCGCGGGCCTGGGCGCGGGCGCGGATTTGGGCGACCACCGCGGCCGCCGCCTCGTATTTCTGCTCGCCGGAGAGCCGGTCGGCCTCTTCCCAGGTGGCATTCACGGTAGGGGGGGCCGAGGTGGCGGACGGGGACGGGCGGGGCGGGCCGGGGGGGCGGCGCGTCTGAGGTGCGGCGATCCCCAGGCCCAGCAACACGATGACGATGGAGGACCCACCCAGCACCGCGCGCGATCGCGTCGTTCTCATGGCTGGATTACAAGGTCGGGGGCGCTCTTAATCCGCGAAGTGCTGGCGGTTGGACACCGTTCGCCGCGGCACCGGTCCCTGGGCTTCAGCCGCCGACCACGCCTTGCGTGTTCACGAAGAGCGAATACAGGGACGTGCTGGCCGCCATGAACAGCCGATTCCGCTGCGCGCCGCCGAAGCAGACGTTAGCGCAGCGCTCGGGCAGGTCGATGCGGCCGATGAGCTTGCCGTCCGGATTGAAGACGGCCACACCGTCGAGGCCCTCTTCGCCCATGCCCCAGCCGATCCAGAGGTTGCCGTCGGTGTCGACGCGCAACCCGTCGGGCGTGCCGGGGCCGGCGTCGACCAGCGTGCGCCGGCGGGCGAGCTTGGAGCCGCCCACGACGTCGAAGGCCACGATCGTGCGCGGCGAGGTGCCCGCTTCCACGACGTAAAGGATCGCCTCATCGGGTGAGAACGCGAGCCCGTTCGGGCGGTTGACGTCGGACGCCGCCACCGCCAGCCGACCGTTGCCGGGATCGACCCGATACACGTTCGTTGCAAGCTCCGGCGTCGCGCGGTGACCCTCGTAGAAGCCCAGCACGCCGAACGGCGGGTCCGTGAACCAGATCGATCCGTCCGACTTGCAGACGATGTCGTTGGGCGAGTTCAGGGGCTTGCCCTCGAAGCGATCCGCGACGACCGTGATCGTCCCGTCGTATTCGGTACGGGTGACGCGCCGCGCGTCGTGCTCGCAGGTGAGGAGCCGTCCCTGCCGGTCGCGGGTGTTGCCGTTCGAGTTGTTCGACGGCTTCCGGAAGACGCTGATGGCGCCCGTCTCCTCCTCCCACTTGAGGATCCGGTTGTTGGGGATGTCGCTCCACAACAGGTACCGCCCGTCCCCGAACCACACGGGGCCTTCCGACCAGCGGTACCCGGTGCCCAGCCGCTCGACCTTGGCCGAGTTCACGCGGTACTTCAGGAAGCTGGGATCGAGGATCTTGATGGCGGGATCGGGATAACGGCCGCTGGGCTGCCAGTCCGCGTCCGCGCGCGGGACGATCGCGCCCGCGGCGAGGAGGGCGCCGGCGCCGGTGGCGAGGAATTCGCGACGCGTGGCTCCCATCCTCAGGCCTCCGCGTCCACGGCCCGGATCAGCGCCTTGATGTAGCCGAACGTGTACGCGAAGGCCTGCGCGCCCGCCGTGTCGCCCGTGATCTTCGGCACGTGGTCGGGCATGAGCATGCCGTCGTAGCCCACTTCCTTGTAGACGCGCACGGCCTGCAGCATGTCCACGTCGCCGTCGTCGATGAAGGTCTCGCGAAAGTCCAGGAAGCGGCCCGCGATGTTCCGGAAGTGCACGTTCACGATCTTCCCGCGCGAGCCGAAGTAGCGGATCACGTCGAAGATCTGCCGGCCCGGATCCTCCAGCATCTCGGACACCGTGCCCTGGCAGAAGTTCAGGCCGTGATACGGGCTGGAGCGGATCTCGACGAAGCGCTTCAGGCCCTCCACGCTGCCGAGCACGGTGTGGACGCCGCGCCAGCCCGTGTCGTGCGGCATTCCGGGATCGTGGGGATGGCAGGCCAGGCGGACCTTGTGCTCCTCCGCCACCGGCACCACGCGGTCGAGGAAATACGTGATGCGCTCCCAATAGGCGTCGGCGGGGACGGGGCCAGCCTCCGTGGGCGTGGACGCGCGCGCGCCTGCCTTCGCGTACGAGAACGTGCTGTATTGCGCGCCGCCGCGTCCGGTCGTGGGCTCCGTGCGCACCACGCCCAGGATGCTCATGTTGTATTTCAGGGCCGGGATCCCGGCCCGGGCCGCGTTGCGGATCATGGTGCAGATCGCGTCGATCTCGCGGTCGCGCTCCGGGCTGCGGCCGAGCATCAGGTTCGGGTTCTCCGCGCTCGCGATCGGGTGCGAGCTGAGGGGCAACGGGACGCAGTCCAGCTTGATGCCGAAGGACTCGACGCGCTCGCGCAGCTTTGTCAGGCCCTCGACCGACCATTGCTCGTCCAGGCGCGCGGACGGCAGCGTGCTGCAGATGTTGTTCACGCCCAGCGCGGCCAGGATGGCCAGCGTCGCGTCGGACGAGTCGTGCTGCGTGCCGACTGTCATGAGCGCACGCTTGCGCGCCGCCGGAGCCGGCACCGGCGCGGCCTGCGCGGCCGACCATTCCGCGGCGGCGGCGCCGAGGGCGGCCCCGCCCGCCAGCCGTCCGAAGTCGCGACGGTCCATGGCTGCGCAGCATACGCCGTGATAGCGTTTCGCGAAATGCGCATCGCGCGGCTGCACGGACGGCAGGACCTGCGCCTCCACGACGAGGACAAGCCCCGGCCTGGCCCCGGCGAGGTTCTGGTGCGCGTCGGCGCGGTCGGCGTCAGCGGATCCGATATCCACTGGTTCGCGGACGGCGGGATCGGGGACGTGCACGTGGCGCGGCCGTTCGTGCTCGGCCACGAGTTCGGCGGCACTACGGAAGACGGCCGCCGCGTCGCCGTCGATCCCGCGATCCCCTGTGACCGGTGCGAATCGTGCGCGGCCGGACATGCCAACCTCTGCCAGTCCGTCCGCTACGCCGGAGACGGCGCGCACGACGGAGGTCTCGGCGAGTGGGTGGCGTGGCCGGAGCGCTGCCTGGTTCCCCTGCCGGCTCCACTGACGGAAGCGGACGGCGCGATGCTGGAGCCGCTGGGGATCGCGATCCACGCCCTCGACCTGGCTCACCTGCGCCTGGGCGCGCGCGTCGGCATCTTCGGCTGCGGCCCCATCGGCCTCCTGCTCGTCCAGCTCGCCCGCCTCACCGGCGCGCGCGTGTTCGCGACCGAGCTGGCCCGGCGGCCTCATCGCCTGGAAGCGGCGCGGGCACTGGGCGCGGAGGTCTTCGCGGCCGAAGAGGGACGCGAGGGAGCCGCCATCCGCGCGGCCGCGGGAGGCGGAGGGCTCGACTGCGCGTTGGAGGCGGCGGGAGAGCAGGCGGCCATCGATGCCGCGGTGGACGCCGTGCGCCCGGGCGGCCGCGTCGTGCTCGTCGGCATCCCGAGCGAGGTCCGATCGTCTTTCAATGCGGGCACGGCGCGGCGCAAGGGCCTGACCCTCGTGCTCGCGCGGCGGGCGGGGGACGTCTACCCGCGCGCGGTCCAGCTCGTGGCCAGCGGACGCGTGGACGTGCGCTCGCTGGTGACGCACCGCTTTCCGCTAGCCGAGATCGGAGCCGCCTTCGAGGCGGCGACGGCGCGCACCGGGCACAAGGTCATCGTCGAGCCCTGACCGCGAAGCGTACTCGTTCCAGAACGGGTTGCTTCAACCGCTACTTGCGCTCCGCGCCGGCGCCAACCCAGTAGCCCCGCCTCGCCCGAACTGTCCCCTTCACACTGCGCAGCTTCACCGCGAGCGGATGCCACCCTGCGCGCTTCACTCCCTGCGCTTGGTAACGCAGCACGTAGCGCTCGCCGATGGACGCGGCGATGGCGCCGAAGGCGGCGCGCAGATCCTTCGACGTGCCCGCGATCCAGAACCGTCCCCCGGAATGCTCCGCGATCTCGTGCAGGACGCGTGCGGTGTTGCGTCCGTCGGACGAGGAAGGCGAGGCCGTGCTCACCACGTGCACGAGCGAGTTCGAGCGCTCCGCGACCTTGCGGACCTCGTCGCTGGAGAGGATGCTCATGTTGTCCTCGCCGTCCGTGAAGAGCGCGATGAGCGAAGGCATCTCCGGGTCGGCCAGGGCCAGGGCCGCGTAGAGGGCGTCGTAGGCGGACGTGGCCCCGGCGGCGCCCACGGCGGCCAGGGACGCGCGCACGACCTCCTTGTCCGCGGTGGGCCGCGCGCGCCACCAGATCTCCTCGCTGAAGGCGAACAGCGAGGCTTCGTCCTTCGCTCCCAGGCCGTCGAGGAAAGCCGCCCCTGCGCTGCGAAGGGCGATCAGCCGCCCGCCGGCAACGCTGCCGCTCGTGTCGAACACGAGCGCCGCTTGCACCGGACGCGACTCCGCGGAGACGAGCTCCGGCGATTGCAACACGCCGCCGTCCTTCAGCTCGAAGTCGGCGGCGTGGAGGCCGGGAACGCTTCGTTCGCCCTGCGTCACGAAGACGTCCACGTAGACGTATTCGACGGAGGAGGCGAACACCGGCGGCGGCGCGGGCGGAACCTGACCGACGGCCAGGGCCAGCCCGAAGACCGCGAGGACCGGCATCATTTGTCCGCCTCGAGGCGCAAGGCCTCCAGCGCGTCCTCGGCGCCCGCGGCGTTGCTCGCCGGGTAGATCCAATACGGGTCGCTCTCCGCGCGGCGCCCGGCGTGAGCCAGCGCCTGCTCGAGCACGCGCCGCGCGCCCGCGGCGTCGCCCGAAGAGAGCCGGAGGTGGGACAGCGCGAGGGCCGCCGCCTGGGACTGCGGCTCGAGGGCCAGCGCTTCCTCGTACGCACGCGCGGCCTCGGTCGCGCGGCCCGCGCGTTCGAGCGCCTGTCCGAGGAAGAGCTGGCCCAGGTACGGGAGAGGGGGCGGGCCACCGCGACGGAGCGCGTCTTCCAGAGTCTGGCGCGCGCTCTCGTCTTCCTCGAGATGCCAGCGCACGCGGCCGAGCCGGATCCGCGCCTCGAACAGGTCCGGATCCGCGCCCACCGCCTCCGCGAGCGCGCGCTCCGCCTCACGGTACCAGGCCGTGCGAACGCCGCGCGGATCCTGGCTGGGCAGGTTCGCGAGGGTCGCCTTCTCCTCGCTGGCGGACCCGAGGGCGAGAAGCAGCGACGGATCGCCGGGGAATCGGTCGAGGCCATCGCGCGCCCACTGCTGCGCCGCGTCGAGGCAGAAGTCCCATTGGCTCCGGTTGGCCATGGCCAGGAAGAACCGGCGGGCGAAGTCGCGCATGCCATTCCGGTTGGCGATGACGGCCGCGATCTGCCCGGCGCGGCGCGCGTGGTCGCCGGGGCAGGGCCGCGGATGCTCGACGCTCTGGCTGCGCGGGTGCTCCAGGATGTCGCGGTCCGTGTGCAGCAGGACCGCGGCCTTCAGCGGGAGATCTTCGATCGGGTCCGGGCACGACGGACACGCGGGTCGTGATCGTTGAAGAGCGCGGATCTGGCGGTCCAGCTCGCTCGGGCGCCAGGTAGCGAGGGCGGCGACGGCCGCCTCCCTCTCACCCGCGGCGTAGCGGCGGATCAGCGCCTCGTAGTCCGGGCTGACCACCGCACCGGCGAGGACGGCCAGCGCCACCAGCACGGAGCCGATGATGGCACGGGAGGACGGCCTGGCTAATAGGGCCGGTCCGGGTTCATGAACCGGTAGTTCCGCAGCGCTTCCGTCATCTTGCGCGCGGTGTCCGCGACCACCGGCTCCGTGTCCTTCTCCAGCATGGCCAGGGCGGGGATGGCGTGCGCGAAGTCGAACATGGCGACCGTGGGCACGGCTTCGGTGCGGACGCGCAGGTCTTCGTCCCGCGCCAGCGCCTGCGCGACCGGCCACGCGCGGTCGGGACCGAGGCGTTGGGCGCCGATGAGGAGGCGCAGGCCCGTGGCGGAAGCGGCGCGCACGGCCGGGTCCTGGCTCTGCACGTTGTCGAGGATGCACCGGTCGGCGGCGGCGCTCGCGTGTGCGGGAAGGGCGCGGGCGGCCACCCATTTCGCATCCTCGTTGCCCGTCTCCAGCGCGTGGCACAGATCGATGGTGGCGCGCTCGCCGAGGGCGGCCATGAACGCGACGGACACGCGGCGCTTGCGCTGGGACGCCGTGCGGTCGGGATCGTCCAGCTTCAGGGCCCCGAAGTAGGCGTCCACGAGGCCCGGCTGCTGGAGCTTGACCAGGCAGGACAGCGTCTCCTCGCCGACCACGGGCGCGCGCGCCAGCTCCAGGTAGTGGTCGTAGCCGCCCTCGTCCGCGCATTCCCCGGCGGCGAAGAGCGTGGCCGGGACCCCGTCCTGCTGCACGCGCGCGAGCTGATGCGCGCTGAAGGTCAGGTCGACCTTGCGCGGCCGGAAGAGCGCGACGCCCAGCACCAGCGCCCCCACCACGGCGGCCACGGCGAGGAACACCTGCAACGGGGGCAGGTGGCTGCGCACGCGGCGCGCGGCCTGGGCCGCGGCCACCCGCCGGGCCGCCACCGGCGCCGCGCTGCGGATCTCGTCCCACGCCGAGGTGACCGCTTCCGGATTGGCGGCCAGCTCGTCCAGGCGGGCGGCCACCGTCTCGCGATGGACGCCGCCGAATCCCCGGTTCCGCAGGTCCTGGACCAGGGTATCGACGTTCATGCCCCGGATCGTCTTGGTGCCGGGGGCGGCTCTGACCGTGGCGAGGGTGGCGAGGTGCGTGCGCGCCTTCTCGTCCCAGGCGGGCAGCGCGCGCGCTTCCGGCTCCCAGTCGAGCCGCCAGATGCGCAAGGCGAGGTCGGTGCCGCCGGTGAGAAGGGTGTGGCCCGCGGGCAGCGCGGCCAGGGAGAGGACGGCGCCCGTGTGGGACAGCGTCTGCAGGCAGCGCCCGCTCTCCATGTCCCAGACGCGGACGGTCTTGTCGCGGCTGGAGGACGCGAGGTGCCGTCCGTCCAGGAAGAAGCAGACCGACGTGACCTCCGCCGTGTGGCCGGCCAGCGTGCGCACCGCGCGCCGCGAGCGCAGGTCCCAGATGCGGACGGCGGAATCGACTCCGCCCGACGCGGCCTGCCTTCCGTCCGGGCTGATCGCCACCGTGCCCACGCTGCCGTCATGGCCTTCGAGCACGGCCACGCAGGAGTGCGTCTCCAGGTCCCACACGCGCACGGAGGCGTCCCAGCCGGCGCTCACCGCGTAGCGGCCGTCGGGTCCGAACGCACACGCGCTCACCTGCGCCTCGTGCCCTTCGAGCACGTGCAGGAGCCGGCCGCCGGGCAGCTCCCACAGGCGCAAGGTCTGGTCCGAGCTGGCGCTGATCAGCGCCCGGCCGTCGGGCGATACGGCGACGCCGTTGACGTAATCGGTGTGTCCCTGCAGCACGCGGGCCGGGCCGCCGTCCGCGAGCGGCCAGAGGCGCAGCGTGCGGTCCCAGCTCGCGGAGACGCCCCAGCGGGCGTCGGGACTGATGGCGACGGCGGCCACCGTGGCTTCGTGTTCGGCGTGCGCGGCCAGGGGCGCGCGTGCGGCCAGGTCCCAGATGCGCACGTGCCCGGTGAGGTCGCCGGAGAGGGCGCGCGTGCCGTCCGCGCTCACGGCGACGGCCACGACGGGATCGCGGTGGCCGTCGAGCGCGGCCAGCTCCCAGGCGGACTCGAGGCCTTTGCGAGGGAGGTACGAGGTCACGTCGTCCCAGAGGCTCAGCGCTTCCGGCGAGCGCTCGTGGCCGGGGACGAAGCGCGCCTCGCGGGCCAGCTTCACGGCCGTGGCGAGGTCGCCGCGGGTCAAGGACTGGCGCGCTTCCTCCAGGCGCTGGCGGAAGGCGGCGTCGCGGTGCTGCACGTCGGAGACGGAGACGGGCCGGGCCACGGCGTAGGGCGGACGGCGCCAGGCGCCGTCGAGGCGCACGGCGTGGATCGACTTGCCGCAGGAAACCCAGAGGGTGGGGGCATCGCGCACGCCCGCGGCGGCGAGGATCGGCGAGTCCAGGCGCACGAGCGCCTTGAAGCGGCCGCGGGCCAGGTGCCACACGCGAACGCTGCGGTCCTGCGAGGCGGCGGCGCACCACTGCCCGTCCGCGGAGACCGCGACCGCGCTCACCGGGAGCGAAGGCCCGGCCAGCACGCGGCCGGGCTGCCCCGTGGCCGTGGCCCACTGGCGGACGGTGCGATCCTCACCGCCCGACACCAGCACGGAGCCGTCCGCGCTGAGCGCGACTCCGGCCACGCGACCCTTGTGGGCGGTGAGCGTGGCGCGGGGCTCGCCGGCGGCGAGGTCCCAGACGCGCACGGTGCCGTCCAGGCCCCCGGACGCGGCCAGGGCGCCGTTGTCGTTGATGGCCACGCAGGTGACGGCCTCCGTGTGGCCCTCGAAGGCCTGCAGCGCGCGCCCGCTGGCCAGCTCCCAGACGCGCACCACGCGGTCGGAGCTGCCCCCGACGGCCAGCCGTCCGTCGCGGCTGATGGCGACGGCGGTGGTGACCCCCGGGTGCCGCTGCATCGCGCGCACCACCCGCCCCGTGGAGAGATCGAGGAGCTGGGGCGGCGCGCCTTCGCCGGCGACGAGGACGGAGCGGCCGTCCGGCGTCACCGCGACGCAGCGGATGCGCAGCTCGGGCACGGTCAGTCCCGGCTCGGACTGCGTGGACCCGACGGTCCAGGTGCGCAAGGTGGGTGTGCCGATGGCGGCGAAAACCCGGCGGCCGTCGGGCGTGACGGCGAGGGCGATCGCGTTCTCCGTCAGGTCCTTGAAGACGCCGGTCCGCTCGTGGCCGGGGACGAGACGCGTGATCGCGGTGGCGGCGTCGCGGGGCATCTCGGGATGGCGCGCCGACCGCTCGCCGTACACGCGCTGGGCCTCGTCCGCCTGCCCCATCGCCGCGTACGCGCGCGCGAGCGCGGCCACGTCGACGGGCTGCTCGTCCGTGGACCGCATCACTTCGACCAGGCAGGCCGCGGCATCCTTCCAGCCCACGACGTCGCCGGTGGCCGTGGCCAGCGCGCCCAGGGCGAGCCCGCGGTCTCGCTGCAGCTCCGGGGTCGGGGCCCCCGTCTTGGCCGCAGCGTTCAACGTCGTGACCGCGCGCTTGTATTCGCCGAGGCCGAGGTGCATCGCGCCCAGGAGGTGGAGGCCGCGCGCCGAACCGCTGCTCGCGCGCTGGGCCTCCTCGATGCGGGCGAGGAGGTCGGTGTCGCTGGCGCGGCCCTGCGTCCAGGCATGGAGCGCCTGGTTGAAGGTCGATTCGAGGTGCTGGGGCTCCGCGGCCAGGGCCTTGGCCCACAGCGCGTCGGGGTCGCCGCGGCCGAGGTCGAGGAGCGAGACGGCGCGGTTGTTGAGAGTGGCCGCGGTCTGGCGGCCCGCGGTCGGCTTCGAGCGCGGATAGGGCCGGCCCGTCTCCGCCTCGTAGACGGCGATGAGCGCATCCGCCGCCTCCGCCATCGTGTGGGGTCGGCCCTCCGGCTCTGCCGTGAAGCAGCGGCGCAGGAGCGCGATGACGGCGGGCGGGATGGGGGGAAGTCCCTCGGGCGCGTCCTCGACCACCGCCTCCTCGAGGACCTTCGAGGCGGCGGGCCCGACCTGCCACGTGCGCTGGCCGAGGAACGCCTCCAGGACGGAGAGGCCCCAGCTCCAGGCGTCCGTGCGGCGGCTGAGCGGCTTGCCCGCCCATTGTTCGGGGGACATGTACGCGGGCGTACCGCCACCGCCGCCCGCGGCCAGGGCGGTGGTGCCGCCGTCGCCGGTGCCCATCGTCACGGAGGCGGGGGCGATGCGCGCGCCCGCCAGACCGAAGTCCGTCACCTTGGCCACGCCTTCGGCCGTGATCATCACGTTCGCGGGCTTGACGTCGCGATGGACGAGGCCCTGCTCGTGCGCGTCGTGCAGGCCCCAGGCGAACTGGATGGAGGCGTCGAGGATGGAGTCGAGGGTGGCGAGCTTGCGGTCGCGGATCGCGTCACCCAGCGTGCCGCCGTCCACGAACTCCGCGAAGACGCGCGGAATCCCTTCGAGGCGCCGCACGTAGTAGCACGACACCATGTGCGGGTGGAGGGGGAGGTTGACCCACGTCTCCGCCTCGCGCTCGAACGCCTCGACGCCGCCGGCGGCGTCCAGGGCCTGCTTGAGCGGGACCTTCACCGCGAGGTCGACGCCCCAGCCGCGGTGGTGAACGCGGTAGACGCGGCCCATGCCGCCCTGGCCGAGGAGGCCGGCCACTTCGTAAAGGCCGAGCACGACGTCGCCGGTCTTCCATTCCCTCGGGCCGGCGGTGGCGGGCGCGGCTTCCGCGACGGTGGGGAGGGGAGCGCCCGGCGAAGACGGCGCGGGAGCCGCGGCTTCGGCGACGGTCCGCTTGGGCTCCGCCGGTGACGCAGGCACGGACGGCGCGAACACGGTGGGCGCGGGAACGGGGGCCGCCGCCTTCGGCGGTGCCTCCAGCATGGTGGGCGCGGGCGCGACCGGGCGCGGAGGCGCGGCCGGAGGGTTCACCGGAACCGGAGCCACCTCAACCGGAGCCACTGGAACCGCAGGCCGAGCCGCCACCACCGCCACCACGGTCGCGACCTCCGCCTGCGCGGGAGCCGGAGGAGGCGGCGGCGCGGTGGGCGCGATTGGCGGCGCCGTGGGCGCGGCCGGCGCAGCGGCTGGCACCGCCGCCGGCACCACCGCCGGGGAAGCGGTCGGAGCCGGAGCCGGAGCCGGCGCCGTCGCCGGAGCCGCCGACGCCACCGGCGCCGTCGCCTGCACCAGGAAGCTCATCCCGCATTGCGAGCAGCGCACGGTCTTGCCGAGGAGGCGCGCGGGCGCGTTGCCGGCCTTCTGGCAGCTCGGACAGGTGATGCGGAGGGTGGCGGCAGCTTCGGCCATCAGAGTGCCTTGCGCAGGGCGTCGCGGAATTCGGGGGCGGAGGAATAGCGCCGGTTGAGGTCGTCGTCCACGGCGCGGTCGACGACCTCGGCCAGGGCGGCCGAGATCTGCGGCTTGCGGTCGCGGATGGGAACGACGTTGCCGCCGAGGACGACGGCCAGCGGGTCCTTGGCCGCCTGGAAGTCACGCACGTAGCGCAGCGTGAGCATGTAATAGACGGTCGCGCCCATGCTCCAGACGTCGCTGGCGGGGCGGAGCAGCCGGAAGTTCGTGAGCTGCTCGCGCGGCATGAACTGCAGAGTGCCCGCGGCGAAGCCGGTGGCGGTCATGCCGCTGAGGCCGGCCTGCTGGAAGCTCTTGGCCAGGCCGAAGTCCGTGAGCTTGGCCACGGACATCTCGGCATCGGTCAGGAGGATGTTCTCGGGCTTGATGTCGCGGTGGATGAAGCCTTGCTCGTGCGCGAAGCTGAGCCCGTCGAGCGATTGCTGTGCGATGCGCATGGCGACGTCCAGGTCGAGCGGCTTCTGGCGGGCGAGGAGCGCCGCGGAGAGGCTGCCGCCCGCGCAATAGTCCATCGCGAAGTAGAAGGTATCGCCCTGCGAGCCGTGGGCGTACATCGTCACGATGTGGGGATGGCGGAGGCTGCCCGTCACTGCGATCTCGCGGTCGAACACCTCGCGCGCGTGCGCGTCCACCGCGGCCTCGGGGCGCATGAGCTTCAAGGCGAAGGTGGCCCCGTCGGAGAGGCGCGTGGCCAGGTGAACGACGCCCATGCCCCCGCGCCCGAGCAGGGGCCCCAGGGCGAAGCCGGCGACCGTGTTCTGGGGCCCCGTCTTCGAGGAGTCCTCGATCTCGATGGCGAGGTCGAGCGGCGACGGGTCGCGGACCACGGGCGGGGGCGCGGTGACGCCGTCGATGTGCACGTTGATGACGGTGGCCCCGACCCGGATGAGGTCACCGTCCCGCAGGTCCACCTGCGGCAACGGCCTCTCCGCCGCCTGCTCCGGGCTGAGGTGCTTCTCGCGGCCCCCGTGCTTCTGGCCGTTCACGTACGTGCCGTTGAGGCTGCCCAGATCGCGCAGGCGCGCCGCGGGGGGGTTCACCTCGAGCAGGAAATGGTGGCGCGACGCCGTGGCGTCGTCCGCCGCCAGCTCGGCGTGGCAGTCCGGGGAACGGCCGAAGAGGAAGGTGTCGTGGCCGTCGAACTCGAAATGTTTCCCCTGGATCGGGCCCGCCACTACGTCCAGGCAGACGCGACCGGGCATGATCGGGGCGCGATTATAGGCGAGAACGACCCCACGTCTCGTGGCCGCGCCCTTCGACGTGATCTGCGTCGCAGGTGGTGGAAACGCTAGGGATTGGCGCGCTTCACGAGCTGGTTCTGAACCGGGGTCAGGGTGGCTGTGTGCGCGGCCACCATCCGGCGGATGGCCGCAATGACGTCGGGATGCCGCGCGGCCACGTCGTAGCTCTCGCCGGGGTCCTCGTCGAGGTTGAACAGGAGGGGCGGGTCGTGCGCGACCTCCGGGTCCGGGCCGTATTCTGACTTGGTGAAAAAGTGCGCCTTGTACGGCCCGTGGCGCAACGCGTAGAGGGTGGGCCCGCGGTAATAGAAGACGTCCTGGCGCGGGCTGGGCTCGCCGCGGAGGAGCGTCCCGCTCAGGTCCACGCCGTCGAGGACGCGGTCGCGCGGCGGGGCCGCGCCCGCGAGCGCGCACACCGTCGGCAGCAGGTCCATGGTCGCGCCCATGTCCGCCACCACCGCCGGCAGGACGTGGCCCGGCCAGCGGAAGATCGTGGGCACGCGCATCCCGCCTTCGTAGGTCGCGCCCTTGGCCCCGCGTAACGGACCGGCCGATCCCCCCTGCTCGTTGAAGAGCGACCAGGGCCCGTTGTCGCTGGAGAAGACGACCAGGGTCTGCTCGTCCAGGCCCAGCGTCCGCAGTGTGTCCAGGACCTGGCCCACGCTCCAGTCCAGCTCTTCGATGACGTCGCCGTAGCGGCCGCGGCGGCTCTTGCCCGCGAACCCGGGTGAGGCGAATAGCGGCATGTGCGGCATCGTGTGCGCCAGGTAGAGGAAGAACGGCCGGGACGCGTTGGCGCGGATGAAGCGCACGGCCTCGTCCGTATAGCGGTGCGTGATCGACGACTGGTCGGCCGGCCGCTCCGCCACCTGGTCGTCGCGCATGAGGGGCACGTTCCAGTACTCGGTCCGCGGGTTCATCAACCGCTCGCGCTTCTTCGGGTCCTCGCCGCCGATGGACGCGCCGGGGATCGCGACCATGTCCATGTCGTTCGAGTAGGGGATCCCGAAGTAGCGGTCGAACCCG
>Ga0207662_10000415_pt1 | contig 18792 bp, 7 predicted proteins | sample KBSS33LmetaG_FD_184338 | JGI IMG/M metagenome (GOLD analysis project Ga0207662, IMG submission 184338) | Switchgrass rhizosphere microbial communities from Kellogg Biological Station, Michigan, USA - KBS S3-3L metaG (SPAdes) (version 2) | ecosystem: Host-associated > Plants > Roots > Rhizosphere... | reverse complement strand
GTTCCTGGTCGTCGCCGTGGACGAGGCCGGGGCGTTGTCGCCGCTGTTCTCGATGAACGAGAACATGCTGCGCCTGGAGTGCAACCCTGCCGCCACGCTCGGCCCGCGCATCCACGTCTTCAACTCGTACCTGGATTTCACGTACGACAGCGGCGGCTACACGGTGGACGAGCTGCGCTGGATCCGCCTCGATGCGCCCGCCGGCCAGCCGCTCCCGTTCAACTGGGAGGCGTTCACGAGCGCCGGCGCCCACATCGAGCGCTACCGCTGGGGCGTGGACCTCGCGAGCGTCGCCGACGAGACGCCGCGGAGCGACGAGGTGCACGACTACTCCCACTGGAGCCGCGGCGGCGCACTCGAGCAGTCGTGCACGCTCGTGGGCCTGTCGCCGGGCCTGCACCTGCTCTACATCGAGGCGAAGGACAACAACGGCTACGCGAGCCTGGGGATCGTGGCGGTCACGCTCGTGGTGCCGACGTTCGCAAACGACCTGCTGGTGGTGAACGACACCCGCTTCGAGGTCGACAAGTTCCTCGCCCCGGGCCGCCTCGACACCTACAAAGGGCGCTGGCCGAGTGCCACCGAGCTGGACACGTTCCTGTTCGCGCGCGGAGGTGTTCCCTGGCGCAGCACGCAGGGCGGCTCTCCCGACCTGCGCTCGCCGGCCGGCGTGTTCGCCGGCTACGCGTACGACACGCTGGGGACGAGGCTCGGCCGCGAGTTCCCGTCGCTCGGCGTGCGGCTCGGCGACCTCGGCAAGTACAAGCACGTGGTGTGGATGGTGGACGCCATCGCCTCCGGCTACCAGGACGTGCTCGGCGCGCTTCCCGTGACCGTGCTCCGCTACGCCAGCTCGCCGGGGCGTGCGAGCGCGCTCGGTGCCTACGTGCAGGCGGGGGGCCGCGTGTGGCTCATGGGTGGCGGTGCGGGCACGGCCTCCATCGTCGGCTTCAACTCGAATCGCAACGACGGCCCCAATGGCCAGGTCTACTCGAACCAGCAGGGCGAGCTGGTGCCCGGCCGGCTCATGTTCGACGGCGCCAACTGGCGATCGTCGTTCAGCGCCACGAGCGCACTGATCTCGTTCCAGCGCTCGCCGGCCGCGGAGGCGATCGCGGCGAGGCCGTGGTCCCATGCCGACCGCTGGACCGGCGGCGAGGTGCGCGCGCCGGACTACCTCGAGCTGCCCGAGGAGATGCGGCCGCGCGACCCCGCCACCGACCCCATCCCGCCCACGCGCACGGCGCGCCAGGGCTCGCTCTACTACCGCACGGGCTATCCGTGCGAGTACCTGATCGAGCCGAACGTGATCACCGAGGACGTGGACCCGAACCCGAACCCGGGGCACGTGACGATCGCCTCGACACTGGACACGCTCTACGAGGGCTCGTCGCTGCTGATGCTGCGCTCGCCCGCCCCGACCATGACCTACTACCACGGATCCGAGGCGAACCGGTTCGTGTTCACCGGGTTCGCGCCCTGGGACTTCCGCCGCGACGACGCCATCGCGCTGAGCGACTTCGTGCTCCGGGACATCTGGGGGCTCGCGCGCCTGCCGGTGGACCGCGGCCTCGTCCGCGGCGGCGCCGCCGGCCGGCCGGGGGCGGCGGGGGTGCGGGTAGCGCGCGGAACCGCCACCGGGCGCACCGGGTACGAGTGATGCGCAGACGGGCGTGGCGTGCGCCGCCCCAGCGGGGGTAGGCTGCTCGCCGAGGGAGCTCGGGGGGACCACAGGGGAGGGAATGGCCACGAAGCGCCGGATCTGCCCGGGCATCGCCCGTGCCGTCGCCACCGTCACCTCGGGAGCGCTGCTCGCGCTCGCGCCCGCGCCGGCGTCCGCCCAGAGCTATCTGCTCACCGATCTCGGCAGCCTCGGCGGTGTGAAGGGCAGCGGTGCCTACGCGCTCAACGGCACCGGGGTGGTGGCGGGCTATTCGTTCGTCTCCGGCTCCACGAACGTGCACGCCATGCTCAACGACCATGGCGTGGTCGAGGACCTGGGCACGCTCGGCGGCACGCAGAGCCTGGCGCGCGCGGTGAACGCCTCCGGCTGGGTGGTGGGTTGGGCCTATCCGACAGGCTTCGACTGGCAGCGCGCGTTCCTGTGGCGCGACGGCACCATGACCGAGCTGGGCACGTTCGGCGGCATCCGGAGCGACGCCTACGACATCAACGACGCCGGGCTCGTCGTCGGCTCCTCGTTCACGCCGGAGGGCGAGGAGCTGGCGTTCTGGTGGCGCGACGGCGTCATGCACCAGATGGGGACGCTCGGCGGCACGATCAACCGCGCCACCGCGGTGAACCAGTACGGCGACATCACCGGCCTGGCGTCCACCGTCGACGACCAGGAGATCCACGCCTTCCTCTCCAAGCCCGGCGGCCTGCTCTACGACCTCGGCACGCTCGGCGGGCCCGCGGCCTACGGCCTCGGCGTGAACGGGCTCGTCCACGTCTGCGGCTGGAGCTACTTCCAGTTGAACAACCCGGCGACGCGCGGGTTCTTCTGGGCCGACGGGGTGATGAAGAGCCTGGGCACGCTCGGCGGGGATTTCAGCGCCGCGTACGCGCTCAACGACCACGATCAGATCGTGGGCTCCGCGGCGCGCAGCGACGAAGTTCGCGTGGCGTTCCTGTGGAGCAACGACCAGATGGTGGACCTGAATACGCGCGTGCCTCCGGGAGGCAACCTGCTGCTCACGGACGCGTTCGACATCGACGAGCAGGGCGCGATCGTGGGCGTGGGCAAGCGCGCCAACGGCGAGACGCGCGCGTTCCTGCTCACGCCCGAGGGCGCGGCCGGCGTGAGCGGCACCGGCCCGGTGGCGAGGACGAGCTTCGCCGGCGCCACGCCGAACCCCTCGCGCGGCACGAACCGCTTCGACTTCACGCTCGCGCATGCCGGCCGCGCTTCGCTCGTGCTCGTGGACGTGGGCGGCCGGATCGTGCGCACGCTCGCCGACGGCGACTACGACGCGGGCCCGCAGTCGATCGGCTGGGACGGCCGCGACCAGTCCGGCGCGCGCGTGGCGCCCGGCATCTACCACGCGCGGCTCGCCACCGCGCAGGGCACGTTCACGCGCCGGTTCGCGGTGGTGTTCTAGATCGCACCTCGCCGCGTCGCGGTCGCGTTGCGATCGCGTTCCGGCTGCGGTCGTTGACCCTCCCAAGTCGCGGGTGATACGCTTCTTGGCCGTTGCCGCACCACAGGTTCGGAGGTTGCGTTGCACCGCTTCTACGGAGACCTGACGTGGTACTGGCGCGCCTGGTGGCGCTGCCGGGAGATCGCGTCCGTCCGCAGCACGATGTGACGAAGCCCTCGAACCCGATCTCCCAGCCCATGCCCGAAGGCGTGGGCTTCTTCGTTTCGGAGCCGCGAACCCGATGCTCGTGATCCTCAAGCCCGGCACTCCGGAAGCCGGCGCCGCCGGTGTCATCACCCGGCTGCGCATGGCGGGGCTCGCCGTGCACCGCACCGAGCACGACGGCCGCACGCGCGTCGCCGCGGTGGGGGACACCAGCGCCGTGGACTGGAAGGAGGTCGCGCGCTGGTCCGGCGTGGAGTCGGTGAGCCCGCTCGCGCGCCCGTTCAAGCTCGCGAGCCGCGCGTTCCGTCCCCACGACACGGTCATCTCCGTGGGCAAGGTGGCGATCGGCGGCCCGCAGCTCGCGATCATGGCGGGACCGTGCTCGGTGGAGGGCGAGGAGCAGGTGTTCACGATCGCGCGCGCCGTGGCCCAGGCGGGGGCCACCGTGCTCCGCGGCGGCGCCTACAAGCCGCGCACGTCGCCCTACGCGTTCCAGGGGCTGGGGGAGGAGGGCCTGAAGCTGCTGCGGCGTGCCGCGGATGCGAATGGCCTCGCGGTGGTGAGCGAGGTGATGGAGCCCCAGCTGGTGCCGCTGCTCGCGCGCTACTCCGACATACTTCAGGTGGGCGCGCGCAACATGCAGAACTACGCGCTGCTGCGCGAGGTGGGGCACACCGACAAGCCGGTGCTCCTCAAGCGCGGCTTGGCGAGCACGATCGAGGAGTGGCTGCTTTCCGCGGAGCACATCATGGCGCAGGGGAACGCGCAGGTGATCCTGTGCGAGCGCGGCATCCGCACGTTCGAGACCTACACCCGCAACACGCTCGATCTCAACGCGGTGCCGGTGGTGAAGGAGCTCTCGCACCTGCCGGTGATCGTGGACCCGTCGCACGGCACCGGGATCCGCGACAAGGTGGCGCCCATGGCCCGGGCGGCCATCGCCGCCGGGGCGGACGGGCTGATCATCGAGGTGCACCACGACCCCGACCGGGCGCTCTCGGACGGCGCCCAGTCGCTCCGGCCGGAGCAGTTCGGCGAGCTGGTGCGCCAGATCCGCACCATCGCCGAGGTGGTGGGGCGGCGGGTGTGATGGGGACGCCCAGGGTCAGGTGGGCCCCCGAGGGGCCGTCGAGGTCCCTCCGGATGGCCCCATGGACGCGCAGGTGATTTAGTCCAGAACAGTTCGTTGACTTGTTCATATCCCGGATGTAATCGTTTACATCGACGGCGGGCTGCGACCTCCCCCAACGCCGCGCGGATCCTGTGCGAACCTGCTGACCGAGTACGGTTCGCTGAATTCGACGGCGTACGGTCCGCGCCCGCCCAAAGCGACAACCCCACGAGCGCTGGTGTACGGCATCCTTGGAGGATCGCATCATGAAGCGCTTCACGACGCTCGCCGTCTCGTGTGCGACGGCCTGCATGCTGGCCGCCACGGCGGGGGCACAACCGCCACGCCAGGACGCCATCTGGGCGCGCTCCACCGCGGGCGCGCCGATCGTGCTCGATGGCAAGCTCAACGAGCCCGAGTGGGCGCTGGCCGAGACCAAGGTGATCGACTGGATGACCGACACCGGCATCCCCGGCGGCGGATGGAAGCCCGAGGGCGGCTTCCTGCCCAGCGACCCCACGCATGCCACGGTCAAGTTCCTCACCGTGGGGAACCTCCTCTACATGGGCGTGGTGCTGCCGGACAAGTCGATCGGCGGCTCCATCAGCTTCAATCGCTTCGACGGCCTGCTGATGTCGATCAAGGACCACACCTCGACGAACCATCCCGCGCCGCCCACCGAGCTGTTCTACGTCTGGTGGAACACCGATCCCACGGCCACCGACCCGCAGCCCGCGGGCCAGCAGCCGGTGTTCGCGGGCGGTGGACCCTTCGCCGCGCAGCCGTCGTACGCGCCGCGCACGCCGGCGCAGATCAACGCCATCGACGCGGTCACCGTGGTCAGGGGCATCACCAACACCGACGCCGTCCAGGACACGAGCTGGACCGTGGAGATGAAGTTCAACCTCACCTCGCTCGGCTACGACATCACCAAGCCCCAGGGCGACATCGTCGAGTTCAACCTCTCGATCTACGACTGCGACAACTACTGGCCGCTCGTGCCCATCAGTCTGGCCGCGAACCGCGTGTGGTGGCAGGGCCCGTGGGGCAACTCGCCGGGCTACAACGAAGTTCGCATCTACGCGAAGCCGAGTGTCACCGTGAACAGCAACCCGCTGCCGTACCTGGCGCCCGAGGTCATCGTGCCCAACGGCTCGATGTTCCCGTCGCCGACCATCGACGGCCTGCTGAACGACGGCGTCTGGGCCAACGCGGCGCGCGTCGACATCCGCTACGGCGACGACGCGCTGCGGGACACCTATCCCGGCGTGCTCAAGTGGCGTGGCGGCCAGTACCAGCCGCCGGTGAACGCCGGCCAGGCGGCCGTGCTCGATCCAGGGGATGCCACGGTGAAGTACTTCTTCCGCGACGACTCGCTGTTTTTCGGATTTGACGTTCGCGACCAGGTGGTGCAGAGCGTGAGCCTCACCGACCGCATGGATGGCTTCGTGGTCGGGCTCTACGACCACACCGCCCGCGAACCGCTCGACAACACGCTGCAGCCGCACCGGCTCACGTTCGACGTCAGCCCCACCGGCACCGCGCGCACGGGCGACTACCTCACCACGCTCGTCGGCAACGGCGGCGCGCGCGTGAAGCTGGTCTTGAAGCCCGGCACCACGATCGATACCACCGGCGTCGACGTCGACCAAGGCTACACGGCGGAGATGGTCGTCGACCTCACCAAGATCGGCTACCCGCATGGCCTCGGCGATCACCTCGTGTTCTTCACCGTCGACTACTACGACGGCGACTCGTTCATCCCGTTCACCGACAGCTACGGTACGCGCACGTGGTGGGGCGGCGAGTACGACAACACCTGCTGCCCGGCGTGGTCGTACATGGATCCGTTCACCAAGGTGCTCACGGGCGTGCCGCCGGGCGGACCGGGGACGACCGGCACCCAGGTCGTGAGCGCGGCGCCGAATCCGTTCCACACCGCGACCACGCTCCACTACAACCTCGCCGCGCCGAGCCGCGTCGAGCTCATCGTCTACGACGCCCAGGGACGCGTCGTCCAGCGGCGCGATCTCGGCGTCCAGGGCGCGGGCGAGCAGCACTCGCCGTTCGTGGGCTTCAATGGCCGCACCGGCGTCTACCTCTACCGCCTGCGCATGACCGATCCGGTCTCGGGCGGCGAACAGGCGGCGCTCGACGGTCGGTTCCTCGTGGTGCGATGATCCCAGGCACGATTGGCGATGCCGGCGGCGCGTAGAACCCGCCGCCGGCATCGGCTGTTGTGGGTCGGCCTGTGCGCCTGCCTCGCCGCATCGGGCGCGTGGGCCGGGACGACAGGCCGTATCGCCGGCCGCGTGCTCGATGCCAAGAAGCAGCCGCTCCCCGGCGTCACCGTGGCCATGATCGGCGTGCAGCTGGGAGCGATCACCGACGAGAAGGGCCAGTTCACCATCCTCAACATCCCGTCGGGCACGTATTCGGTGCGCGCGGGCCTGCTCGGCTACCGCGCCATCACCACCACGAACATCCTGGTCTCGGCCGACGAGACGACACGGCTCGACCTCACGCTCGAGGAGGCCCCGGTCCAGCTGCAGGAGGTCGTGGTCTCCGCCAAGCGCCCGGTGGTCGAGGTCAACCGCACCAGCACGGTGGCGATCGTGCCGCGCGAGGAGATCCAGAAGCTGCCGGTGCAGGAGCTGCAGGACGTCGTCAACCTGCAGGCGGGCGTGGTCGACGGCCACTTCCGCGGCGGCCGGCAGAACGAGGTGCAGTACCAGGTCGACGGCCTGAGCACGAACAACGCCTACGACAACACCAACTCGGTGCGCGTGGACCGCTCGCTGCTCGAGGAGGTGCAGGTGGTCTCGGGCACGTTCGACGCCGAGTACGGGCAAGCCATGAGCGGCGTGGTGAACGCGGTGCTGCGGCGCGGCGGCGACAAGTTCCAGTGGGACGGGGAGGCGCTGCTCGGGGGCTACTACTACACCACCGACAGCCGCGGGCAGGAGTACCTGTTCGACCCGGCGGGGCAGCGGAACTTCGCGCTCACGGCGTCCGGGCCCACCGGCATCGCCAAGACCACGTTCCTCGCCAACGTCAACCGCCACGTCACCGGGAGCGCCTACTATTCCGAGCGGCGGTTCACGCCCGCGCCCGCGGCCGACGGCTCGCTGGAGAGCAAGGCGATCCACCCCGACGGCGACGGCGAGAAGGCGTCGCTCACCGACCAGCAGGAGTGGTCGGGCATCGTCAAGCTGTCCACGCGCCGCTTCAGCAACAAGGAGTTCACCTACCAGGCGATGGTCAACGCGCTCGAGGGGCACAACACGGCGTGGATCAACCACCTCGTCCCCGACGGCGCCAAGCACCAGCGCTCGCTGAGCGTGGTGCACGGCCTCGGGTTCACGCACACGCTGTCGCCGAAGCGGTACTATGACATCGACCTGAGGCAGAACTACTACGACTACCGCGACATGGTGTACGACGACGTGAACGACCCGCGGTACTATCAGTACGGCCCGCTCCAGCACATCGAGGGCTACGAGAACGACGCCAACATCCAGGGCGTGGACCTCGATCGCTTCCAGCTCACCACGAACGCGTTCCTCGCCAAGGGCACGTTCGTCGACCAGCGGAGCCAGAACCACCAGATCAAGCTCGGGCTCGAGTACCAGGCGCCGGCGATGCGCTTCGGCGCGCCCGGCGAGCTGACGTCGGGCATCCAGGGTGGCACCGGCGCCTACGGCGTCATCGCCAAGACCAGCACCCGGCCCGAGTACCTGCCGGTGTTCTTCTCCGGGTACGCGCAGGACCAGAGCGAGTGGAACCAGCTCACGTTCCGGGTCGGCGCGCGCTTCGACTGGTTCGACGCGCGCACGACGCTGCCGAGCGACCTCGCGAACCCGGCGAACAGCATCCCCGACGTGCCGCAGTCGGTGCCGGTGGCGACCACGAACAAGCTGAACGTGGCGCCGCGCATCGGCGTGTCCTACCCGGTGGCGCCGACGGCGGCGCTCTACTTCTCCTACGGCCACTTCTACCAGTACCCGCCGATGCGCGAGCTGTTCAACAACTCCGACTACTCGGTGCTCGCCGACCTGCAGGCCTCCGACGACCCGCAGAAGAACGGCATTCTCGGCAACCCCGACCTGCGCGCGCAGAGGACGGTGCAGTACCAGTTCGGCATCAAGGACGCGATCACCACCGACCTCGGGCTGGACATCGCCACCTTCTACAAGGACATCCGCGACCTGCTCGGCGTGGAGTTCGTCAACACCTACAACGGCGCCACCTACGTGCGCTACACGAACGTGGACTTCGGCAGCGTCATCGGCTTCACGCTCACGCTCGACCAGCGCGCGCTGGGACCGTTCTCGATCACCGCCGACTACACCTGGCAGCACGCGATCGGCAACTCGAGCGACCCGGACGAGACGCTGAACCGCGCCGCGGCGGGGCAGGACGCGCTGCCGCGCCAGATCCCGTTCAACTGGGACCAGCGGCACACGTTCAACCTCACCGTGAGCGGCGGCACGCCGCATGGCTTCTCCGGCAGCGGCGTGCTGCGCTTCGCGAGCGGCCAGCCGTACACGCCGCTGCTCGACAACTCCACGCCGCTGATGGCGAACTCGGCGCGGAAGCCCATGGGCACCGTGGTCGACGCGCGCGCCGAGTACGCGCTGCACTCCCGCGGCATGGCGTCGAGCCTGTTCGTGCGCGCGTTCAACCTGTTCGACTCGCGCTTCTTCAACGGCTTCGTGTTCCCGAGCAGCGGCTCGCCGGACTACTCGCGCTTCAGCGACCCGGGCCAGCAGGCGATCCTCGCCGACCCCACGCGCTACTTCGCGCCGCGGCGGCTCGAAGTCGGGATCGCGCTGGGACGGGGGGCGCCGTGAGCCGCGCTCGCTTGGGCCTGTCGCTGGTGCTGCTCGCCCTTGGGCTTGCCCCGGCTCCCCTGCCGGCGCACGCGCAGGCGCCGCTGCCGCTGGTGCCCAAGGCGCAGCGCAGCAAGATCAGCGCCGAGCGCACCGGCACGCACGACGCCGCCAACATCCGCACGGTCTTCTACAACTTCGGCATGGTCGGCGACTACCCGCTGAATCCGGCGACCGCGGACCTCTCCATCTTCCACTCGGTCGAGGTGCCGAAGGGCTCCGGCATGAACTACAGCGACGGCATCACGCCGTTCGTGCTGGCGAAGATCCCGCTCACGAACGGCGACACCTACTACTTGATGGAGACCGGTTTCCGCGAGCGGCAGGCCGAGAGCCCGTACACCGAGCGCATCATGCGCTTCGAGCCGCGCCCCGGATACTTCGAGCCCGACCCGGTCAAGAACCCGGGCCGTTCGGTCGCCATCAGCAGCGATCCCCGGACGTGGCCGTCGGGCTGGCCCGATAAGGTGAACGACCCCGACGACCCGGGCTGGGGCGGGTCGTGGAACGGCTACTTCGGCAAGCGCGCGTCCGCCGACCAGGAGAGCTACACGGTCATGGACGACGACTGGTACGACGCCCTCAAGCCCTACTGGTACGCGGACAACCGCGACACGACGCGCGGCGGGCTGGGCTTGAAGGTCGGCGTGCGCGGCTTCCAGTGGGCGAATCCGCAGGCCGACAACGTCATCTTCTGGCACTACGACATCACCAACGAGGGCACCACCGACTACAACGACAACATCATCTTCGGGCTGTACATGGACACGGGCGTGGGCGGGCCGCTGTTCTCGTGCGACGGCATCTTCGAGTCCGACGACGACAACGCGTTCTTCGACAAGTCGAGCGGCCTGAACCTGGTCTACACCTGGGACAACTCGGGCCACGGCCACGACCTGCGCAGCAACTGCAGCCCCACCGGCTACCTCGGCTACGCCTACCTGGAGACGCCGGGCAACCCGTTCGATGGCATCGACAACGACAACGACGGCATCACCGACGAGCGGCGTGACAGCGGCCCGGGTCAGCACATCGTCGGCCAGCAGGCGATCCTGGACTACGTCGTCGCCCACTACGACACCACGAAGTTCGTCGCCTACTACGGTCCCATCGCGGAGCAGCCCGCGTACCGCGCGGGGTCGTGGTGGACGGGCGACGAGGACATGGACTGGCTCGCCGAGTTCAACGACGTGGGCGCCGACGGCGTCAAGGACACGCACGACACCGGCGAGGGCGACGGCATCCCCACGGAGGGCGAGCCGAACTTCGACCGCACCGACTTGAACGAGTCCGATCAGATCGGCCTCACCGGCTTCAAGCAGAACCGCATCAAGGCGGGGCAGGGGAACCCGAGCAACGAGGTCGACGGCATCGTCTTCTACACCGACACGCAGAGCTGGCCGCAGCGGCTGTATGACAAGTTCTCGAACCCCGACTCGGCGGCGCGCTACGACCCCGCGCTCGCCGCCAACTACAACATCGGCTTCCTGTTCGCCTCGGGGCCGTTCCGGCTCAAGGTCGGCCAGACCGAGCGCTTCTCGCTGGCGCTGGCGTTCGGCCAGGACCTGCCGGGCCTGCGGCGCACGGTCAAGACCGTGCAGCAGATCTACAACGGCAACTACCAGTTCGCGGTGGCGCCGACGCGGCCCATCGTGCACGCCGAGGCCGGGGACAAGAGCGTGAAGCTGACCTGGGACGACGCCGCGGAGCGCAGCGTCGACCCGGTCACGAACCAGTTCGACTTCGAGGGCTACCGCATCTATCGCTCCACCGACCCCGACTTCCTCGACGCGCGCATCGTCACCGATGCCAGCGGGCAGCCCTCGGGCAACGGCCAGCCGATCGCCCAGTTCGACCTCGCCAACAGCATCACCGGCTTCTTCCCGGTGGTGATCGAGAACCTGCCGTCCTACTTCCTCGGCACCGACAGCGGCATCCGGCACACCTACGAGGACAACACGGTCACGAACGGACAGACCTACTACTACGCGGTGTGCGCGTACGACCACGGCTCCGAGCAGCCGCTGTTCTACCCCTCGGAGAACTCGTACTCGATCTCGCGCACGCTGCGCGGCGGCGTGCTCTATCCCACGAACGTGGTCCAGGTGCGGCCGAACCCGCGCGTGACCGGCTTCGAGCGCGCCACGCTCGGGGCGCCGGCGCACGTGGCCGGGCGCGGCGTGGGCCAGGTCGCGGTCGAGGTGGCGAACAGCACGCAGGTCCCGAACGGACACCGGTTCCGGATCGAGTTCGCGAACGACGACGCGGACTCCGTGCGCGCGAGCCGGTACTCGCTGATCGACAGCACGACCGGCGAGACGTGGTACACGACCGGCAACGACTTCGTGGGCAGCGGCCGGGGACCCGTGGGCGCGGGCATCCTGCCCATCGTCTCCTCGCCCGGGGTGATCTCGATCGACTCCACCGGCTGGGCGGAGGGCTCGCCGACGAACGCGAAGCTGATCGTGACCTACCTGCCGAGCCGGCCGATCGAGCTCAAGCGCCCGGGATTCCCGGAGAACCTCGAGATCCGCTTCGCGGACACGTTCGTGGACACGAGCGTGGCGTTCAACCGGCTCCCGGCGAAGCCCGCCAAGTTCCAGGTCATCGCGCTCACGGACACGGGTGAGACGCGCATGCGGTTCGCGTTCCTCGACACCTTGAACACCACCACGGGCTACGACGGCACGCTGTCGCTGGTGTCGCCGCTGCCGGAGCGGATCGACGTGCTGACGAGCCCGCCCGGTGCGCCGCAGTCGAACGCGGACTTCACCTGGCGGTTCCAGCTCGATCCCACGGGACCCACGGGGGGCGCGCTGCGGCCGCCGCGGGCAGGGGACGTCTATCGGCTCAAGCTCGAGATCCCGTTCGAGCCGGGCGACGCGTTCTCGTTCACGACCACGGCCGAGACCGCCGCGCCGGGGAGTACGGCGGGGAAGAGCGAGCCGTACGTGGTCCCGAACCCCTACCTGGGCGCGGCGAGCTTCGAGCCCGCGCCGTTCAACATCAAGGGTCGCGGCGAGCGGCGGATCGAATTCCGCGGCATCGCGCTGGGCGCGGTGGTGCGTATCTACAACGTGCACGGCGACCTGGTGCAGACGCTGCGCCAGGACGGATCGTTCGACGGCTTCGTGCCCTGGAACCTGCGCACGAAGGACAACCTCGACGTGGCGCCGGGCCTCTACGTGTACCGCGTGGAAGCGCCGGGTCAGGCCGGGTTCACGGGCAAGTTCGCGGTGGTGAAATGAGAGTCGAGACCCGTGCCAACCGCTCGCTGACGCGCGCGGCCTCGATCGATGCCGCGATGCGGACGATCGTTCTCGCCGCCGCGGCGTGCCTGCTGCTGGCGGGAAGCGCGCACGCCCAGTCCAAGGTCGGCACCACGTTCGGGGCGTTCACGCTGATCGAGCCGGACGCGCGCTTCGCGGCTCTGGGCATGGCGGGCTCGGCGGGGGCGGAGGGGCTCGCGGGCGCCTGGTACAACCCCGGTGCGGTGGCGCTCGACGACAAGCACGCGGTCGAGTTCGTGCACGCCGACTGGTTCGCGGGCATCCGCTACGACTGGATCGCGTACTCGCACCCGTTCCCCATCGGCGCGGTCTACGCCACGTTCACCTCGCTCAACTCGGGCGACATCGCGGTGCGCACGGTGGCGCAGCCGTTGGGGACCGGCGAGCTGTTCTCGGTCTCCGACATGGCCCTGAGCCTGGGATTCGCGCACAAGTTCTCGCTGCGCTTCGCCGCCGCCGCGCAGATCAACTACCTCCAGGAGACGATCTTCCACTCCTCGGCCGGCACGGTCACGCTCACCGCCGGCACGCTCTACCGCACCTCCGCGAACGGGCTCCGGATCGGGGCCAGCCTGTCGAACTTCGGCACCTCGGCGGCCTACTCCGGCGACAACCTCGCGATCACGTACGACAACGTGCCCACCCAGAATGGCGACAATGGCGCGCTCCCCGGCGTGCGCAGCACCGACGCGTTCGCGGTGCCGGTCGCGTTCCGCGTCGGGCTCGCGCAGCCGGTCGTGTTGGGCAGCGGCATGCGGCTCCTGTTCGCGGCCGACGCCGTCCACCCCTCGGACAACTCCGAGAGCATGGGGATCGGTGCCGAGGCCACGTTCCGCGACGCGCTCTCGCTGCGCGCCGGCTGGCAGGGCCTGTTCCTCGAGGACTCCGAGGTCGGCCTCACCGCCGGCGCCGGCTTCCGCGGCACGCTGGACACCGTTCACTACCACGTCGATTACGCCTGGGCCGACCAGGGCCGCCTGGACGATACGCAACGCTTCTCGTTCGGCATCACGTTCTAGATCATAGGAGTTCCCATGCGCCGTACACTGCTCGCTCTGCTCCTCGCTCTCGGCCTCGTGAACCCCGCTCGGGCCCAGAGCACGGCCGCTCTGCTCGATACGCTCCAGCATTCCGCGTTCAACTTCTTCTGGAACGAGGTCAACCCGGCGAACGGCTTGATCCGCGACCGGAGCCAGCCCGGCTCCACGTTCTCGAGCATCGCCTCGGTGGGCTTCGGGCTCTCGGCCATCGGCATCGGCGTCGATCACGGCTGGATCACGCGCGCCCAGGGCCGGAGCCGCGTGAGCACGACGCTGCGCACGTTCTACAACGGGCCGCAGAGCTCGGCGGCGCTGGGCACGATCGGCTACAAGGGCTTCTTCTACCACTTCCTCAACATGAACACGGCGACCCGTTTCGGCACCGACGTGGAGCTGTCCACGATCGACTCCGCGCTGTTGTTCGCCGGCATGCTCGATGCCCGCCAGTACTTCGACGACCAGGCCGACACCACCGAGATCGCGATCCGGGCCATGGCCGATTCGATCTACCAGCGCGCCGACTTCAACTTCATGCGGAACTTCAACACCGGGATCATGATGGGCTGGAAGCCCTCGTTCGGCTTCTTCGGCTACGGCCAGTGGATCGGCTACAACGAGGCGATGATCCTCTACATCCTCGGGCTCGGCACGCCGTCGTACGCGGTGCCCACGTCGGCCTGGAGCGCGTGGACGAGCGGCTATCACTACGACACGCTCTTCGGCTACAGCTTCGTCACCTGCCCGCCGCTGTTCACGCACCAGTACTCGCACTGCTGGATCGACTTCCGGAACATCGCCGACGCGTACATGCGGTTCCGGGGCCACGACTACTTCGAGAACTCGCGCCGGGCGACGCTGGCGCAGCGCAACTACTGCATCGCGAACCCGCTCGGCCGCGTCGGCTACGCCGCGAACCTGTGGGGCCTCACCGCCGGCGACGGGCCGACCGGATACACCGCGCGCGGCGCGCCGCCGTCGCAGAACGACGACGGCACCATCACGCCCACGGCGGCGATCAGCTCGATCGTGTTCACGCCCGACGAGTCGATCGCGTTCATCCAGAACATGTGGAACACCTACCGGCCCACCGTGTGGGGCCCGTACGGCTGGAAGGACGGCTTCAACCTCGGCAGCAGCTGGGTCGGGACCGACGTCATCGGCATCGATCAGGGCCCGATCCTGATCATGATCGAGAACTACCTGAACGGTAAGCCGTGGCAGCGGTTCATGTCGTACCCGCCGATCCAGACCGGCCTCACGCGCGCCGACTTCCAGCCGTTCGTGCTCGGCGTGAAGCCGCCCGTGACCTCGCCGCTGGCGCTGGGACGCGTGACCCCCGACCCGGTGCGCGGCCGCTCGCGCGTGAGCTTCACGTTGGCGCGGGGCGGGCGCGTGGAGCTGGCGCTGATCGACCTCCAGGGTCGCGCGGTGCGGCAGCTGGCCTCGGGCGAGCACGCCGCGGGCGAGCACTCGGTGGACGTCGAGGGTGAAGGTCTTCCGGCCGGGATCTACTGGCTGCGCCTGCGCGCCGGCGGCGAGGAGCGACGCACGCGCTTCGCGGTGCTGCCGTGAGCCAGAGCGCATGAGCCTGGTGGACGAACGCACGGGCGCGCGAGCTCACGCGCTGGCACCGAGGCTCTCGGGCGCCTGCCCGGCGACGCACCTGCTCGGGAACGGCCGCTACTCGGTGTGGCTCACCGAGGCCGGCATGGGCCGCTCGAGCTGGCAGGGCGAGGCGCTGTCGCGCTGGGCAGGCGACCGCGTCGAGGACGCCGACGGCTGGCGCATCTGGCTCCGCGACCTGGGCCTCGGCCGCACCTGGGCGCTGGCGCCGACGCGCGCCCCGGCCCGTGGCAGCCTGCTCGTGACGCCGGGCTCGCTGACGTGGTCGCGGCGCGAGCACGGGATCGAGTCGAGCCTGGAAGTCTGCGTCGCCGCCGCGCACGACGCCGAGCTGCGGACGATCACCGTGCACAACCGCACCGACCGCCCGCGCACGCTCGACGTCACCGGCTGTCTCGAGCTGGTGCTCCACGATCCGGCCGCGGACGCCTCGCACCCGGCGTTCTCCAAGCTCTTCGTGCAGACCGCGTGGAATGCGGAGCGCGGTGCGATCCTGGCGTCGCGCCGCCCGCGCTCGCCCGAGGAGCGTCACGCGTTCGTGGCCGGGGCCCTCGTGGGCGACGGCGCGCTCGAGTGGGAGACGGACCGTGCGCGGTTCCTGGGCCGCGGCCGGAGTGCGTCGCGGCCGGCGGCGCTCGCCTCGAGGCGGCCGCTCGCCGGCACCGTGGGGAACGTCCTGGACCCGGTGCTGGCGCTGCGTCGCACGCTGGCGCTCGCGCCGGGCGAGGAGCGGCGGTGGACGTTCGTGCTCGCCGCCGGGCCCACGCGCGCGTCCGCGCTCGCCACGCTCGAAGCGCTCGCGACCGCGGACGCCATCGACGCGGCGCGCGCCGGCTGCCAGGCGGCGGCGCGCGAGCGGCTCGAGCGCTCGGGTCTCGGCGGCGAGGACGCCGAGGCGGCCGATCTTCTCTCAGCCGCGCTCCTCTATGGCGACCCGAGGCTCCGCGCGCCGGACGACATCCTGCGCTCCGCCGGCGACGACGTCGCGGTCCGCGGAGCACTCGGGATCGGACGCGCGACGCCCGTGGTCGTGGTGCGCTTCGACGAGCCCGGTGCTGCGGGTTCGTGGGAGCGGCTGCGGCACGCGCTCGGCCACTGGCGGCACCACGGTATCGACGCGGCTCTCGTGGCGGTGGGCGGGACGCCCGCACCGGTGCCCGGCGAGCCCGGCGTGGTCGTGGCCGGGTCGCTCGAGCCGGCGGCGCGGAGTGCGCTCGAGGCCGGCGCTTCGATCGTGGCGCGCGAGGCGACGCACGCCCTGCTGCGCTCGCCCGCCCCCGCGGAAGCCACGCCCGAGCAGGGTCGCGGCCCGCGCGTGGCCCCGCCGCGCCGCCGCGGCCCGCGTCGCGAGCGCGAGGCGCTCCACTTCGACAACGGCTACGGTGGCTTCACCGCCGATGGCCGCGAGTACGTGGTGCGCGTGGACCCGCTGCGCTCCGGCGGGCACCGCCTGCCGCCGCTGCCGTGGGTGAACGTGATCGCGAACGCGCGCTTCGGCTCGCTCGTGAGCGAGTCCGGCGCCGGCTTCACCTGGAGCGGGAACAGCCGCGAGCACCGCCTGACGCCGTGGTCCAACGACCCGCTGCTCGACCCGCACGGGGAAGCGCTCTACGTCGAAGACCTGGCGAGCGGTGCGGCGTGGTCGCCGCTCCCCGGGCCGCTGCCGCATCCCGGCGCCTACGAGGTCCGTCACGGGCTTGGAGCCTCGACGTTCCGGCTGGACGCGGACGCGATCGAGCACGACACGCGCATCACCGTCGACACCGAGGCCCCGGTCAAGCTCGTGCGCGTGCGGCTCGCGAACCGCGACGCCGTCCGGCGCGAGCTGTCGCTGGTGGCGTTCGCGCGGCTCGAGCTCGGGGCCAGCCTCCGCGACGGCCGCCGCGTCGTCACCGAGCACGATCCGCGGAGCGGGGCGCTGCTGGCGCGGAATCCCGCCTCGGGCGACTGGCGCGACGCGGTGGCGTTCGCGCGCATCGTCACCGGGCAGGGCGCCACGATCACCTGGACCACCGATCGCGCCGCGTTCGTGGGCGCGGGCGGCGCTCCGTCCCACGCGCGCGCGCTCGGCACGCCGGGCGTGTTCGACGGCGCCACGGGGCCGATGCACGACCCCTGCTTCGCGTGGCGGGTGACGTTCGCGCTCGAGCCCGGCGAGATGCGCGAGGTGACGCTCGTGCTCGGGGAGGGCGCGGACGCCGGCGAGGTGCGGTCGCTGCTCGAGCGCTTCGCCACGCCGGACGCCGTGGAAGCGTCCGCGGCGGCCGCGCGTGAGCGCTGGAACGCGCTGGTCTCGCGCGTGCGCATCGACACGCCCGTCCCCGAGCTCGACCTGATGGTGAACGCGTGGCTCCCGTACCAGACGTTGAGCTGCCGGCTCTGGGGCCGCTCGGCGTTCTACCAGTCGGGCGGCGCATTCGGCTTCCGCGACCAGCTCCAGGATGCGCTCTCGCTGCTGATGCTCGCCCCGGGGCTCGCGCGCGAGCAGATCCTGCTCCACGCGCGCCACCAGTTCGTGGAGGGCGACGTGCTCCACTGGTGGCACCCGGCGTTCGGGGCCGGGACCCAGGCGGTGGGCCGCGGCATGCGCACGCGGTTCGCGGACGACCTGCTGTGGCTCCCGTACCTCGCCGCGACCTACGTGCGAGCCACCGGCGACGAGTCCGTGCTCGATGCGGTCGAAGGGTTCGTGCGCTCGCGAGCGCTGGCAGCGGGGGAGGACGAGGCCTATCTCGCGCCCGAGCGCGCCGGCGAGACCGCGAGCGTGTACGAGCACGCGGCGCTCGCCATCGACCGCTCGCTGCGGGTGGGTGCTCACGGCCTGCCGCTCTTCGGCTGCGGCGACTGGAACGACGGCATGAACCGCGTCGGGCGCGAGGGCCGCGGCGAGAGCGTGTGGATGGGATGGTTCCTCGCCAGCCTGCTCGCGGACTGGGCGGATTTCGCCGAGGCGCGCGGCGAGCACGAGCGCGCCACGCGCTGGCGTGTCCACCGCGAGGCCCTGCGTGCGGCGCTCGAGTGCGAGGCATGGGACGGCGAGTGGTATCGCCGCGGCTGGTACGACGACGGTGCGCCGCTCGGCTCGCGCGCGAGCGACGAGTGCCGGATCGACGCGCTGGCGCAGGCGTGGGCGGTGCTCTCCGGCGTGGCGCCGAACGGCCGTGCAGAGCAGGCCATGCGCTCGCTCGAGGCCCACCTGGTCTCCGAGCCCGAGCGGCTCATCCGCTTGCTCTCGCCGCCGTTCCAGGACACGCCCCACGATCCCGGCTACATCAAGGGCTACGTCGCCGGCGTGCGCGAGAACGGCGGCCAGTACACGCACGCCGCCCTGTGGGTGGTGCGCGCGTTCGCCGCCCTCGGCCGGCGCGACCGCGCGGCGAAGCTGCTCACCATGTTGAGCCCCGTGGCCCACGCAGGGAACGCCGAGCGTGCGAGGCGTTACCAGGTCGAGCCCTTCGTCGTGGCGGCGGACGTGTACGGTGTCGAGCCGCACGTGGGGCGCGGCGGCTGGACCTGGTACACGGGATCGTC
>Ga0207662_10000414_pt1 | contig 18818 bp, 21 predicted proteins | sample KBSS33LmetaG_FD_184338 | JGI IMG/M metagenome (GOLD analysis project Ga0207662, IMG submission 184338) | Switchgrass rhizosphere microbial communities from Kellogg Biological Station, Michigan, USA - KBS S3-3L metaG (SPAdes) (version 2) | ecosystem: Host-associated > Plants > Roots >... | reverse complement strand
GGTCATCACCGGCGGCCCACGGGTCAACGTCGAGATCCCAGTGGCGCCTGCCCCAGCGTATCCGGCTGCGATCGAGGGAACGGTCGTGCGACCTGCGGATGCGGAGCTCACGAACGCTGCCGTCGAGCTGGCCGTCCTGGTCAAGGAGGACACGGGCACCGTCGTGAGCGTGGCGCCCATCGTCGACGTCCCAGCTACCGATGACATCCCGATCTCCGTCGGCTATGACCCGGAGCTCGTCGATCCGGCGGCTCGGTACGTCATACGGGCGGCGATCGTCGATGGGGGCTCGGTCTGGGATACCGCCGAACCCGCCGAGGCGATCATCGACGGGAAGCCCGTCGAGTCCGTCGCGGTCCAGGTCGCCCCTCGCGCCGAAGAGATCCCGGTCCCGCCGACCCCTGAACCGACACCGACCGTGGCGCCTACCGAGGAACCGACCGAAGCTCCGACCGAGGAGCCCACCGCGGCGCCGACGGAGAAACCGACCGCCGCGCCGACGGAGGCGCCCACCGAGGCGCCCACGGAGGCTCCGACCCCGAAGCCGACGCCGAAACCGACTCCAAAGCCCACTCCCAAGCCGACGCCGACTCCCACCCCGAAGCCGACGCCTTCGCCGACACCGTCCCCGACGCCGTCGCCCAGCCCGAGTCCCTCGCCGAGCGCTAGCCCGAGCGAGTCGCCGACCGAGAGCCCGTCCCCGACGGAATCGGCCATCCCCGCGGCCGCCGGCACGATCACCGGCTTGCTGACCTATGCCGAGCCGGCCCCGCTGTCACCCGACGCGCATGCCCTCATCGTCCTCGTCGAGGGCGCTGGCAAGGCGAGTGCGGGTTCCGTCGTCGCGAGTGAGATCGTCGACGAGCCGGCCCAGGTCCCCGTCCCGTTCCTTCTCGACTACAGCCATGTCGCGATCGACCAGGGCGTGACCTACACGCTGCAGGCGACCATCGTCGATGGCGACCGGACATGGGTCACGACGACTGGCACGCCGGTCATCACGAAGGGCAACCCGACAAGCGGGCTGACGCTCGCCCTGACATACCGACCCGACGTCCTCAAGGGCGACGTCACCGGGTCCATCAGCGGTGTCGATATCCAGCTCGGGACCGAGGCCTTCTCGGCCGCCGTCCTCCTCGACCTCTCGACGGACACGACCGTCGGCATCGACGTCCATCTTCAGCCAGGGCAGACGCCGATCCGGTTCGCCATCCCGTTCGATCCCGCCAAGATCCAGCAAACGACCGACTACGTCGTCGGGGCAGCGATCATCGACGAGCCGAACCGCTGGGAGAACCGCCAGGGCGTCCCGGTCATCACGAAGGGCAACCCGATCTCCGACGTGACCGTCCCCGTTTCCGCGGTCGTCGCGGCGACCCCTGCCGACGACGGTAGGAGTGCCCTTGTCATCGTCCTTCTGACGCTGGCTCTGCTTGCCGTGGCCGTCTTCATCTACCAGCGTTCCAAGGCCTCGGAGGCGGAGCGCGCTGCCGCGGCTGCGGCGGCCGGCGACGCGGCGGGAGATGGCATGCCGGCAGCGCCGGCGGATCCCGCGCTCGCCGACCTCGTCGCTGAGACGGAAACCGCCGAGGCGGAAACGGCTGCGACGGAAACCGCCGAGGCAGAAACGGCTGAGACGGAAACCGCCGATGCGGAAGCCGCGGAGCCAGACACGACAGAGCCCGCTGCCCCTGAGGACGAGCGGGCTCCGGAAGATGCGGAGGCTACCGAGACCGGGACCGACCGAACGGAAGGCGAACCCCCGAAGTCGGACGGACCGTAGGAGTCAGGCGGCGGCGGCGGACGTCGCGAGCGACCGGCTCATCCAGCCGCCCATGATCCAGACGATGCCGGCGAGCACGAGCTCGAAGCCGACGAAGAAGCCGATCGCGACGCCGCTGACCGGGATGCCCGACCAGAGCCAGAGGCCGAGCAGCAGGTTGACCACGCCGACGAACCCCACGAGGCCGCGATGCGTGGTGCCTCCGCTGATCGCGGTGAAGATCCGGATGATGCCTTCGACGATGAGCACGATCGAGATGACGACCGTCAGCGTCACGACGCCCTGCAACGGGTTGCCGATGATGTCCCAGCCCACGATCGCGTAAAGCACGCCGAGGACGCCCATCAGGACGCGACTGCCGGTGGTGCCGTTCGTCGCGAATGCCGCCACGATCTGCGCGATGCCGCCGAGCAGAAGCAGCCATCCGACGAAGATGGTGGTCACGAGCGTCGCATCGACGACGTTCATCAGCGCGATGATCCCAAGGATCAGCATCGCTATCCCGAGCCCCACGAACCACTTCCATCGCCCGGCCAGCGCCGGATCGCCGGGCATCTCCATCATCGACTGCACGTCGTCCACCTCCTGACCATGGACCGGTGTTCGGTCCCGCTGCGGCTACATGGTCCGACCGCGAGCAATGGTGCGGGCACGCATCGGCGGCATGCAGGTGGAACGCCGCCGGGATGCCCGGCGAGGGCGGGCTACGTGGCCGCGGCGACAGCCTCGTCGGCATCGGCGGGAGGTGCCGCGTCAACGGCTGCCGGCGCCGTTGCCGGCTGCTTCCCGAGCTCGATCCCGATCGAGCTCAACCAGCGACGGATGTTCCGATAGATCGACGGGGCGCCGAGCGGGACCTCTTCGTCGAGGACCCAGTCGGTCGGGTGGAGGATGAACGGCCGCGTCTGGAACCCACCCAGCCCACCGTGCGAGCCGATCAGCTCCTCGAACGCAGCGACCTCGCCGAGCTCCGGGTCGTACTGGCTGATGAGCAGCAGATCCGGCGCGTGCTGCATCGCGTCCTCGCGGCGGAGGCTGAGGAGCGTGTTGGGTCCGAACGGCTCCGTCGGGTCCTCGCCCTCGACGCGTCCATCGTCAAGATACCGGGCGCCGTGTGCGCCGATGACCACGCCACCACGCGAACCCGAGCGTACGAGCACCATCGACACGCCAGGGTGCGCCGCGATCGAGGCGACCAGGTTCGGGTGCATCGACTCGAGCTCCTCGAGGGTGAGGCGGTGGTCGTTGCCGGTGAAGTAGACGAGCCCGAGGTTGCCCGACCCGACGACGGCGATCGAGCCCTCCTCGGCGAGCGCCGGCTGCTCGTCGGGCCTCGCCTCGATGTCGACGACACCGTCGCTCGTCGTCCGACTCGCGAAGGCGCGCCGTGCCACGGCGCCGCTTGCTCCCCGCGCACCCGACACCTCGGAGAGGAACGCGTTGACGAACGCCGAGCCCTCGCCGTGCGTGCCCATCGACGCGACGTTGGCGCGACCCCCCATCAGGCGCCGGATCAGCTCCGCGAGGCTTTCGCCGTAGCGCTGCTTGAACGTCGCACCAAGGCTCTGGCCATGGTCGGAGAGCACGATGATCCTGTACGGCCTCGGACCCTCTGCGGCGACCTTGGCGATCGTGGCGAACGCCTCATCGATGCCATCGAGCGCATCGAACGCCTCGACGCGCTCCGGGCCGGAGTGATGGGCGATCTCGTCGTAATCGGTGAAGTCGGCGTAGATGACGTTCGCCCCGCGGTACATCTCCTCGATGATCAGCGAGGTGTTCACGTCACGAAGCAGGACGTTGCTCGCCGCACGCATGCCCGCGTACTTGTAGCCCCGGTGGAGCTGCGGGATAACGCCTCGACGACGCATGCGGAACGCCTGGTAGCGCTCCTTGCCGAACTCGCCGAGGAACAGAGCGAGCGCGCGCATGTACCCGCTCGGGCTGAGGAAGAAGCCGTAGAACGCCTTGCTGTCACCGAGACCGCGTGCGCCGTCGGCCAACGCCGCGGTCGTGAGATACGACCTCGTCGCATCGCCCGTAACGAGGTTGCAGATGCTGACCCCGTCGTTCGAGAGCAGGCCCTCGCCGTTCGACGCTCGAGCGACGATCTCTGCGGCGTCCTTGGGGTTGCTCGAAACCATCAGCTTCTGGCGGTCGCGCTCATACCAGCGAAAGGCCGGGATCCCGTCGTTATTGCCGTGCAGGATGCCGAGCTGGCTCGCCGAGGTCATCGACGGCAGGAGGGCCTCCCAACGTGACAGGCGATGCGAGCCCTCTCGGACCCAGCTGGCCATCGTGTTGACGGAGCCGGCACGGATGCGGCCGGCAAGGATCGGGTGCGCCAACCCGTCGATCTGCATGATCACGAGGCCCGGCTTGTCGGTCGGCTTGACCCCGTGCTTCGTACGCATCATCTGGACCAGTGCACCGAAATACGACCCACCACGGTCGATGCCGAAGAGGGAGATGAGTGTCATGTTGATGATCGTGTAGACGATCGACCCGACGAAGGCGATCGACGGTCGCGAGACATGCACGCCGGGCGAAAGCTGAGCGATGAAGAAGAACGAGATGATCTGCATCACGATCACGAGGATGCCCATCGCGACCAGCGACCATGGCGCCACGATCGCCAACAGGATCGGTCGGACCAGCGCGTTGAAGAGGCCGACCAGGATCACCGCCAGGGCGGCTGACAGGATCGAATCGATCTCGATGCCGGGCACGATCGCCGCGGTGACCGCGAATGAGAACGTCGCGACGACGAACGTCAGGACGCCTCGCTTGGCGAGCGACGCCGGTCCGCCACGCCAATCCCAGATCAGGCGCGCCTGCGTCGCGTAAACGTCGAACAGATCGCTCATCGAACCCCTCGTGCCATCGGCGTCATCGTCGAGGCACGGGCGCGTTTGTCAACGGTGGTGGCTAGCCATTGCGCACCAGGAGCCGCGGGCGCGCCGCGCGCTCAGTCCGGACGATCTTCCGCCAGCGGCAACGCGAAACCGAACTCGGAGCCCCCGCCCTCGCGCGCGTGCGCCCAGATCCGGCCGCCGAGCAGCGCCGCGACGTGCTTGCTCGCGCTCAACCCGATACCGAGTCCACCGCTGAGCCGCCGGGCGGCATCGCTCCGGTAGAACGCCGTGAAGAGCCGATCGACGTTGTCGTCCGGGATGCCGATGCCGCGGTCGCGGACGGTAACGCGGGCCTCGGTCGCGGCGCGCCTGACGGCCACCTCGATCGGCTCGCTGTTCGGGCTGTACTTGTCGGCGTTGCCGAGCAGGTTCCCGACGAGCAACTCGAGATAGCCCTGGTCGGCATCGACGATCAACTCGTCGGTCTCGGTATCGAGGTGGATCGCTCGCTCGGGGTGGTGGCGGCGGAAGATATCGACGATCCTGCGGATCGCGTGACCGAGCACTTGCGGCTCGAGGTCGACACGCTGCTGCTCGCTCGCTGCTCGGGTCATCATGAGCAGGTTCTCGACGAGGCTCAAGAGCCGCTCGGCGTCGGTCGCGATGTCCGCGACCATCGCCCCGTGGCGCTCGGGCAGACCCTCGGCGGACTGGAGCAGCCGTGCGTTCCCGAAGATCGTCGTGACAGGCGTCCTGAGCTCGTGGGAGACGAGTCCGAGGAACTCGTCCTTCACCGCCTTCGCGGCGTTCAGCGCGTCCTCTGCGCGGCGCCGCTCTGTGACGTCAACGAGGACATTGATCGCGCCGATCAGCGTCCCGTTCGCATCGAAGACGACCGTCGGATACGGGATGAACGCGGCTCGAGTCCCGTCCGGGCGCTCGGCGACTCCCTCGTACCCGCGGACCGATCGACCCTCGTCGAGCGCGATGGCCATCGGGCATTCCTCGTGACGCATCGGCCGCCCGTCCGGCCAGAAGAGCTTCCACGACCCACACCATTCCTCGCCCAGCGCTGGGCTTCGGCCCCAGAGTTCTGCGGCGGCCTGATTGAAGAACGTGATGCGGCCCCCGGCATCGGTCGTGTACACGGCGACGCCAAGCGCTTCGAGGAACTGGCGATAGCTGGGGCTATCGACCGACGGGCCGTCGAACAGGGGGTGGACCTTGCTGTCCGCGCGGACCGGTCGGATCGCAGGCCCCGCCGGACCGGGGATCAGGTCAGGGGAATACCATGCGCGCTCGCTGGCGAGGTCGCCCGACGGGAGGTGCTGGATGCCTGCCGGCTCGCCGTCGGTATGTCCGGTCGTCGCTCCCTTAGTCACGCGGCTGATCGTCGAAACCGTGATCGCCGCGGACGCCGTGGCCGTAGCTGACATCCCGGCGGGTATCGATCCGTTCTCGCTCGCGGGCCATGGGCCACCTCCACAACGGCATCGTCGGGGAGTGCGGCTACAAGGCGGGCTATCCGTACCCGTTGCTCGGATTGCAAGCGGCTCGCGGACATCCGGCGGCTAGGATGCTGGGGTGATGCGCCACGCCCTGGTGATGGCCGCTGTCCTGGCGATCGGCGGCTGTAGTGCGATCCCGGTCCAGAACGGCCCGCCGGTGCCACCTGGGCCGCTGGGTCCGATCGTCCAGGCCGAGGGCCCCGGCAACGCGCCGATCGAGTGCCGTGGCGTGCCGATCGAGCAATGCCGCGGGTTCTCCAATTCCGCCGAAGCGGATGTCGTCCGATACATCGTCACCTGCACGTCCGTGTGCACACCCGAAAAGGGCGACGTGCGGATCGACATCCTTGGCCCGAACGGAGCGACCCGTTCGGCTGGTAGCGGTTCCTACTCGAGTGCCGAGGCCGTCCCGGCCCCAGATCCGGTCTCCGAGCCGACCTGAGGTCCCCAGCCGCGGGGTGACTCGGGTGAAGGTCAGCTGCCCTTCTTCTTGTCGGGCTTGCTTGCGAACTTCTCGAGCTCCTTCTCCGACATTTCGGTCTGGGTCTTCTTGCCCTCCCGCTTGCGCTCGAGCTCGGCGCCCATGAATCTCCGCTGCTTCTCGGTCTTGGCTGGCATGGTCACGCTCCTGGTGCGGTGTCGTGCGCCGAATCCTCCTCGGCCGACGCTGCACGCACGGAATCGACATCGCCACCGCGTTGCGAATCGATGACGGCATCCGAGAACGGCGGCCACGCTTCGAGCGCCCACTCGTCGAACTCGCGATCGGTGAGGCAGACGAGCGCGACGTCGAGCGTCGGGTCGACCCACAGGAACGTGCCGGAGCCGCCGAAATGACCGAAGGTCGACGCGGAGTTGCGCGTCCCCGTCCAGTGCGGCGTCTTGCCATCGCGGATCTCGAACCCGAGACCCCAGTCGAGCGGGTCGAACGAGCCGACGCCCGGCAGGACGCCCTTCAGCCCTGGATACACGACGTGGGCTGCCTCCGCCTCCAAGCGCTGACTGATCAAGGTCGGACGGATGAACTCTCGCGCCAGCGCGACGGCATCGGTCAGTGGTCCATGGAGCCCCTGCGACGGTCGTTCGCGAAGCTCCGTGCCGGCCATCCCGAGCGGAGCCAGCACGCGATCGCTGAGCGCCACCGCGAAGGGACGGCCATCGCGCGCCTCGAGCACCGCTCCGAGCGCGTCAAACCCGGCGTTCGAGTAGATCCGGCGTGTCCCCGGCTGCGCGAGGACCCGGTCCCCGTCGAACGTCAGCCCCGACGCGTGCGCGAGCAGGTGCCGGACGGTGGAGGCGGGCGGCCCGGCGGGATCGTCGAGGTCGATCGACCCGTCATCGATCGCCGTGAGGACGGCGAGTGCGGTCGCGAGCTTGGTGACGGACGCCCAGCGGAAGATGCGGTCCGGGTCGCCGTGGTCAGCGATGACACCATCGCGGTCCACGAGCGCAACGGCCGCATGATCCGCGCCCCATCCATCGACGGCCGCGAGGGCCGCTTCGAGTTCCGTCGTCACAGCCCCGCGATGCTAAGCGACCGTCACAGGATCGACGCACACCACGCATAGACTTCGGGCATGCAGTTCTTCTCACACAAGCCCAAGTCGGTCCCCTCCCCCGCCGAGGCCTTGCCCGGCCGTTCCGAGCCGATCATGGAGCCCGGCGAGCACACCGTCCTCGGCACGCCGATCGGCGGCCCCTATCCGGACGGCTTCCAGATCGCGGAGTTCGCGCTCGGCTGCTTCTGGGGCGAGGAAAAGACGTTCTGGCAGCAGCCGGGCGTCTGGACGACGGCGGTCGGGTACCAGGGCGGCTCGACACCGAACCCGACGTACCACGAGTCGGGCACGGGCAAGACCGGGCATGCCGAGTCGGTGCGCGTCGTCTTCGATCCATCGAAGATCACGTACGAGCAACTCCTCAAGATCTTCTGGGAGAACCACGACCCGACCCAGGGCATGCGTCAGGGCAATGACAGAGGGACCCAGTATCGGTCCGAGATCTTCGTCCGGGACGAGGCCCAGCGGCACGCCGCCGAGGCCTCGAAGGCGATATACCAGCAGGCGTTATCGGCTGCGGGGTACGGCGAGATCACGACCGAGATCGTCGGGCCACCGGCTCCGGAGTTCTACTTCGCGGAGGACTACCACCAGCAGTACCTCGACAAGGTCCCCTTCGGCTACTGCCCCAACCACGCCACCGGCGTGAAGCTACCGAACATCGAGGTCACGCCGCTCCAGTACGTCGAGTAGATCGCGGTCCGGTCGGATCATCCGGCCGGAGTCTCGTGAGAGGAGATCCCGCCATTAGCCGGCCGGTCGTGTGACCGACCGGCTCCTTTACGATGATGCCGAGGAGGGGCCCATGACCGACCCGGTCGAGGACATCATCGGCGACTACAAGGCGTTCGCCGCGCAGCAACGTGATCGTCTGCGGTCGCGCGGCATCGACATCACGCCCTTCACGCTGAGCCACATCTGTTACCGCGTGGCCGAGTGGGACGAGTACGTGCGAGTGCGCGGGCTCCTGGAACGCCATGCGGTCGCCAATCGGGAGAGCGTCTGGAACGGCCGCCCGATGTCGCTCATCGTCTTCGACCAGCTCGAGGTACTAGACGGCAAGGCGCTCCCGATGATCGAGCTGATCCCGCCCGTCCATCAGCGCGTGTACAAGATGGGCTGCGAGCATCTCGGTGTCGTGGTCGGCGAGGACGTGTTCGATGCGTTCGTCGAGACACACAAGCCGGTCCTCACGGGCCAGCAGTTCCAGGGCCCGAACAGCACCCCGGACCCCGTCTACATCCTGATGGAGGACTTCACTCACGTGAAGTTCTATCGAGTGTCACTTCAAGCCGCGGTCGAGCAGTTCGAGGGCCCGTTCGACGGGTTCCGTCATGTCGACGACTGGGTACCGCAACGACTGGTCACGGCCACCGGCCCGAACCCGCTGCCGCGCTGACCCACACGGCTGGGAACAGCGCGATCTGACCCCTTGCCCGTCGTCCGAGGCCGCGCGATGATGCGCCAATGGGCATCGTTGACGACCTCGCCGAGCTGCCGCAGTTCGCGTCTGTCGATCGATCGCAGCTCGAGACGCTGGCGAAACATGCCGTGGAGCTCGACGTGCCGGCCGGGGTCGAGCTGACCCACGAGGGCCGGCACGAGGGTTCGGTCTTCATCGTCGTCTCCGGATCCATCGGGATCGAGCGTGGCGGACGGACGGTCGACACGATCGGTCGTGGTGGCTTCTTCGGAGAGATCGCGGCGATCGATGGTGGACCGCGCACGGCGACAGGCTTCGCCCTTGAGGACACGGTCGTCGTGGCCATCTCGCCACGTCAGCTCAACGATGTGCTCGACGAGTCCTCTGAGCTGCGCGCGATGATGATGGCCGCGATGGAAGAGCGCCTGGGCCGGATCGACGCCGAGGGCTGAGGGCCGCCCTTACTCGACCGCGTAGCCCCGATACGTCACGCCGCACGCGAACGCCCTTGAGTCGGTGAGCCGTAGCCGGATCCGCTCGTCGAGGTGGGGCAGGTACGGCGTCCCCGACCCGATGATCACCGGGTGGGTGATCAACTCGAACCGGTCGACGAGCCCTCGCCTGATGAACTCCGCCGCCAGGGTGGCGCCGCCCACCTCGAAGTCTCCGTCGAACTCCTCGCGCAGTAGCGCGAGCTCGTCGCCCACGTCACCACGGACGAGCCGGCTGTTCCAGTCGACCGAGTCGAGCGTCGAGGAGAACACGATCTTGGGGATCCGCAGCCACTGTCGCTGGAATTCGAGCCCGGTCGCTGTCACTGCGGGATCGGTGTGGGCCGTAGGCCAATACGAGGACATCGTCTCGTAGAGCCGGCGGCCGTACAGCGATGCGTCCAATCCACGTGCCCGGTGGGTGAACCAGCCAAGCAGCTCGTCGTCGCCCACGGACCAGTCGAGACCGTGATCCGTGGTCTCGACGAACCCATCGACCGATGTGTTCAGGGTGTAGATGAGCCTGCCCAACGAACGCCTCCCGCCTCAGACCTTTGGTGATTCCTGGGGCTCGGCGCCGCCCCAGTAGCGCCAACCCCACCCGTCCTGGTCGCGCTCGAACACGCCCGTCGTCCGATATGAGACAACGTCCTCGGGGGTGGTGACCGTGCCGAGGATCTGCGCCCAGGCGACATCCCGACGCACCCACACCGTGATGTCGTCGGCGCTCCATCGGTAGCCGAGCCCGACGACGGCAGCCGCCATGCGAGCTGCCATCTCGGGACCTGCGACGAGTTCACCCTCACCGGAGCCGGCGATCGCGATCTCGGGGTCTGCGAAATAGCGCTCGGCTCCGGGCTTGCCGCTCGAGAGCGGGCCATACGTCTTGATGATCAATGCCTCGATGGCGCGGCGGTCTCGATCGATGTCGTCCTGCATGGTCATGAATGTACCGGTGCAAGGCGCCCCGGTATCGGGTCCTGTAGGTTCACGCGATGACGATCAAACGCATGGACCACGTCTCGATCATCGTCGACGACCTCGACGCCGCGGTCGGATTCTTCCGTGAGCTCGGCATGACGCGGGAGGGTGATGCTTCCGTCGAAGGCGAGTGGGTCGACCGGGTCAACGCGATGGACGACGTCCGCGTCGACATCGTGATGATGCAGACGCCCGACGGCCACGGCAGAGTCGAGCTGACGAGGTTCCGCAACCCCCGACTGAGCAAGGCCGAGCCGGCCGATGCGCCGCCGAACACCCTCGGCCTGCGCGCGATCATGTTCGAGGTCGACGACATCGAGGACACCGTCGCGCGGCTGGGCACCCAGGGAGGCGAACTCGTCGGCGAGATCGCTCGCTACGAGGACTATTACCTGCTCTGCTATCTCCGGGGACCCGCGGGGATCATCGTCTCGCTCGCCCAGTCCCTCAGCTGAGTCGCCGCTACGGCTTGCCGTGGCAGTTCGCTGAGCCACTGTCGCGGAAGGACTGACCGGCGATCGGGATGAACGCGAAGTCATAGCTGGACGCGTGGAGCGTCAGCTTGAGGACGCCATAGGTGCTGCTGTTGCGGATCTCCGAGTTGGGCGCGACCGTCGAGAACCCGACAAGCGCAGCACCGCCGGTGCCGACCACGAACTCTCGGATCCCCTTGGACGACGCCGCGCCCGTCGAGGTCTGCGGCGCGAATCGCTCGTATTGGTGGCGATGGCCGCTCACGATCACGTCCGCGCCGTACGAGTAGAGGATCTGCCAGAACGTCACGGAGCGGCCGTCGGGCTTCGATTGCGCCGACGAGAAGCGCGGGTGGTGGAAGATCGCGATCGTGCATGCGGTCGGGTTGGCAGCCAGATCGGCCTTGAGCCAGAGGGCCTGGGGCGATGTCGCGCCACAGCCCCCGACGTCAGAGCAGTCCGTGTCGAGCACGACGGCGTGCCAGGCCCCGATCGAATAGCTGTAGTAGGTCTTGCCTGCCGGCGCGGCTCGCGACCCGAAGTAGCCCAAGTACCCCGTGGCACCGGCGGTCTCGTAATCCTCGTCACCCGGCGCAGGCTTCGTGCGCGACTTGGCACGGCCCCAGGTCGGGCCATAGCAGTCGGTGAATTCCTTCGCCGACGCGTGCGTGTAGACGTTGTCGCCGGCGGTGAATACGGTCCCGGGGATCGCGTCGAGGAGCTTCGCCGTCGCCTCGTCCTGTGACCGCGAGCAGTTCGCGATGTCGCCTGCGCCCACGAGGACAGGGTCCGCGGCCAAGACATCGCTGAAGGGAAGGAGCACTGCCGCGAGGGCGGCGATGGTCACGATGACGGGCAGTCTCCTCACGCAACGAAGGGTAGTCGAAATGCCGGTTCCGAGCCCCAGGGCACGCTGCTGACGTCGGCACGGTCTTGCACCGGAGTAGGCTGTCGGCGATGGCGAAACCACACACGCGCGAGCTGGGCACGAAGATCGCGGCCGACTACCGGCTGCTCAACTACCTGCGCGGACGATCGACGGAGACGGTCGACAAGATCGGCGGGGGGAGCACGCGGATCGACGTCGAGGGCGGGGTGTTGGCAAGTCGCTGCGAGGAGGACCACGAGGAGGTCCTCGAGTGCTGGTACTTCTACAAGCGCGCCGGAAGGCCGAACTAGGCGCCTGACCTAACGATTCGGACCAGTCTGGTCGTGGGCGCGCTGCGACGCCTGTCGATAGCGCTCGTGGGCCTCGGATTCGCCGGTCTCGGCCTTGCCCACGTCCGCGACTGCGTCCGTCTGGTCGGCGCGGGTGGCTTCCACCAGCACGCGCGCGGCCTCGGCCGTGGCGGACGCTGACGCTTCCGCTCGGGTCGCGGCCTCGAGCGCAGCGCGAGCGGCGTCCGCGGTATCGGACGCCGCCTTCGACGCTTGCTCTGCGGCGCGTGTCGCCACGTCGGCAGCCTCTTGACCGCGCCGCGCGACCGCAAGATCGCGCTCCGCCTCACGCCACTCCTGGAGGGCCTTCGCAGTGGTCATGATGCTCTCGGGGTCGGGTGTCTCGTCGGCCATCTGGTCCCCGGTGACGGTTGGAACGTCCAGGTCGAGGATGATAAGTGAACCGCCCGCCGCGCAATTCGGTCGTTCATGATGCCGAGTATGGCAGCGCAGCGCGAGACGGAGGTCGTCACCCTCGGGGAATGTCTCGCGTCGTTCGTCGCCGCGGACGCGGGTCCCCTCGCCGAGGCGCGCGGGTTCACGCGACATATCGCGGGCGCGGAGGCGAACGTCGCCGTCGGGCTCGCCCGACTGGGACACGCCGTCGCGTACATCGGGCGGGTAGGAGGCGACGGGTTCGGGACGGCGATCCTCCGGGCACTGCGCGGCGAGGGAGTGGACGTCCGTCATCTGACGATCGACGACAGCGCCCGGACCGGCGTGATGTTCCGCGAGCGCCGTGTCCTCGGCGCGATGGACGTCGTCTATCACCGAGCCGGGTCGGCGGGCTCTCGGTTGACACCGGAGGAAGTCGTGAGGGCCGTCGATGACGGGGTCTTCGAAGGCATCCGGTGGCTGCACCTCACCGGGATCACGCCCGCACTGTCCGACTCGGCACGCGCCGCCACGATGCGTGCCCTCGAGGAGGGTCGCCGGATAGGCGCGACGGTGAGCCTTGATGTCAATCTGCGACGGCGGCTCTGGTCCGACGAACAAGCAGCCCCGGTGCTGCGCGACCTCGCCTCCCGCGTCGACGTCGTCTTCGGCAGTACCGACGAGCTCGCGCTCGTCGCCGGCGCGGATCTCGACTCCGAGCCCGACCAGCTCGTCGCGGCGGTGGCGGCGACCGGTCCGCGGACCGTCGTGGTGAAGCTGGGTCGCGACGGGGCGCTTGGGCGGGATGGCGAGACGTCCATGGCTGAACCGGGCATCGCGGTCACCGATGTCGTCGACCCGGTCGGTGCCGGCGACGCGTTCTGCGCCGGGTTCATCGCCGGCCGTCTCGACGGCGTCGATCTGACGACCGCGCTACGGATGGGCAACGCGTGCGGCGCACTCGCGGTCGCCGCGAGTGGCGATCAGTCGGGGCTGCCGGACCGGGTCGAGCTGGCGCGTCTCCTGGCAGGCGCGGGGGGACCCGACACGCTCCGCTGAAGCGCCGCGTCCCAGGCGCCGATCGCCTCGCGGACGCGGGCTGACGTCTCGGCCGGCGTCGTACCACCGCCGAGGCGATCGAGTCCCAGGAGGGCCGCGCCGGCGACCGGCGGTGCCGACAGGCCGACGACCCTGGCCGCGGGTGCGATGGCCGCGACCCCCGTCTCGATGCGCTCGTAGAAGGCGGCGTCGCGCGTCCGAAACACGCCACCGGCGAGGACGACATCGGGATCGCGGCGCGTGAGGTGCAGGCGTCGGATCATCGCGCCAGCCATCGTCACGATCTCGTCCGCGAGCCGGTCGACGATCTTGCGTGCCTCGGCGTCACCGGCTCCGGCCGCGCCGAATACCACCGGCGAGAGCTGGCCGATCTGGCGATACCGGATCCGGCCCGTGTAGAAGGCCTCAGTCACCGCCGCCGGCGTCTTCAGGCCCCAATGGGCCGGCACGTCCTGCTCCAGGGCCGTGCGGGGGCCACGGCCGTCACGAGCCCGGACGGCAGCCGCGAGCCCCGCCCACCCGACGTCGGTACCCCCGCCCCAGTCTCCGGAGATCTCCCCGAGGGCATCGAGCCGGGCAGTCTGCCCGTCCGGGGCGATGCCGGCCGCGTTCACGCCCTGACCGCAGATCACGACGACGCCCCAGGCTCTATCCGTCCCGGCGCGCAACGCCCCGAACGCATCGTTGAGCACGAGCTGCTCCGCCGCAAACCCTCGCTCCTCGAGCGCCGTCGAGAGGAGGCGCACGTCGGGGCGGGTATCCGCTCCGGCTACTGAGTAGACGCCGAGGTCGGGTCGGGCATCGATGGAAGCGTCGGCCACCGCTTGCGCTACCAGGGCCGCGAGACGCTCCATCCCGACCGCGAGCCCGGCGGCCTGGTGCGACGACGTCTCGCCCCGGGCAGCGCCGAGAAGACGTCCGTCTTCCCCGACGATCGCGACGTCCGTCTTCGAATTCCCGCCATCCACGGCGAGGACCGTCCTCACGCCAGCGCGTCCACCTGCACGAACGTGGCGCCGGCCTCCCGAAGACCATCGATCAGCGGCGGTAGGGCCCGTTCCGTCGCTGTCGTCCACGGATGGAAGAGCAGGACCGCGCCATCTCCGCGGGCGATGGCATCACGGGTCATCCGGCGCGCCATGCCACGTCCGCGGGTGCTCGGCCGCCAGTCGAAGCCCTCCACGTCCCACGACACCTCCCGATAGCCGAGACGTCCGATGCCGGCCAGGACCTGCGGATCGCCGGACCCGGCGCCGAACGGGCAGCGGAACCACGGCCGGGGGTCGACGCCGGTGACCGCGATGATCGCTCGCTCGGCTGCTCGGACATCGGAGCTGAGACCCGACGGGGAGAGGAGCGGCATCCGGGCATGGTAGAAGGAGTGGTTCCCGATCAGGTGGCCGCGCTCGGCGATGGACCGGGCGAGCGGCGGATACGCCTCCGCCCAGCGACCCTGGATGAAGAAGGTCGCCGGGATACGCTCGGCATCGAGGATGTCGAGCACCCGTTCCGTCCCGCCGATGCGGTGGGGACGGTCCGGATGCTCGGCGTCGAACGTCAGCGCGACGCGGAAAGTCATCGCAGGCGGCGCGCGTCGCCCGCCGCGGCGAGCCCGCCGACGGTCACTTCTCGACGCCGGTGATGACGATCCCGCGCGTGAAGAAGCGCTGGGTCAGCAGGAACGCGATGACCGGGATGACCAGCGTCATGAGCGTGCCGGCCTGGATCAAACCCGGCTCCCGGTAGTAGATGCCGTTGAACCGCTGTAAGCCGAGCGCCACCGTCTGCAGGTCGACCTTGCCGGCCGTGTAGATGAGTGGCCCGAAGAAGTCGTTCCACGAGTAGACGAGGTGGAAGACCGCGACGGCCACGATGACCGGCCAGGCCTGTGGCAGCACGACCGAGATGAGCGTCCGGAACGGTCCGGCGCCATCGATCGCCGCGGCCTCGTCGAGGTCCGTCGGGATCGTCATGAAGTACTGACGCATCAGGAACACGTCATACGCGTTCGCGAAGAACGCCGGGACCAGCAGCGGTAGCCAGGTCCCGACCCAGCCCATCCGCTGGAAGATCGTGTACGTGGGGATGATCGTTACGGCGGCCGGCAGGAAGATCGTGGCGATCAGAAGGGTGAATAGGAAGCTGCGACCGGGGAACCGGAACCGCGCGAATCCGTAAGCCACGAGCGTGCACGAGATCAACGTCCCGATCGTCGATATGAGGGCGATGATCACGGTGTTCAGCAGGAGCCTCGGGTAATCGATCAGGTCCCAGACCTTCCCGAAGTTCTCCCAGTGCGGCGCGAACTGCCACACCGGCTCGAGCGTCCGCCACGAGCCCTGCCAGACGATCGGTGCAGCCGTCGGGTCCTGCGGATCGACGAATGTGCTCTGGCGCCGCAGCGCCTCGACGATCGCGAGCTGGCGCATCGTGCCGTCCGGCAGCGGCACGTTGTAGACCGGCAGGTCCTTGCCGTTGAAGTTGAACGTGACCGGATCGGCCGGATAGAGCGGCGAGTGGGCCTGCGTGATCTGGTCGATGCTCTTGACCGAGTAGGCGACCGACCGCAGCAGCGGCGACAGGAAGGCCGCGACGACCAGCACGGCGATGAGCGTGATGAGGAACGACCTCGAGCTGTCGCCGCGCTGCCGCGGCGGCCGACTTCCGGCCGCGGTCCGGGTCCGGCGGCGGATGCGGAGGATGCGACCGCCCGCGAGCGATGTGGCGGTCATCGAGCCTCACCGGCGTAGTAGACCCACTTCCGGGCGGTCCCGAAGAGGATCAGCGTGACCGCCAGCGAGATGATGAACAGGACCCAGGCGAGCGTGGCGCCGTAGGACATGTTCTGGAACGTGAAGAAGTTCTTGTAGATGTAGAGGTTGTAGAACATGGTCGAGCCGCCCGGCTCGCCGGTGCCGTTCTGGAGCACCAGCGGGACGAGGAAGTACTGGAGCACCTCCACGACCGACAGCACGACCGTGTAGAAGATCACCGGGGTGATCATCGGGATCGTGATATGGCGCAGCGACGCCCAGGGCCCCGCCCCATCGATCTTGGCCGCCTCGTAGAGGTCGGTCGGCACGCCCTTCAGGCCGGCGAGGTAGACGATCATCCCGGCGCCGATGCCCCAGAGGCCGATCATCGCGAGGCCCGGGTAGACCCAGCCTGGGTCCTCGAGCCAGCCTGGAGGGCTGTTGACCCCGAGCGCCTTCAGGAGGCCGTTCACCCAGCCGGTCTCGGGATTGAGCATCCCCTGCCAGATGAACACCGTCGCGATGAACGGCACGACGTACGGCAGGAACAGCAACACCCGGAACACGCCGGATGCGACCAGGTGGCGCGAGTGCAGGAGCAGCGCCACCAGGAACGGCAGGATGACCGCCACGGGCAGCGCCAGCAGCATGTACTTGAACGTGATCCCGAGCGACGCCCAGGCCTGCTTGTCGTTGAGGAGCGTCTCGTAGTTCTTCAGCCCGACGAACTTGAGCGGTTCGGCCTGGGCGAGGTTGATGTTCGTGAAGGTGAAGGCCAACGTGGCGATCATCGGGAGTGCCGTGAACAGCACGAACCCGATGACCCACGGCGCGATGAAGACGTACCCCCAGCGCGCGCGCCGCCACGCCAGACCGGAGAAGCGCGGCAGGACGCGGGGGCGCGCGATGCTGGGGGCCGCCATCGGTCAGCTGGCGTCCCAGGCGGCCTGGATCTCGTCCTTCATCGCGCTGATCTCCGTATCGAGGTTCAGTCCAGGGGTGGTCTGCCACTTCGTGCCGTACTTGAGGATGATCTCGAACGTCTGGTTGTACGCCGGCGTGTACGACTCGAAGTTCGGGACGTCAGCGAAGTTGATGCCTTCCTTGGCGACCTTCCAGTCCGGTTTCTGCGAGTAGGCCCCGAAGACCTTCTCCAGATGCGCGTCCTGCTGTGACTCGATGGCAGGGGTGCCGCCGTAGAGCTCGAGAAGGTCGGTGTTCGCCAGGAGGTACTGGAGCACCTCGAAGGCCTTATCGGGATTCTTGCTCGACTTCAGGATCCGGAACGTGTCGGCGTTGAACGCGGCGGTCGTCTTGCCCTTGTACGCGGGTGTCGCCGCCATGTTCCAGTCGGTCCCGGTCGTCTTGTCTTCGAGGCAATAGGTCGACCAGAGGTAGTTGGTGCTCATCGCGACCTTGCCGGCGCAGAAGGGATAGCCGGCCGGGTTGAGATCCGTCGTCTGGAACTGGGCCCCGGTCATGCTGGTGTGATCCGTCCAGATGCCCTCGTAGAACTGCTTCCATGCCGCGACCCACGGCTCGGGCATCTGCGCGGTCTTGCCGTCGGAGCCGAGCAGCGCACCGGCGCCGAAGTAGGCGCCCGTCTGACGCAGATCGTCACGCTGCGGCTCGAAGCCCCATTGCGCGATCTTCGTGGGATCGAACTCGGCTTCGGTCGCGTCGTGGCCGTTCTGGTCGACGGTCAGGATCTTGGCGATCTCGCGCACGGTGTCGTAATCCCACGGCCGCGTCGAGCCGTCGGGCATCGTGTAGGTGCTGTTCCACTGGTGCGGCGGCTCCTTGAGGCCCGCCTCCTTGAACATGTCGGCCTTGTAGAACAGGACCGACGGGTACACGGCGTACGGGATGCCGAGCTGACCCTCGCCGCCCGCGTTGTACAGCTTCACGGTCGACTCGGGGTACTGGCTCATGTCGATGCCGGCCTTGTCGATGTAGGGCTGCAGGTCGAGCCACTGGCCCTTGAAGCGCTCCGCGCCACCGACCCCGACCGGACCGACCACGTCCGGGCCGCTGCCGGCGCCGAGCTGGACGGACAGGGCATCGGCCGCCGCCGCGTACACGTACCCCTCGAACTGGAGGTGGATGCCGGGGTGCGAGGCATTGAAATCGTCGGCGACCTTGCGCTCGACCGTGACCTGTTCGGGCGCGTCACCGGTCCCGAGGCAGCAATACCAACGGATCGTGACGTCGCCGGGCTTCGCCTGCGACTCGTTCGCCGGCAGGGGCGTCGGCGGCGGCGGGCTCGCCGACTCGGACGAGGCCGCGGACTCCGACGGCTGCTCCGAGGCGACGGCGGTCGACGACGACGGCGCCGATGAC
>Ga0207662_10000413_pt1 | contig 18824 bp, 16 predicted proteins | sample KBSS33LmetaG_FD_184338 | JGI IMG/M metagenome (GOLD analysis project Ga0207662, IMG submission 184338) | Switchgrass rhizosphere microbial communities from Kellogg Biological Station, Michigan, USA - KBS S3-3L metaG (SPAdes) (version 2) | ecosystem: Host-associated > Plants > Roots >... | reverse complement strand
GGCCTGGTAGAGCGCGATCGCCTGCGCGGGCACGTCACGATCGATGATCGGCGCCACGAAGGTCTGGCCGGCCGCCACCGAGGTGCGCTGCAACGGGAAGGTGATCTGCGTCGTCCCTTCCCCCCGGTCACCAGCAACTGATTCTCCTTGCCCTGATGAGGCCTCTCGGTGTGGTAATGCTCGAGCCAGGAGCTAATGAAGTGGCTGAGGTGCGACTCGCCCACGACGAGCGTGCGTCCGATGTCCACCTCTCGGCCGGGATGCCGCCCATGCTGCGCATCCGCGGCGAGATCGCGCGCATCGAGACGCCGACGTTGCGCAGTGACGAGGTGCTCGCCGCGGTCCACGGCCTGCTGAACGACGATCAGAAGCGGGTCTTCGAGGAGACGCACGACATCGACTTCGCGTTCGAGGTCCCGGGCCTGTCGCGCTTCCGCGCCAACGTCCTCCTGCAGGGCCGCGGTGTCGCCGCGGTGTTCCGGCTCGTGCCCACGAAGGTGCTCACGCTCGACGAGCTCGGCATGCCGCCCGTGCTGCGCCAGCTCGCCGAGAAGGAGAAGGGCCTGGTGGTGGTGACCGGACCCACCGGCTCGGGCAAGTCCACGACGCTCGCCGCCATGGTCGACTACGTGAACGAGACCATGAGCGGCCACATCCTCACCGTGGAGGACCCGGTCGAGTTCGTGCACCAGCCCAAGCGCTGCATCGTGAACCAGCGCGAGGTGGGTCCGCACACGCAGTCGTTCGCGGCGGCGCTGCGCGCGGCGCTGCGCGAGGATCCGGATGTGATCCTGGTCGGCGAGCTGCGCGACCTGGAGACCACGCAGCTCGCGATCTCGGCCGCCGAGACCGGGCACCTGGTGTTCGCGACGCTGCACACGAACTCCGCGGCGAAGACGATCGATCGCATCATCGACATCTTCCCCAGCGCCCAGCAGGCGCAGATCCGCACCATGCTGTCGGAGTCGCTCGAGGGCGTGGTCGCACAGACGCTGCTGCCGGCCAAGGACGGCAAGGGCCGCGTGGCGGCGCTCGAGGTCATGGTGGGTGTGCCGGCGCTGCGCAACCTGATCCGCGAGAACAAGACCGCGCAGATCCTGAGCGTGATCCAGACCGGCGCGAGCCACGGCATGATCAGCCTCGACCAGCACCTGCGCGAGCTGGTCATGCAGGGCCGGCTGTCGCGCCAGGACGCCGCGGCGCACGCGTCGAACCCGTCGGTGTTCGAGACGCCGGCCGCGGCACCCGCGGCGCCCGGCGCGACCGTGGCCAGGCCCGCCCCCGGCGCGCCCGCGGCCCGCCCCGACACCGCACCCCCTGCCACGGCGGCGACGCCAAGGCCGGCGCCCGGCATCGCGATGGGCCCGCCGGGCCCACCCAAGAAGCCCGGGCTCTTCGGGCGCTAGTCGCTCCTGGCACCGAAAGAATCAGGGCCCGGTCCTTTCGGACCGGGCCCGAGAACGTTCGGTCTTGGTGGCGCTGGGTTCCCGTGAGGGAGCTCATCAGACACCACAAGCGTCCGAGTTCCCCTACGAGGACGCCACCTCCACCGAAGCCAAACTGCGACTATCCAATGGATCACCTCCTTTTCGGGGCAACCACCTGCGGGAGGACCCAACCTCCCCGGACCGGCGAGCCGCCCAAGCCCGCGTGGTCCGCGCACGCATACCGCCGTGCGAGCGAACGCTTGAGATGAAGTTTGCCGCCGGCGCGCCGGTCGTGTCAACCTTCGCGTGCGTCCGTGCACCTTTGGACGCCGTCGCGCTCGAGTCGTTGCGCGCTACTCGACGAACGTCTCCTCTGCCCAAACCGCACGCCATGCTCCCGACCCCCTCGGAGTCACCCGCCCGGCGCATGGCGCCGGCGCTGTTCGCCGCCGCGATGCTGCTCGCCGGGGTTTCGGCATGTGCCGGCACTTCCTCCAGCCACCGGCTCCAGACGCGCGGCATCTCGCTCTACTACGAGACCGAAGGTCACGGGCCGCCCCTGCTGCTGATCCACGGCGGCATGGGGAACGGCGGGCAGTTCGACAAGCAGCGCCCGGCGTTCGCGCCCACCCACCGGCTGATCGTCCCCGACTGCTGCGCGCAGGGCCGGACCACCGACCGGCCGGGGCCGCTCACCTATCACGACATGGCCGAGGACATGATCGCGCTGCTCGATTCCCTGAAGATCCGGCGGGTGGACGTCATGGGCTGGAGCGACGGCGCGAACATCGGTCTGGACATGGCCATCCACCACCCTGACCGCGTCGACCACCTGGTCACGTTCGGCGCCAACGCCAGCATCGAGGGCCTGCCCCCGGCCGACCGGGCATGGAACCACAGCGCCACGGCCGAGAGCCTCGGCGTGGGGATGAAGGTGGCATGGACCTCGCTCAACCCCCAGCCCGGCCACTACCGCGAGGCCATGAACAAGGTCCTCGAGATGTGGCGCACGCTCCCCGCGTTCACGTCACGGGAGCTGGCCGGCATCCGCGCCCACGTGATGGTGTGCGCGGGCGAGCACGATCTCATCCTGCCCGAGCACACGGCGATGATCGCGCACACCATCCCCGGTGCGACGATGTGGATCGTGCCCGGGGCCTCGCACGGCGCGATGCGCGAGCGTCCGGATCTCGTGAACCCGCGTGTGCTCGCGTTTCTGGGCAAAGACCCGACGCCCTAGCTCGCTCCGCCTTCGTTTTCTCTGACGCCGTCGCGGCGCTGACCGCGGCGATGTGACGAAAGTGACCGAGCGTCGTCAGGTGAACGTCAGCGCGAACGCAGCGCGCAGCGCGGCCCCCGCGGCGATTACGCAGCGCCGTCTTACGCAATTGTCCGCATGGCGAGCGCGCGCGCCAGTGGCAATGATGGAGTCACCCCACACACGACCCGGCCGCCGAAGCTCGAAGGTGTTGTCGCCCTCGAACGCCCCCGTTCCGCACGGTGGGATCAAGGACTACCTGGTGGCCGAATCCCTGAGGTCGGACCTCGGCGCGCTGCGCGCGCTCGCGATCCATCATCGGAACACGCCGCTTCCGCTGCTCGAGCGCGCGGCGCTCACACCCGCGCGACGCGACGCGCTCTATGCACGCCTGCGCACGCACGGTATCGAGGCGGTGGTGCTCTCCACCTGTCATCGCTCGGAGCTCTACTACTGCGCGCGCACCGCAGGCGATGACACCCGCGCCGAGGTGCTGTGGAGAGCGCCGATCGCGCGTGCGAACCTGCGGCCCGCGCTGCTCTCGGGCCGCGACGCCGCGCACCACCTGTTCCGTGTCGCCGCCGGGCTCGAATCCCTGGTACTCGGTGAGACCGAGGTGCTCGGGCAGCTCCGCGGTGCGCTCGAGGCGGCAACGCAGGCGGGCAGTGCGGGGCCGCTGCTCGCGCGCGCGTTCCACGCCGCCCTGCGCTGCGGCGGACGCGCCCGCAGCGAGACTCGGATCGGCGCCGGCGCGCTCTCGATCGCGTCGGCCGCTGCACGCCTGCTCGCCACGAAGAGCCGCGATCTCTCCACGCTCACCGTGCTCGTGCTCGGGGCGGGGACGACCGGCGTCAAGGTGGCGCGGCACCTGAGCGCTCAGGGCGTGGGCCGGCTCGTGCTCCTGAACCGCACCGCCGAGCGCGCGCGCCTCGCGGCCGAGGAGCTGGAGGTCGAGACCGCCGAGCTGGGCGAGCTGCCCCGGCTGCTCGTGCACGCCGACGCCGTCGTCGCGGCGGCGCAGGTGGAGCGACCGCTGATCGATCCCGCGATGCTGGGCGCCCATGCGAGGCGCGCGCGCGCACCGCTGACGCTGGTCGACCTCTCGCTCCCGCGCGCCGTCGATCCCGCGTGCGCGGAGCTCTCCGGCGTCCGCGTCCTGAACCTCGCCGACCTGGAGCAGGTCGTGGCCGCGAACCGCTCGCGGCGCGAAGCCGAGATCCCGCGCGTCCGCTCCATCGTCGCGCGCGAGCTGGACCAGCTCGAGCGCTCGGCCGGATCCCGATCCAGGCATTCGCTCGCCGCCCCGGTCCGCCCGTGTTGAAAGTCCGGGTCGGTACGCGCACGAGCGTCCTCGCCCGCTGGCAGACCGATCACGTGCTCGCACTGTGGCGCGCGCTCGAGCCTTCCCTCGCTGTAGAAGTCGTCGCGTTCTCGAGCGTGGGCGACGACATGGCCGAAGCACCGCTCGAGGACATGGAGGGCACGGGGTTCTTCAGCTCGAGGCTCGAGCGCGCGCTGCTCGAGGGCGCGATCGACGTCGCCGTTCACAGCTACAAGGACCTCCCGGTGGCGATGACCCCTGGCCTCACCGTCGCCTGCGTGCCGCGGCGGGGCGCGGTCGAGGATGCGCTCTGCGCTCGCGACGGCCTGCGCCTCGGCGAGCTGCCCCCGGGCGCACGCGTCGGCACATCGAGCCTCCGCCGCGTCGCCCAGCTCCGGGCGCTCCGAGCCGACCTCGAGTACGTCTCGATCCGCGGCAACGTCCCCACCCGGCTCGCGCGCGTCGAGCGCCGCGAGCTGGACGCGGTCGTGCTGGCACTCGCGGGCATCGAGCGGCTGGGGCTCGGCGCGCGCGCGACCGAGGTGTTCGCCACCGAGACGGTGCTGCCCGCGCCCGCGCAGGGTGCGCTCGCCGTGCAGTCGCGGACCGCGGCGCGCCGGTTGAACGCGGACCTGGCGAGGCTCGATCACGCGCCCACGCGCCACGCGGTCGAGGCCGAGCGCGTGCTGCTCCACGCGCTCCACGGTGGCTGCTCGGTGCCGGTGGCGGCGCTGGCCCGGGTCGAGCGCGATCGCATCCGGCTCGAGGCGGGCGTGTTCGCGCTGGACGGCTCGCCGGCGTTCCGTGTGGTGAGCGAGGGGGTGTCGCCGGAGGCGACCGGCGCGGAAGCCGCGCGGGCGCTGCTCGGGGCCGGCGCGGGCGCAGTGCTCGAATCCCTGGCGCGCACGCGCGGCGTCGCGGTCGAGGCGCGGCGATGAGCGCCAACCGGCGGCGCGTGCTGGTCACGCGCGACGAGTCGCTCGACGGGCCACTCAGCTCGGCGCTCCTCAGGCGCGGGCTCCAACCGGTCGCGTGCAGTGTATTGAGCCATGTCGCGAGCCCGGAGCCCGAGGCTCTCGTGCGCGCCGCGCGCTCGCTCGAGGACTACCAGTGGTTGATCGTCGCGAGCCAGCGTGCCGTCGCCGCGCTCATGTTCGCGCGTGGCGAACGTCCGCTGCCGCCCACGCTGCGCACCGCTGCCGTGGGCGAGCGCACCGCCGGCTCCCTCGTCGCCGCGGGCGCCGCGCAGCCGCTCACCGCGGCGAGCCCGGGGTCCGCGGCGTTGATCGCGGCCCTGGCCAAGGCCGATCGCTGGCCCGGCAGGCGCGTGCTGGTGCCGCGCGCAGCCGAGGGCGGCCGCGAGGTCGTCGATGCGCTGCGCCAGCGTGGCGGGAGCGTGGATGAGGTGGTGGCTTACGCCACGGTGCCGAGGCCCCGCGACGAGATCGTCGCCGCATGGGAGGCGGCGCGGCCCGACGCCGCGGTGGTGGCGAGCCCATCGGCGGCTCGCGCGCTCGTGCGTGCGATCGGGGCCGAGCCGCTCCACCGGCTGGCACGCGTCGTCGCCATCGGCCCCACCACGGCGATGCAGCTCGAAGCGCTCGGCGTGCTCGCGGTCGTGCCCGCGCGAGCCGACTTCGACGTGGTCGCCGAGCTCCTGAACGGCGCGCTCGCGCAGGTGGTGCAGCGATGACGTTCCCCGCCCATCGGGGCCGGCGCCTGCGGCGCCACGAGGGATTGCGATCGCTCGCGCGCGAGACCCGCGTCGCGGCCGACCAGTTGGTGGCTCCCCTGTTCGTCCACGCCGCCGAGCGCGACCGCGTGCCGATCGCGGCGCTCGCCGGCCAGGCGCGGCTCTCGCCCGAGGCGGCCGCCGCAGAGGCCCAGGCGCTGGCGTCACTCGGGGTGGGCTCGGTGATCCTGTTCGGGATCCCGGCGCGGAAGGACGCGGAAGGAAGCGGCGCATGGGCGAGCGACGGCCCGGTGCCACGCGCGATCCGGCTCATCAAGAAGCGCGCGCCGGAGCTCGTGGTGTGGGCGGACGTGTGCCTGTGCGAGTACACCGACCACGGCCACTGCGGCATCCTCCGCGCCGGCGAGGTGGACGACGTGGACAACGACGCCACGCTGCCACTGCTCGCGCGCGCGGCGGTCGCCTACGCAGAGGCCGGCGCCGACGTGGTCGCACCCTCGGACATGATGGACGGTCGCGTCGCCGCGATCCGCTCCGCCCTGGACCAGGCCGGCCACACCGCGACCGCGATCGTCTCCTACGCGGTCAAGTACGCGTCCGCGTTCTACGGCCCGTTCCGGCAGGCCGCGGGCTCGACGCCCGCGCACGGCGACCGCCGCGGCTACCAGATGGACGTCGCGAACGTGCGCGAGGCGGTCTCGGAAGCGTGCGCCGACGTGGAGGAAGGCGCTGACGCGCTCATCGTCAAGCCCGGCACGCCGTGCCTCGACGTGCTGCGCGCGGTGCGCGAGGCGGTGCGCGTACCCGTGGCCTCGTACCAGGTGTCGGGCGAGTACGCGATGCTCCAGGACGCCGCGGAGAAAGGTCATCTCGATCTCGAGCGCGCGATGTGGGAGACGGCGCTGGGGATGCGGCGCGCGGGCGCGGACCTGCTGATCACCTACTTCGCGCGCGCGCTCGCCGAGCGGCTGATCGAGTCGCGGCGCGCGGCGGAGAGCGCGCGATGAGCGTCGCGGGCCGACATGCGGGCGCGCTGGCCAAGCTCTTCGAGCGCGGCGCGCGCGTCACGCCCGGCGGGGTGCACTCCCCGGTGCGCTCGTTCCGTGCGGTGGGCTCGCCGCCGATGGCGCTCATCGAGGCGCGCGGCGCACGGGTGTGGGACGCCTACGGCCGCGAATACCTGGATTGGATCGGGGCCTGGGGACCGGCGCTGCTCGGGCACAACCCGCCCGCCATCGCCAGTGCGGTCACGCACCAGCTCGAGCGCGGCGCGCTGTTCGGCCTCGCAGCACCCCACGAGGTGGAACTCGCCGAGCGCATCACCGCACGCGTGCCCGGCCTGGACATGGTGCGCTTCGTCGTCAGCGGCACCGAGGCGGCGATGACCGCGCTGCGCCTCGCACGAGCAGCGACCGGTCGCAGCGCGGTGGTCAAGTTCGCCGGCTGCTACCACGGCCACGGTGACGCGTTCCTGATCCGCGCCGGGTCCGGTGCCGCCGGCGCACCCGAGTCGCCCGGCGTCACCGAGGGCGCGGTGCGCGACACGCTCGTCGCGCGCTACAACGACCTCGCCGACGTGGACCGGGCGTTCCACGATGCCGACGGCAAGATCGCGGCGGTGTTCGTGGAGCCGGTTGCCGGCAACATGGGCTGCGTCCCTCCCGAGCCCGGCTTCCTCGAGGGCCTGCGCGCGCGCTGCGACACCACGGGCGCGCTGCTCGTCTTCGACGAGGTGATCACCGGTTTCCGGCTCGGTCCCGGGGGTGCCTCGAGCCTGTTCGGTGTGCGCGCCGATCTCGTGCTCCTCGGCAAGGCCCTGGGCGGCGGCCTGCCGCTCGCGGCCTACGGAGGGCGGCGCGATCTCATGCGGCTGATCGCGCCGGAGGGCCCGGTCTACCAGGCAGGCACGTTCGCTGCCCACCCGCTGTCGATCGCCGCGGGGCTCGCGGTGCTGGACGCGCTCGACGCGGATCCCCAGCTCTGGAGCCGGCTCGATCGCACCACCGAGCGACTCGCGCAGGGCCTCGAGGCCGCCGCGCGCGAGACCGGCGTCCCCGTGCGCGTGCAACGCGTGGGCTCGATGTGGACGGTGTTCTTCATGTGGACCGTGGTGCTCGCGGAGAAGGGGGTGCGCTCCTGGGACGATGCCGGCGGCGTCGACCGGGAGAAGTTCGCAGCCTTCCACCGCGGCATGCTCTCGCGCGGCGTGCTGCTGCCGCCGTCGCCGTTCGAGACCGCGTTCACGTCGGCTTCACATGGTGAACCCGAAGTGGAGATAACGCTCGCCGCCGCGCGTGCGGCGCTGGCGGAGGCTGCATGAACGACCGCTTCCTGCGCGCCTGCCGGCGCCAGACCGTCGATCGCACGCCGCTCTGGATCATGCGCCAGGCCGGCCGCTACCTGCCCGAGTATCGCGAGCTGCGCGCGCGCGCCGATTTCCTCACGCTGTGCCGCACGCCCGAGCTCGCCGTGGAGGCGAGCCTGCAGCCGCTCCGGCGCTTCCCCCTCGACGCGGCGATCATCTTCTCCGACATCCTCCTGCCGCTCGAGGCGCTCGGCTGCGAACTCGCCTTCGACCCCGGGCCACGGATCGCGAAGCCGATCCGCTGCTCGGCCGAGATCGAAGCCCTGAGCGCGCGCCCGCTGGCCGAGGTGGCACCCTACGTGGCCGATGCGGTGGCGCTGCTGCGTCGCGAGCTCTCGGGCTGCGTGCCGGTGATCGGCTTCGCCGGCGCGCCGTTCACGCTCGCCGCTTACCTGACCGAGGGGCACGGGCACGACGGATTCCCGGCCGTGCGCGCGCTGCGCGCCGCCGACCCCGCGGCGCTCGACTCGCTGCTCGAGAAGCTCACCGCGCTCGTGATCGAGCACCTGAACCTGCAGATCGCCGCCGGCGCCGAAGCGGTGCAGATCTTCGATTCCTGGGCGGGGATCCTGTCGCCCGCCGACTACTCGTCGTTCGCGCTCCCGGCGGTGCGCCGCGTCATCCGCGGCCTGCGGAGCCCGCGCCGCGACCACGTACCGGTAATCTACTTCGCCCCCGCGGCCGACCACCTGCTGGAGCTGGCGTCCTCGACCGGCGCCGATGTGATCGGCCTCTGCTGGCGCACGCGGCTCGACTTCGCGCGCCGGCGCACCGGCGGCCGCGTCGCGCTCCAGGGGAACCTCGATCCCGCCGCACTGCTGGCGCCCCCCGAGCGCGTTCGCGAGCGCGCGCTGGCGGTGTTGGACGCCGCGGGCCAGGAGCCCGGCCACATCATGAACCTGGGCCACGGCATCCTTCCCGGGACACCCCTCGCGTCCGTGGAGGCATTGGTCGCCGCCGTCGCCGAGCCCGAGCGGTGGCCCGTGTGATCGCCCGCGAGCGCCCCGAGCCCGCCGCAATCGCGCGGCTGCTGGAGCACTACGACCAGCCGGGCCCGCGCTACACGTCCTATCCCACCGCGGTGGAGTTTCACGAGGGCTTCGGCGAGCGCGACTACCGCGAGCGGCTCGCCGCGGCCGATGCGCGTGCCGGCGAGCCGCTCTCGCTCTATGCGCACCTGCCGTTCTGCGAGGCGCGCTGTCTCTACTGCGGCTGCAACATCGTGGTGACGACGCATCGCGGCATCGCCGCCGGCTACCTCGAGAACCTTCTCCTCGAGGTGGAGCTGCTGGCGAGCCACCTCCCGCACCGCCGCGAGCTGTCGCAGATGCACTGGGGCGGCGGCACCCCGACCTACTACCCGGCCGCGGACCTCGCGCGTCTCTTCGACGCCATCGCCAGGCGTTTCAGCTTCACGCCCGGCGCCGAAGTGGGCATCGAGGTCGACCCGCGCGTCACGAGCACGGAGCAGGTGCGCGTGCTTCACCGGCTCGGCTTCAACCGGCTGTCGATGGGCATCCAGGATTTCGATGCGCGCGTGCAGGAGGCCGTGCACCGCGTGCAGAGCTTCGAGCAGACGGCCGAGCTGATCCGCGTCGCGCGCGCCGAGGGCTTCCGCTCGGTGAACGTCGACCTGATCTACGGGCTTCCCTACCAGACGCCGGAGGGATTCCGGCGCACGCTCGAGCAGGTGGTGGAGCTACGTCCCGAGCGGGTCGCCGTCTACTCGTTCGCGTTCGTGCCGTGGATCAAGCCGCACATGAACCACATCCCCTCCGAGGCGTTGCCCGCGCCCGCGGTGAAGCTGCGGCTCCTGGCACTCGCGATCGACGCGTTCACGCGCGCCGGTTACCGCACCATCGGCATGGATCACTTCGCGCTCCCCGAAGACGACCTCGCGCAGGCGACGGACCACGGCACGCTGCACCGGAACTTCATGGGCTACACCGTCCAGTCCGCGAGCGACCTGGTGGCGCTCGGGATCTCCGGCATCGGCGACGTCCACGGCGCCTTTGCCCAGAACCTGAAGAAGCTCCCGGAATACGCTGCCGCGCTTGCAGATAGACGCTTCCCCATCGCCCGCGGATACGCGCTCGATGCCGACGACCTGCTCCGGCGCCACGTCATCACGCGACTGATGTGCGACGCGCGGCTGGACATCCGCGACGTCGAGCGCCGGTTCGGGATCTCGTTCGCGCACACGTTCGCGGTCGAGCTGGGAGAGCTTGCCGGTCGCGGGCCTTACCGCACCGACGGCCTGCTCACGCTCACGAGAGACGCCATCGAGTTGACGGCGCTCGGGCGGATGTTCGTGCGCAACGTGTGCATGGTGTTCGATCGCCACCTGCGACGCAGAGGCGGCTCGGAGCGTCCGGTCTTCAGCCGGACGGTGTGACCATGGCGAGGATCGTCGTCATCGGCGGCGGAATCACCGGGCTCATCGCCGCGCACCGGCTGCGCGCCGGCTGGCCGCGGCACGAGGTGACGCTGCTCGAGGCCGAGGCGCGCTGCGGCGGCCACGTGCACACCGTGCACGACGACGGGTTCGTGGTGGAAGCGGGACCGAACGCGATCGTGGCGCGAGCGAGCGAGTCGGAGCCGATCGCGCTCGTTCACGAGCTGGGGCTCGAGTCCGCCGAGATCGCTGCGAGCCGCGCCGCCCATCGCCGCTTCGTCTGGCGCCGGGGTCGCCTGCGCGCCATTCCCTCCTCCCCGCTCTCGCTGCTCGCAACCGACGCGCTGAGCCTCGCCGGCAGGCTGCGGGTCGCCGCCGAGCCGTTCGTGCGCCGGGGGAACAGCGCGGGCGAGAGCGTGCACGCGTTCGCGGCCCGCCGGTTCGGTGGCGAGGCTGCGGATACCCTCGCCGATGCCGCGGTCGCCGGCCTCTCCGGCGGCGACAGCCGCGAGCTGGAGGTGGCGGCCGCGTTCCCGGCGCTGGTGGAGATGGAGCGCGAGCATGGGAGCCTCGTGCGCGCCCTGCTCGCCCGCCGCTCACCGCCGCCCCGGCTCGTGAGCCTCGCGCCCGGGATGGGCGCGATCGTCGATTCGCTCCTGCGCCGCCTCGGCCGCACCGTGCGCACGAACGCGCGCGTGCTGCGCCTGGCGCGCGAGGCGCAGGGCTGGCAGGTGTTCCTCGAGTCCGGCGAGCGGATGGAGGCGGACGCGGTCGTCTTCGCCACCGCGGCAGAGCAGGCGGCGGCCCCGCTGGCGGCGTTCGATGCGGAGCTGGCGAGCAACCTCTCCGCGTTCCCGCGCGCGGGTCTCGCGGTGGTGGCGCTGGCGTTTCGCTCCCGCGACCTGCCTCGTCCGCTCGATGGCTACGGCTTCCTCGTCGGACGCGGCGAGAACCTCGACACGCTCGGCGTGGTCTGGGAATCGTCGCTGTTCGCTCAGCGCGCGCCTGCGGGCCACGTCCTGCTCCGCATGATGCTCGGCGGCGCCCGGCGACCGCAGCTCGCGGAGCTCGCCGCACCCGAGCTGCTGGAGCGGGCGCGTCGCGACCTCGCCACCACCATGGGCATCGCGGCGGAGCCGCTCCGGCACTGGATCTGGAACTGGCCACGCGCGATCACCCAGTACACGCGTGGTCACCTGGACCGCGTCGCCCGCGCGCGCGCCCGCCTGTTGCGGCATCCCGGGCTCGAGCTCTGCGGCACGTCGTACGACGGCATCTCGTTCACCACCGCGATCCACTCCGCGGAATGCGCCGCCGCACGGCTCCTGGCGTCGCCCGCACTCCACCCGCCCCGCCGCGCGCCGCGTGCCGCGAACGGAGCCGCCGCGCTGCCTCGCTTGGTCCCCGCGCTCGCCCTGCTCAAGACCGACCGATGCGTCGACACCTCGTCCTGATCACCTACGGCGAGCCCCCCTCGCCCGCATTCACGAACCAGCTCCGCTATTCGTGGCGCATCCTGCTCGGGCTGACGAGGCTCGTGGCACCCATCCCGGCCACGCTCCTGCCGTTGGTCGCCCTGAGCCGGGCGCGGGCTCGCAACCGGCTGTGGAAGGACGAGCACTACATGTCGCCGCTCGAGCCCATCACCTCGCGCCAGGCGCACGGCATCGGCGACGCGCTGCGGCGCGACGATCCCGCGCGCGAGTGGCACGTGCACGTGGCCTACGAGTTCCGCGACCCCCTGCTCACGGACGTGCTCGATCGCCTGCCCGTGGACGAGCCCGTCGACATCCTGCCCATGTACGTCGCCGAGTCGGCGTTCACGCACGAGATCTCGCGCGACAGCGTGAACGGCTGGGCACAGCGCGCCGGCGAGGAGCGCGGATCGCAGGTGCACGTGCTGCCGCCGCTCGATGCCGAGGTGCTCGCCGAGCTGTCCGCGCGCCACGTCGCGCGCGCGCTCGACGCGCGGCGCGTGGGCGGTCGTGACTGGGCACTCGTGCTCGCCGCCCACGGCACGCTGCTCGATCCGCCACGGCCCATGGAGACCGGGCGCGCGGCCACCGAGCGCCTGTGCGCCGCGATCGAGCACCGGCTCGCCGGGCGGTTCGGCGGCGTGTTCAGCGGCTGGTTGAACCACACGCGCGGCGGCCGCTGGACCGAGCCGCCGATGCAAGAGACTCTCAAACGCGTCGCCGCGGCGAAGTTCGAGCGCGTCCTCTACTTCCCGTACGGATTCCTCGCGGACAACGCGGAGAGCGAGCTCGAGGGCCGCGTCCTGCTGCGCGCCCACCCCTGGCGGTCGATGGTCCACCTGCCGTGCCTGAACGTGGAGCCCGAGCTGGTCTCCGCGCTCGCCCGCCACGTGCTCGCGGCGCGGCCCGAGCAGCAGGCGCGCGCGGCCGCGGGCACCTAGCGTCACGGCACGCGGCCGTCCAGGATGACCGCGAGCTTCGCCGGATCGATGTTCCCGCCCGAGATGACGCAGACCAGGGGACCTTCGAGCGGCATCGTGGGCTTCCCGCTCGCGTCGATCACCCGTGAGCCACCCAGCGCCGCCGCGAGCGACGCCGCGCCCGCGCCCTCGGCGACGACGTGCGCGCGCGTCGCCAGCGTGCGCACGGCCGCCGCCACATCCTCGAGCGTGCTCACGCAAGCACCGGCCAGCAGCCCGCGAACGAGCGGCCACATCTCGGCCAAGACGCCGCGTCCGCCGATCCCGTCGACGAAGCTCGGCGTGTACTCGATCGCGCGCGGCTCGCCCGCCGCGAACGACGCCGCGAGCGGCGCCGCGGTCTCGACCTCGCAACCGAACACCGGCGCGCTCGAGCCCGCGGCGCGGAGCGCGAGCGCGATGCCGGACGAGAGTCCGCCGCCGCCGTAGGGCACCAGCACCGCGGCCGGCTCGGGAAGATCCTCGAGGATCTCGAGCCCGATGCCCGCGTTGCCCGCGATCACGCCTTCGTCCGCGACCGGATGGACGAAGAGCCCTTCGAGGCCCGGGTAGCTCCGCTCCTCGATCACCTGCCACCAGCGCGCGAACGGGACTTTTTCGACTCGCGCGCCCAGGCGCGCGAGTGCGTCCAGCTTTGCCGCGGGCGCGTGGTCCGGCGCCACCACCGTGCACGGCACGCCGAGCGCGCGCGCCACCCAGGCCACACCCTGCGCCATGTTGCCCGCGCTCGCCGTGGCGACACCGGCCGCGAGCGACTCGCGCGACGCGAGGGCGATGGCATTCGCCGCACCGCGGATCTTGAACGAGCCGATCGGCTGCAGGCACTCGAGCTTCAACCAGATCTCGCGCCCGCCCTCCGGCCGGGGGAGCCGCACGAGGGGCGTGCGGATCGCGTGGCGCGCGGCCCGAGCGTGCGCCGCGCGCAGGTCGGAGAGCGTTGGCTTCGTGATCGCGAACGGTCCCGCGTGCGACGTCGCCATCGCCGTCAGGGCATGGGGTGGGGAGTGTGCGAGCAGACCGCGTCCATGCGCCGACCTTGGCGGAAGCGCCACGCGGGCGTCAATGCAGGCACGGCAGAACACCTCACATCGGCGTTCACCCGACCAATCCCCCGACAGGACCGGATGAAGCCGATGGAGGTGACGGCGACACCCGCTTTCGGAGCGGGCAGTCAGGCTTTGAGTCTCAGGTCGCGGCCCGGCGTGACAGGAATTCGTCGTCCCGTCCCGAGGCCCGGCGCTGCGAGCGGCCTGGGTCGGCGCCCCACCGCCCTTCGACGTCACAACCGGGGCCCGAGACCGGACTTCGATCTCGTACCCGGGGCCGAAAATGAACGCTCTTGAACACGCCACCACCGTTCGGCACATTCTCGGTTCCCCCGACTGCCTCGCGCTTCCTTCTGCGACGCCGGCCCCCGCGCCGACGTTGCCCACGAGCTGCGCCAGGAGGTGTCCCGGAGACATGGCCGAGCCCCCCCAAGGCCCCGGCGACGCCGAGGCCCGCGTCGACTGGAAGGGCGTGCGCACGCGTGCCCTGGGGACGCTCTACCCGCGCATGGGCGGCTTTCACGTCGACGACATCGAGGACGCGGCGCAGAAGGTCAGCCAGGAGTGCCTGCAGTTCGTGCGCCGGAACGGGACGCCACGCTCGATCGATGCCGTCGTCTGCGTCATCGCCCAGCGCATCGCGGCGGACGAGATCAAGCGGCGCGTGCGCGAGCGCAAGGCACTTGGAGATGGCGAGGTCGGCCCCACGCTCTACCCACCCCAGGACGCAGATCTGTACGAGGCGATCGACACCACGGTCTTCCTCATCCGCGGCTACTACCTCCTCAGGCATGCGCTGTGCGTGGAGCAGCTGGACGCGAGGCTCCAGGGCGTGACGTTCGAGTCGCAGGCACGGTCGCGTGGCGTGACGCCCGTCCTGCTGCGGAAGCGCTGGGAGCGGTGCATGGACAAGGTTCGTGAGGCGGTGCGTCGCGGGCGTCTCCGGATCCCGCTCCAGTTCCCGGACTCCCGGAGCCGCAGGTGACGCCCGACCTGCACGCGCGCTTCCAGGCCGGCCTGGCCGCCCACCTCGCGGGGATGCTGCCCGCCGAGGAGACCGAATGGATGGACGCGCACGCCGGCCAGTGTGCCGACTGCGGGACCCTCCTGGGTCGCGGCAGGGCGCGATTCGCGCAGCTGGGAACGAGCGGCGTTCACATCCCCGCCACGATGCTGTCCACGTTCCTGGTCGAGCCCAACGAGCTGACGCCGCTCGAGCGCGAGCTCGTCGGCCGTCACCTCGAAGCCTGCGCCGCCTGCCGCCAGGACATGGAGGAGATGGCGCGCGCCGCGGGCGTGTCGCCGCGCATGAAGGCGCCGGGGGCCTCCGGCAGCGAAGGGGGCGGCACGGGAACGGTCCTCGTTCTGCTCACGGCAGCGATGCTCGTGGCGTTCGTACTCTGGCGCCAGGCGAGACGTCCGCCGGCACCGCCGTCGGCGCCGCCAATCGCCACCCTGCCCTCACCCACACCGGAAGCCGCTCTCGGGGGAGAACCGCTTCTGGTGCTACGTGAGTCGGTACGGGGGGCGACGAGGCCCGCGCCGGCCTCGGACACCCTCGAGTCTGGAACACTCCGTGTCCGCGTCCAGTTGCCCGCGCTGTTCGTTCGACGTGATTCGCAGCTGCTGATCACGGTCACGACGGCGGCGAGGGTGGAAGTGGCACGCGACACGCTGTCCGCCAAGGCACTCGATCGGCCGTTCGAGCTGTCCACGACGATCGGGCCCTGGAATGCCGGCGACTATGTCTTAAGAGTCGTCCCGGACGAGGGCCGCGACACGAAGGCCACGAGAGTGTTCGAGTTCAGGCTGGTTCCGAAGCAGTGACGATGACCCGGTCGCCCGCGCGGGACCGGGTCATCGTCCCGTCGTGCCTACGGCCCCTCGCTGTCCTTCAACAGTGCGGCCAGCTCGTCCTTCCAGAACTCGGCCCACGTGTGCGTGCCGTGGCCGTGCGTCCTGTCGCTCGCCGGGACCAGCACGTAGCGGCCGTGCTTCACCCGCGGCATGAGCTTCTCGGCGATCCCCAGCTCGGGCGGGTTGATGAAGTCGTCGCCGGAGTTCACCCACACGAGCGGCGCCGTGATCTTCTCCAGATCGGGCTCCGGGTTGTAGTTGCGCGAGGCGTCGATCTGGTAGATGAGGTCGTTCGCGTCGAGCTGGGCGATGCGCGCCGGCAGCGTGCGATCGAGATAGCTCTCCACGGAATCGCGCTTCGGCATCTCGCGCTGCATGAGCGCCGGCGCGGTGCCGGCGATGATCAGCAGGTCGGCGGCCGCCCTCAGGCCGCTCGAGGGCTGGTTCACGTAGTCGCCGTCGTGCCACGCCGGGTCGCTCTTGATCGCGTCCAGGACCATCGCGCGCCAGAGTCGGTTCCGCCCCGCGATCTCGATGGGGTTACAGCCCAGCGGCATCAGCGCGCGCATCGCGTCCGGGTGCGTCTCGCCCCACACCCATGTGTGCATGCCGCCCATCGACGTACCCATGACCAGCCGCAGCTTCTTCACGCCCAGGTATTCGGTGACGAGTCGGTACTGGGCTTCGACCATGTCGTCGTAGTCGTACTTCGGGAACTTCATCTTGAGTCCGTCGCTCGGCTTGCTCGAGCGGCCGTGCCCGATGCCGTCCGGCAGGATGACGTACGTGCGCGTGGTGTCGAGGAGCCCGCCCGGCGGGTAGAGCACGTTCGCGAACTGGGGCGACAGGAACTGGCGGCCCGTGCCCCCCGTGCCGTGGAGCACGAGCACGGCGTTGGCAATGCTTCCCGAGCTGTCGCGCAGCGGCCGGCCGAGGGTCAGGTAGTGGATCTTGAGCTCGGTCAGTGACTCGCCGGAGCGGAACTTGAAGTCCCTGAGGACGAAGTCGCCCTCGCGCGGGCGCATCGGCGGCGGCGCGGGCGTGGCTGCGGGCTTGGCGGCAGGCTTCGACTTCGCGGCGGCGGCGTTTCGGGCGGGCGCGGCGGTGGTTGCGAGCACGACCGCCAGCGCGGAGATCGCGACGCGAACGGCCTTGTTCAAGTCGGGGCTCCTGTTCGGGGTCGGACGGCACGGTGCTCGCGGCGCCGCACGGTCGGGCCGCGTGCATGGACGGCGCAGACTCTCACGAGCGCCGCATCGGGACCAACCCCGGCGCGCCGGGCGCGGTCGGTAACGCCCGGCGCGCGATCGCCATCACGTCTTCGGGTCAAGCATCCGATACGGGCGTCGCGTCGGTCATTACGGGGAACGATTCATTTGCGCTGCGAATGGGACCGGAGTCGCGCTGCGGGAGGCACCTGATGACCGGCGGGCTATCTGTAGTGCGTCTGCAGCTTGCCCCACGTGGGCGCCTTGCTGGCGCTCGGCATCACGAAGCTGCGCACGTTGCGGCAGCCCTGGTCGGCCACGTAGGCCGAGCCCTTGTATATGCGCATGCCCATGGGCAGCGACACGCTCGCTTCGTTCGGCATCGCTCCCACTTTGCACGGCTCCGGGAGCGTGGAGTTGGTGAGGATGCGAACGCCGGCCGCGGGCGAGGCGATGCGCAGCTCGTGGAGCGCGTTCGTGGAGACGATGAAGTTGTCGCCCGTCCAGCCGATGAAGCCCGTGGCCGCGCCGAGCCCGCCGTCGATCAGCTTCGTGACCGGCATGCCGCCGGGCGCGACCTTCCAGATGTTCGGTCCCGCCGCCGCGTAGAGGTTCCCTTCACGGTCGAGCTGGAGCTGGCCGATCGGCTCGGAAGCGCCCTTGCCGATGCCCTTGGCGTACTCGGTGAGCGCGCCATCGCGCGCGATCTTCACCACCTTGGCCGAGCGCGAGAGCGCCACGAACAGGTCTCCATCGCGATCGAAGATCAAGCCCGTGGGAGCGTCGAGACCTGCCTTGAAGAGCTTGGTCTGCCCGGGTGCGGGGATGGTGACGATGCGACCCGAGCCGGCCTGCTTCGCGTTGCCGGTGTCGACCACGTAGAGATCGCCATCGGGCCCGAAACGCAGCCCCCACGGTGCGTAGAGCCCGCTGTCGACGAGCGCCACCGCGGCGCCGCCGCCCGCCGGCACCTTGTAAAGGATGCCGCTCCCGCCCGAGCCGCCGGTAACGAACAGCCGCCCGTCCGGCGCGAACTCGATGTCCGTGCAGCCGCGAGGCATGTGGTCGGCGTAGAGCTCGAGGACAGGCGCGTCGGGCGGCGCCGGAGGCGGCGTCGCGGATGGCTCGGCGGCGAGCGCGAGCGCGGGTACGAGCACCAGTGCGGCGACCGTGTTCAGAAGCTGTATCCGGCCAGGATCGAGAGCGCTCCCGAGTAGGTGGCGTGGGCTCCCAAGAACCCCAGGTCGGCCAGCCCCAGATCGTACCGACCTTCCAGGACCACGCGCCCCGGGCCGGCCTTGTGATCCAAGGAGGCACCGAGAACGATGCCGTAGTCGGTGCCGTTGAGATCGTCCACGCTTTCCGAACCGGCGTTGGCTCCCGTCGCTTTGAACAACTCGCCGGTCTTGAAGCTTACGAATGGTCCACCGAGAAGCGACGGGCGCACGCCCCATTGGACAGGGATCCGCCATCGCAGCAGCACCGGGACCTCCACCTGCTGGATGACGTGAAGGAACTCCACGGTGCCGAGGGGATTGCCAAAGGGATCGGTCGCCTCGGCGGTCCCGTACGAGATCCCCTTCTCGATGTACATCGCCTCGGTCGAGATCTCGAGCATCTGGCCGACGGGCCATCCCAACCGGATACCCGCCGCGAAGCTGTTCAGCGACGTGAAGATCCCATAGGGGTCGGGCACATTTCGGAAGTTGGCGTTCACGTACCCACCCTGCACGGCGACTCCAAAGGACCGTGCATACGCCGCGCCGGGGCCCGCGAGCAGCAGCCACGAAAGCAGAGCC
>Ga0207662_10000405_pt1 | contig 19125 bp, 16 predicted proteins | sample KBSS33LmetaG_FD_184338 | JGI IMG/M metagenome (GOLD analysis project Ga0207662, IMG submission 184338) | Switchgrass rhizosphere microbial communities from Kellogg Biological Station, Michigan, USA - KBS S3-3L metaG (SPAdes) (version 2) | ecosystem: Host-associated > Plants > Roots >... | reverse complement strand
ACGATGTCCATCCGGAACGCCGCCACCACGAAGCGCGCGTCCGCCTCCCAGTCCTCGACCTTCGCCCGCGTCCTCGCGTCGAGGAACAGGCGCCGCAGCACGTTGCGCTCCCGGACCGGCACCGCCCCGTAGTCCCCGAACACCGCCACCGCCGCCGCGTTCCACGCCACGACGTCCCACCACATCGTCCTCAGGAACGCCGGTGTCGTCGGCCACGCGTCGATCAACCGCTGCAGCGCCTCGGGCACCGCGACCGCACACGCCTGCTCCAGCGGCGGAGGACGGTGGTGCGCCAGCAGGAACAGGACCTCCCGACCCGCCGCGTCCAGCTCCAGCGCCCGGGCCAGCCGCTCCAGCACCTCGTCCGATGGCGGCCCGCCGCGCCCCTGCTCCAGCCACGTGTACCAGGTGACGCTCACCCCCGCCCGCGTGGCCACCTCCTCGCGGCGGAGCCCGGGCGTCCGCCGGCGACTCCTCCGGGCCGCCCCCGGCGACACCCGCGCCCGGCGATCGCGCAAGAAGCCACCGAGTGTGAGGGCCGAACCCGGCAGCCTGGTAGTGCTCTTACCCGTATCCATTCTCAAATTTTCCCGCTCGGACCGGGACGCTACCTCCCTCGACCTCACTCAGGAGGTCGTCATGCGTGTCTTTGTCACAGGTGCCACAGGCTTCATTGGTAGTGCCACGGTCACCGAGCTGCTCGCCGCCGGGCATCAAGTCCTCGGGCTCGCACGCAACGATGCCGCCGCCCAGACCCTCGAGCGCCTCGGCGCCGAGGTTCACCGCGGAGAGCTGGCGGACCTCGACAGCCTCGCGGCCGGCGCCCGCGCCGCCGACGGCGTCCTCCACCTCGCCTTCATCCACGACTTCCACAACTACGCCGAGTCCATCGAGGCCGACCGTCGGGCGATCCAGGCGATGACCCGCGCCCTGGAGGGCTCGGGCAAGCCCTTCGTCGGAACCTCCGGCACCTTGCTCTTCGGCTCCGGCCGCGCGGGCACCGAGGCGGATTCACTCCCCACCGAGGGCCACGTCCATCCGCGCGCCGCCGCGGAAGCGCTCGTCCTCGGCGCCGCGACCCGCGGCGTCCGCGCCAGCCTCGTCCGGCTCGCCCCCACCGTCCATGGTCGGGGGGACCACGGCTTCATCCCGTTCATCATCCAGCGCGCCCGCCAGAACGGAGTCGCCGCCTACGTCGGCGACGGCTCGAACCGCTGGCCCGCCGTGCACCGGCTCGATGCAGCCCGTCTCTTCCGGCTCGCGCTCGAGAAGGCAGTTCCCGGCTCTCGCTTCCACGGCGTCGCGGAGGAAGGCATCCCCATGCGCGCCATCGCAGAGACGATCGGTCGTGGGCTCGGCGTGCCCGCCCGCGGTATCCCCCCGGACCAGGTGGCCGCGCACTTCGACTGGATGGCCGGGTTCGTCGCCATCGACAACCCGAGCACCAGCGCGATCACCCGCGAGTCCCTCGACTGGAGGCCGGACGGTCCTGGCCTGCTCAACGACCTGCGGGAGGGCGGGTATTTCTCCTGACGCCGCGATCCCTCCCGACGTCGGCGGCCGCTCCATCCAGCTTCCCGATCTGGTCGAGGACGCGCAGGGACTCCGCGGGCAGATCCAGCTCCGCCGCGGCGAGGTTCTCCCGGAGGTGACCGAGCGACGAGGTCCCAGGAATGAGCAGGATGTTCGGCGACCGACGCAGCAGCCAGGCCAGCGCGACCTGCATCGGCGTCGCGCCAACGCGCGCCGCGACGTCATCGAGCGCCTTCGACTGGAGAGGGGAGAACCCGCCCAGCGGAAAGAATGGGACGTAGGCAGTCCCTGCGGCGGCCAGCTCGTCGATCAGCGCATCGTCCCCCCGGTGGGCGAGGTTGTACTCGTTCTGCACGCAGACGATCCTGCCGAGCCGCCGTGCCTCGTCCACCTGGCCCGGCGTCACGTTGCTGAGGCCGATGTGACGAACGAGCCCTTTCCGCTGGAGCTCGAGCAATGCGGCCATCTGCGCCTCGATCGATCCTTCCGCAGGCCCGTGCCCGTCGAACATCGCGCGCAGGTTGACGACCTCCAGCGCGTCCAGGCCCAGGTTGCGAAGATTGTCGTGCACCCCACGGGTCAGCTCGTCGGGCGAGAACGCGGGGAGCCACGATCCGTCCTCGCCGCGCCGCGCCCCGAGCTTGGTGACGATGACCAGATCGTCGGGGTAGGGGTGCAGCGCCTCCCGGATGATCTGGTTGGTGACGTGTGGACCATAGTAGTCGCTGGTGTCGATGTGGTTCACACCCGCCGCGACCGCCTCGCGCAGCACGGCGACGGCCGCTGCTCGATCCCTGGGTGGCCCGAACACCCCACGGCCCGCCAGCTGCATCGCCCCGTAGCCCATCCGCTTCACGCTGCGTCCGCCGAGAGTGAACCGCCCAGCCTTGTCGATGTCCGTCATGCCGCTCTCCTTCATGGACGTGGATCTAGCCATCCCGGACCTGCGAGATAACGGGTTGAAGCTGCACGACCTGTTCGGCGAGGCGAACGATGGCGACGGACCTGGGCGACCTGACCGCATTCGTGGCAGTCGCACGTGCCGGCGGCTTCCGGGAGGGCGCGAAGGCGAGCAACACCAGCGCCTCCGGGCTGAGCGAGGCGGTGCGTCGCCTCGAGGTCCGGCTCGGCGTTCGGCTGCTCCACCGGACCACGCGCAGTGTCGCTCCCACCGAGGCGGGTGCGCGGCTTCTGGAGCGGCTCGGCCCGGCGCTGATGGAGATCGAATCGGCGCTGGATGTGGTGAACACCTTTCGTGACCGGCCGGCAGGCACGCTTCGCCTCAACGTCCCCATCAGCGCAGCGCGACTGGTCCTGCCGGCGATCGTGCCGGCCTTCCTCGCGGAGTATCCGGACATCCGTCTGGAGGTGGTCGCCGAGGACGGCTTCGTCGACCTGCTGGCAGCGGGCGCCGACGCGGGGATTCGCTACGAGGAGCGGCTGGAGAAGGACATGGTCGCCATCCCCATCGGTCCCCGGCGGCAGCGGTTCGCGACCGCGGCCTCGCCCGCCTATCTCGATCGACGCGGGCGCCCGCGCCACCCTCGCGAGTTGCTCGAGCACGCGTGCCTGCGTGGCCGATTCGCCAGCGGGACGATGACCACCTGGGAATTCGAGCGAGACGGGGAGGTGGTCCGGATCGATCCCCGCGGTCCGCTCCTGGTGAGCGCCGGAACCGCGACCGACCTCGCGGTGGAGGCAGCCGTGGCGGGCACGGGCATCATCCTGCTCTTCGAGGACTGGCTCCGGCCGTACTTCGACCGGGGAGCACTCGAGCCGGTGCTGAAACCCTGGTGGCAGGAGTTCTCCGGACCGTTCCTCTACTACCCGGGCCGCCGGCACTTGCCCGGACCGCTCCGCGCGTTCGTCGACTTCATCAAGGCGCGCCGCGACTGACACACGGGGCTCGATCGTCCTCGCTCGCCTCCCGGGAGGCGTCTATCCTGGACGTCCCGGGACCCGATCCCTCGTCGCAGAGGGGAGCCACGATGCCGACGGAAGCGATCGCCCAGGACGTCCAGGTCGCGGCGCCGACGTCTCACGACGTCCTCGGCCACCCTCGCGGACTCTTCTATCTCGCCTTCGCCGAGCTCTGGGAGCGCTTCTCCTACTACGGCATGCAGGCCCTCCTCGTGCTCTACCTGGGCCACCAGCTCCTGCTCCCCGGGCACGTGGAGCACGTCGCGGGGTTCGCCGCCTTCCGTGGCTGGATCGACCACGTCTACGGGCCGCTCTCCACGGCAGCCCTCGCCTCGGTGATCTTCGGCCTCTACGCCGGGGGCGTCTTCCTGACGCCGCTCGCAGGCGGGTTCATCGCCGACCGGATCCTCGGGCGCACCGCGACGGTGACCATCGGGGCGATCCTCATGGTGATCGGCCATTTCCTGATGGCCTTCGAGGTCTCGTTCCTCGTCGCGCTCAGCTGCCTTCTGCTGGGCGTCGGCTGCTTCAAGGGCAACATCGCCACGCAGGTCGGGGAGCTCTACGGGCCAGGCGATCTCCGGCGGGCCGACGCGTTCCAGATCTACTACCTGGGCATCAACATCGCGGTGATCGTCGCCCCCCTGGTCTGCGGAACTCTGGGCCAGAAGGTCGCGTGGCACTGGGGCTTCGGTGCCGCCGGGGTCGGGATGGTGCTCGGCCTCGTCGTCTATCTCTCCGGCCGACCCTGGTTGCCGCCGAGCGTGCCACGGACCCGCGGTACCACCCGGGAGCGTCCCCGGCTCTCGCGCGCCGACTGGTCGAAGATCCTGCTCCTGGTCGCGATGCTTCCGGTGCTGGCGCTCTGCGAGCTGGGCAACCAGCAGATCTTCAATGCCTACCTCGTCTGGGGCGACGCGCAGTTCTCCCGGACGTTCTTCGGATTCGAGGCACCCGTGACCTGGCTCCTCTCGGTCGACGCCATCGTCTCGACCGGGATGCTCCTGGGAGTCGTGGCGTTCTGGCGCTGGTGGAGCCGGAGGCACCGCGAACCCGACGAGATCGTCAAGCTCACCCTCGGCGCCGCCATCGCCGCGCTCGCGCCGCTCCTCCTCGCCGCGGGCAGCATGCAGGCGGCGTTCACCGGCCAGAAGGTCCCGCTCTCCTGGGGTGTCGGGTTCCACCTGGTGAACGACCTGGGATACGCGCTGCTCTACCCCGTGGGGCTGGCCCTCTACTCACGGGCCGCGCCGCGCTCGATCGCCGGTCTGATGATCGGCGTCTTCTACCTGCACCTGTTCCTCTCGAACATGCTGGTCGGCCGTCTGGGGGGATACCTCGAGACCCTCGGAGGGACGTCGTTCTGGCTCCTGCACTCGGGGCTCGTCGCCGTGGGCTGCGGCATCCTCCTCTTCTTCACCCTCGCGTTCCGCCATCTCCTCGCGCCCACCGGCAAGACCGCTCCTGGGTGAGCGAGGCCTTGCCCAGCCGTTGCGTTCAGCGGGCAACTGAGTTCTCGCTCGAAAGAGGAACGAAAACCCACCCGGAGGACGCCGCGTGTCATAAAGTCAGAAGCGACCGTCTGCTCGAACGCCGTCTCTCGTCCGAACGCGCGGAGTGCCGGTCGAATGATTAGCTTGGAGATCAGAGGCTGAAGCATGCGTGACTCGATGGTCGTCGCGATGGAGTGGTTCCGAGACGAGCTTGGCCGTGATCCCGTCCTGCCTGGGACGGCCGACGTGAACCGCGAGCTCGATGCGCTGATCCAGGCGCTGGCACTGTTTCCGATCCGCCGAGTGTTCATGCTTCGCGACATCGACTGCCCTTACCTGCTGAGCGACGTGCTCCGGGCGTTCAGCCTCAAGGCGCTGGCGTACAAGACGGACGGGAAGGTCTCCTCGACGGAGAGAACCGCGAACGGCCCGGCCATCGACGGGATGGTCGCGCGCGCCAGGAGCCTCACTGGCCGGCTCGAGGCGATGGCCGACCCGGGAGACAAGCAGCTGCCAATCCAGGTGAGATTGCCGCCCGGAGCGGTGCTGCGCAGGCTGGTCGGTAACGGCTGACCCCTCGGATTCGCGCTGCATCCGTCCATGTGCTAACGCGGCCCTCGCGTCGCGGGGCCTGCAGGCCGTTGGCCGTTTTCTTCCGGTGAAGGTCGTCTCGCCTTTCGGCGCGTCTATCACCCCAAGGAGACGACCATGTCGAAGCGCAACCTCGCGCGTGCAATCCTGCTCGCGCTGTCGCTCGCCGTTCCCGCCGCTGCCCAGCCCGCCGGCGACGTCGCCATCATCAACACCCACACCCCGAAGTCCGGCTCGACCGAGAAGTACGAGGCGGCCCGGAAGAAGCACATGGCGTGGCACACGGCCCAGAAGGATCCCTGGACCTGGCACACCTGGGAGATCGTCTCCGGCGAGGCAGGAGGGACCTACTACACCGCCTCCTTCGGACACGCCTGGAAGGACTTCGACGCGCAGGAGAAGCTCGAGAAGGCCGACCTCGCCGACTTCGCCAAGGGCATCGGTCCGACGCTCGCGAGGTCCTCCACCGGCTACTACGTCCGGCGCTCCGACCTGAGCCTGAGCCCGCCCTCGGCCACGCCACCCTCCGCCTACTCCCTCCTCACCTTCTACACGCTCAAGCCGGAGGGGACGAACGACTTCCTCGACACGGTGAAGAAGGTCAACGAGGGCATCAAGAAGACCAACTACCGCCAGGCAGGTCCGAGCTCCTGGTACCAGCTCGTCAACGGCGGCGAGGGGCCGCTGTTCATCTTCGCCGCGGGACGGGAGAACTGGGCGGCGTTCGCGCCCAACGACAAGAACCTCGACCAGATGATGGAGGAGGCCTTCGGAAAGGACGGGGCGGGCATCCTCGCGAAGGGCCGCAACGCCATTCGCTCCATCCGGACGGAGACGGTCAAGTACCGGGCCGACCTGAGCTACGTCCCGCCGAAGGAGACGTCGAGCCGCTGACCGACGGAAAATCCGCCGCCACGGGCTACGGGATCCAGCCGGGCACCGTGGCGGCCTGCTTCACCCAGGCCGCCATCTGCGCCTCGTCGAGGTCGTCCTCGTGGATGTCGATCCACCGGGCGTCCTTTCCCGTCCCCCCCGGCGGAACGGGCTGCAGCGACGTTCCCCGGAAGAAGGTCACCTTCACGTATCGGGTGAACACGTGGAAGGACAGGAACCAGGCCTGTCCCTCGATGCCGTAGAAGGGTGAGTTCCACTTCACGGCCTTCTGCACCCCGGGCACGCTCTGGACGATCAGCGCGTCGAGCCGCTTGCCGACGTCGCGTTTCCATCCGGGCATCGCCGCGATGTACGCCCGGACCGGGGCGTCCCCGTCGGCCTTCGCGATCTGAGGGTTACCGCCCGAGAGCCGGACGAGGGCACCGGTCGCCTTCGGCGTGGGGCCTTTCTTGCGAGTCGTCTTCGCTGGCATGACTCAGGTCGGGGCCGATGGTTCCGGGCGCCCACATTCTGGACGCAGGTCGGAGTTCGGCAGGAAACCCTTTCCCGGGCTTGCGGCGGCGCCCCACTTCTCCTTTGGGGTTCAGGGTACAGCATGTCGCCTTCAGCCGTGCCACGCGATCTGGTCAACACCGGCGTCCAGGGACTGGACGAGATCCTCTGCGGCGGGCTCCCGCGACGGCGCACCTACCTTCTCCGGGGCAGCCCCGGGGTGGGCAAGACCACCCTCGGCCTCCAGTTTCTCCTCGAGGGTGTTCGCCAGGACGAACCCGGTCTCTACGTCACGCTGTCGGAGACCCGGGAGGAGCTGGCCGCCGTCGCCGTCTCGCACGGCTGGTCGATCGACGGCTTCCACGTGCACCCGCTCTCCACCCCCGAGGAGATGCTCGAGGCGCAGCGGCAGAACACGCTCTTCCATCCGGCCGAGGTCGAGCTCAACGAGACCATCGAGCGGGTCCTGGCCGTCGTGGATGAGAGCCGGCCGCAGCGGATCGTCATCGATTCTCTCTCGGAGATGCGACTCCTCGCTGGAGACTCGCTCCGCTACCGCCGGCAGATCCTGGCCCTCAAGCAGCAGTTCGCGACCCGCGATGCCACCGTGCTCTTCCTCGACGACGGCACCGCGGAGGGTGGCGATACTCAGCTGGAGAGCCTCGCCCACGGCGTCATCGAGCTCGACCGGATTGCTCCGGAGTATGGCCTGGCCCGCCGCCGCCTCGAGGTGCTGAAGCTGCGGGGCGTCGACTTCGTCACCGGCAAGCACGACTTCGCCATCCAGCGCGGGGGCCTGCGGGTCTTCCCGCGTCTGGTCGCGGCCTCCCACCGCAGCGCAAAGTTTCGCCCGGAGGTCCTCTCCAGCGGTCGCGCGGGCCTCGACGCGATGCTCGGTGGCGGACTCCAGCGGGGGACCAGCACGGTCGTCCTCGGTCCTGCCGGGACTGGAAAGTCCACGCTCGCGTCGCAGTACGCCGAGGCGGCCCTGGACCGGAAGCAACGCGTGGCCTGGTTCAGCTTCGACGAGACCCTGGAGGTCTTCACCCAGCGCGTTCGCGGCCAGGGGCTGCGGCTCGAGGACAATCCGCTCTTCTCGCTCCGACAGGTCGATCCCGCCGAGCTGACACCCGGTGAGTTCGCCCAGGCCTGCCGCGACCAGGTGGAAGGCAACGACGCTCGACTGCTGGTCATCGACAGCCTCAACGGCTACCTGATGGCGATGCCGGAGGACCGGTACCTCATCCTCCACCTCCACGAGCTGCTGAGCTATCTGGGCCAGCAAGGGGTGACGACGCTGCTGCTGCTCGCCCAGGCCGGGATGGTGGGCCGGATGGAGTCGCCGGTCGACGTCACCTACCTCGCCGACACCGTCCTCGTCCTCCGCTTCTTCGAGGACCGGGGTCGGGTCCGAAAGGCGCTGTCGGTTCTCAAGCGGCGCGTGGGGCCTCACGAGGACACGATCCGCGAGATCAAGGTGACGGATCATGGGCTCGAGGTCGGCGAACCTCTGAACAACTTTCACGGGGTCCTCACCGGGATTCCGTCGATCCTTCCGGAGCGAGGCAAGACAGGAGACCCGGGGTGAAGAGCGCCACCGGCGGCGCGAGCGATCTCGAAGAGCGCATCCTCGTGCTGGCCCCCACCGGCCGTGACGCCACCCTCGCCGAACAGACCCTCTGCCGCGCCGGTCTCGAGGCAGAGGTGATCCGGACTCCGGAGGAGCTGGCGAGCGCGATCGACCGGGGAGCGGCGGCGATCCTGCTCGCCGAGGAAGCTCTCTCGCCTCTTGCGGTCGACGTCCTCGCCGGCGCCCTGGAACGGCAAGCGCCCTGGTCCGACCTCCCTCTCGTCGTCTTCGCCGGCGCGATGGATCGCCAGGCCTCGTCGGCTCGCCTCGAATGGATGTCCAGTCGCCTGGGCAACGTCACGCTGGTCGAGCGTCCGGTCCGGGTTGCGACCCTGGTCACCGCGGTCAGAGCGGCCCTCCGCGCCCGCCATCGCCAGTATGCGGCGCGTGCCACCATGAAGGCTCTGGAGGCCCGCGAGGAAGAGCTCAGGCTCGCGGGGGAGCGAAAGGACGAGTTCCTCGCCATGCTCGCCCACGAGCTCCGGAACCCGATGGCCGCCCTCTCCATGGCCCTGGAGCTGCTCGAGCTCAGTGCCGGCGACCCGGCTCGCACCGCACGGAACCGGGACATCGCGCACCGCCAGCTCGGGCATCTGGTGCGGCTCGTGGACGACCTCCTCGACGTCTCGCGCATCACCCGCGGCGCGTTCGAGCTGCGCAAGGAAGATCTCGACCTGAACGCAGTGCTCGATGGCGCTCTGGCGGTCGCCCAGCCGCTCCTCGAGAACCGGGGGATCCTGCTCACCGTGGAGCGGCCGAAGGACCCCGTCCCGGTCCACGCCGACGCGACCCGCCTGGAGCAGGTCGTCACCAATCTTCTCTCCAACGCGGGGAAGTTCACCGAGACCGGAGGCGCGGTGGTGCTGTCGCTCGCGCGGAGCGATGGCCACGCCCTGCTGCGGGTCAGCGACACGGGGCGAGGCATCCCCCCTCCCATGACCGACCAGGTCTTCGAGCCCTTCGTCCAGGTCAACCCGGGCCTCGATCGAAGCAAGGGCGGCCTCGGTCTCGGCCTCACCCTGGTGAAGAGACTGGTGCAGATGCACGGCGGCACCGTCGCCGCCTCCAGCGGCGGAGCGGGGCACGGCAGCACCTTCGAGGTCAGGCTCCCGCTCCGGCGCGAGCAGCACGCCGTGGCCAGCGGCCGGACGCTGACCGGAGAATCGTCCGCGCGCCGGATCGTGGTCGTCGAGGACTCCGCGGACGTCAGGGAGACGCTCGCTGATTTCCTCGGGTCGCTGGGCCACTCGGTCGAGCTCGCTGCGAACGGCCCGGAGGGGGTCCAGAAGCTCCTCACTCTCCAGCCCGACGTCGGCCTCGTGGACATCGGCCTGCCGGGGATGGACGGTTACGAGGTCGCGCGCGTCGTCCGGTCACGGCCCGAGGGACGGTCCCTGTTCCTCGTGGCACTCACCGGCTACGGGGGAGGCGCAGCCGAGGACTCGGCGCGGGACGCGGGATTCGACCTGCACGTCGTCAAGCCGGTGGACGGTCGGCTGCTGATCGACATTCTCCAGCGGGGCCGGTTCGCGGCACGAGACGAAGCTGCGCCCGCGGGCGGCAGTGACGCCGAGATGTCCGGCAGCGCCACGCTCCACGGCTGACGGGGCCGGTCACGGAGTTCCGGGAATTGGTATCTCTCTCGGTGGCTCCGGCGGGGAAGGGGACCCGCGTCCGTCGGGCACCACGTCCACCCGGACGATGTAGCGCGACTCCCGGCATAGCGCGTCCTCGATGTCGGCGGTCAGCGCCTTCACCTGTGCCCCGTCGAGCCCGTCGTCGATGTTCACCCGCGCCAGCACCCGGAGCTGCCGCGGCCCGAGGAAGGTCACCAGCAGCTCGCCGATCCCCGTGACCCCGTGCCGGGTCGCGATGGTGCGCCGGACGTCCGCCTCGATGTTCGGCGGGGCCCGCCGGCCGATCAGGAAATCCCCGTTCCGGCGCGCGAGCTCCAGCGCCACGTAACCGAGGACGAGCCCGATCAGCAGCGCCGCCACGCCGTCCGGAATCCGCGAGCCCGTCAGCTGCCGCAGTCCGATGCCGATCCCGGCGATGATGTTGCCTGCGACGGCCGCGGCGTCCTCGGCGAAGACCGCCCGCGCGATCGGGTCCGAGCTCAGGCGGACGTGCTCGGTGAACTCGCGTTCGAACTCCGTCGCCTCCTTCCGGAGCTGCTGGTAGGCGCGCCAGAGCGAGGTGCTCTCCAGCACGAGCGAGATCGCCAGGACGACATAGGCCAGCAGGAACGACGTGGACTCCTCTGCGGGGTGCACCAGCTCGAGCACTCCCTGCCGGATCGACAGCAGCGCCCCGGTGACGAAGACCCCCAGGGCGGCGATCAGCGCCCAGAAGTAGGCCGCCCGACCGTGGCCCAGGGGATGGTCCTCGTCCGGCGGACGCGCGCTGGCCCGCTGCGCCACGAGGAGGACCACCTCGTTCCCCGTGTCCGCCATCGCGTGAAAGGCCTCGGCGAGCATCGCGCTCGACCCGGAGAGGAGCGCCGCCGCCAGCTTGGCGATCGCGATGCCCGCGTTCGCCGCCAGCGCCACCACCACGGTCGTGCCGCTCTCGCCGGTCGGACCCGGCCGCTGCCGCTGGCTCACCCGGCCCATCCTGCCAGCGGTCGCGGCTCCGGGGGCCTCCGTCAGCTCGGCATTGCGCCCACTGGACGGATCTCGACCGTCCCGTCGCCGTCGAGCATCGGGCACCCGCGCGCCAGCTCCGTCGCCTCGGCCAGGTCCTTCGCCTCGACCAGGATGAAGCCGAGCACGATGTCCTTCGCCTCCGCGAACGGCCCGTCGGTCACCAGGCGGTTCCGCCCGCGCAGCTGCCGCCCGCCCGGGTCGAGCGGCCTTCCGCGCTCCTTCAGCTTCCCCTTCGATTCGAGATCCCGGATCCAGGCCATCCACGCCGACATGCTCCGCTTCGCCTGCTCCGGGTCTCCCATCGCCGCCTGCCGGGCCGATTCCGTCGTCCGGAAGAGGTAGACGAACTCGCTCATCGCTCTCGCCTCATGTCGCGCCCGTCCGGCGCCGCGGACTCATTCCGCGCTGCCTTCCAGGTCATCTGCCCCTACGACGTCTCGATCTGGCGCGGCAGGACATTCCGCGCGATCCAGCCGGCCAGGCGTGGTGGTCATGCAACACTGTAGCGGTACCCACCACAGTCCTTGCGCCAGTTTCGTCTGTCTTTCCAGCCACTTGTGCCCGGCACTCGGCGTGCTCTCGGCCGGCTGCAAACCGAGCTGGGGGAGCCAATGCGCAAGACCGTGCTGTTCGCCGTCGCCGTCGTGGTCGGAGCCGTCGCAGCCTGCGGAGACAACCCTCGGCCGCCGCCTCCGGGGAACCCCGCCATCCAGGGCTTCACCGCCGCGCCGGAGCAGCCCATCGCCGTCGGCGCCCTCGCGAGCCTCATCGCCAGCTTCACCGGCGGCACCGGCGTCGTGAACCCCGGGGCGCTCGCCATCATCTCCGGCGCGCCGCTCCCCGTGTCTCCCTCCGCGACCACGACCTACACCCTCGTCGTCACCGCGCCCGGAGGCGCCTCGGTGTCCGACACCGCGACCATCACCGTCAACACCGCCGCGGCCGTGCTCGGCACCGACGGCGGGACCTTCCAGACTCCCGACGGGACCGTCCTCGCCGTCCCGTTCGGCGCGCTCGACGGCGACACCGAGCTCTCGGTCCACAGCTCGACCGACGCCGCTCCCGCCGGCATCGGCGCCTCGTCCCCGGTTTACGTCTTCGAGCCCGACGGGATGCTCTTCGCCCGTCCCGTCCAGGTCACGCTGCCACTTCCCGACGGCGTGAGCGACGCGACCGTCTACTGGTCGCAGCTCGGCGGAGCCGACTTCGAGCCGGTCGGCGGCACCATCGACGCCGCGGCACGGACGATCACCGTCACCACCGCGCACTTCAGCCGTGCCGTCATCGCCGCTCCCGCGCCCACCCGCACCATCCTCGGCGTCGGCCAGAACACGTACGTCTCCGCCACCAGCCGCCAGAGCGTCCCCATCGACTTCGCGGCCCAGGGAGTCGAGGCGCTCCTGCGAGACGCGAGCGGGACCTGGAGCTCGAAGCCAGGCGTCGCGGGGACGGGCGCGGCGGCAGGGACCTTCGCCATCTCCGGCATGCCGCCGGGCGAGTACGTCCTCCACTCGGGGACCAGCTACCTCGTCACCGACTCGAGCAGCCCGGACCTCGGGGCGCTGCGTGGTGGAAAGCCCGGGCGCGCTCCCTTCACCGCCGATGCCGTCGCCCACATCCAGGTCGACGGCCTCGAGCCGTGGATGGACGGGTACTCGATGCTCGAGTTCTACGCCAGCGAGGCGAACTCCTGGGACTTCGCCACCGATCGTTACGGCTCGGTGCAGGAAGGCGACACCTCGGTCTCTCTCGACTTCAACGTTCGCACCTGCAACGGCACGGGCTTCGGCTGCAAGGAGATCGTTCCCTCCGACCACGCGGTCCTCGGGCAGCTCTCGTACCGAGTCTCGTCGAACGACATCGAGTACTACCCGCTGACGAGGGTCGTCGAGTTCTCACCGTTCTCGCTCGCCTCGGGCGGCTCGGTGAACCTGAGCGGGACCATGCGCGACGTCTCCCAGGACCGCAGCATCGCCCTCGACGTCCGGGGCTCTCAGTGGTTCGAGGTCATGCGCGGTGGACACCCCGACGCGCGCTCCCTCTGCCTGTCCCTGCGGTGCTTCGTCGGCATCCTCGGACAGCCAGGCCGCGCCGAGGACGGCTTCTACTCGTCCAACGCCGACCCGCTCGTGGTCTGGGTCTACGACGAGTCCGACTTCGAGACCGGGACGATGAGCTACGGCACGCCGGAGGGTGTGGCTTCGGGGAGCTGGGGCCTGCTCTTCGACGTCCGGTACACCTCCGGCTTCTTTCCCGCGCCCCTGCCCGGATCCACCGCCCTGGGGGGAAGTCTGAGGGCCTTCGGGTTCTTCAACGGCATCGAGTGGACCACCAGTCCCGAGAAGGGCGCTGCCGGGCCGGTCGTTCCGCCGGTCTCGATGGTGCGCGACCCGAAGATCAACGGGGAGAACCTCTTCGCGGACCGGACCGGCGTGGGCCTGACGCCGACGCTCGAGTGGAGCGCGCCCGCCATCGGGCAGGTGAGCTTCTACCGGGTCGACCTCGCCGCGCTCGAGGTCGTCTCCAACCGGACCGTGGCGAGAACTCTGGGCTCGATCATGACCCGCAACACCTCGATCGCCCTTCCGCCGGGAATCCTCGAGGAGGGCGTCCCGTTCGTGGTCACCGTCGCCGCCGTCGTCTCGACCTCCGAGCGCAGTCAGGCGCTGCTGGCCGATGCTCCATTCAAGAACGGCATCGATCGCGCGAACGCCACGCTGTCCTCCGGCGTCCTCACCCCGTGAGCACCCGGGACCACCGCTCAGAGATGCCCAAGGCGCCGCAGCAGCACGCTCTGGGCATCGCGGAGCTCGGGCTTCAGCGGGAGCTCGGCGAGGATCAACCGCCGCTGGGCGCGCCCGTGCTTCGCCACCAGCCCGGCCAGCCGCTCCAGCATGCGCGGGACCGGTCCAGGGCGTTCGCGGCAGAGGCAGGTCCAGACCTTCTCCGACTGCTCGAGGACCCGCGCCCGCTCCCGCTGGAGCTGGGCGAGGAACGAGCCCACCTCGCGGACTCCCGCGCAGAACATCTCCAGCTTGCGCTCTGCCTGTTGGTGCCGTTCGTGGGCGAGCCGGTACTCACCGAAGCGTCGTCGCGCGGTCTCGAACGAGCCTTGCCCGACGAGGTTGCCGACGTCGTCCAGCACCTTCGCCAGGTGGAGGTGCTCGGCCTCGAGGTCGTGCCAGAGATGCTGCCGGACCCGCTGGTCCCACTCGCCCACATCGATCATGCCCGCGCCCTCGCGACGAGCTAACGCCGGGGCCCGCGGCCGTCATTCCGATGCCACGAGCGGAAGGCGCACCGTCACGCGATCGTTACAGTCGTGGGGCGGCCGCCGTGCGGGGAGCCCGCTCGACCGCCCGGTCTTCTCCGGTGTGACAACCGTCGACACTCCCGTCGGCTAGACGATCGCGAGACCGGTGATCTGCTCGCTGAGCGTCCACAGTCGCTCCGCCAGCGCCGGATCCATCGCCCATGGCCGGATGCCGCGCGTCTCCTGCGAATCGGCGGGCACCGGCGTGGCGATGTTGCAGTCCTCGCAGTAGACGCCCCCGAGCCCGTCGAGTTGCCGGCTGACGGCGGCCCAGACCGAGGTGGCGGCTCCCTGCTCGACCGTCTTCATCATGTTCCGCGCCCGCGAGATCAGGGCCTCGGTCTCCTCGGGGGTCATGAACTTCCCCAGCCCGGTCAGGATCCCTCCGGGGTGCACCGAGAAGGCCTTCACACCTCGTGCGTTCGCCCCGATGGCGAACAGCGCGTTCGCCGACTTCGACTGGCCATACGCCACCCAGCGGTCGTACGGACGTCGCTCGAAGTTCCAGTCATCGAAGTCCACCGGCGAACGGCGGTGGCCGACAGACGTCAGCGCCACGATCCGCGGCGCCGCGGCCTTCTTCAGCGCCGGCCAGAGCCGCACCGTGAGCTCGAAGTGGCCCACGTGGTTCGTGCCGAACTGCGACTCGATGTTGCGCGCCACGCGGGTCAGCGGATTCGCCATGATGCCCGCGTTGTTGATGAGGAGATCGAGGGGCGTGCCCGCCTTCAGGAAGCGGTCGGCGAAGGCGGCGACCGAGGCGGCGTCGGTCAGCTCCATCGGCTCGACGGTCGCGAGCTTGTCGACGGCCGCCGTGGCCTTCTGGACGTCGCGGGCAGGAACGATCACCCGGGCGCCGGCCGAGGCGAGGACGCGCGTCGTCTCCAGCCCGATCCCGGCCGATCCCCCGGTCACGATCGCCGTCTTGCCGTTCAGGTCGTGGCCGCGGATGACCTCGGCCGCGGTGGAGTCCCGGTTGAAGTCCGATGCGATGCGAGCTTGTGGGGTCGGCATGCGCGCATGCATAACGCCGCCGCCGCTTCCTGCTAGCCGTCAGCGCTCTCCATCAGCTCCAGCAACCGGGTGGTGGTGTTCCAGTTGCGGATCGTCATGCTCTGGTAGATGGGCATCGAGACGACCCGGGCCAGCCGGCTCTCCGCGGCGCGGCGAACGAGGCGAGAGAAGTACAGCACACCCGGGCCCGCGCTGACCCTGTCCACGCCCTCCCGTGCCGGCACGATCGGGAGGGCCGCGCGCGACGTGAGCGGAGGCTTCAGGAAGAGGACGTCGTAGCGCTCGAGCGCCGGCCGCCTTCCGAATCCCTCCGGCGCCCGGGCGACGATCCGCCGCAGCTGGCGTCGATCGAGCAGCACCACGCTCGCGCGGTAGCTGAACGTCTCCGCGAGCACCTTCTCCAGCCGGAGGGTGAGCGCCACCGCAGAGGAGTCACGCGCCTCGAAGAGCACGTTGCCGCTCGCGATGTAGGTCGTGACGCTCGACAGGCCGTTCTCGCCGAGACACGCCGCGAGCTCGGTCATCCGGATGAGGTTCTTGCCCCCGACGTTGATGCCGCGGAGCAGGGCGAGGTACCGGGCCATGAGCGCTCGTGGGTGCTTCCACCAGCATCCCTGCGAACGTCAAGGCCCGGTCCCCGGGGGCGGCTCAGCGGACGATCACCTGGCCGGACGTCATCGGCACGAGCCCGAGGTTGGGCTGCGTCGTGCACGAGGCCGGGTTTCCGATGAAGGAGAAGCTGATCTGATCGCCGGTCTGGCCATTGTCCTGGACCTGGGTGATGACCGGCAGACCCGACAGGTCCGCGCCGTTGAACGTGCCGGAGGTGATGGTGCCGCTCACCCAGGCGGTGTTGCCCGCGACGGACAGACAGTCGATCTTCACGTGGATGCCCCCCTGACCCTGGCCGAACTGATCGGTCCACTGGCCATTCACGCTCCCGTTGGGGAGCTCGATCGCAACCAGCGAGAAGTTCGCGTCGGTGTGGTTGGTGGCGTCCTGGTCTGGCCCGCCCACCGAGACGAAGTGCCCCACGCCCTGGGCGAGCGCAGGTGAAGCGGCGAGCATCAGCACGAATGCGAGACACATCGACGACGTTCGAAGCGTTCTCATGATGTCCTCCTCGGGAGCGGGGTGAAGCAGGGCGGCTGACACAGTCGCGATCGGAGAGGACCCCGTTCCCACGATCGAGACAGGAACCTCACGATGCTTGCCGCACCGCTCCCTGCGAATCGTCGGCGGTTCGCGGCAAGTCGCCGGTGCTCGGCGAGCCGGGACTCACGAGCAGATTGCGTCTCTCCACCGCGTCACGATCGGCTGCGACGCGGCGTAAACAGCAGTCTCAGAAGGTCTCAACGGTGGGCTGAACGATGGATCCCCGGTCGTGGGACGAACGTTTCATGTAGCGCCAGGGCCACAGGGGTCGTCTCGGGTCACTTCGCGATCGCGAGATCGCCGACTGGCTCGAGCTCCGCCGCCGGCTCCTTCCGGTGCTCGGCGGCAATGAGCAGGTAGAACACCGGTACGACGAAGAGCGTGAAGATCGTCCCGACGGTCATTCCGGTGACCAGGACCATCCCGATGCTGTTCCGCGCCTGCGAGCCCGGGCCGGTCACGAAGACCAGCGGAAGGTGCCCGAACACCGTCGCCGCCGAGGTCATCAGCACCGGCCGCAGCCGGGTGAACGCGGCCTCGCGGATCGCCGCCAGCTTCGCCGCGCCTTCCTCCTGGAGCTTGTTCGCGAACTGGACGATCAAGATCCCGTTCTTCGCGATCAGGCCCACCAGGGTGATGAGCCCCACCTGGGAGTAGATGTTGATGGTGGTCAGGTTCAGGAAGCTGAAGACCAGCGCTCCGGAGATCGCGAGCGGCACCGAGCCCAGCAGCACGATCAGCGGGTCCCGGAAGCTCTGGAACTGCGCCGCCAGCACCAGGTAGATGAGGATGACCGCGAAGCCGAGCGTCGCCGTGAGCGCGCCGCCCTCGCGCCGGATCTGCCGGGACTCACCCGCGTGATCGAGGATGATCCCCCGCCCGGTGATCGCCCCCGCGGCGTTCTCCAGCACGCGCAGGCCCTCCTCCTTCGTCACCCCGGGCTTCACCCCGCCGAAGATCCGCACCGCGTTCCGCTGCTGGAACCGCTGCAGCGTGCGGGGGGCCGCCTCGGTCTCCACGTGGGTGAAGGAGGAGACCGGCACCAGCTCGCCACGGGGCGTCTTGATCTTGAGGTCCAGCAGCGGCCCGATCGTCGCCCGCTCGGCGTCCCCGATCTGCGGGATCACCTTGTAGCTGCGGTCGAAGTAGTTGAACCTGTTCACGTACGCACCGCCGAGCAGCGTCCCCAGCTCCCGGCCGACCCCGGCCAGGTCCAGCCCCAGGTCGGCGACCTTCTCGCGGTCGATGACCACCCGCGCCTCCGGCAGGTCCACCTTCAGGTCGGTGTCGACGTAGAGGAACTTGCCGCTCTTCCACCCGGCGGCCAGCACCTGAGCGACTGAATCCTGGAGCTGCTCGACGGGAGCTGACGACTGGAGGATGAGCTCCACGTCGTACTGGCCGGGCGTGGGCAACGGCGGGTCGAGGCGGGGAAAGACCTGGAGCCCGGGGATCTGCGACACGGCTCCGAAGACCGCGCCGTACATCTGCTCGGTGGACCGGGGCCTCTGCTTCCAGTCCTTGGTCACCATCCCGCCGAACGCGCCCCAGTTCGAGGTCAGCGACCACATGAACTTCGCCTCGGGGAAGGACTCGATGGCCTTCACCACCTCGAGCGAGGCGCGATTCGTGGCCGCCAGCGACGAGTCAGGCGACGCCAGCATGAAGAGGCTGATGTGGCTCTGGTCCTCGACCGGGGCCAGCTCCTTCCGCGAGTAGCTGTACAGCGGCCAGGCCGCGAGCATCACGGCCACCGAGGCCCCGACGACCGCCCACCGCATGCCGATCGCCCCGTCCAGCAGACGCACGTAGGTCCGGCGGACCGCGTCGAAGCCGCGATTGACCAGCGCCGTGAGCCGGGTCTCGTGCCCGTGCTCCTGCACGAAGCGCGAGCTCATCACCGGCGACAGGGTGACCGCGACGATGCCCGAGACCACCACTGCGGCGGCCAGGGTGATCGCGAACTCGAGGAACAGCGACCCGGTCAGCCCGCCCTGGAAGCCGATCGGCGTGTAGACCGCCGCCAGGGTCACGGTCATGGCGAGGATCGGCCCCACCAGCTCGCGCGCTCCGAGCAGCGCCGCTTCCCGTCGCGTCCGGCCCTCGCGGACGTGGCGCTCGACGTTCTCCACCACCACGATCGCGTCGTCGACCACCAGGCCCACCGAGAGCACGATGGCCAGGATGGTCAGGAGGTTCAGGCTGAAGCCGGCGGCGGACATCACGACGGCCGCGCCCACCAGCGAGATGGGCATCGCCACCAGCGGCACCAGCGCCGTCCGGACCGAGCCCATGAAGAGGAACACCACCAGGCCGACGATGAGGATGGTCTCGGTCAGGGTCTTCGAGATCTCCTGGAGCGCATCCTCCATGAAGACGGTGGCGTCGTACGCCATCTGCATGTCGACGTCCGGGGGCAGGGTGGGGCGGATCCGGTCCATCTCG
>Ga0207662_10000403_pt1 | contig 19211 bp, 11 predicted proteins | sample KBSS33LmetaG_FD_184338 | JGI IMG/M metagenome (GOLD analysis project Ga0207662, IMG submission 184338) | Switchgrass rhizosphere microbial communities from Kellogg Biological Station, Michigan, USA - KBS S3-3L metaG (SPAdes) (version 2) | ecosystem: Host-associated > Plants > Roots >... | reverse complement strand
CGTCAGCGGCGACGGGTCAGGGCGGACCGGCGACGGCGCCGCCGCGCCACGCTGGCGCGCGAATACAGATGGTAGGCGCAGTCGGGCCCCACGATTCGCCGCGCCTGCTCCAGGGGGAGGCGGGCCGCGCCCAGGAGGATGAGCCGCTTGTAGCGAGCGAGGATGCGGGCGGCTTCGACGGCTTCCTGGCGCGTCATCGTCGCCGGCATTATCCGCCGGGAAGTCCGCTACTGGCAGATGTCGGTCTTGGGCGCCTCCGGGATGCTGAGCTTCCACTTCAGCGGCGTCACGCCGGGCTCGAGGGTATCCGCTTCGAAGATCAAGTCCGAGATGCAGGAGTGGCCGTCGTCGTTGGGGTGGATGCCCATGCCCACCGTCGTCTGGCTCTTCTGGATCAGGACGCCGATGGCGGCGGGGTCGAGGTAGTCCGGCATCTTGGTGCCGTCGTCCCCGGCCACGTACCAGGGGTCCGAGCACCCGAAGTTCACGGCGGGCGAATCGTGCTCGTGCACCGCGCCCTCCTCCTCCGGGTGCTCGACCATGGTCTTGATCGTGACCTCCATCTTCATGCAGTGGTCACGGGTCTTCGTGTACGTGTCCACGAAGACGAAGCGCCCGCCCGACCCGATCGCGAACGGCTTCACGGCGTTCTCGATCGTCGTGTTGAGCTTCTTGAACACCTGGTCGATCAGCTCCAGGGCGGGCGGGAGCTGCACCCAGCGCGCGGTGCAGGTGGGGATGGTGTCGATGAGGGGCACGCAGAGGAGCGCGATCTTGGACGCGGCGTCCAGCGACTTCGGGTACGGGTTCGGATAGCCGGTGACGGCCACCATGAGCTTGGGGCGGCCGGCCATGATCACGCGGTACTGCTGCTGGATGGTGGTGAGGTTCAGGTTCAGGTTGCTCCAGAGCGACGAGTTGCCCAGGATGGCGGCCGCGCAGGAGCTGGCGCCGGCGAAGTCGTGGTCCTTGACCTTGTCGAAGCAGTCGGTCACGAGGTCGACGATCGTCGTGTTCTCCTCGCCGACGGTGAGGGTGATGAGATCCGGGCGCAGGTTCCACGTCTGGGCGAGCTGGCCCCCCGTGATGTAGGTACCCGAAGTCGTCTCGTTCACCGCGATGTCGTAGTTGCACCACGGTCCCCATTTCGACAGGTGATCGTCGAGCAGGTGGTTGGGAAAGCGCTCGTCTTCCTCGACCTCGTGGCCGGCCGGGATGTGGTCGCCTCCCGCCACCAGGCGGCGAGCGCAGTCCACCGCCTCCGCCCGCGGCGCGGCGGCCATGACGACTGCCGCCGCCACCGAGGCGAGGACCATCTTGCGCGCTCTGTTCATTCGTCGCTCCTCCGTCCTTCCCGGCTCCCGGCCGCGAAGGGATGGCCGCGCGACGGGCGCGACCATCCCTGTCCCCCGCTACGGCGTGATGGTGACCGTCTTCGTCAGGATGTTGTTGGTTTCGATGAACTCCGCGAGGTCCGAGGCCGGGTTGGCCGGATCGGCGGTCAGGGTGGCCGTGATATCGGACCCGGACACGCCGTTGACCGTGATGGTGATCGTCACTCCCTCGCCCGGCCCGAGGAGGCCGATGCAGTTGGAGAAGATGTTGGCCCCGAACGTCATGGACGGATCGTCGGTGCAGGTGATGGCCACGTTCGACGAGGTCCGCGTGAACGACGTGTACGTGCCGGCCACGTCGGCCCAGAATGTCGGGTTGACCAGCGGATCCTGCGGATCCGGCGCCGGGAAGGTGGCCGGCGAGTCGCCCACGTTCACCACGACGTAGTTGAACGTGATCGAGCCTCCGCTCGGCACGGGCGACGGCGTGCCCGTGAGCTGCGCGGCGACGAGATCCACGCACGGAGACGCCGTGCAGGTATCGCCGGAGACGGTGGTCACCTCCGTCTTGGTGTTGTTGCCCTCGTTGATCTCCGCGAACGCGTTGGCGGGGTCGATGGTGGCAGTCAGGTTGAGGTCGTCCGGAGCCCCCAGCAGCACCGTGAACGTCGCGGTGACGACCGTGCTCTCGCCGGCGGGCAGGTCGCCCACGCAGTCGATGAGGGTCCCCACCGGGGCCGCGCAGTTGAAGCCGTTGGTCCCGTCCGCGCCGATCGGCGTCACCGCGAAGGCGGGCGGGATGGTCACGTGGATGTGCACGCCGGTGGCGGCGGCGGTGCCGCCGTTGACGCCGACGATGGTGTAGGTGAGCTGGTGGGAGCGGTTGACGGGGTCCGGGTTGTCCGTGATGGACGCGATGGCCAGGTCGAGCCCGGATCCGCCCACGGATGACGTGACGCTGGCCGTGTTGTTGGCGAGGTGGGCCGCCGTCTCGTCCTCCAGCTCGGTGCTGGGGGCGGGGTCGACGAGCGCGGGCGCCGCCGTCGCCGTGTTCACGATCGGCACGGAGGCATCGTCCTTGACCTTCACCTCGATGGTGACGCTGGCGGAAGCACCCACCGCGAGACCGCTGGCGCCCGGCTCGTGGCAGGTCACCACGCCCGCGGACTCGGTGCAAGTCCAGCCGTTGCTGCCGTTGGCGTTGGTGAAGGTGACCGTGCTGGGCAGGGTGTCGGTCAGGGTGAGCGGCCCCTTGGCGTCCGCGTCGCCGATGTTGTCGATCGAGATCGTGTAGGTGAGGCTCGCGCCGGGCGAGGTGCTCGTCGAGCTCACGGACTTGCCGACGAGGAGATCGGGCGAACGCTTCGGCGTCGAGCCGACGATCGTGCTGTGGGTCCAGCAGTTGTCGGCGTTGCCGGGGTCGTATTCGGCGATGAGGTCGTCGGGATCGACGCAGGCCTCGTTGTCGAGCGAGCGGCCGCTCTCCGCGGTCATGAAGACGGTGATGGTGATCGTCACCGGGGTGGTGGGTGGGAGGTCGCCCACGCAGTCCACCACGTTGATCGGGTTCTCCAGCACCTGGCAGGCCCAGTTGTTGTCGGTGCCCGTGTCGATGGCGAGCGGGATGAGGCCGACGGGCAGCGGGTCGTGCATGTGGACGCCGAAGGCGGTGGCGCCCGCCCCGCTGGGCACGTTCGTGACGGTGATCTTGTAGTCGGTGACCTCGCTCTGGCTGGAGGAGGTCTTGCCCGTCTTCTCGATCTTGAGGTTGATCACGGACTGCACGGTGGTGGAGAAGGTGGCCGTGTTGTTGAGCTCGTCACCCTCCGGCACGGCGTTGTCGGGGTCGACCACCGCCTGGTTGGTGAGGACGATGTTCTGGTTGGGGGCGGTGGCCTGGATCGTGATGAAGCGCGGCGCGCCCGGGTTGATGGTGGCGCCGATGCAGTCGATCGTGAGGCCGCTGTGGCTGCAGGTGAAGGCGCCGGGGCCGGGGACGCTGTCCGCGGCGGACACGAACGTCTCGCCCGCGGGCAGGACGTCACGCACGGCCACGTTCAGGGCGGGATCGGAGCCGGCGTTGGAGACGGTCAGGGTGTAGCTGATCGGCCCGCCGGGAGTGGTGGTGGCGCTGCCCGTCTTCTGGATCTGCAGGTCGTTGAAGGCGCCGTTGCCGCCGTTGGTCACGACCGTGTTCACGGACGCCTGGTTGTTGAGCTCGTCGCCCTCCGGGATCGTGTTGTCGGGGTCGACCAGCGCCTGGTTGGTGTAGGTGCCCGGGGTGTCGGGGGCGAAGGTCTTCACCGTGATGTGGGACGTGCCGCCGGAGGAGAGCTGCCCGCCCACACAGTCCACGAACGCGGAGAGCTGGGTGCAGAGGAACTGGCTGCCGGCGCTGCCCGTGGCTTCGATGTAGCGCGAGCCCGCGGGCAGGAAGTCGCGGACCTTGATGCCGATCACGGGGTCGGAGCCGTTGTTGTGCACCGCGATGTCGTAGGTGACGACGGCGTTGCGGGCCGCGGGGTTGGCCGGGCTCGTCTGCGTCTTGACGATGGAGAGCTCGTAGAACGGCCCGTTGCCGCCGTTGACGACCACGGTCTGGACGGAAGCCTGGTTGTCGAACTCGTTCCCCTCCGGAATCGTGTTGTCGGGGTCGGCGATGGCCTGGTTCGTATAGGTCCCGGGGATGTCGGGCGCGAACGCGCTCAGCGTGATCGTGGCCGAGCCGCCGGCCGCGATCTCGCCGCCCGTGCAGTCCACGAAGCTCGAGATCTGCGTGCAGAGGAAGTGGTTCGTGCCCGTGGCCTCGATGTACTGGGAGCCGGCGGGCAGGAAGTCACGCACTTTCACGCCGGTCACGGGGTCGGTGGCGTCGTTGCCGACCGTGATCAGGTAGGTCACCTTGGCGTTGCGTGCCACCGGGTTGGCCGGGCTCGCCTGCGCCTTGCTGATGGTGAGCTGGTTGAACGCCCCGGAGCCGGCCCCGCCCGTGGAGACGACCGTGTCCTGGAAGGCGAGGTTGTTGGTCTCGTCGATCTCCGGGATCTCGTTGTTCGGGTCGACCCGGACTTCGTTGTGCATGACGTCGGGGCCGGAGCCGACGAAGGAGCGCGCGAAGATGCGGATGGTGATGGTGGCCTTGTCGTCGCCGGGAGCGCCGAAGGGCGGGTAGAACTCGCTGGCCGTGCCCTTGATGGCGCCGCCCACGCATTCCACGATGCCCGCGCTGTGCGAGCAGCTGAAGCCGTGGTCGCCGACCGCGGTGCGGAAGGTGGTGCCCGCGGGGAGGGTGTCGCGCACGCGGATGTTCGTCGCGTCCTGGGGCCCGAGATTGTCGACGGTGATGGTGTAGGTCTCGGTGCCGCTGGTGGCGATGGGGTCGATGGCGTCCGTCTTGATGAGGGTCAGGTCGACGCCGGTCGCGACCTGGGTGGTCTGGGTGGCGGTGTTGTTCGTGTCGTCCGCCTCGAAGATCGCGTTGTTGGGATCGACGGTCACGGTGTTGGTGATGGATCCCACGAAGGGCGGGGCCACCAGCACGATCGTGATCGCGGTGGTGGACTCGGGGCCGACGACGCCGCCGGTGCAGGTCAGGACGTTGGTCGCGGGATCGACCGCGCAGCCGGCAAAGGCGGGAGCCACGAAGCTGTCGAACACGGTGCCCGCGGGCAGCGGATCGCGCACGACGACGCCGGTGGCGGTGCCGATCCCGCTGTTGCCGACCACGAACGTGTAGGTCAGGCCACCCAGGCAGACGGGCGGGCCGAGCAGCGGCACCGGCACGGCGCCGGGCCAGGACCGCGCGCACACCGGGTCGGGCGAGTCCGCCTTGGTGATCGTGAGGTCGAACTGGGGCTTGACCGTGGTGAGCTCGCTGTCGGTGCTGGTGACGCCCGTGTTCTTGACGTTGCCGGTGACGGTGGCCGTGTCGAAGAGGGTCGAGCCGGCCGAGGCCACGACCTGTCCGGTGATCGTGTAGAGGATCGTGCCTCCGGGGTTGAGGGTGCGGGCCAGGCATCGGACCTGGGGCGCGATTACGGAGCATCCGCCGCTGTTGCCGACGGTGCCGTTCGTCACCACCTGGGTGATCGTGATGCTGGCCGCCTCCAGGCCCTGCGTCCCGTCGACCATGGACACGTCGTCGGCGCGGGTGGTGGCGTTGTTCTGGACGAGGATCTTGTAGGTGAGCAGGCCGCCCGGGTTCACGGGGTCGGGGCCGGCGCCGGCGATCACGCCGGAGCTGTCGGTCAGGTTGATCGAGATGGAGGGCGGGGGCGGGCCGGTCGTGACCTGCGTGTTCACGAGGGCGGAGGTGTTGTTGAGCTCGTTCGTCTCCGCGATGGCGTCGTCGGGATCGACGACGGCGGTGTTCGTGATGGTGCCGACGGTGGCGGGCGAGGTCGCGTTGATCGTGATGCTGGCGTTGGAGCCCTGGTTCACGGCGCCGCCGGTGCAGGTCACGGTCTGGCCGGCCACGCCGCAGACGAAGAGGCTGGTGCCGCTGGCGCTGATGCTGGTCAGGCCCGCGGGCACGGTGTCGACGACCTTGACGCCGGTCGCGTTCGCGGTGCCGGCGTTGTTGACGGTGAGGGTGTAGGTCATCGGCGTGGAGACGGGAATGCTCGTCGGTCCCGACTTGGCGATGCTGAGGTCGGGTCCGGCCCCGCTGCCGTTGCTCACGAGGGTGGTCGCGGTGGCGGTGCTCGTGAAGTTCTGGGCGGAGCGGGTGCCGGTCACGGAGGCGGTGTTGTTGAGCGTGGTGCCGTTGGAAGCAGTCACGATGCCGCGGATGGTCACGACCCAGGTCCCGCCCCCTTCGACGGTGCCGGCGGCGCAGGTCACGAGGTTCACGTTCTGGGTGCAGGTCCCGCGTGTGCTGGTGAGGACGAGCTGGGGCGGGACGCCGATGCCGCCCACGCCGTTCACCTGGTCGGAGAACACGACGTTGGTGGCCTTGGCCCCCCCGCCGTTCACCATGGTGATGGTGTAGGTGAGCTGGCTGCCCGAGGCGACGGGGTCGGGGCTGTCGGCGTTGGCGATGGTGAAGGGGCTGACCGGATCCGCCTGCACCCGGCCGGGCACGGCCAGGAAGGCCAGCACGCCCAAGGCGGCCGCGGCCCGGAGAGGCCGGCCACGGCGCTCGGAAAACGCACGGCCCAATCGCAACAGTTCGCTCGACGCCATCGTCGCCTCTCTTTCACGGCGGGAAAATCGGCCGGCCCTTGGAGGGACGCGGGGCCGGCCGAACGGAGCCGGATGATCGGTGTGCGCGCGCGCACCGGTCAATTGGCGAGATGGCCAGGGTCGAGGAGGAGGCTAGGCCTTGAGTCGTACGACCGAGGGCGAGGAGCGATGCGGCAAGTCCGCGGCGGCGAGGTGGGTGGAGGACGAGACGGCGAGCCCGTGATAGACGGCGGCGAGCTGGGCGCGGCCGCTCACGCCGAGCTTCTGGAAGATCTGCGTCAGGTGCGCCTTGACCGTGGCCCGGCTGATCTCGAGGCGGTCCGCGACTTCCTTGTTGCTGAGCCCGATGGCGGCGTGGCGGAAGACCTCGCGCTCGCGCAGGCTCAGCGCGCGCGCCACGGAGGGATCGGCGGCCCGGTCGGCGGCGGACGTGCGCGTGAGCTTCTCGATGCATTCGGCCATGACCCGCCGCGGCGCCCACACCCCGCCCGCGTGCACGACGCGCAGGGCCTGCAGGAGCTGCTCCGGACGCGTGCTCTTGCCGAGCAGGCCGCGCGCGCCGGCGGAGAGCGCCATCTGCGGCCAGCCCCCTTCCTCGGGCGCGGCCACGAAGATCACGGCCGCCCCGCCGCTGCGGCGCAGGGCCGCGCAGAGGCCGAGCGCTCCCTCCGTCCGGCTGTCGATGAGGACCACGTGCGGTCCGGACATCTTCGGGAGCAGGGCGAGCTTGTCGCCCGGACGGTCGATCCCGTCTACCACGTTGAGCGTGGGCTCGCCGCGCAGGATCCGGACCAGCCCGTCATGGAACAGCTGATCGTCGCTGAGGACGGCGACGTGGACGCGCAACATCAAACGCCTCTCTCGGGCCCTGGTGCCGGCGCCCGCGGCCGAACGGGACATTCGTATACGCCCGCCCCGGCGCAGCGTCAACCGCGGGGGTGACGCCCGTGTGACGGAGCCGTCACCACCTCAGGGGATAGTCGGCGTCATCGCGGATGTGCCCGTTCACGGTGAGGATCTTGGCCACGCGATCGAGGTTCCGGATGGCGCTGCCTTCGACGATGGCGATGGCCCCGCGCTCCGCGAACACGGACTGCACCGCTCGCCTCTCGTCGGGGGGCGAGATGGGCTGGTCGGTGACGTCGCCGCGGAAGACGAGGTTGCGCCAGTGGAGGGTGAACCCGCGCTGGTCCAGCTTGACCACGGAAGACAGGAAGGTCGCGCGCGCGTCCGGAATGTCCTCCGGAGGCAACACGGGATAGGCGCGGTCGCCGTTGTTCCAGAACCGCTGCTCGCCCCGGAAGAAGCGCGAGAGCTCGTGCACGGTGAGGTCGGCCTCCGGGCGTCTCAGGTTCACCACCACCAGAAAAGTCCGCCCCGAGGACCGGGGCGCCTGGGCCGCGGCCTCCGGGAGGCTCAGCACGAGCCCCGCCAGTCCCAGTGCGGCCAGTCCGAATTTGAGATGCGGCATCAGCGGCTCTCCACGCTAAAAGGAGACGGCGAGCTGCGCGCGCACCGTGGATGTGCGGTCGCCCTCGCCGACACGCTGCGAGGTGTATTCGGCCTTGAGGGCGGCGCGCGGATCGGGATCCCAGCGCACGCCGATCACCCATCCCTCGCGATCGGGAATGCCGGCAAAGAAGGGGTCCGCTTCCGGCACGTCCATGTGGTCGAACATGAGATACGGCTTCACGGTGCCGTGGCGCAGGCCATAGCCGGCGAGGGCGTAGAACCCTTCGGTCTGGTTGCTCGGACCGGCGTCGGTCGCCTCGTGGTGGATCTGGCCGTATTCGCTCCGCACTTCCCAGGGCCCGCTGAGGTAGGAGCCGGAGAGCGTCCAGGCCCGCTCCTGCAGCTCACCCGCCTCGGCGGGCAGACGGTCGGCGTAGCCGGTCAAGCTGATGTCCAGGCCCACGAGTCCCGGCGGCGCCAGGCCGAGCCAGGCCGTCACGGCCTTGTTCCCGTTGCGGTCGAAGGTGACCTGGACCTCGTCGGGTATGGCCCCCCGGCCGTTCCCCACCGCGGCCCCGTATTGCAGGCCTATGCTGCCGGCGCGGCCGTCCGCGAGGAGGCCCACGAAGTGGACGGGCCAGGGCCCGCCGTCGTCCTCGAAGCGCGCCATGCTCGGCCGCTCGACGGGAGTCTGCATGTAGAGGCCGTGGTGGAGCGCGGTGTTCCAACGCACGATCGGGTTGTGCTCGCGACCGACGCGGAGCCGCAAGTGGTCGGAAGCCTGCCATCCGATCAGGATGCGTTCGAGGTCGGTGGCCAGCGCGTTGTCCCCGTTCTCGAAGACGAGCTCGCCGATGGCCGACCAGTGCTCGGAGAGGCGGGACGTCATGTAGAGGTCGAAGGGCCCGATGCTGAAGCCGGCGTGTCCGCTGTCCTCCGAGCGCGACGTCATGTCGACGCTGGCGAAGGGCAATATGCGGAAGGTGACGTGATCGGGCGAGATGGGCGGCGCAACTTCTTCGGGAGGTAGCTCCGGCGAAGGCGATGGCTCCTGGGCGTCACTGCGAGCGGGGGCGCCCAGGATCAGCGCGGCGACGGCGGCGCCGGCCAGTGCGGGCCAGCGCATCCTCCAGATCCGCATCGACGAACCACCCATCTCGGGACGCTTTCGAGCGGAAGCGCCCCGTACTCCCTGGAGGGAACCGCGAGGAGATTACACGTTTGTCTTACGAAATGCGACCGCGCGGGCGGCCGCGGCGACGGCCATCACAGCGGGAGAAAGTCCTTTGCGGCGGCCTTGTTCGGCGCCTACTTGCGGGCCGGAGCGGAAACCGTGCTCGCACTTCCCACTCCGAGGTTGTCCCAGTTGAGGAGAGCGTTCCAGACGAGGGCGTGGCTTCCCTGGGTCTCCCAGCGCCACATCGGGTTGTTGGCGAAAAGCACGACGTGCCCCTTCCCCACGGGGCAGTCCACGACCGCCGGCCGCTCTGCGAGCTCCTCGCCCTTGTCCAGCATCCCCGAGATCCAGAGGTCGTCTTTCTTCGCGAATTTCAGGACGATCCGCGGCAGGCGTTCGGCCGGGGGCAGGAGGTTCCGCACGAAGTCGAGGATCTCCTCGGGAAGGTCGCTGACGGTCTCCGGTGGCGTCTTGGGCGGCTCGGGCGGCGCGACGTAGGGACGACCTTGCGGGATGTCGGGGTCCTTCGCTCCGCCGCGGCCTGACACCCGGCCTTGCGTGGGCGGGCCGAAGAGCTGCGCGTACGCCGACGCCCCGCCCAGGGCGACGGCCGGGCCCGCCTCGAAGAGAGGCGACTGGTTGAAGTACACGGGCAACGTGTCGCCGTAGCCGTAGGCGATCGGGCTCGTCTTGTCGCTCACGGTCGCGCGATAGACCCCGCCCGATGCCCGCAGCCCTTTCGCGTCCGCGATGTCGACGGCCTCGACGAGGCCGACCCGGATGGGCAGGACGGCGGAGCTGGCGGCGGCCACGAGCAGCCCGCCCTGCTCCACGAACGTGCGCAGGTGAGCCAGGCCGTCGAACCCGATACCGCCCCGCATGTCGTCCGTCTTGTCCGGGCCTCCGAAGTTCGGGTACTTCTCGGTCGGCATCCACGGGATCGCATCCGCGGACTGCACGCCCTGGATCTGCCGCGGCACCGACGCGTTGCCGACGGGCGGATAGACGATCACGTCGAAGCGGTCGCGCAGGGCCGCGGTCTTCGCCAGCTCGTGCACCGAGATGTAGGTGAAGGGCACGGCCGCGCGGTCGAAGGCGATCCGCCACCAGCCCTCGTTCTGCGTGTTCAACCAGTCGTGGACGATGGCGATGCGCGGCACGCCCAGGGGGTGGCTGGGCACTTTCGGCGCCGCGTCCACTCCCACCACGGACAACCCGAGCTCCCGCGTCGCGGCCTCGATGCGCGCCTTGAGATCGCTCGGGCTGCCGTCGCCGCCCACGATGAGCGTGCCCGCGGCCAGCTTGCGGCCGCCCGCCTCGAAGGCCTCCTCAGCCGCGCGGAACGGCGCGTCCTCGAGCCGGAAGCGCAGCGTCGCGAGCTGGCTCTCCGCCCGGTTCTCGACGAGGAAGACGGGGCCTCCGCCCGTGAGCGAGCCCGCGGCGACGGCGTCCGCCGTCAGTTTCGTCATGGGGGCCTTGAGCACCGCGACGTCGTTCACGCGCGCCGTCTTCACGTTGTGCAGCGCGCCCAGCGTCCAGCCCGTGTCGTCGTACGGCCGCGGGTCGTTCACGTTGTACCACTGGGTGTCGAGCAGCATGTCGGCCAGCCGTGAGTAGGGCTGATCCATGCGGATGACGTAGGAGCCCGCGGGATAGGAGTCCTGCCGCTCCGTCTCCTTGCCCTTGTCGTCCTTCGTCTTCTCCGTGACCGTGACCGCGCTCGCCGTGCGGTGCACCTCGATGCCCTGGAGGCGAAGCGCGTTCACGAGGTCGGCGGCGGCGGCCGGCCGCCGCTCGTCGCCGGGAATCACGTAGGCGGCGGGCCCCTCTCGCGTCGGCTTCTCCACGCTGCGCAGGCTCTTCCGGTAGAAGTTGTCGAGAAAGCGGTCCTTCTGGTCGGCCACGAACTTCAGGGCCAGGAGCAGCGCGGACTGCTGCAGGTTCACGTTGTTGCGGATCGACCACTTCACTTTCGGCAGGGGCGGATTGGGCCGGAACCAGGCGCGCTCGCTCTGCTGGCGCACCGTGCGGTCCTTGGTGTCCGCGCCTCCGTTGCCGAAGGTCTCGTAGAAGCGGCCGATCGCGTTGTGGCCGTTGGCCGCGTAGAACATGTAGTTCGGTGCCCAGCCGTCGTAGAAGCCGTGCGTCCACACGCCGGGCACGCCGCGCTTGGTGAGCTCCTCGATCTCGTGGTACGCGAGCAGGTGCCACTCGTCGATGACGATGGGATCGAGCCAGGCGTTGTAGGGCCCGGTGCCCGTGGACGTGTACAGGAAGGGCACGGACTCGTGCAGGTCGTGGATGACCTGCGGATGCCATTCGAGCGCGGCCTTGAGCACGTTCTGGCTCTGCTTGAGGGCCAGTCCCAGGCCGTCGCGGTTGTTGTCGTGGGCGACGTATTGGCCCCAGTACAGGAGCGCGGGCGGCGTGCGGTCGGGGTTGTCCTTGCGGTAGCGGTAGACATCGACCATGCGCTCGCGCCCGTCCACCTCGAGCACGGGTGTCATGAGCACGACCAGGTTCCGGCGGATGGCGGACAGGGTCTCGGACTCCTCGACGGCCAGCCGGTAGCCCAGCTCCATCAGCATCTCGGGCGAGCCCGTCTCCGGCGAGTGCATGGCCCCCGTGGCCCAGTAGAAGGGCTTGCCTTCGGCGACGAGCGCCTTGGCCTCCGCCGCGGAGAGGCCGCGCGGATCGCCGAGTCGCGCCGTGATCTGCTTCAAGCGGTCGAGCCGGGCCAGGTTCGCCTCGTCGGAGAGCGCCACCAGGATCTGCTCGCGGCCCTCCTCCGTCGTGCCCATCGAATAGACGCGGACGCGGGGCGAGGCCTTGGCCAGCTCGCGGAAGTAGCGGTGCACGTCCTTGGCGTAGGTCAGCCGGTTCGGCGTCCCGACCACGTAGCCCAGGAACTTCTCCGGGCTCGGCACGCGCGCGGAGGCGGGCAGGTGGTCCACGAGCTCGGTCAGGAACATGGGATCCGTCGTGTACTCGCGGATCTTCTTGCCGTACGCCTCGTCGTTGCTCTGGCCCAGTACGAGCCCGGGCAGGCCGGCGAGCGCGAGCGTCACCACGATGCGGCGCAGCATTCGAGCCTCCATGGGCGTCACTCCGCGGCCAGCGTGCGGCCCGCTCCGAGCTGGTCGAAGTTCAGGATGGCGTTGAAGACGAGGAAGTAGCTGCCCAGCGTCTCCCCGCGCCAGATCGGGTTGTTCGAGAAGAGGACGACGTGCCCCTTCTCCACCGGGACATCCACCACCGCCGGGTGCTCCGCGATTTCGCCCGCCCCTTCGAGCAGCCCGGAGACGAGCAGCTCTTTCGAGTCGCCGTAGCGGACGACGGTGCGCGGCCGCTGGGCGGGAGGGATGACGTAGATCGGGTTGCGGCGTTGCTCTTCAGTGAGGGGCAGCGCTTCCCAGGCGTCCGCCTTGGGCTCGTCGGGCGGCGCCGCGAACGGGCGGCCCTGGGGCAGATCGGGATCGTCGGCGGTGCCGCGCCCGGTTGGACGCTTCTCCTCTTCCGCGGGCCGGCGCCGTGAGCGGCCGCCGGCCAGGCTGGTGAGGCTGAAGATGGGACCGTCCGCCGTGTAGATCGAGAACGAATCCGGATAGCCGTACGTGATGGGGCTGGCCGCGTCCACCACGCGCGCGCGCACGATCGTGCCCGGCGCCTTGAGCTTCTCCGCCCGGCCCAGGGCCACGCCGTGTGTGAGCCCGTAGCTCACGGCCAGCTCCGCGGTGTCCATGACGCCGATGAGGAGGCCTCCCGCGGCCACGAAGTCGCGCAGGTTCTGCACGCCGGCCGCGCCCAGGCCCGGGCGCATGTCGTCGGTGGAGTCGATCTTGCCGAGGTTGGGGGTGAGGGCCGTCGTCTTCCAGGGCAGCGCGTTGCCCCAGCGCGGCATGCCCGCGACGATCGCGGCCGCGGTGCGGCCCACGGGCGGGAAGACGACCACGTCCCAGCGCGCGCGCAAGGCGGGCGTCGCCGCCACCGTCTGCACGCTGATGTAGTCGTAAGGGATCTTCAGCCGGTCGAGCGCCATCCGCCACCAGCCCTCGTCCTGCGTGCTCAGCCAGCTGTGCAGCAGCGCGACGCGCGGCGCGCGCAGGGGATGGGTCTTCACGGACGGGGCGGCGGCCAGGGCGTGGACCTTCAGGCCCAGCTCCGCGGCTACCCCGCCCGCATCCGCGGCGCTGATGCCGCGGATGAGGAAGGAGCCGCGCGCGAACTTCACGCCCCCCGCCTCGAACGGCTCCTCCGCCGCCTCGAAGGCCGCGTCCTTGAAGCGATAGCGCAGAGAGGCGAGGCCGATGTCCGTGTTGTGGTTGACGGCGAGCACCGGCCCCGATCCCTCGACTCCGGATGCCGCCTTCACCTCCGCGCGCACGCGCTCGGCGGCGACGGCCAGCACCGCGGGATCGGAGACGCGCGCCACCTGCACCCCGAAGAGCTCGCCGAACGTCCAGCCCGTGTCGTCGTAGGGCTGCTTCTGCGGGTCGTCCGGGCTCCAGTACTGGTAGTCCAGGAGCATGTCCGCGATGCGGCTGTAGGGCTGGTCCATGCGCACGATGTAGCTGCCCGCCGGGAAATGCCGGGGCTCGGTCTTGGCGGCGGCGGGCGTCTCGCTCGCGCCCTTGCCCTCGGACTTGTCCTTGTCCTTATCGTCGACGTCCTTCTTCTTCTTCTTCGCGGGCACCTGCACGTCGAAGGCGGCGCTGGCCCGCGTGATCTCGCATCCCTGGAGCTGCAGGACGCGCAGCAGCTCCGCTTGGGCCCCCGGACGCGCCTCGTCCGCGGGGAGGACGTAGGCCGCCGGACCCTCGAGCTTCGGCTTCTCGATGGACCGCTTGCTCTTCAGGTAGAAGTTGCGCAGGAACGTCGTCGCGTTCTCCGCGAAGTAGTGCAGCGAGACCAGGAGCCCCGTCTGCTGGTAGTTGTTGTTGTTGCGCTGGGACCAGCTGACCCGCGGCAGGGGCGGGTTCTGCCGGTACCAGGTGCGCGAGTATTGGTCGGGGCTGAGCCGCCGCGTGACCGTGTCTGCGCCCGCGTTGCCGAACGTCTCGTAGAGGCGGCTGATCCCGTTGTGGGAGGCGGCGATGAACATCAGGTAGCCGGGGCTCCAGGTGTCGAAGTCGCCGTGGGTGAAGACGCCGGGCATCCCGAAGCGCGTCATCTCCGAGACGTTGTTCCAGCCGATCATCTGCCACTCGTTGGTGAGGATGGGATCGAGCCAGGCGTTGTAGGGGCCGTCACCGATGGTGTTGTCGTAGAGGAAGGGCACCGACTCGTGCAGGTCGTGCAACACCTGCGGCTTCTGGAACAGGTATTCCCCGAGCACGTTGCGGGTCAGGTTCAAGGTGAGGCCCATGGCGTCGCGGTTGTTGTCATGCGCGACGTAGTGGCCCCAGTAGACGAGGGGCGGCCAGTTCTCGCCCGGATGCGCGAGGTGCCAGTTGTACACATCCACCTGCCGGTCGCGCCCGTCCACTTCGACCACGGGGGTGATCAGGGTGACGACGTGGTCGCGGATGTAGCGGACGTAGGGGCTCTCGTCCACGGCCAGGCGGTAGGCCAGCTCCATGAGCGCGGTGGGCGCGCCCGTCTCCGGGGAATGGATGGTCCCGGTGACGTAGTAGACCGGGAACGACGCCGCCACCAGCCGGTCCGCTTCCGCGTCGTCCATGGAGATCGTGCGCGGGTCGGCCAGCTTGCCGAGGCGGTCACGGTTCTCGTCCATGGCCGCGATGAGCCGCTCGGAGGCGACGGCCACCGCGATCATCTCCCGGCCCTCTTCCGTCTTGCCGATCGTGCGCACCTTCACGCGCGGGCTGGCCGCCTCCAGCATCCGCATGTAGCGGTACACGTCCGCGGCGTAGGGGAGCTTGCCGGGCGCCCCCGCGATGTCGCCGATCACCGCCTGCGGCGTGGGCACGTTCGAAGAGGACGCGGGGAGGTAGTCCACGAGGGGCGACAGGAAGAAGGGCTCGGTCGTGTAGGCGCGGATCTTCCGCGTGTAGGCCTCGTCCACGGGCTGCGCGGGATCCCGTCCCGGGCGCGAGTCGTCGGCGGCATGAGCGGCGGCGGCGAGGAGCAGGCTGGCGCACACGACGAGGCGATGGGAGGACATGGGCCGGGATTCTAACGGCAACCGCCCGGGCTAAGATCGGGACGTGACCGGCGCGACCGCGTTTCCCGCCGCGGCCCAGCGGCGGCGCCTCCTCGACGTGCTCGCCCATCCCCCGGCGGAAGCGGCGCGCCTCCTGCTCGGCACCGTGATCGTGCGCCGCCAGGGCCGTGCCGTGCGCGCGGCCCGCATCGTGGAGACGGAGGCGTACCTGGGCGAGGACGACCCCGCGGCCCACGCCTTCCGCGGCCGCACCGCCCGCACCGCTCCCCTGTGGGGGCGGCCGGGCACGATCTACGTCTACTTCATCTATGGCATGTACTACTGCCTGAACGTCACCGTGGATCGCGAAGGGACCGCGGGCTGCGTGCTGATCCGCGCCGCGGAACCGGTGGCCGGTCTCGCTCCCGGCGCGGGGACGGGGCCGGGCCGGCTCTGTCGCGCCCTGGGCATCGACACCGCGCTGAGCGGAAGCCACCTGTTCGATCCGAGCCGTGCCCTGTACCTGAGAGAAGGCACGGCGCCGCACCGGATCGGCGTCACCACGCGGGTGGGGATCCGCCTGGCCGCGGACCGCCCGTTGAGGTTCTTCGATGCCGACAGCGCCGCCGTGTCCATCCATCGCGCGCCCGTCACGTATTCCCGAGCGGCCGCGCGGAGGTAGACTTTCGACATGAAGCGCGATCATTTCGGGGCCCTCGATACTCTCGACGCCGGTCAGGGACCGGTCTCCTACTACCGCCTGCGCGCGCTCGAGCGCGCGGGCCTCGCCGGCGACCTCGACCGCCTGCCCTTCTCCATCAAGGTGCTGCTGGAATCCGTCCTCCGCAACCTCGACGGCGAGCTGGTGACGGAGCCCGACGTGCGGCGCCTGGCCGCCTGGAACGCGGCGCGGCCGGCCGAGGTCGAGCTGCCGTTCATGCCCGCGCGCGTGATCCTGCAGGACTTCACGGGCGTGCCCGCCGTCGTCGACCTCGCGTCCATGCGGAGCGCGGTCAAGCGGCTGGGCGGCGACGCACGGCGGATCAATCCCCTCGTGCCCGTGGACCTGGTCGTGGACCACTCGGTGCAGGTCGACGTCTTCGGCACGCGGGACGCTTTGGCCCGCAACGCGGCCATGGAGTTCGGCCGCAACGGGGAGCGCTACGAGTTCCTCAAATGGGGCGCGAAGGCGTTCCAGAACTTCCGCGTCGTGCCCCCCGCCACGGGCATCGTGCACCAGGTGAACCTCGAGTACCTGGCCCAGGGAGTGATGACGGGCCAGGCGGAGTCACGGACGGTCGCCTTCCCGGACACCCTGGTGGGGACGGACTCGCACACCACGATGATCAACGGGCTCGGCGTGCTGGGCTGGGGCGTGGGCGGCATCGAGGCGGAGGCGGCGATGCTGGGCCAGCCCTTGTACATGCTGACGCCGCAGGTCGTGGGATTCCGCCTGACGGGCAAGCTGCGCGAAGGGGTCACCGCCACCGACCTCGTCCTCACCGTCACCCAGATGCTGCGCAAGAAGGGAGTGGTCGAGAAGTTCGTGGAGTTCTACGGTCCCGGCCTCGGCCATATGAGCCTGGCCGACCGCGCGACCATCGCGAACATGGCGCCCGAATACGGGGCGACCTGCGGCTTCTTCCCGGTGGACGACGAGACGCTCCGCTACTTGCGGCGCACCGGGCGCAAGGACCAGGCCGCCCTGGTCGAGCGCTACGGCAAGGAGCAGGGCCTGTTCCGGACGGAGAGCGCCAAGGATCCGATCTTCTCGGACACCCTCGCCCTGGACATGGCGACCGTGGAGCCGAGCCTCGCCGGCCCCAAGCGGCCCCAGGATCGCGTCGCCCTCGCCCAGATGAAGACGCAGTTCGCCCAGGCCCTCACCGCTCCCGTGAAGGACCGGGGCTTCGGCCTCGCCGCCGCCGACCTCGGCCGCACGGGAACGGTGGAGATGAACGGGAAGAAGTCCGAGATCGGCCACGGGGCCGTCGTCATCGCCGCCATCACGAGCTGCACGAACACGTCGAATCCTTCCGTGATGCTGGGCGCGGGCCTCCTGGCCAAGAAGGCGGACGAGCGCGGCCTGCGGCCGCCCGCCCACGTCAAGACCAGCCTTGCCCCCGGCTCCAAGGTGGTGACGGAGTACTACCAGCAGTCGGGCCTCCTGCCCCACCTCGAGAACCTCGGCTTCAACGTGGTGGGCTACGGCTGCACGACCTGCATCGGCAACAGCGGACCCCTCCCCGAGGCGGTGCACAAGGCGGTCACCGACGGCAAGCTCGTGGCCTCGTCCGTGCTCTCGGGCAATCGCAACTTCGAGGGCCGCATCAACCCCGACGTGAAGGCGAACTACCTGGCTTCGCCTCCCCTCGTGGTGGCGTACGCCCTGGCCGGGTCGACCGCGATCGACCTCACCAAGGAGCCGCTGGGGACGGGCCGCGACGGCAAGCCCGTGTACCTCTCCGACGTCTGGCCCAGCCAGCAGGAGGTCGCGGAGCTGGAGGCGCGCATCAACGAAACGATGTTCGCCTCCACCTACGCCGACGTGTTCAACGGCAACCCGACCTGGAACGCGGTCAAGGTGCCGGAGGGGGACCTCTTCGAGTTCCGCGAGGACTCCACCTACATCCAGGAGCCGCCGTTCTTCCAGGAGCTCACCCTGGACGTGCGGCCGCCGCGCGACATCATGAGCGCGCGCATCCTCGCCCTCCTCGGGGATTCCGTCACCACCGACCACATCTCGCCCGCGGGCGACATCGCGGAGAACAGCCCCGCCGGGCAGTACTTGAAGTCGAAGGGCGTCGCGCGCTCGGACTTCAACTCCTACGGGTCGCGGCGCGGCAACGACCGCGTCATGGTGCGCGGCACCTTCGCGAACATCCGGCTCAAGAACCTGATGGTGCCCGGCATCGAAGGCGGCGTGACCGTACACGTGCCCACGAGCGAGGTGATGCCGATCTACGACGCGGCCATGCGCTACCGGCAGGAAGGAACGCCCCTGGTGGTCGTGGCGGGCAAGGAATACGGGAGCGGGTCTTCGCGGGACTGGGCGGCCAAGGGCACGCTGCTCCTGGGCGTGCGCGCGGTGCTGGCGGAGAGCTACGAGCGGATCCACCGCAGCAACCTGGTCGGCATGGGGGTCCTGCCCCTGCAGTTCAAGCCGGGCGAAAACGCGGAGACCTTCGCCATCACGGGCAAGGAGGCCCTGACCATCGTGGGCGTGTCCGGGGACTGGTCGCCGCGGCAGGACGTGACCATCGACATGGTGCGCGCGGACGGCACGCGCACGGCCTTCGTGGTGACGGCCCGCCTCGACACTCCGGTCGAGATCAACTACTACCGCAACGGGGGGATCCTGCAGACGGTGCTCCGGAATATGCTGAAGGGCTGAGGAGGGGACCGGCCGCCCGGCCGGTTACAATGGACTGAACGGAGGTATCCCTTGGCACTCCAGGATCGGATTCATTTCCTCACTTCGCCCGAGCAGGTCGACGCTTTCGTGAAGGACAACCCGACCGCCGCCATCTACAAGGCCGGGACCTGCCACAAGACCCAGGAGATGTTCCAGCACGTCCAGGCCCAGCTCGATCCCCGCGACGACCTGCCCTTGGGCATCATCCGCGTGGTGGAGGCTCGCAAGGCCAGCAACCGGGTGGCGGAGATGACCGGCATCCAGCACGAATCGCCCCAGCTCCTCCTCTTCAAGGACGGCAAGGCCGTCTACGACCGGGACAACTGGGACATCACCCCCGAATCGATCAGCGAGGCCCTGGACGCCCACTTCCATCGGGTGGCGTGACCGGGCGGACCGGACGTCAAGGGTTGTAACGGACACGAGGATGGGCCGTCCAAGGGGGGATTCAACTCCTACAGGTACCCAGTGGCCGAAATGGTTCCGTCCTCGACGTCCGACGTCCCGCGGTGGGCCGCGTGCCTGATCAGGACCCCGCGGCGGCGC
>Ga0207662_10000399_pt1 | contig 19329 bp, 17 predicted proteins | sample KBSS33LmetaG_FD_184338 | JGI IMG/M metagenome (GOLD analysis project Ga0207662, IMG submission 184338) | Switchgrass rhizosphere microbial communities from Kellogg Biological Station, Michigan, USA - KBS S3-3L metaG (SPAdes) (version 2) | ecosystem: Host-associated > Plants > Roots >... | reverse complement strand
AGACGCGAGATCTGCGTATCCACGTACGAGTGGATGCGGCCCGCGAGCAGCGGATCATTCGAGAAGTCGATACCGGGCACGATGTGCGCGGTGCAAAACGCGACCTGCTCGGTCTCAGCGAAGAAGTTGTCCGGATTGCGGTTAAGGACGAGCCGTCCCACGGGCGTGATCGGCACCAGCTCTTCAGGAATGAGCTTGGTCGCATCGAGCACGTCGAAGGAGAATCCTTCCGCTTGCTCCTCGGTGAAGATCTGCACGCCGAGCTCGTACTCGGGATACGCGCCCGCTTCGATGGCTTCCCAAAGATCGCGGCGATGGAAGTCTGGATCCGCGCCGGAAATCTTCACTGCCTCGTCCCATACCAGAGAATGCGTTCCCGCCACCGGGCTCCAGTGGAACTTGACGAAGTGCGACTCGTCGCTCGCGTTGACGAAGCGGAAGGTATGCACGCCGAAGCCCTGCATCATGCGATAGCTGCGCGGGATGGCGCGGTCCGACATGATCCACATGAGCATGTGCGTCGATTCGGGCATCAACGACACGAAATCCCAGAACGTGTCGTGTGCGGATGCGGCCTGTGGCATGCCGTGATGGGGCTCGGGCTTCACGGCATGTACGAGGTCCGGAAATTTCATCGCATCCTGGATGAAGAACACCGGAATGTTGTTGCCGACGAGATCCCAGTTGCCTTCATCGGTGTAGAACTTCACCGCGAATCCGCGCACGTCGCGCGCGGTGTCCGTCGACCCACGCTCGCCGGCGACGGTGGAAAAACGCACGAAAACCGGAGTGCGCTTGCCCGCTTCGGCAAAGATGGACGCCCGCGTGATCTTGTCGAGCGGTGCATAACACTCGAAATACCCATGAGCGCCGGAGCCGCGCGCGTGTACCACGCGCTCCGGAATGCGCTCGTGATCGAAGTGCGTGATCTTTTCGCGCAGGATGAAGTCTTCGAGAAGTGCAGGACCGCGCAGGCCCACCTTGAGCGAATTCTGGTTGTCCGCAACGGGCACGCCCTGATTGGTCGTGAGCGCGCGATCACCGGAGTCGACGCGAACGCGATCGAGCGAGCCGTTGGACGGGTTGAAACTCATCTGCGGGTTGCCGCTGCCGACCTTCGGCGAAGCGTTCGTTTCCGTCAGCGTGCTGCCCGAGACCAGGGGATGCGGTGGGTCGACCGTCTGGCCCGCGGCAGGGGTACGTGCGGCCTCGCCGAATTCGCTCGGCTTGGCGGCGTTGAAAGGAAACTGCGACGCGACGTCTTCGGTAGCCGCGAGTTTTGCGGTAGCCGCATCATGGATGGCTGATACACCGGACGACGGACCGCTCACCGTCGATCGTGCGCTCGAAGCACCGGCATGATTCGCTGACGGCTTGGTTGCCTTCTTAGAAGCGGATTTCGAATTGGAACTGGCCATGTTTCATCAACCTCTCGTCGCGCGCGGGGTGGGTGCGTGGGTTCGTTTGTCGCCAGGTTCGCCGCGTCCGCGGCGAACCTGGACTAGGTGTTTAGAAATGAACTGCAGGACAACTCCGCACGGCAGGACGAGTGCGGGCGAATCATTTCGCAAGTGTCGTGCCACGCCACCTGAACAGCGGCAGGTGAGGAAAGATGCCTTAAAGTTGGTCGGGTTAGCGCCGAGCCCTGCTCGCGCTCCGGACCAACAACGACGAGATGTCGGTAAATTGCTCCGGTAACCGTTGCGCTCTGGGCAGCAGACCGGTCTATCTCAGATCAGCGACATCGAGACGATTGGTGTTGTAACAATGGGAAGAATTCACGTGGACCCATCCGGAATGAAGCGGGCGCCACAGGCGACGGCTCCCGCAGTCAGCACAACCACGAAGAGGGCCAGGCCAAGTGACGTCATCGTCGCGATGCTCCCGATCACCGGGGGACCGACGATGAAGCCGCTGTAGCCGATTGTCGTCACCGACGCAATGGCCGCCGCACGGCTGACACCCCGAACGCGAGTTGCGGCATTGAACAGAATCGGCGCAACCGGTGCGAGGCCAGCCCCAACCACCGCGAGGCCGACGAATGCGACCCAGGCGTTTGCTGAAATAAGCATCAGGGCCATTGCGACCGCCGCGACGGTGGCGCTGGAGCCCAGCACTACCCGCTCCGAGAATCGTGCGCGAAGGCCATCGCCGCCGAAACGCGCGAGCGCCATCGACGCCGTGAACGTGGCGTAGCCGAGCGCGGCGCGCGCCTGGGTCATCCCAAGCTCCTGCTTGAGATAGAGCACGCTCCAATCGTACAGAATCCCTTCCGCCGTCATGCCGGCAAAGGCCAGGATTCCGATCAGAAGCAAAATGCCTTTCGGCCAGGCAAAGTGCGCGATGCCACTTTCATGAACCGTGCTCGCGTGCGTTGCTAGCATTGGGCGGGAAGCGAGAAGCGCGAGCGCGCCGACACTCGCGCCGACAGCGAACAACTGCACCTGCGGCGTTATGCGCAGATCCAGGAGCGCGAACGTCAGCGCCGCGCCGGCCATGCCGCCCACGCTGAACAAGCCATGCAGGTTGCTCATGATGGGTCGACCGCCCAGGCATTCGAGCTCCGAACCCTCGGTATTGACGGCAACGTCGAAGAGGCTCATGGACGCGCCGAACACGAGCATCGCGGCCAGCAGCGCAGCGAAGCTCGAGTGCTCCAATACGAAACACAGCGACACGCCCATGGCGAGTCCGCAAACTGCGGCGGTATTGCGCGCGCCAAGCCGCGCAATGACCCTGCCGGCGATCAGCAGCGCGGAGACCGTACCTACCGCGACTGTCAGCAGCACGATCGACAACGTCGCCTCGGACAGCGAGTACCGGGCAGTGACCGATGGAATGTGCGACCCCCATGTGCCGACGACAACGCCGAGCACGAAGAATTGAAGCCGCGTGGCGCGGCGCGCGTGAGACAGCCGATGAGGCGGATTCATTCCTGCCCGCAACGCCTTCATCGCCGCCAAATGCGAAACTGGTCTCGAATCGCCGATGTCATCAGGTCACTCGCGTCGGCGAGCCAATGGTCGGGCAACTCTGTCAGATGCTGACGCACCACGCCGACGTTGGGCGATCCACAGTGGACGTTGGCGATCTCCCAGCCCATCGCTCTGAGCAATGCGGTTTCCTGTTTTCTGCTTGGCAGTTGCGACAGATCGATTCGCGAGCAATCGGGGGCCAGCCTGCGCGCGATCCAATGATGTCCAACCTTGAGGAAAGGATCGTGGCAGCGGACGGCACGCCTCCAGACTCGTGGCAGCACGCTCTTCGGAGTGGCAGTGGCACCCAATCTCGCCCACACCCACGCAGACGGTACCAGTGCCTTCACTTCGCGCGCCAAATAACCGCCGCGCCAAGTGAAGAGCGCGGCCAGTCGGGGCCGGCCGAGGCTTCCCGCACCCGAGACACGGTGAACTACCTTTATGAGTTCCGCGCGGCGCGGAACGTCGTGCAGGAATTTGGCTGCCGTTGTCGGAACCGGATCGGGCCAAGGTTCGAGTGCGTTCAACTTGGCCCAGTACTGGTCTGGTGCGCGCAGGTTGCGTTGCGCCAGCTGGCGTAACCACGAATTCCTCTCTTCGATCACGAAAGGCGAACCACCGTGTTCCAAGCCGGCGGCATAGCCTAGCGAGAGAGCCGCAAGGATGTTGTGCGGCGTAGTCCTGAGGCGTCCCCGCTCGCGCGCGAGCAGCGCACTCACGGCAAGCCGCAGGAGATCGTTGGTGTAGGGCAGCAACGCCGCCTCGTCAAAATCGTTGACGCCCCAAATCAGGCGACCCTCGCGGTCGCGCCAGGTGCCGAAGTTCTCGACGTGGCAATCGCCTATCCCCAGTACCGATGGCGCCGCGGCGATCGGCTCCCGCAACCGTTGCCACAAACGTGCCCAACAATAGAACGTCGCGCGAAAGAACGTGAACGCGTCCTTACGCATGACCTCATGCTTCAAACGCGTATCTTCCGCGACCGGCTCCACGATGCCGCCCAGCCATCGTTCATACGCCGCAGTGGATTGAATGATGTTCACGCGATTAAGCCCTTGCCGTTTCAGGTCTTGCAAATCACGCGTTACAAGGGTATCGACTCGGGCCCGGCGTCGAGCACGCAGGCCAGGCCGGCGACGCCCGCGTCGCGCTATTCGAAGCGTCCGATTCGTCTAACGCGGCTTGACGTCGACGTACGGCAGGATCGAGTACATGAATGGATGCGTCTTGTGACCGAGAACCCATGGCTGCACGACGACGATGCGGCTTTGATACACCCCAAACACCCACGCCGTATCTCCCTCCGACTGCCGAGTCATCGCGATGAAAAGCTGATTGCGCTCCGGTCCGTCGGGCAACATCTCCGCTTGTCGATATAGGCGGTCGTACGCTTCGGACTGGTAACAACCGGTATTGCTCTCGTTGCTGTGCGGTCCATACAGCAGCTGCATGAAATTTTCGCCATCGGGATAGTCGGCGGACCAGTTCGAGGTGAACAGCATTGTCGTGCAGGTCGTCGATCGCTTGGCGAATTCCGCACCCGCCAGCACTTCCGAGCGAATGCGCAATCCGATCCGCTCCATCGACTTCTGCCAGATCAGCTCTTCGTCGCGAGCGGTGCCGCCCGTGTATGAGTTGCGTACGAGCTCGAGCGGCCTGCCATCCGGCAGTGTGCGAAAGCCGTCCTTGTCGCGCTTGTATCCGAAACGGTCAAGGAGCCGGTTCGCGAGATCGGGGTCATACTTGTTGCCGCTGCGATACGTCGGGTCGTATCCGATCACGCCCGGCGGAATCGGCATCTGCGCGCGCTCGGCGCTCCCTCGGTAAACGACGTTCACCAGATCGTCTCCGTTGTAGGCGAGCGCGATAGCACGCCGCAGTGCGATCTTTGCCGGTGAGAAGCCCCCAACGACCGGGTCGCGAAAGTTGAACGACGTGTAACCGACGAGGGGCGGCGGCGCGCGGTAGATCGAGAGACCCTTGGCCGCAAGGTCGGGCGCGAGCTTGTCGCCGGCAAGCGCCTTCGCCTGGAATCTCGGCAACAGGTTGACTACATCGAGGTCACCTCGGAGGAAGGTCAGCCAATACGTCGTGTCTTCCTCGATGATTGCCAGTTCGATATGTCCGATCTGTGGCATGCGCTTGCCGCGCATCTGCGCCACGATCTCCTTGTCGCGCGGGTCGGTTCCAGGTGCGAAGTCCCAGACAAAGCCGCGATAGTCCGGGTTGGCGTCGAGCACGGCCCGGGTCCCCGGAATCCAGCGCGTGAGCACATAAGGACCGGTGCCGACCGGATGCCGGCCGACATCGATGCCATACGCGTCGACGACTTCTCGCGCGACGATGCCCGTGGCCGTATGGGCAAGTAGGTATTCGAACCGGTAGTCGGGTGCGACCAATCGAAACCGCACTGTGTAGCGATCGAGCGCTTCGATGCCCGGAATCGGCGCATCGTAGTCCAGCTTGCCGCTTTTGGCCGCCCGGGCCAGGTCGTCGAGACCCACAACCTTGTTGCGCATCATGAACTGATAGGGCGAGCGCTGCGCCGGATCCATGAAGCGCTTGAATGTGTAGACGACGTCCCTGGCCGTCAGCTCGCGAGGTGCGCCCTTGAACGCCGGGTCGGATGCGAACCTGACGCCCTTGCGCAGCTTGACGGTCCACGTTTTCCCCTCATCCGCGACCGCCGGCATTTCTTCCGCAAGCATGGGCACGAGTTTGGCGGGTCTCGCGAGATAATCGTAAGCGAGCAGGCGATCGAAGATCAGCTCGACCACGGCTGCAGCGGAGGAATTGGTCGCTCCCGATGGGTCGAACCCCGGCGCATCCTCCGACAGGATGCCGTGCCATCGCTTGCCGGGATCCGCAGCCTGAGCGATCGCGGCGACACTTAACGCCGCGGCGAGCGTCAGTCCTCTCATCAAATTCGACATGGCGATATTCTCGATGGTGACGGCGTGCGTCGCGCGCGACAGGAATTCCAACCATGCGACTCGGAGTATTTGGGGTTGGTGAGTCCCAGTCAATGGGCGAGTTCGTGCGAACTTTGGGCAAACATCACCGTCCTGTCGCGGCGAGAGGAATCAGGCAACCCTGTTCATGTTGGCAATGACACGGATGTTCGGGTCGGAGGATTCGATAATTGTCCGTAGGCAATGGCCACCTTTGCTGCGAGCCTCGCATTGTTCAGGACGAGCTGGATGTTGCTGGCCAGGCTATCGCCTCCCGTCAACACGTTCAGACGCGCCAATAGAAATGGAGTCAGTGCGTTGCCGGTGATGTTCTGCGCGCGTGCTTCCTTCAGCGCCTGTTCAGTCGTCCGCTCCATGAGATCTCGTGGCAGCTCGAATGCCTCCGGGATCGGATTGGCAACGACCAGACCACCGCCCAAGCCAAGCTGCCATTTGGATTCCATCACGAGAGCGACCTCTTCCGGCTTATCGAGCCGTACATCAACCGCAAAGCCGCTGTCGCGACTCCAGAAGGCGGGCATCCGATCGGAGCAATAGCCGATTACCGGCACGCCGTGAGTCTCCAGATACTCCAGCGTTAGACGGAGGTCGAGGAGCGATTTGGCACCGGCGCATACGACTGCCACTGGTGTGCGAGCCAATTCCTGGAGATCCGCGGAGATGTCGAAGCTCGTCTCGGCGCCGCGATGGACGCCACCGATTCCGCCGGTGGCGAAAACGGGGATGTCCGCAAGAGCGGCAATGATCATCGTTGCGGCGACCGTCGTTGCGCCCGTACCCCGACGCGCTACCAGGATGGGCAGGTCGCGTCGCGAAACCTTCCCGATCTCGTCCCCGCCGCGACCGAGCCGCTCCAGTTCCTCTTGGGACAAACCTACTTTCAGTCGTCCATCGATGATCGCAATCGTCGCCGGAACGGCTCCCACGGCGCGCACTTCCGCTTCAACCAACGCGGCCGTCTCGACGTTCTGTGGCCATGGCATGCCGTGGGCGACGATCGTGGATTCCAATGCAACAACGGGGCGCCGCAAACGCAACGCGGAAGCGACATCGGCACTCAAGCTCAACGCATCGATCATCTCGATTCCTTCGCGCGTTTCGACTCACTGGTCTTTGGTTAGAAGGCGGTGGCGCGGTCTTGCGGGTGGTTGCAGTCGACGTAGGCCCGCAGGCTACCTGATTGCCCGGCCACGAACGCCGGCAAGGCTTCGGCACGCTGCAGAGATGAGCATGGCGACGACCTGCCGATACTTGTAAGCAGTTGTGTCTGGATGGCTAAAGCAATGGCCAGACGCACATACTTTTCGCCTCGGCGCCCAGCAGGGCCCGCTCATTCGGTTGCACCGACGCTGAATAACAATCACGAAGGCGTCGGTCGAGCGAGTGCCATGGGCATTGTCGAGCCGGGTTATATCCCCGGAAAGCGGCGTCTGCATCATCGACGCCCGACGCTGGCGCAACTGCGGATCTGTACGGAGGGTGTCCCGCAGTACGCCGTACGCTGTACATCGCGAGGAGGAACAATGAGGAAGCAGCACCTAGCGGGTAAATTCGCAATTTCAACGGTTTCGTTGGTGGGTTTATTGCTTAGCAATTCGATTTCTCTGCCGACCTTTCCGGCAACGGAAGACGAGCCAATGAGGTCGGATCGATGGGGCCAGTGCCCAAAGCCGCGTGCGGCCCCTCGGACCGGACCGAAAGCGGATTGCAGGGTCAGACCACGTCGCAGGAACGCGCGAGCGGCGACTCCGAAGGCGGCTACAACTGCAATCTCGAGCTCGTTGGCCAGTTCCGCGGAGAGGGGGCCCTTTCTCAGGACGGGCCTGCGTACTATGGTCACTGCGCCTATATGGCGACGGAAAATGACGCGCAGCAAGCGCACCCGGGCGTAGTGGTGATCGATGTTTCGGACCCCACCAATCCACAGCCGACGGCGTACCTCGCCGACACTCCGGCAGCGCTCAATCCGCACGAAAACATCAAGGTGAATCAGGCACGGGGACTCCTGGGGCTTGCCCAAAGCAACGGGCCGAATTTTGCCGTCTATGACCTGTCCGCCGACTGCGAGCACCCCAAACTGGCGTCCAGCATAACGGTGCCCAATAGCTCGGGCCACATGGGTGGCTGGGCCGAGGACGGCAAGACGTACTACATCGGCCAGAGCTTTCGAGGCGTGAACGGCATCCTGCCGATCATCGACGTCACGGACCCGTACAACGCGAAGTGGCTCCTCAACTGGACGTTCACCGGTGACGGCCGGCCCCACGACCTCTCCACCAACCAGGACGGCACGCGGATGTACTCGGGGCAACCTGGCAACTTCGGCGTGGCACCGACCAATTCGTCGTTCGGGCCGGACGGATTGGTGATCCTCGACATGAGCGACATTCAGTTCCGTCTTCCCAATCCGCAGATCCGGATTATCAGCAGGCTCTTCTGGAATGACCAAGGGCAAGCGGAGCAGATGCTTCCCTTCTTCTCGCACGGCCGCTCGTACCTCATCAGCACGGACGAGTCCGGCGGTCAGGCAGGTGTTGGTGGCCTGGCGGCGGCATGTGCGCGGGGAGCGTCGGCCTACGGTTACTCGAATGTGATCGACATCACCGACGACACCAACCCTAGAATCGTCTCCAAGATCATGCTCGAAGTGCACGACCCCGCGAATTGTTCGAAATTCCTGGCCGAGCCGCCAGAAGTCGGAGGCGGGATCCTCGACTATTCCACCGAACGGTGCGCCCTGGATCGTCCGAGGAATCCGACGTTGGCCGCTTGCGGCTCGAGAGGCACCGGCACCCGCGTGTATGACATTCGCGATCCCCTGCACCCTGCAGAGATCGCGTACTGGAAGGGACCGGCTCCGCGAAGGGCCTTTCTTCCGGATCCGGTAGCTGGTCACCGACTGTCGATCGAACCGTCGAAAAGCAAGCGGGTTTGGCGCGCTTTGTGATAGTCCCTGCCGCCGACGGAAAAGGGCACGAGCTGAATCTTTGGATCGTTGGTGACGCCGGCGGTTTTCAGGTTCTTCGCTTTACGGACGATTACTTGCAGACGAAGCCGGGCAAGGCGATCCACGCCGAGGCTTTGAAAGACGACTAGCCTCGTTCAATGAGTCGTCGGGCAGCCAGCAAGCCATGCATCGCAATGTGAGGTCTCGGTAGGCTGGTTGCCAATGCTCGGATATGCTGGCTCTTCGATCGCGGTCGAAGAGCCATTTTTTTGGCCCGCAGTCGACAGCAGCAAATTCCGCGTCGAGTCTTTGGACAGGAACGGCCATGACACTCGTGATCGTCGTGCAATTCGTCGTCGTGCTCGCAGCCATCTGGATGGGTGCGCGCTATTCGGGCGTCGGACTTGGCTTGTGGGGCGCGGTCGGTCTGCTAGTGCTGGTGGTCGCGTTCGGCGTCAATCCAACGTCGCCGCCGATCGACGTGATGCTGATCATCCTCGCCGTGATCATGGCAGCGTCGGTCATGGACGCGGCCGGCGGCATCGATTTCCTGGTGCGCATCGCCGAGCGGATCATCCGCGCGAATCCGAAGTACGTGACGATCGTCGCGCCGCTCACCACGTGGACGTTCACGTTCCTTGCGGGAACCGGACACATCGTCTATCCGCTGCTGCCGGTAATCTACGAAACGGCGCACCAGAACGGCATCCGGCCCGAACGGCCGATGGCGGTGGCGACCATCGCGTCGCAACAGGCCATCACTGCAAGCCCGGTCGCCGCGGCTACCGCGGCGTTGATCGGGCTATTCGCCGAGAAGGGCGCCACGCAGTGGGGTCTGCCGCAGATCCTGATGATTTGCGTGCCGGCCACGCTCGCCGGAGTGACCGCCGCGGCAATCGTTTCGATGTTCGTCGGCGCGGACCTGGAGAACGACCCGGCTTACCAAGCGCGGCTCGCCGCGGGTGACGTGCCGCCGCCGACGGCCGCCGCCGCGCGACCATTGCTGAAGCCCGCGGCGAAGACGTCCGCGCTCCTGTTCCTGGTCGGCGTGACGCTTGTGGTTCTGTTCGGATTCTTCCCCGGCTTGCGCACGCTGCCCGGCGAAGAGCGCGCACTGCAGATGCCGATCGTCATCGAGATCGTGATGATGTCGATTGCAGCGGTCATGCTGCTCGCGACCAAGGTTCCGGTGCAGGAGATCCCGCATACGCCGACGCTGCATGCCGGCGTGGTTGCCGTCATCGGCATCTTCGGTCTCGCTTGGCTCGGTGACAGCTTCATCGCCGCGAACCAGGACGTGATCGTGCCGGCGATCGGTGCGCAGGCGGACGCCCATCCGTGGACGTTCGCCTTCGGCCTGTTCTTCGCCTCGGTGCTGCTTTACAGCCAGGCAGCGACCACGCGTGCGCTGATGCCGCTCGGAATCGCGCTCGGCATCCCGCCACAGTTCCTGATCGCGATGTTCCCGTCGGTCAATGGCTACTTTTTCATTCCAACCTACGGTTCCTTGATCGCAGCGATCAACTTCGACCTGTCCGGCACCACGAAGATCGGCAAGTACGTGATCAACCATTCGTTCATGATTCCGGGCATTGTGGCGACGGCAGTTGCGGTTACCACCGGATTGCTCCTCGCCAGGATCATGTTCTGAGCAGGCCCCGTTGCCCGGACCGGGATTGAAATGCTGGAAAAAACTGTTACCGTTCTAGTCGGGCGACATATTCGACCGGCGCAGGAACTTGCCTCGGCCTGAAACAATCTCATTGAAGTCACAGATGTTCGACACCACCACCGCATGACGATGCATCGTGACGTTCGCCGGATCGTATCGGTCGTCGCCTTGACGAGCGGCCTCGCGTCGATGACGGCGCTCGCCGATATCTACACGTGGGTTGACGCGTCGGGGAAGCTCAACCTGAGCAATCGGGAGCCTCCCGACGGCGCGCGCATCACGAACGTGTACCGGGAGAGTCCCGAGGCGCGCGCCAGCGCCGAAGCGGCGCGCGCCACCGCGAAGAGTAACGAACTGCAGGCGCTCAACCAGCGCGTCGACCAGTTGGAGCGCGATCTCGACGCAGCCAGGCAGGCGCCGCCACCGCCGATCGCGTACGCGCCGGCAATCCCTTCACCCGCTCCGCCCGCGTATCCGACCTTCGTCGCGCAAACAATCGTAGTCCCGAGCGCACCCGCGTATGCGGCCCCGTTCCCCGCGTATGGCGACTGCGGGGACGGCTTGGCGGGCTGTTTTTCCCCTGGGTATTACGGCTTCTATCCGGGTGGCGTTGTCGTGCTGAACGCATCCAAGCCGCGCGGCCCATTCCGCCATGAGCGCACCCGCGCACCCGCAATGCCGCAATTTCCGAAGCCCGTGGGGATGTTACCTGATCCGCCGAATTTGTTCCCTAATCCACGGCGGCCGTGACGGATTGTCTTTCACGACGCCGCTCGGTAGAGTTGGCGACTGTCGCGACGCTTGGCTGCGCGGCGGTGTCCATCCATCGAAGGAGCGCCCGTTGCGAACAATTTGCGCAGTGATCGCGTTGGCTTTGGGGCCGGCGCTGCTGGCCAGTTGCGTCGTTTATCAGCCGGTGCCGGCGTATTACACGACATCGACGTTCGAACGCGCGTGGAGTGCTGCACTCGGTGCGGTCCAGGATGCTGGCGTTCAGGTAACGTCGTCCGATGCTAACGCGGGCGAGATCCGCGGCATCCGCGACGGTATCGATGTCGCCGTGACCGTTTCCCGCCAGCCCGACGGACGTACGCGAGTGCAATTCGACGCCAAGGGACCAACCGATCGCGACCCGGGGCTTCCGACGCGCTTTTCGGACGCCTACGACCGGCGCATGGGCCGCTGACCGACATCGCATCGATACGCTTCAATCAGCGCCAACGGGCCGCGGGTTGCCTGATGTAGTGGCGATAGACGTAGCCCCACGGCATGACGATCGGGATCAGAATCACGCCGAACGCAATGTTCTGGAAGTCTTCGGTAAAGGTCGCCGGCATCTGCCCGGCGGACCACTGCGGATGCCGAAGGCGAGCAGCCAGAGGGTCTTCCAGGCAAACTCGAACATCAATAACGGAAGCATCTGCAGCGGATATTTGAGACCGATCAAGGCTAGGAGCCCAACGCCGCCGAGCAGGCTAGCGATCACGCCTCGTGCCATCGGCGCAGGATTGATCAGCGAAGGCCCGATCAATGTCCCCAGTCCGACGATGAGCAGAAGGTAGGTCGCGCGCAGCACGTAAAGCCGCGCGATCGTCACTTCGCCTTCGGTGTGGTTCGTTCCGGTCCCGGAAGCGGAAGCGGCAGCTAAAGCCATGGCAGGTCTCCAGTCTCAAGCAACGCGCGAACGTTTGGACGCGCGGGAATCGGAGTGGAATTCGAGGATGTCCCCGGGCTGACAACCGAGCACGTCACAGATCGCCTCCAGCGTCGAGAAACGGATCGCACGCGCCTTGCCGGTCTTGAGGATCGACAGATTGGCGAGCGTGATGTCGATCCGGTCGGCGAGTTCCGTGAGGGTCATCCGCCGCTCATGGAGCAGGTCGTCGAGCTTGACCACGATGGCCATCTCACACCGTCCCTTCGAGGTCCTCGCGCATCAGCGCGCCCGCAGTGAAGACGCGCGCAAGGATGAAGGTCAGGAGCACGGCGAGCCAGCCGCTGGTCGAAAAGCCGGCATCGAGATGAAGTGGATGGGCGGGCGTCGAAATCGCCTTCCCGATGCCGCCGACGACGAGGCTCAATAGCTGGAGAGCGAGCAGCGACCAGGCGATAACTTGCAATCGGTCCGCGTTAGCCGCAACGAACGGATCGCCCGAGCGCACCGTGTCGACAATCGCAAGCAGCCGCCTCAAGACGGCGTCATTGAGTGGGACCGCAACAACGCCGAGCGCTGCAATGGCGCGTAACCCCACGATCATCGAGCGGATCCCGGAGGACGGGGAGATGCCCAGTGCGGTGAACGTCCATTGCTCGGCGACGAGGGTGGCTATCAGCAGCGTGAGGATGGCTGCGCCGAACAGCCAGTTCAGGACAATCACGATACGCAGTGCGACCCGAGCTACCGGGAAGACAGACGAATGTTTCACCTGGAAGACTCCGAAAGTGGGCATATTGATAAACGATATACCACTTATCGATTATCGGCAAGTGCCTTCCACGGAGTTCTGCCATGCTTGCGACGCTGCAGTTCGGCAACATCAATCGAAGCTTCGATCTGCCCCATGAAGGCAAGGCAGTCCGTCAGGTCGCCGCGTCCTCACATTTCTCCCGCCGAGAAGTCGGGTACGGTGCGACCCGCAGTGCAGGACGGCTCAGAATTCCAGTCCGATGCCGACCGTCCAGCCGCGTATGCTCGGGCCGAACAGGTAGCTGGCCGACACACGGACCTGCTGTCCGAGCGGATTGCCCTTGTCGAACGGCGACTCGAGCCCCGCGCCGACCTCGGACACTGTGGTGAAGCCAAGCGCGCCCCGGTTGCCGCCGAAGAAGCCGCCGTAGCTTGCAAATCCGACCCAGTCCACTGAGCGATCCATGATTCGCAGGCCCGTAGGCGCTGCGTATTCGCCACGAACGGAATACGTGCCGGCGTTCTCGCGAAAGCCGAGCACGCGATTGGACTCGTCAAAGCTCTGGATCCAGGAGTAAGCAGCATGCGTTCGTATGCGCATGCGCCTCTCGGGCGTGACGTCAGCCCATTCCATTGCGAGACTGGGCGTGACCAGCCAGGCGTACATGTTCCAGTTGAAGAGAAGGCCGTCCAGCACGGGCTTCAAGTCGACGGCGGGGCCGCGATACGAGCCCGAGTTGTCGAGACGGGCGAAGCCGAAGTCCAGCGCAGGCTGGATGCGAAAGCCCGATCCGAGCTCGGTGCTCGTATACACGCCTGCGGTTGCACTCCAGGCAGTCCATCGGCTGTCGACGGTGCCTCCTACCTCGAACACCTGTACCGTCAGCGTGTCCTTCATTTGGAAATGACTGCCCGCGATCCTCCAATACAGGTCCGTGGTCGGCGTCAGTGCCACCCATTTCGATTCGTAGGGGATGCGCGTCAGGCCAATCGTCGTATCCGGATCGTCGTCGCTCACTTTGTATTGGGCGGACGACAGATCGGGCGTACTGGCGAGGTTCAGCATCTGCGCGTAGCCGGAACCGAGCCCCGCACCGGCGATGGCGTCTCGCACCGATTGCGCCGTCGCCGTCAGCGGAATCAGCCACGCGACCAGCGCCAGGCATGCGCATGTCCTGACCGAATACCTAAGTCGAACCAAGAGAACCCCTGCGGTGTCGGCGGTTAAGTCGGAGACGTTGTCGTCATGCGGTGTACCGCTGACCGCAGCGTCTCCGCGGTGCGCATCCGCAGAAATCAGTGGAACGCCATTCGTCCTGGCCTCAAGCCGCCGTACGACTTGCGTGTGCCTTGTCGCGCACCGGCAGCTTCCAGCCCGGCCGGACGAAATGGCACGTATAGCCGTTTGGGATGCGCTCGAGATAATCCTGGTGTTCCGGCTCCGCTTCCCAGAACGGACCCGCCGGAGCCACCTCCGTCACCACGCGCCCAGGCCACAACCCGGAAGCGTTGACGTCGGCGATGGTGTCCTCGGCGATTCGTCGTTGCTCGTCGCTGGTCGTGAAGATGGCGGAACGGTAGCTGGTGCCCACGTCGTTGCCCTGGCGATTGCGTGTTGTAGGGTCGTGAACCTGGAAGAAGAACTCCAGCAATTCGCGAAAGCTGAGTCGTTCAGGATCGAAGACGATCTCGATCGCTTCGGCGTGAGTCCCGTGACGGCGGTACGTCGCGTTCGGAACGTCACCGCCCGAATAGCCAACGCGAGTGGAAATGACACCATCGCGCTTGCGGATGAGGTCCTGCATGCCCCAGAAGCAGCCGCCTGCAAGTATCGATCGTTCCTGTGTCATTGGATGTCCTCTATCTGGTCCAGGAAAGCGCCATAGCCCTCCGCAACCATGTCGTCGCGATGAACGAAGCGCAGCGAAGCGGAGTTGATGCAATAGCGCAGTCCTCCCTGGTCCTCCGGCCCATCCTCGAAGACATGGCCCAGATGACTGTCACCGGCGGCCGAGCGTACTTCGGTACGAATCATCCCGTGGGATGCATCTTTCAACTCGTTGACTGACGTGGGCGAGATAGGCCTCGTGAAGCTCGGCCAGCCGCAGCCCGATTCGAACTTCGTCGAAGATGCAAACAAAGGTTCGCCCGACACGATGTCCACATAGATGCCAGGCTCGCGGTTGTCGAGAAGTTCACCGCTTCCGGGCGCCTCCGTACCGCTCTGCTGCGTCACGCGATACTGTTCCGGCGAAAGGCGGGCTACGGCCTCGGGCGTCTTTCGATACGTGGTCATCAGCGCGGTCCTTGCGGAATAACCCAACGACATGCAGCGAGGTAGGCCAAACGACGCGGAAGGATTTCTGCGGAGCGCAGCGTTACCGGCAGTGATTTTGCCGCGTCGCAGGCGTTGTAGCCTAGGGCCTTCTGCAAACCGGGAAGTTTACGCTGCAGAGGCGCTCGTCACCAGAGGACGGGAAGCCCGCCTGGTCGAACGGTTGCCGTCGATCGGAAATGCGCTGGATTGCACCGAGGCCGGGAGTGTCCGTCCCGCCAATACGCTAGGCGCGCATCGCGATCTCGCGCACAATCAGCGATCTGACGGTCGTGAAGGAGCGACGATATGAAGAAGATCCAAAGCGCATCGTTCGCAGTCGCGTTGATGTTCGTGGCTGGATCGTCCGCGCACGCGGCGATACAAATACACGTGGCGGCGGAGGTGAGGAACGGCATGGTCTTCATCAAGGGGAAGGGCGCAGCAAGAGGTGCGCCGATAACCTGGGAAGGTGGTCTCGTGGCAACCGCCAATAACGGGAACGGAAGCTTTTCGTTTTTCGGCGAGTTGCCCGACGATTGCACCGGCGCGCTGAGCGACGGCAACGAAACCGTAAGCGTCGAAGTTCGGGACTGCACGTCGGTGATCGCTGGCGCAATCGCGCCGGCGCCGCTGCCGAGAACTGGCCAGATCGTAAGTGAAGTACCTGGAGACGACGGCGCGCTTCAAAAGGGTGTGCCGTTACCGTCTCCGCGGTTCACACCCTCGCACGGCACGCTCTCGGACAATCTGACGGGCCTGGTCTGGTTAAGCGACTTGCGCTGCCCCGCGTTGAGTCAACAGATCGGTTGGGCTTCCGCAATGGACGTTGCGCGCAATTTCGCCAGCGGCATGTGCGGGCTTTCCGATGGAAGCAAGCCTGGCGACTGGCGCCTGCCGAATCGTAACGAGCTCACGAGCCTGCTGGATATGGGGCGCCGGGATCCGGCCTTGGCAGCCCCCCAATTTTTTTCTGGGTTCCAGGTGGGCAAGTACTGGACGTCTACCCATTTTTCCACGCCGCGTTCGGGGTCGGTGTGGATCGTGGATTTCCTCGACGGCGAGGTCACCCTGGGCTTCGAAGGCAATTTCCGATTTACCATTCTCGTGCGCGACGGTCCCTAGGATGCGTGCATCGGCCGATACGGCCTGGCAGGTTCGCCATGACCCATCCGTTCACGCTGATCGAGCTCGATCGCCTCCATAAGGCTGGCGAAAAGATTGCGATGCTCACGTGTTACGACGCGAGCTTCGCGGCGCTTGCCGAGATGGCTGGCGTCGAGATGTTGCTGGTGGGCGACTCGCTGGGGATGGTGATCCAGGGGCATACAAGCACCTTGCCTGTAACGCTCGACGAAACTGCGTATCACGTGCGAGCCGTTGCCCGCGGCGCTCGGCGCGCAATGGTCGTTGCGGACATGCCGTTCGGAACCTATCAGGCAGGCGACGGGTCCGCTTTCGCCAATGCCGCGCGCTTGCTTGCCGCCGGTGCACACATGGTGAAGCTCGAAGGCGGCCGGGTCATGCACGCGACCGTACGCTTTCTGGTCGACCGCGGAATTCCCGTTTGCGGTCACATTGGTCTCACGCCTCAATCCGTCAATCAACTGGGTGGCTATCGGGTGCAAGGGCGCAGCGAGGATGCCGCGAACGCCCTTCGGGAGGAAGCGCAACTGCTGCAGAAGGCGGGTGCGGCCGTGATCGTCCTCGAGGCAATTCCAGCGTCGCTTGCTGCCATCATCACGTCCGAGCTCGCCATACCGACCATCGGAATAGGTGCTGGGCGCGAATGCTCGGGACAAGTGCTGGTGATCTACGACGCGCTGGGCATTTATCCCGGCCATAAAGCACGATTCGTGCGTGACTTCATGAATGGCAGCCCGTCGATCGTGGACGCGCTCGGCCGCTACGTGAAGGATGTAAAGGCCGGCGCGTTTCCGGCGGCGGAGCACAGCTTCTGAGCGCGGCCAATTTCTGACAAGTCGCATCGCATTCGACAATTTTGGAGCCGGAACGGACGCGACCCCGCCGGGTCGTCAGCTTGGTTACAATCAAATGGTTCTCAACTGCGGAAGGAATCCTCATGAATCGTCTCGTTGCAGTGCTGCTCGCCGCCCTAGTCGCACTGGCCGTTCCGTCGTTCGCGGCTGACAAGGATGCCAAGGCCGCCGCCAAGCCAGCCACGATGGCTGCGCAGGCAGACGACAAGATCGACATCAATCGAGCGAAGCCGGAACAGCTGATGACGCTCGACGGAATCGGTGACGCTCGCGCCAAGGCCATCGTCAAAGGCCGCCCCTACAAAGCCAAGGACGAGCTCGTCGACAAGAACATCATCCCGCAGGCCGTCTACGACAAGATCAAGGACAAGATCATCGCGAAGCAGAAGTGACGCACCCCGTGTAATGGCTTGACGCGTGGTAAACGCGGCTCTGTGGAACCGGTGCTGAACCCGCGGCTGCGACCATGTGCGCCGCGGGTGAGCGTGGGTCATCGCACCCCATTTCCCTCGACCGCATGTAAATAGTCGCGCTCGCGAGCATTGCTTCGAGCATTCGCAAATAGCGGTAGCATTTGCGCGGAAATGAAGCGTTGTCGGCCACCGCTGCGGCAATGCCCGCAATATCCTTTGACGTCCGCCGCGGCACACTCGATACCCTGCGCCTCGTGTCGCGTCGGACGTCCGCTGCTCGCTCGATAGCCTTCGCGCTTCGCCTTACCGACCCCAGTGTCCGCCCATTCGCTCATCGTTCCAGCAAGGAGAACTCCAATGACTGCAACCCCGGTCCGAAGCGTCGCCGAATGGATCGTCGAATTCCTCATCACGCGCGGTGTCGACCGCGTATACGGCCTGCAGGGCGGACACATCCAGCCGATCTGGGATCATCTCGCGCAACGCAACGTGCGTGTTTTCGACGTGCGCGACGAAGGGGCCGGCGTGCACATGGCGCATTGCCACGCGGTGATGACCGGTCAGGTCGGCGTTGCATTCGCCACCGCAGGTCCCGGTGTCACGAACTGCGTGACCGCCATCGCGAATGCGCAACTCGAGCGGGTCCCGGTCCTGTTGATCGGCGGTTGCGCGCCGGTGCCGCAGGACGATCTCGGGCCATTGCAGGGGATCGATCACGTCTCGATCATGAAGCCCGTGACGCGCAGCGCACGGACGCTGCGCACCGCGGACAACATCCTGCGCGACCTCGACAAGGCATGGGCGGTGGCGATGGGCGACGGCAATCCGCCCGGTGCCGTCTACATCGAGATTCCGACCGATGTGCTGCGCGAGCGCGTAACCATCGATGCCGAGCCCGGATATGACTCCGATTGCGGCGGCAGTCGTCAGGGTCTCCGCGCGCCAGGCATCCGAACGGGCATGGATGTTGCTGATGTGGCACTCGACGGTCGGCACACTAATGCCCTTGATGGCGTCGTGACACGCGACCGAGGTGTGGGTGAGGCCGCCCGGATTGAACACGATGCCCGCGGCCTTGCGGGCGCCGGCTTCCTGAATCCAGTCGACGATCATGCCCTCGTGGTCGGCGCTCGCTGGCACCCGGACGCCCGTCGCCCGAGCGATGTCGATCCGGTGCTCGACACGATTGTCGCGGAGCTGGCTGACGGCGGAGTCTGCGCGGACGATCTCGATCGCGCGCGGGCGCCCGCGCTCGACCAGCTGTCACAGCATGCATCGGCAAACGGCTACTGGCTCGCAGTGCTTGCCGAAGCCCAGGGCGCTCCCGACAAGTACCGTCTCCTGAACCTCGTGGACGCCGAGGTGATGCTGGGCCACCTGCAGCGGGAGGGCCACGAGGTCGTCGCGGACTCCGACGCCCGGGTCGTCCTCGTCAACACCTGCGGCTTCATCGATCGCGCCAAGGAGGAGTCCGTCGAGACGATCCTCGAGCAGGTCGAGCGCAAGCGCCGCGGCGAGATCGACCGCGTCGTCGTCGCGGGCTGCATGGTCCAGAAGTACGGCCGGGAGCTCGCGGCGGAGATCCCGGAGGTCGACGCCTTCGTGGGGCTCGACGAGCTCGAGCTC
>Ga0207662_10000398_pt1 | contig 19335 bp, 12 predicted proteins | sample KBSS33LmetaG_FD_184338 | JGI IMG/M metagenome (GOLD analysis project Ga0207662, IMG submission 184338) | Switchgrass rhizosphere microbial communities from Kellogg Biological Station, Michigan, USA - KBS S3-3L metaG (SPAdes) (version 2) | ecosystem: Host-associated > Plants > Roots >... | reverse complement strand
CGCATGCCCGTGGAAGAGGCGGAGGGCGCCGGGCGTCGCTCCGTCACCTACCTCGAGGCCTTCGGGCGTCTCCTGGCCGGCATCGCGCCGTGGCTGGAGCTGCCGGCGGACGAGACCGTGGAGGGCCGCCTGCGGGCGCGCTACGCCGACCTCGCCCGGCGCGGTCTCGCCGCCGCCGTCGCTCCGTCCTCCGCGGACGCGATGAACTTCACGAAGGACCGCCAGCCGCTCGTGGACGCGGCGTTCCTGGCCCACGGCCTCCTGCGCGCCCCGCGGGCCTTGCGCGACGGGCTCGACGCGGCCACGCGTGCGAACCTCGTGCGCGCGCTGGAATCGACGCGCGTCATCGTCCCCGCCTTCAGCAACTGGCTCCTCTTCAGCGCGACGGTGGAGGCGGGACTGGCCGCCCTGGGCGCGCCCTGGGACCGCGTGCGCGTGGACTACGCGCTGCGCCAGCACGCGCAGTGGTACAAGGGCGACGGGACCTACGGCGACGGGCCCGCCTTCCATTGGGACTACTACAACAGCTTCGTGATCCACCCGATGCTGCTCGACGTGCTGGCCGCGCTGGGTGACGATTCGGACGCCTGGAAGGCCATGCGCGAACCGGAGGTCCGGCGCGCCCAGCGCTACGCGGCCATCCAGGAGCGGCTCATCTCCCCCGAGGGGACGTTCCCCCCGATCGGGCGCTCGATCGCGTACCGGTTCGGCGCGTTCCAGCTCCTGGCCCAGGTCGCGCTGCGGCGCGAGCTGCCCGCGGAAGTGGCACCCGCGCAGGTGCGCGGCGCGCTGACCGCCGTCATCCGCCGCTCGATCGAGGCGCCGGGCACGTTCGACGAGCACGGATGGCTGCGCATCGGGTTCGCGGGCCACCAGCCCGGAGTGGGCGAGCGCTACATCTCGACGGGGAGCCTCTACCTCTGCGCGACGGGACTTCTCCCGCTCGGCCTCCCGGCGTCCGATCCCTTCTGGGCCGATCCGCCCAAGCCCTGGACGGCGCAGCAAGCCTGGTCCGGCCAACCGTTCCCGATCGACCACGCGCTCCCCGACTGACAGGGCAAGCCAAGCGCAGAGCACGGCGGCGCGCGCAGCGCGGCGACGTGCGAGGGGGGTTTCAGGGGGGGTCGCGAACGCCCAGCGGGGTGACGCGTGAGTGCCCCCCCTGAGATGAAAGACTCTACTGATCGCGCGAAACCCGCAGAACCCGGTGATTCTCGCTGTCCGCGATGTAGAGCGCGCCCGTCTTCGGGTGGATGACCGCGCCGTGCGGCCGGTTGAGCGCGCACTCGAGCGCGGGACCGCCGAGGCCGCCCGCCCCGAGCACGCCGGTACCCGCCACGCGCCGGATGGTGCCGTCGCGCGGGGAATACCTCCGGATCACGTGGTTCTCCGTGTCCGTGATGAGCACGTTCCCCGAGGGCTCGACGAAGATGTGTTTGGGCCCATTGAGCTGCGCGGACAGGGCGGGGCCGCCGTCGCCGCTCATCCCGGCCACCCCCGTCCCCGCGACCGTGCGGATCCTTCCCGCCGGATCGACGACGCGCAGGGCATGCCCGCCACGCTCGCAGATGTAGAGGTTGCCCTTCACGTCCACCGCGATCGCCCGCGGGTCGAAGAGGGGCTGGGCCCGCGCGTCTTCACCGTCCCGCGGCACGCCCTTCTCGCCGTTCCCGGCGACAGTCCGCACCACGCCCGTCTTCCGGTCGACGGCGCGGACGCGCCGGTTGTCGAGGTCGCAGATGTACAGGGTCCGCTTGTCGAATGCGATCGAGAAGATGCCGCCGAACTGGGCGGCCGTGGCCGGTCCACCGTCGCCGCTGAAGCCCTTCTCGCCCGTTCCGGCCACGACCGTGGACGCGCCCGTGCGCAGGTCGAAGCGGCGAACGCGGTAGTTCCAGGTGTCGGTGACGTAGAGCGCGCCGTCCGGCCCCAGGAGGAGGTGGTGCGGCCCCTTGAAGTCGTCGGCGAGGACGCGGCGCGCGCCCTTGGCGTCGAGAACGGTGACGCGATGGCCGCCCATCTCGACGATGTACGTGCGGCCCTCGCCGTCGAACTCGACGCCGAACGGCTCGTTCAGGCCGTCCCCGAGGACGAGCTCGACGCGGCCGGACGGTGGGGAAGCGGCGAAGGCCGCTCCCGTCACCATCAGGACGACGGCCGCCCCCCAGGCGGCGCGCCTCACTTGGGCCGCTGGGCCTTGACCTGCGCGGGCGTGACCGCGCTCGCGCCCTTGCCGAAGGTCTTGCGCACGTAGGTCACGATGGCGGAGATCTCGTCGTCGGAAAGGGAATCGAAGGCGGGCATCTGGTTCGCGCTCGTCGACTTGTGCGCCGGCAGCGCCTTCTCCGGGCCGAGGAGCAGGACCTTGATCACGGTGGCGGCCGGCCCGGCCACCACCTTGCTGCCCATGAGCGCGGGCTGGAGGCCGGGCACGCCGCTGCCGTCCGGCATGTGGCAGGTGGCGCAGGCCAGCGCGTAGAGCTTCGCGCCCGGGCTGTCCGCGGCGGGCGTCGCGGGAGGGGCGGCTGCGGCCGCGGGACGCGGCGAGGCGGCCGGCCGGGCGGCGGCGCTGGCCGCCGTGGCCGCGCGCTTCTCGCCGGTGTAGAAGATCCGCCAAACGCGGCCCTTCTCGGTGTCGCTGACGTACATCGACCCGTCCGGCCCGAAAGCGAGGCCGGCCGGGCGGTACTTCGCATCTCCCGGCTTCGTGAACTCGGCGACGCCGGGGAAGCCGGAGGCGAAGACCTCGTAGGTGCCGCGCGGCATCCCCTGGTCGTCGAAGGGCACGTAGGCCACGTTGTAGCCGCGCTGCGGCTTCGGGGCGCGGTTCCAGGAGCCGTGGAAGGCGATGAACGCGCCGCCGCGGTACCTCTCCGGGAACTGGGTGCCCGAATAGAACGCCATCTGCAGAGGCGCCCAGTGGCCGGGGAAGGCCACGAGGGGATCGGGGTACTTGCCCGCCTCCGCGCGCTTCACATTGTCGCCCCCGTATTCGGGCGCCACCATGCGCGCCTTCTGGATGGGGTCGTAATAGGTGAAGGGCCAGCCGTAGTTGCCGCCTTCCTTGAGGACGAACATGTCCTCGGACGGCTTCTCGGCGTTGTCCTCGTCCGTGTAGTGCGCGGGATCCACCGTGCTCAGGTTGTCGCGCCCCATCTGCACGACGAAGAAGTTCTTGGACGCGGGATTCCAGGCGATGGCCAACATGTGGCGGTGGCCGGTCGAGTAGTGGAAGCCGTCGGCCTGGGTCTGGTTGAGCTTGCTCGGGTCGAAGCGCCACCACCCGCCGTGCGTCTTCAGGAACTCCGTCGGGTCCTCGCCCTTGGCGCCCAGAGCGCGGTCCTTCTTTCCGCCGTAGGAATTGGAGGGCGAGCCGACCTCGACGTAGAGCTGGCCGTCCGGCCCGAACGCGAAGGACTTCGCGTTGTGCTGTCGCTCGTCGGGCAGGCCCGACACCACGAGCTCCGGCGTCCCTTTCGGCACCAGCTCGCCCGGCGTCATCTTGTAACGGTAGATGGCGCTGGTGGTCGAGGAATAGAGATAGCCGTCGCGCAGCGCGATCCCGCTCCCGCCGCCCTCGCCGAACGTTTCCTTCACGTCGGCGCGGCCGTCGCCGTTCGTGTCGCGCAGGGCAATGATGCCGCCGAGACCCGTCTTCACGTAGACGTCTCCGTTCGCGGCCACGGCCAGGAAGCGGATGGCACCGGTGGTATCCCCGTTCTTCAACGCGTCTGCGACCACGACGGCGCGGAAGCCTTCGGGCAGCGTGATGCCGCCGTCGTCGGGATCCGCGGCCAGCTTGGCCGTGGAGGCCGCCCCGGCGGGCGTCGGCGACTGGCCGTGCACGGCGGAGACGACGCCGCCGGCACCCAGAACAGCGAACATCAGGACAGGTAGGGCACGCGGGCCCGGCTGAAATAACAATGCCATGGTCGCGTATTCTATATCGGCCACGCGGGCCGCAAGGCGGCCGCTCGCGCTTTCGCAGCCACCGATACGGTGGTGGCCGCAGTGCAGCCACCGATACAGTGGTGGCCGCAGTGCAGCCACCGACACGGTGGTGGCCGCAGATGGAGGTCACCACGACGCATCCGGCGCGGGACGATCTGCAGCGCGTGATCGGCTTCTGGGGAGGCTTCGCCCTCATCGTCGGGATCACGATCGGCAGCGGCGTCTTCCGCAAGCCCTACACGCTGGCCCAGGACGTCGGCGATCCCGTCGCCATCCTCGCCCTCTGGATCGGCTTCGGGATCGTGAGCCTGTGCGGCGCGCTCGCCCTGGCCGAGCTCAGCTGCATGCTGCCGCGGACGGGCGGCGCCTACGTGTTCCTGCGCGCCGCCTACGGAGACCCCGCCGCCTTCACGTTCGGTTGGCTGTACCTGCTGGTCACGACGCCGGCCGCCATCGGAGCGCTGGCCACGTTCTTCGGAGAGCTGCTCCTCGGAATGGTCGGGCCGGCGGGAGCGCCGGCCTGGGCCGTGCCCGCGGTGGCCTCCGCCACCATCCTGATCCTCTCGGGGATCAACCTGCTCGGCGCGCGTCCGGGATCGGCGGTGCAGACGTTCTTCACGGTGGTCAAGGTCGCGGCCCTCCTCGTCCTGATGGTCTTCTCGTTCACGGCGGCCGCGGGCAGCTTCGCCCACCTGCGGCCGTCCGCGGAAGGAGCCCGCAACCTCGGCATGGGCGCCGCCTCCGTGATCTGGGCCTACGACGGGTGGATCGCGGTGAGCATGATCGCGGGCGAGGTGCGCGCGCCGGAGCGGCTCATGCGGCGGATCATCATCGCGGGGATGCTGGCCATCGTCTTCCTCTACGTCGGGGCCAACGTCGGCTACTTCTACGCGCTCCCGCTGGAGGCGATGGCGGGGACGGCGGGCGGCGTGCCCCAGCGCATCATGTCCGACCGGCTCGGTCCGCTGGGCGGCACCATCATCGCGGGAGCCATCCTGTGCAGTGTCTTCGGCGCCCTCAACGGCAACATCCTGGCCAAGCCGCGGGTCGCCTATGCCCTGGCCCGCGACGGCCTGACCTTCTCCGTCCTCGGCCGCGTCCATCCCCGGTGGGCGACTCCGCACGTCGCGCTCGTCGTCCACGCCCTGGGGGCCGTCCTGCTCGTCGCTCTCCTGCGCGACTTCGACCGCCTGACCACGTACTTCATCGTGGTGGAGTGGGGCGCGCTGCTGTTCGCGGTGGGAGCGGTCTTCGTCCTGCGGCGGCGCTGGCCGGACGCGCCCCGCCCCTTCCGGACGCCGGGCTATCCCTGGACGCCGCTCGTCTTCCTCGTCGGGACGGGGGTGGGGCTGATCGCCATCGTGGCCAGCGAGGTCAACCGGCCGGTGCCGAACTACTCGCCGCTGTGGGGCCTGCTCATCGCCGCCGCGGGTTTCCCGGTCTACGCGGCGTGGCGACGGGTGGCGGCGGCGCCACCCGTGCCCGCCGAACAGCCCTAACTAAACCTTGTCCTTGATCTCGAATCCCGCGCGGTACGTCCGCGTGAGGAGCACGTCCGCTTCCTTGTCGTCCTTGAACTTCTCGGCCGTGCCGTCGAAGGTCAGCGTGCGCCCGACCTGGTACGCGATGTTGGCCAGGTGGGGCAGGGAAGCGGAGAGGTGCCCTTCCTCGATCTCCGCGGTCAGCTTGCTGCGATCGCCGGCGCGGATGGCGTCGACGAAGTTCTGGTAGTGCGGGTACTCGATGCTGGTGGGCACGTTGGGGTCGCTGCCCTGCCCGGCGGCCGCGGTACCGCCCGGTCCCTTCTCGTCCTTGCGGCCGAGGTACGACTGCCAGCCGCGGCCGTCGCCGTCGATCCAGACCCAGCCCTTGCTGCCGTAGAACAGGTTCCCGATCTTCTGTGTGCCCTCGTCGTTGGTGTGGATGCCGCGAGTCGCGAACTCGAGGACCTTGCCATCCGCATAGGTGAAGACGGTGGTGTGGACGTCCGGCGTCTCCTGCGAGCTGCCGCGGGCGTCGAAGAGGCCGCCGCCCGACGCGATCTTGACGGGATGGACGTGCTCGTCGAGACCCCAGCGCGCGATGTCGAACTGGTGAGGCCCCTGGTTGCCGGTGTCGCCGTTGCCGTAGTCCCAGTGCCAGTGCCAGTTGTAGTGGAAGCGGTTCCGGTTGAACGGGCGCAGGGGTGCCGGACCCAGCCACATGTTGTAGTCGACCTTGGCGAGGTACGCGGAGTCATACGTCGGCTCGTACTCCTTCGACTCGACGTTGAGCTTGTACTTCTCACCCGGCGCCATGGGGCCGTCGGGGTACTTCCCGATGTTCGGCCGCGCCTTGAAGCAGAGCCCGCGCGCCATGTAGATCTCGCCGATGCCGCCGTCGCGGATGAACTTGATCGCGTCCTGGACGATGGGCCGGCTGCGGTTCATGGTGCCGACCTGCACCAGGCGGTTGTACTTGCGGGAGGCCTCGAACATCTTGCGGCCTTCCCAGACGGTGTGCGAGGCCGGCTTCTCCACGAAGACGTGCTTGCCGGCCTGGAGCCCCCAGATGGTGGCCAGGGCGTGCCAGTGATTGGGGGTGGCCACGAGGATGGCGTCCACGTCCTTGTCGTCGAGGACGCGCCGCAGGTCCTGCACGTAGCCCGGCTTGAAGGTCGCGACGTCCTTCAGGCGCTCGTCGTTGGCGCGGCTCGCGAAGAGGTTCTCGTCGATGTCGCAGAGGGTCTTGATCTCGACGTTCTTCAGCTTGGCGAAGCCGCGCTTCAACGCATTGCCCTGGCCGCGGATGCCGATGTTGGCCAGGACCACGCGGTCGTTGGCGCCGAGGACGCGGCTGCCGACGGTCCCGCTCTGCGCGCGCGCGAGCGCGCTCCCTCCCAGGGCCACTCCCGCCACCGCGGTCGCGGTGCGGGACACGAAGTCACGCCGGGTGATGTCGTCGGGCTCTTTGCTCACAGGAGGGCCTCCTTTCGAAGCGCTCGCGGCCGGATGGATGGCTGCACAGTAACAACGTCCCGAGGGGACCGCAACCGCCGGGGCGAAGGGGAGTTTCCGGGATGGCGTGTGAGAGGAGCATACTCTCGGCGCCGCCCCCGATGCACGATTTCCTTCCCATTACCGACGCGCGGGAGGTCCAGGCCTTCCTGGACCAGATCCCGCTCCGCGTGGACCGAGAACGGTTCACCCGCTTCGTGCTGGGCTTCCCCCATCGCTACCTCCAGCTCACCGCGCCCGTGGAGACCGTCGCCCATTTCGCGCTCGTGGCCACTCTCGCCGGCCGCGCCGTGTCCTCGCGCCTGGCCCGGGACGGCGACGGCTGGAAGCTGGTGGTCGTGGCGGGGGACCGCAGCCGCTTGTTCTCCCGCATCGCGGGGAGCCTGAGCTTCTTCGGCGCCGACATCGTGTCCGCGGAAGCCTTCTCGAACTCGGAGGCCCTCGTCCTCGACACGTTCTCCGTTTCCGATACCCAGCGGCGGTTCGACCAGCCCGAGGAGGGCAGGCGGTTCCAGGCGTTCCTGGAGAAGGTCCTGGCCGGCGAGATCGACCTGGAGCGGGAGCTGGAGACGAGAGGGGGCGCGGTACGGGCGCGGCTGGAGCTGCGCTGGGACGAGGAGCCCCATCCCTCGTTCACCGGCCTCACCGTGTCCGGGCCCGACGCGTTCGGGCTCCTGCACGCGATCACCCGCCGCATCTCCGACGCGGGGTGCAGCATCGAGATCGCGCACGTCGAGACGCGCGCGGGCCGGATCCGCGACACGTTCTACCTCACGTCGGAAGGTCGCAAGCTCACGGCGGAGGAGCGGCACACCCTCGAGCAGGCCCTGTCCGCCTTGACCTCCTCGCACGGGCACGAATAGTCTCGCTGCGTGCGCTACGAGGGGAAGGTCGTCATCGTCACGGGCGGGACGAAAGGCATCGGCGAAGGCTGCGTGCGCGCCTTCGTGGAGGCGGGGTCCAAGGTCGTCTTCTGCGCGCGGGACGAGGCGGCGGGCCAGAAGCTCGCGCGCGAGGTCACGGCCGGCGGTCCCGGGGAGGCCGTCTTCATCCGCTGCGACGTCTCGCGCATGGACGAGGTCGAGCGGCTGGTCGATGCCACCGTCGAGCGCTTCGGCCAGATCGACTGCCTCGTGAACAACGCGGGCTGGCACCCTCCGCACAAGCCCATCGACGCCTTCACCCCCGCCGAGTTCCGCGACCTCCTCGAGCTCAACGTGATGAGCGTCTTCGTGGCCTGCCGGCGCGCCCTGCCGCATCTCCGGAAGACGCGCGGCAACATCATCAATATGTCCAGCCTGGTGGGGGTGATGGGCCAGCTCCATGCCACGACCTACGTGGCCACCAAGGGCGCGATCACCGCCTTCACCAAGGCGTTGGCCGTGGACGAGGCGGCCCACGGCGTGCGTGTGAATGCGATCTCACCCGGGAACATCTACACGCCGCTCTGGCAGGAGGCGATCGACGCCGCGCCCGATCCGGCGCAGTGCCGCGCCGACGGCGAGGCCGCGCAGCCCCTGGGACGCATGGGCACGGCCGAGGAAACCGGACGGCTCTGCGTGTTCCTCGCCGCGGAGGCGACGTTCACCACCGGGGTGGACCACATCCAGTCGGGCGGGGCCGAGCTCGGGTACGGAAGGAAGACGCGAATCGCACCCTGACCAGCCGGATCCTGCGCCGTTGGAGTCGTTTCGAGCTGATCATACGACCCTGAAGGCGGTTTGGCGGTGTCCGACAAGAATGTCGGATGGCCTGGGCAGAGGACTGGGCCGCCCGAATCCCCGCACCCCATCGCTGGCGCCAGCCCATCCCGACCGGCCCGGAAAGATACCAAATTGTCTGGATAAGGGTCCTCCTGCGCGATTCCGTCGCTTTCGTCGCAAGCGAGCGTGGGGACGTACATCGCTCTAAGTTATTGGGAATGTCTAAGTTAAGCCACTCGACCCACTGCCGGGGGCCGGGCACGCCACTTGCCATTCAGGAGGCAACAGGGAGGTCCATTTCCATTGGCATCCAGAGTCACTCTAGAAGGGCCGGCAACCGTGGGCACCGCGACGGCCGAGATCCGCAAGCTCAGCGACCTGCTCGAGGTCAGCCAGACGTTGAGCTCGACGCTGAACCTCAAGTCCGCGCTCACCCGCGTCGTGGAGCTCCTCAAGGAACGCCACGGCCTGCTCAACACGAGCGTGGTGCTGCTCGATCCGGAGACGGGGCAGCTCGCCATCGAGGTGGCGGCCGGCCTCAGCTGGCAGGCGACGGGGCGCGTGCGCTATCGCGTGGGTGAGGGCATCACGGGGCGGGTCGTCGAGACGGGCAAGCCCGTCGTCGTGCCCCGGGCCAGCCACGAGCCGCTCTTCCTCGACCGGACCGGCGTCCTCAAGGGAGCGGGCAAGGGCGAGATCAGCTACATCTGCGTGCCCATCACGGTGGACGACGCGAGTGTGGGCGCGCTGGGCGTCACGCTGCCCTACGACAAGGACGGCCGGTTCGAGCGCGAGGTGAAGTTCTTCGGCATCGCCGCCTCCATGATCGGCCACGCCATCCGCGTGCAGCGGCTGCTGGAGGCGGAGCGCAAGGGTCTCGTGCAGGAGAACCGCCAGCTCCGCCAGGAGCTGAAGGAGCGCTACGACTTCCGCAACATCGTGGGCAACAGCCGGCCCATGCAGGCGGTGTACGAGCAGGTGGCGCAGGTGGCGCGCACCAACACGACCGTGCTCATCCGGGGCGAGTCGGGCACGGGCAAGGAGATGATCGCCCACGCCGTGCACTACGGCTCGCCGCGTGCGGCCAAGCCGTTCGTCAAGGTGAGCTGCGGCGCGCTCCCGGAGAGCCTCATCGAGTCGGAGCTGTTCGGCTACGAGCCGGGCGCCTTCACGGACGCGCGCGCCATGAAGAAGGGCCGGTTCGAGCTGGCCAACGGCGGCACCCTGTTCCTGGACGAGGTGGGCGAGCTGAGCCTGCCCACCCAGGTCAAGCTGCTGCGCGCGCTACAGGAGCGGGAGATCGACCGCCTGGGCGGCGTGCAGCCCATCAAGATCAACGTCCGCCTCATCGCCGCCACCAACAAGGACCTGGAGCGCGCGGTGCGCGAGGGCAGCTTCCGCGAGGACCTGTACTATCGGCTCAACGTCTTCAGCGTCTACATGCCTCCGCTGCGCGAGCGGCGGCCGGACATCCTGCTCCTGGCCGATCACTTCGTGCAGAAATACGGGGCGGACAACGGCAAGGACGTGCGGCGCATCGCCACCACCGCCATCGACATGATGATGAGCTACCACTGGCCCGGCAACGTGCGCGAGCTGGAGAACTGCATCGAGCGCGCCGTGCTGGTGTGTGAAGGCGGCGTCATCCACGCGCACCACTTGCCGCCGACCCTCCAGACGGCGGAGGTCTCGGGGACGCTACCGCGGCTCGATCTGACCACCGCCGTCGACGGCTACGAGAAGGATCTGATCCTCGACGCGCTGAAGACGAGCCGCGGCAACCGGGCCAAGGCGGCGCGCCTCCTGGGCACCACGGAGAGGATCGTGGCCTACAAGGTCAAGAAGTACGAGATCGACTGCGCGAGGTTCAAGTCGGAGCCGCGCCCGAAGGCGGCGGAGGCGCGAGGCTAGGGCCGCGCGGGAATGGCCGGGCCCGCGGCTTGTTGCAGGATGGTCAGGGCGTTCTCGCCGAAATACTTGATGACCATCCGGCTCCAGGCTCCGGACCGGCGGACGCGCCCGATGTGATCGTTGAGCGCGGCGCGGAGCTGCGTGTCCTCCTTGCGGAGGCCGAAGGCGAGGCTCCCCGGCTTGCCGAGATACATCCCGAGCTGGATGGTCGGATCTTCGCGCTGCGCGGGCAGGGCGCGCTCCACGCTCCAGACGGCGGCCGTGACTCGGCCGGAGTGCAGAGCCTCGACGTAGGCTCCGATCGGTATGCCGTCGTCCAGGCTCGCCGGGGGCAGGCCGGCCGCCAGCACTGCTTCCGCGGTGGCCGCCCCCCGCGTCGCCCCGACGCGTTCCTTGGCCAGCTCCTCCATCGTCTGGATCACGCGATGCGGCTTGAGGGTGACGACGACGAACCGGTTGGGAAACACCTCGTCGGTAAAGGCAATGGATTTTCGGCGTGTCTCGCTGTCGCGGTAACCGGCGGCGATGACGTCGCCCCGGTGGTCCAGCAGGGCCGGTATGAGGTCGTCGAAGCTCGGCAGGTTGATCACCTCCATCTTGAGCCCCCGGACCTGCGCGAAGCCCTCGATGATCTCCCGGTCGAAACCGGGCTGCTTCACGTCGAGGGCGAAGAACTCGCGGCGGTGGGCGTCCAGCACGACCAGGACGCGTAGCGTGCCGCGCGTCTGGATCTCCGGAAGATCGGCGGCGGCGAGGGGTGGGGCGGAGAAGAGGCTGGCCAGAACGGCGAGAGGAGCGAGGGCAAGGCGCAATCGGCGACACGGTGAAGCGGGGGGCCCGGATTCCCTGACCTCAGCCATCCGTGAGGATGATACGCGCGCTTGCCTCCTGGATCTGCCGGAAGTCCACGCCGGGAACTCGCCGCAGATCCGAAATGTCATGAAACTGACCGTTTTGCGTCCGGTACTCGACGATGGCGATGGCGACGGCATGAGGAAGGTGGAGCACCGCTTCCAGGTCTTCCGGGGACGCGCGATTCACGTTCACGCGCCCGAAGTGGCGCGTGAGATACGTCACCGCCGTGGCCGCGTCGTCGTCCGTTCCGGGAGCGCCTCGCTGACGCATGAGGTCGACCAGGGCCAGCCATTCGACGCGAGTGTGGGCCTGGGCGATCGACGTGGCGAGGCCATGACAGTTGCTGCACATGTTGACGACGACGTCGCGGCCCTCCCCGGCCGGCAGCAGGTTCGCATCCGAGGACCCCGGCGACGGGCGTGGGCGCGGCGTGGCATCCCCGTCCACGAGTCGGAGCGACCACTTGATGGCCTCGAAGTACATCTGGCTCATCACGGGGTTGTCCCAGGCTTCCGCCGCGTGCCCCAGCGTCGAGTAGAACACCCGGCCTTTCCCGTAGGTCTTCGCCCAGGCCACCGGAAAGTCGCCGTCCGTGCGATGGACGAGTGGCCTCGCGAGGTCGAGCTTGCCGGGGTCGAGATGGGCGAGCACGCGGACCTTGTCTCGCGAGAAGTCCTTCAGCTGATAGTGCTCGTCGTGGAAGACGGAGGTGGCCGGGAAACCGCGCATGGCCGGGAACTGCGTGTCTTCGACCACCACCGTGGCGTCGGTGATTCCCCAGGGATGTTCGTCGAAGCGGCCGCCGATCATCTCCCCGAACTCCGGCCAGGAAAAGAAGCTCGTGATGGCGGAGTGGGCCGCGACGAAGCCCTTGCCGTCGTCTTTGACGAAGGACATGAGGTCCGCACGCTGGTCGGGGGTGAGGTCGATCTCGCGCACGCCGAAGAAGAAGATGGCGTCGAAGTAGTCGAGGTTCCGGGCCTGGAACGCCTCTCCGGTAGCGATCCCAGTGCCGGCCCCGAAAGCGATCGCCCGCTTCGTGATGAGCTGCGAGTCCGTGCGGATGAACGTATCGTAGAGTCCCGACTGCCGTCCCATCCTCTCCACGGTAGCGAGGGCGTGCGAGATCGAATCGTGCTGGTACCCATTGCGCACATCGGCCCAGGCGAGGACGCGCTTGCGGGGCGCCGGCACGCCCGGACCCTCCGCCGCGGAAGACATGCGGAAGGCCACGAAGAGGGCGGCCGAGACCAGGGCCAGGACCGTGATCCGCCCCGGTCGGGAAGACTGATGCCGTCGGTCAGGCCACACCCGATCGCTCCTCAGGGCTTCGACGTCCTGGGCAAGGCGTAGGCGACGATCGTCGATCCGGGCGCGGAATTGAGGTAGCTGCCGCCTCCGGCGGCCACGACGACGTACTGGCGGCCGTCCCGGCCCAGGAACGTCATCGGCACGGAGTGCGCACTCGCCTCGAGCTCCGTCTCCCAGAGCTGGGCCCCGGTATGCGAATCGAAGGCGCGGAACCGCTTGTCGTTCGTGGCGCCGACGAAGAGGAGGCCGCCGGCGGTGGCGATGGTGCCGCCGATGTTCAACGCCCCCGTGTGGCCGAAGCCTTGCGCCTTGAGCGATTCGATGAACCCGAGCGGCACTCTCCACGCGATCTCGCCCTTGTTCACGTCGACGGCCACCAGCTCGCCGAAGGGCGGGGCCGAGCACGGGATCTTGTTCTCGGGGTTCCAGAACCGGCCCACCACGCCGCCCCAGGGAGTGGTCCGCATCCAGGTCTGTTCGCCGCCGCCGCGGGGAACGCCCTGGACCATCCGGGCGACCTGTCCCAGGTTCATCACGTTGGTGAAGACGAGTCCTTGCGCGCGGTCGTAGGAGAGGCCGTTCCAGTTGCCGCCGCCGAGAGTGCTCGGGAACGTCACCGCGTAGCCCTCGAGGCCGGGCGGTGTGAAAGGCCCTTGCGTGTACATCCCGTTCTTGTCCCAGAGGTCCTTGCAAAAGGCCGCGTGGTCCGGAGTGAGGCCGTAGAAGTCCTTGGCCGGATCGAACGTAGTGCGGCCCAGTGGCTCGGGCTTCAGGGGGAAGGGCTGAGTGGGCCAGGCGGCTTCGCCGGGCACGGTGCTCTTCGGCACCGGCCGCTCCTCGATTCCGTAGAGGGGATCGCCGGTCACGCGATCGAAGAGGAACAAGGTGGTCACCTTGGTCATCACGGCTACGGCGGGAATCGTGCGGCCGCCGCGCTTGACGTCGATCAGGGTGGGGGCGGCGGGCAGGTCGAAGTCCCACAGGTCGTGGTGGACGAGCTGCTGATGCCACTTCAAACGGCCGGTGCTCGCCTCGAGGGCCACGATCGCGTTGCCGTAGAGGTTCGCGCCCTTGCGATCGCCGCCGTAGTAGTCCGACGTGGGCGATCCGAGCGGGGCGTAGACGAGCCCGCGCTCGACGTCGACGGTGAAGAACGACCACATGTTCGTGCCCGAGCGGTTCTTCCAGCTCTGGCCTTCCCACGTCTCCACCCCGGCTTCCCCGGCGCGCGGCACCGTGTGGAACGACCAGAGCAGCTTGCCCGTGTGGGCGTCCCAGCCGCGGATGTCGCCGTAGAGCCCGTAGCTGGGCGACTGCTCGCCGTTGTTGCCGCCGGTGATGACGATGTCCTTGTAGACGATCGGCGGCGAGACGAGGCTGAACGGGCCGTCGACGTCGCCGCGGATGCTGGCCTTCAGGTCGACGTAACCGCCCTCGCCGAAGCCCGCCGCCGGCTGCCCCGTCTTCGCATCCAGGGCCAGCAACCGGTCGCCCGCCCCGGTGAAGATCCGAGGCGGCGTCGTGGCGTCACCGGGCCAATACGCGACGCCGCGACGGCTCACGAACGCGGGCGCGCCGAACCGCCAGAGCTCCTTTCCCGTCTCCGGCTCCAGGGCCAGCAGGTTCTTGCCGGCGGCGACGAACATCCTTCCGTCCACGACGAGCGGAGTCACCTGGATGTTCGTCGCGCTCGTATCGACCGTCCAGGCCCTCTCCAGGCTCGCGACGTTCCTGGGTGTGATCTGCTTCAGCGGAGAGAAGCGCTGGCCGCCGGCGTCACGGTCGTGCGAGGGCCAATCGGTGTCGTCCGCACGCGCGATCGAAGTCGGCAGAAGGCACACGGCCACGCCCAGGGCGCGGAGCAGGTTCCCGTTCATGACGGTGATTATCTCGCTCCGTTTCCGGCCGCGTTCGTGCGCGGGATCAGTTGAACCTGAACTTCAACCCGAACTGCATGATCCGGGGATCGAGCGCGCTCTGGATCTTGCCAAAGCTGGCACTGTTCAGGGCCGTGACCGGCCCGTTGAAGTTGGCGGTGTTGAGGACGTTGAAGACCTCCCACCGGAACTGCACGGACTGATTCCCGCGGATCTTGAACGTGCGGCTGATCGCGATGTCGTTCTGGAGAGTCGAGGGGTTCACGACCGAGAATGACGGGAGCGTGCTGTAGGTCCCGGGGGCGGGAGAAGTGAAGGCCGCTCGGTTCAAGTAGTTGTTCGGCGTGCCGTCACCGTACGGATCGTCCAGCACCTGGACCGCCCTCTGCCCGCCACCGAAGTTCGCCGGTGCGGGCGGCGTGCCGTTCAAGGCATTGTCCACGCCGGTCGTCACGCTCGAACGGCTGCCCGTGTACCAACGCACCAGTGGCGCGACCTGCCAGTTGCCGAGCAAACCCCCCAGGATCCCGTTCCCGAACCGCGGTGTGGTCCAGACGACCGACACGTTGACGATGTGACGGCGATCGGACGCGCAATACGAGTAGTCGAGGTCCGGATTGTTCGGATCGACGACCGTCGGCCCGGTGATCTCCGTCGTAGCCGGATCGGCCATGCACTTGGAGAGGGTCCAGTTCGTGAGCACGCTCAGGTCGTTCTTCAGCCGCCGTTGAACCTGCAGGAACAGGGCGTTGTAGTTGCCGCGGCCGGTGTCGTCGAGCTGGGCGATCGTCCCGTAGAACCGCCCTTGATCGGGGTTCTGCAGGGTCAGGACGCGCCGCTGGTTGGTATTGCCGGTCGTGGCTCCCGGTCCGAAGACCGCGGGGTTCGCTTCGACCACTCTCCAGAGGTGGGAGGAGTGATTGCCCAGGTAGTTGGCCGCCAACAGCCATCCCCCGACCTCCCGCTGCACGCTCAGGTTCCACTGCTGAAGCGACGTGGGCTGCATGTGGAGCGGAGTATTGACGTACACGCCGAAGGCGGGAAAGGCCGCGGTCGGCCAGGCCGTGTTGAGGGCCGGGAACGGGTTGCCGCCGGGGTATCCGAGGTAGGGATCGCTGAACCCTCCGGGCGGATTCGAGATCGTGATCTGCGCGCCCCACGGCGGGTTGTTGCTGAAACGCGTGTTGAAGAACAGATGCGGCGCGTCCAGGAACACGCCCCAGGCCGCGCGAATGCTGGTTCGTCCGTCACTCCCGGGCGTCCACACCAGGCCGGCCCGGGGGGCAAAGTTCGCGGCCTTGCCGAAGCTCGTGCCGTTGTCGGGGAATCCGGGATCGCCGGGGAAGGTCAGGCCGGCGGGGGCCTGGGGGTAGGCGGTGCTGCGCCGTCCCTGGTCGAACGCCTCCTTGTCGAAGTGGGACACCCATCCATACGTGTTCTGGATGGGACGGAACGGCTCCCAGCGCAGGCCGAGGTTCAGCAGGAGGTTCGGGCGCGCGCGCCAGCTGTCCTGCACGTAGGCCGCCATGTAGTCGTGGTTGTCGTAGTCGAAGACCGGGTTGCCCTGGAGGAAGCCCCCGCTGATCGCGCCGACCATGAAGTCCGCGAGGGAGAGGCCCGTCTGCTGGCCATTGAACGTGAACGCCCCGTTCGTGGGCCGGTTGTTGCTCGTCTCGATGCTGGTGTGGATCCAGTTCGCGCCCACCGAGAACTGGTGTTTCCCGCGGATGAAATCCAGATCGTCCGCCACCTGGATGGACTTCGAGTCGAAGTACCCGGGATTCACCGCCCCGAACCCCACGCTGAACCCGTTCCCGGTCACGGTGACGCCGGTGTAGCCGGGGTACGGGCTGGCGATGTTGCTGCCGAGCTCGGTGGGAGTGAAGTACTCGGGCAGGGCCCGGTCGTTCAGGGTGCGGTTGAAGGTCACGTGGAGCGCGTTGAACGTCGTGGGGGACAAGGCCCAGTTGTGCGCGCCGACCACCGAGTGCGCCTGGTTGTTCTGCCCGGTCCGGGACAGGGTCAGGACGTTCTGGCCGTCGTAGGTCGCAGGGTTGTCGTATACGGCGTAGAAGTAGCGCACGAACGCGCTCTGCCGGTCGTTGATGGTGTAGTCGAGCTTGGCGATTCCCTGGTGCTCGGTGTTGTTGTTCGGGATGCCGTAACGCAGCGAGCCGCACGGGTCGCTGGCGACGGGGACGTATTTCAGGAAGTTGTTGGCGACGTTGTTCAGGCGCGAGGGGTCGACGCGATTGTTGACGAAGGGCGCTCCGAGGTTGACCTGGCGTCCGCCGTTGCAGGCGGGGGAGGCGAAGGCGGTGAAGTCGCCGTTGCGCATGGCCTGGGTGGGGACGAAGGCCAGCGCATCCACCGGGTTGCTGTGCTCGATGCGTCCCTGGTATCCGCCGAAGAAGAACAGCTTGTTCTTCACGATGGGCGCGCCCAGCGTCCCCCCGAACTGATTGCGGGTGAGGCTGTCGCGTGCAGGGGCGAAGAAGTTGCGGGCATTGAACCGGTAGTTGCGGAGGAACTCGAAGACGTCGGCCGTCACCTTGTTCGAGCCCGACTGCGTCACCACGTTCACGGTCGAAGCCGCGTGGTGGCCGTAGCGGGCGGGCAGCGCGCTCGTCTCGACCTTGAACTCGTGGATCGCGTCCGGGAAGGGCGTGGGCAGGTTCAGGTTGTTGAAGGGATCGTTGTGCGTCGCCCCGTCCATGATGAAGCTGATGCCGTTGGCCTGGCCTCCGGCCACGGAGATGGTGGTGGTCGGGAAGTTCTTGTTCGTGTTGAGATCGGCGGCCGGCGCCGACGCGGCCAGACCGGACAGGAAGATCAGCTCCGTGACCTGGCGCCCATTGAGGGGCAGCTCCGTCACGCGTTGGTGGTCGATGACCTGCCCGACGCCGGTGCTCTGCGTCTCCACCATGGCGGCATTGCCGACCACCGTCACCGTCTCCCCCAGGGTCCCCACCGTGAGAGTCGGGTTGATGACGGGGTTGCTGCCCACCTGCAGCACGATCCCGCTCTGGACGTAGGTGTTGAAGCCGGTGAGCGTGACCTTGAGCTCGTAGGGCCCGACGGGCAGGTTGGGCAGGGTGTAGGAGCCGTCGGCGCCGCTCTGCGCCGTCCGCGCCTGCCCCGTGTCCGTCTTGGTCACGGTGACCGTGGCCCCGGGCACCGCGGCTCCGCTCGCGTCACGCACCACGCCGGAGAGCTGGGAGCCGGCGACGGACTGGGCCCGCGCGGGAGGAGCGGCGAGGAGCCAAACCACGAGCATCCCGAGCAGTGCCTGCCACGCTCTCACCTTGGTCATGCCGCCTCCTTAAGTCGCCTGAGCTTCCGGGGACCGGTTTCGCAAGCGCGCATCGCCACGCTGTCTCACTTCTCGCCGAGGGTGAGGATTTACTAACACCCGGCCATCGCGCGCGGCAAGAACGTAACGGTGGGGATACCGTAACAAGCGGTCCGCGCCGGAGCGGGCGGGCCAAAATCACCGCCCGAAGATGGAACCCTGGCGCACGGCGATCGCGAACTCGGACGAGACGAACATCTGGATCCGCGGCTACGACATCGGCTCCCTGATGCAGAGGGCCTCGTTCGCGGACCTGCTGTTCCTGCTCCACCGGGCCCGGCTCCCCGTGCCCGGTGAGCGCCGGCTGCTGGACGCGATCCTCATCGCGGTGGCGGACCACGGTGCGGGCGCGCCGTCCTGCGCGGCGGCGCGGCTGGCCGCCTCCGGGAATCGCCAGTCGCTGTCCGCGGCCATCGCCGCCGGACTGCTGACCATCGGAGACGAACACGGCGGGGCCGGCTCCAGCTGCATGGAGATGATCGCGGCCGGGATCGAGCGCGCCCGCAAGGACTCGTTGTCGATCGCGGTCGCGGCCAGCCAGGCCGTCGAGGCCGCCCGGGCCGCCGGCCGGCGCGTGCCGGGCCTCGGGCATCGCGTGCACACCATGGATCCCCGCGTCGACGTCCTCTTCGGCATGGCGGGAGAAGCCGGCCTCGCCGGCGACGGGATCGCCTTCGTCCGCGCACTGGAGGCGGCGGCCCGCGTCCAGATCAAGCCACTTCCCGTCAACGTGGATGGCGCCCTGGCCGCCGTGCTCTACGACCTCGGCTTTCCGCCCGCGGCCGGGCAGTTCGTCTTCATGGTCGGCCGTGTCGCCGGGCTGACCGCGGAGGTCGCGGAGGAGTACGCCCGCGAAAAGCCGATGCGGATCCGCATCCCCGTCCGCTACGACGGGGTGCCTCCCCGTCCGATGGAGTGAGCCCATGAGCACGGTCACGGCCACGCGCGCGATCACACCGTCGGAGAAGAGCCTGGCGGCGGGACTCCTGGAGCGCGCGCGGGCGGCGATGAAGGCCATCGAGCCCTACGACCAGGCGACGGTCGACCGTTTGTGCCGGGCCGTGGGGTGGGCGGGCGGCAACGAGCAGACGGCCACGCGCCTGGCCAACATGAGCGTGGACGAGAGCGGGATGGGGAGCCGTCTGCCCACCCGGCGGGCCAAGGTGCAGGGCATCCTCCGCGACGCCCTCCGTCAGCCGAGCATGGGCGTGATCGAGGAGATCGCGGAGCGGGGGATCGTCAAGTACGCCAAGCCCGCGGGGGTGATCGCGGCCCTCATCCCCGTCACCAGCCCCTACGTCACGCCGATCAGCATCGCCATCTACGCGATCAAGTGCAAGGACGCGGTCGTGTTCTCGCCGCACCCCGGAAGCCGCAAG
>Ga0207662_10000393_pt1 | contig 19482 bp, 20 predicted proteins | sample KBSS33LmetaG_FD_184338 | JGI IMG/M metagenome (GOLD analysis project Ga0207662, IMG submission 184338) | Switchgrass rhizosphere microbial communities from Kellogg Biological Station, Michigan, USA - KBS S3-3L metaG (SPAdes) (version 2) | ecosystem: Host-associated > Plants > Roots >... | reverse complement strand
AGCCCCGACGTCAGTGTTCAGAACCCAGGAAGCGGAGCGCTGTCAGGCTCGGCAGGAAAAAGTACGCGCCTGCTTTCACGGTTATGAAGCGTGGCAATACCTGCGTGCGCAGCGCGCCGTGCTGGCGCGGAATCGTCATCCGGCTCGGGATCTCCTCAGCGCCGGGACTGCTCGCAAGCGGATCCATGTTGTCATTCAGTCCGCCGAAGCGCGGGTTGTTGCACCAGGTCTGCTGCACGAACTCGAACTGACTTTTCAGGCTGGCGTTGACGCAGAAGAAATGTACGCCTCGCGCCTGGCCATCGTCGCGCATCTCGAGAAGCGTCTGATGAATGTCCGTCGACCCGGGACGCAACGCGCCTGGATTGAAGAGCGGAGGACCGAAGACGCGTCCCCGCCGGATCAGCCGATGCGCATCCGTCATGTGGAGCGACTGTGGCGACGGGTACGGTTTGAGCGCGTCGCGCGGGTTGGTACGGCGAACGTGAGATCCGGCAGGGCATTTCAGGCCGTCGGGATCATCGGAGTAGAAGAATTCGTTCATCTCAGCGAGGCGTGGATCATCTCTCTCCGGTGCCAGCGCCAGCGGTGCGCCCGAGGGCCAGCGTCCAACGCACTTCGATGCCAGCCAGATTGCGCTGCTGATGTCCGTGTCACCACGGCGAGTCGTTTCAAGGACCATGAATCGCCAGAAGCCGGCGACATCCTGCTGAAGCTTGCGATACACCAGATAGGAGCCGTGTCTGCCGAGATCGGCGAGCGGTTCGCTCGCGTGATACGGATTCGAGAGCTGCGGCAGGATCGCACCCGGATCCATCGCGCGCGGCACGACCGGCGGCGGCGGAATGAGCCCGTAATGATTCTCGTACCCGAGGATGAACTCGCCCGTTGCGACGCCGGCATCGTGCACCCCAGCGATCTGTGGCTGCGCGATGCCATCGTGGAAGCCGAAGGGCTCCGTAGCCGTGTCCGGTCGATAGCCACGCTGCAGGCTGCCGCGCAGTTCGGCAACACCGTCGCACGATTCGAGAATCGCGCGCTGCGAGGCGCACAGTTCATCGAGCCGCGTTTCGTCCGACGCAAAGAGGAGCAGCACGGCATGGATGGGTTCGGTGTCCCGACCGCCAAATTCCCAACGCTCGGGCGCGCTCTCACCGGTATCGCCCAGGATCCGCGAACGCTCCGGCGATGCGATGCCGTCCTGGAATTCGGACGGGAATGTGGACAGCACCTGCACGGGTAGTCCAGTCGCACGCAGACCGTCCGCTGTGATGCCGACATTGACTGCCGAGTGTGGTTTGGCGCTTGCCGGCTGGCGGTCGCGCGGCCACCGCCGCGACGAGGTGATTGCGGTTGATATGTGTGACAGCCACCGGCGCGCGCCGATATCCCGCGTCATCGTGACAAAGAGGTACGCGGCGTACGGGAGATGTCCATAGCCGCTCGTGATGACGCCCTGGATGTCGCCGAGGGCTTCGTCTGTCAGCCGCAACGTGTGATGTGCTCCCTTCAGCTACTGCGCACGATCGGCGGTGATGTTCAGCACCGTCGTGTCCGGGTACGCGGCGAAGAAAATGTCAGCCGGCACCTGGTGGCTGCGCAAGAAGCGCTTGAACGCGGGCAAATCCCGCGCGCCGTCAGGTGGCATGCCGAACGACGTTTCCCAAATCGCGTCGAGACCCGACAGGATCATCTCGGCGAATTCGTCAATGTAGCTTTCCCAGCTCCCATCGTAATCGCTGATGAAGAGCAGGCGCCGGCCGCGATCGATCAGCATCCAGCGCGCAAAGTGGATCGTGCTGATCCCGATCAACGAGCCTGGCGGGGAGAGACGCCGGGCGGCCGAATCGATCGCCGCCAGCACGGCTCGCACGCGGCCGACAGCCGTCGCATCGACGACCGTCACCAGCGTGAGCTGATTCTGGGCCACCGCGTCTTCCCGGAGCGCGGGCGCAATGGCGGTCCACTCGGCAGGAATCTCGTCGCCCGGCACGAGAGGAGCGAACGGGCTTCTCTGATCGAGGACGAGACTGCTGTACGGAGACTGCCGCGGCGGGACGCGATTTCGTGTCACCCAATTGACGATCCGAAACACGTCGTATCGATTGAGGCTCGCCGTGATGCGGAGCGTGCCGTGGTAGACGTTGCCGAATCCATTCCGCACGATGGCGCGAGCGACGTCCGTGACGAGAGGGGCCGCGCGGAAGATCCGCCGCAGTACCGTGACGAGCGAATCAAACCGCCGGCCGGCGCCGCCGGCCCGCCGGTCGCCGCTCTGATCCGCGCCTGGTGTGGCCGAGTCCTGGAGAAGATGCCGATTGTGTCGTGCAGCGATTGCGTCGGTAATGGAGACGACGGTGTCGTCACGAAAGGCGATGTAGTACGCGTCCGCATCGTGTGCATACGACTTGATGAACGATCGGAAACCGGCAACGCCGGTATAGCCCTCGCATGCTCCCCAGATCGCATCCATGTCGGACGTAATCGAGACGAGCTCATCGAGGTGTTCATCGAGCGCGCCATCGTAGACCGACGCGAACAGGAGACGAGTACGGCCCGATCCTCGATCCGGATCGTTCAGGATGGCGAATCGCGCGAAATGAATTCGGCGACTGCGGACGAACGCGATGTCGGGACGTGGGACAGCCGGCGACAGGCGCTTGCCGGTGATGTCATCGCCGATGGCGCGCAGCCGTGCGCGCAGATCGGTGTCTTTCCCCGGCAGTATCGGCGCGAGAACGGTCAGGCACTGTGGTGCCATGTCTACGAACGACGAGTGTACGCGTTCAGCAGCTCACGCGCGCGTAGACGATGTCCCAGACAAGATGGCTGTGGTGCAACTGCCCGCGGCTGCCTGGGAAATTCTTCTCGAGAACGAGGCACTCCTCGATGTCCGAGGTCTCGAGCAGTCTCCACCCGGTGGCGTTATGGGCCTGCGCGTGCACAGAGTCGCGCAACTGGAACACCAGCACCCGCTCGATGCCTTTGTAGACACCGAAATCATGCGGCTCGGCGATCCGCATGCTGCCGTGGTAACTGACTTCGATCAGGTGCTTGTTCTCGATGGCATATCGCAGGCGGTCATTGAGCGGGCGTGCAGTGCTAGTCACATCCAACGTCGGCGTGTGGAGAGCCTACATCTTAGGGCGGCGCGCCCGGAAATGGCCTCAGCCATTCCAGGCGGCACCGCACAACGGCAGAAAACGTTTACGGACGATAATCCGCGCTTGCTTCTGAGGTTTTGACGACGTCCCGGCCGCCGGTGGTTTCGAGAATTTCTTCCGCGCGCTTGGCCCACTTGCTGTCGTCGCAGTGCACAGAGATTAAATACGCGCCTTCCCGAAGGCGGCCTGCGTATCTCTTGGCTTCGATCTCGGGGATACCGGCGCCGATGAGACCGCCGACGAGTCCGCCAGTGGCTCCGGCAGCACCAGCGCCGGCCAGAGCCGCCACCACGGGGCCGGCAGCCACGATCGGTCCAATGCCTGGAATGACGAGGGCGCCGATGCCGACAAGCCATCCCAGTACGCCGCCGATCGCTGCACCAGTACTGGCGCCAGTTGTAAATCCTTCAGGTGCCTTCGTGTTGATCTCGGGCGCGAGATCTCTCGTCGTCTGATCACGATCGGGAAGAATCGCTGAGATGTCACTGTTGCGAAACCCGGCCGCCCGGAGCGCCTCGAGAGCGCGTTCGAATGCAAGTCGATCCGGGTAGATGCCATACGCAACGATGTCTGAGGCCATAGATCCCCTCCTTGATGGGCCTGCCCAACCGTCGCGCCGGCAGGCCCGTGGTACCTCATGGAGGAGCAGTACGCATGCCGGGCGCCGATAGCGTCTCGCGCATGCGCGGCATCGTACGATCCAGTAACTCCGCTGTAAGCCCGACTCATCCAGTCAGAGATTTTTCATAGCGCCATACTTCGAGCAGGAACTGTCCTTCGGTCGTTGTCAATTCGTTGGTCATCGTTCCTGCACGATGCCATCCGCATTTCTCGTAGAAGCGAGCGGCACGATCGTTTCCGATCGCGCACGCCAACCAGGCCGTAGCGATGCCGTTCGCCGAAAGCGTGGCTTCGCCGTCGGCAAGCAATGCCGCCGCGACGCCTGAGCCACGTGCGTGCGGCGCGACGAAGAGTTGGTAGACCTCATCGTCTTTCACGATGCAGAAGCCTAGTGGATTGCCAGGTGCGCCTACGACCCGGATGTGTGAAAGCGCAGCGTGAAGCCGGTCTCGAAAACTTTGCAGGGTCCGGGCGCGCGTGAGCTCCGGCGGCACCAGATGGGCATGCGCCTCACGCCAGGCGTCGAACCACAGTCGCGCCAGATGATCGATCTCGGTGGCCTCGGCGACTCTGACGTGCATTTCTGAGGTGGGGTCCGACCCCGTCTTATTTGGTCACGGTTTGAAAATACGGCGGCAGATCCTTCTTGGTGTCGCGCAGAATCTCGGCGATCGTCTGCCGGTCAGAGAGAGAGAGGGCCGAGCGATAGCGGTCGCTCTGTTCCTGCCCCGACAACACGTCCCAGAGCCGCTTGTAAATCGGTTCCTTCGCCCTCGCCGGTAAGGCATCGAATGCCGGTGAGTAGATCAAATAGCTGCAGGGATATTTCATCAACCGGCGATTGAGATCGAGCTCGTAGAGAGAGCGTCCCTTCCGGTCTCGCGGTCCGAGGGAAGAAAAGCGCTCCGCGAAACCCGACGCGCCTTTGACTGCGTCGGTCAGCTTCGATTCATCGATGAACAACAGGTAGTCGACCACTTCACTCGCGACGCCACTCATCATCACGGCAATGCGTTCCTCTTCCCCGGGCGATGCTGTGAAGGGCGGGTGCAGAGATGGGTCCGCGGCACGCGCCTGCCAGCTCGCGCGCGTGAGGAGATTGGCCATGCCGACCTGATGGGTGAAGACCAGGTGGGCCACGATATCGCTCGAGAGGGCGCGATAGCCGTCCGCGTCGAACAATCCCTCGACAGACTTGAGCTCGCGGGTTGCCCGTCCATTCAACGCCGCCGTGTCGTTCCCCATGTGAGATGCGGAGCCAGTGCTGCCGGTGACGAACCAGCCACCGAAGCGCCGGCTCAACGCGTCTCCATGATCGACAGGACGCGGAAGGCTGAACTCCTGAGACTGCGCTGGCCGTGTCGTGCTGAACATGAGGAAGCCCGGCACACCGAGCGTATCGCCGTTCAGGTGACAGCCGAGGCACTCGAAGGCACGCTTGAATTGTGGCGAGCCGGCCGCCGGGTCGGTGCGCTGATCGAGCGTGTAGAAGACGACTCCCGCGGCCTCGTCATGGGTGGCCACCTCGATGATCTCGCCGCCGCGCACCCAGCCGAGGGCCACGCGATCGTTGAAGAAGAGCGCGCGCGGGTTGCCCTCATTGACTAGTTTTCCCTGCAGGCTGGCGCGCGAGAAAACAAGCAGCTGCGAATCCACGGGAATCTGCAGCGCGTCGAGAGCTGAGCGCAGGAATCCGCTGCGGCCTTCGAAGGTCAGCCGCAACGAACCCTCCTGTATCTTCTGATTCGCCTGCGCGACCGGGTTGTGCAGCGGCGTGCTCGAATACCGGATGGCCGGATCTTCCGTCGAACCACGAAAGGCACCGGCGCGCTGGGCTGTGAGCGGGGCGGAGAGGCCACCGACAACATACACACAGAATGCAGCAGCAAGGGGCAGTCTCACGCGCATCGGGAGACCCCGATCTTGTGTGCACTGCGTGCTGCCGTCAAGCGAGCTGATTGGAGAGGATGGCGAGGCGAAGGGTCGCATCGAGCGGCCCTTCGCAGATTGACGTTATCGGCGCGTGCCGACGGGATGTCTGCCGGTCACGCGATCCCATGCATCTCGAACTGCGTCCTTTATGTGCTCCCAGGTCGACGTTCCGCGATGCTCGTAGCTGTTCCAGTCGCGTGCCAAGTCGGACTCGACATCATTCCAGCTGCGGTTCTGGTAGCGGTTCGCCGCTTCGTAACCGTACCGATAGCCTGGGCGATAGAAGTCGTAGTCGCGTCCTGCGGCGTACGGCCTGTCGCGGTAGTTGGTCCGCCAGTACTTCTCCTCCTCGTCCCATGTGAATCGGTCGTTCGGGTCAGCCATGGAAATTTCTCCCTCGTGATGTGTTCAAGTCTGATCTGAAGCAACTTCTGGGCCCTCGCAAAAAGGCGATCGCATGAGCACTGGGCAATCTCATCGTGCAGCGCCGGTGCAGGGAGCACACATCTCACAGCACGGATTGCAACGATGGCCGCGCTTCGTGCCTGTGACAGCCCCGTTGTGCTTGTTGGGTCGGTTCGATTGGCTCCTCGAAACTGGGATAACGTCAAAGCACAAGTGGAGAGCAAACGCCCACTCAAGACACTGGAACGAGTGCTGTCGAAAGCCGGCCTCGGTTCGCGTGTCGAGGCTCGCAGCTGGATTCACGCGGGACGCGTGCAGGTGAACGGGAAGGTCCTTCGCAATCCCGACCACTGGGTTGACATGCAGCGCGACCGCGTGCGGTTCGATGACAAGCCGCTCGTGGTTCGCGAGCGCATGTACCTGTTGCTCTACAAACCCAGCGGCTATCTGACGACGTACAAGGACCCGGAAGGGCGACCGACGGTGTACGACTTGATCGCGGACATCGGAACGTTTCTCTCGCCGGTGGGGCGGCTCGACCTCGATACATCAGGCCTGCTGCTCATGACGAACGACAACCGGTTTGCGGAGCGCGTGACGAATCCCCAGTCCCATGTGCCGAAGACGTATCTGGTCAAGGCGTCAACGCAGCTGACCGACGCGCATCTCCAGCACCTCCGTGACGGCATCGATCTCGCTGACGGTCCGACACGGCCTGCCGTCGTCAGGCGCGTGCGAGATTCAGCGAAATACACCCATTTCGAGGTCACCCTGACAGAAGGGCGCAACCGGCAGGTCCGCCGGATGGTCGAAGCACTCGGTGCAAAGGTGTTGAAACTGGTGCGCGTGAAAGTCGGCCCGATTGCGATCGGCACGCTGCCGATCGGACAGTGGCGACTGTTGACGCCGGGGGAAGTCGCGGCGCTCATGGGAACCGCTGCGCGGTCAGGACGGCGCAGAATTCGAGGCTCTCGGTCTGAGGCGGCGCCTCGCTAGTATTGTCCGCAGCGCGAACAGAGAGTACGCTGCCTACGAATATGCAAAGCTCACGACGCCAAGAACTCATCCTGTGTGCCGTCCTCGCTGGATGCGCGGGTACGGCGTGTCGATCGACAGTGCCCGCGCCGCCCCCCGTATCGCCTGACGCATGGGCCGTGGTCGATGGCCACGAGATCAAGCGCGACGAGGTCGAGAAGGCGTTCAAGCGCGTGCGTGACGCATCGCAGCCGATGTCGCCGGAAGAGGAGATGACGGCCAAACTGGGGCTGCTCAACGACATGATCGTCCAGGACCTCCTGCTGGCGAAGGCGGCCACACTCAAGCTCGAAGTTCCGGAAAGCGAGCTCGAGACCGCGTACGGAAATGCCAAGAAGAACATCTCCGACGCCGAGTTTCAGCAGGAAGTGAGCCGGCGCGGCCTGACACCGGCGGAGATACGTGACGGACTGCGACGCGAGCTGCTCACCGAGAAGGTCATCAACCAGGAGGTCGTCAGCAAGATCACGGTGAGCGATCAGGAGGTCAGTGATTTCTTCAACGCCAATCGCGCGCAGTTCAATGTGGCAGAGGAGTCGTACCACGTCGCGCAAATCGTGGTGACGCCGGTCCGCGACGCGCGGATCACCAACCGGACCGGGGATGACGCGGCGACACCACAGGCGGCCGTCGCCAAGATTCAGATGCTCATGGAACGGCTGAAGGCGGGCGCGGACTTTCGCGATCTCGCCGTCGGATATTCGGAGGATCCCGACTCCGCGCCGCGCGGTGGTGACATGGGCCTGGTGCCGGTGTCGCAGATCAAGCAGGCCCCCCCGCCGCTGCGTGATGCGGTGCTGAACAAGGAAGCGGGCGCCGTGAACGTCGCGACCTCGAATGGCGCATATGCCCTGGTGCTCGTCGTGGCGCACGAACAAGCCGGCCAGCGCGACTTGTCGATGCCCGCCGTGCGTGACGGCATCACGCGCACGCTGCGCGGACGAAAAGAACAGCTGATGCGCACCGCGTATCTCACCGCCGTACGAAGCGACGCGCAGGTCACCAACTACGTGGCCCGACGCCTGGTCGAATCGAAGGGCGCGATGCCCGCCGCGCCGTTGGCATCCCCGGGAACGAAGTAGGGATCACATAACCAGTGCTCCGATGAAGCTGAATGCCAATATCGCGCTTTCCTTCAACGGTCAGTGCGAAGCCGCGTTCAAGTGCTACGAACAATGCCTGAACGGAACGATCAGCTTCATGATGAAGTGGGGCGACTCGCCGATGGCGGCCCAAGCACCTGACGGCTGGAAGGCAAAGGTGTACCACGCGACGCTGAATGTCGGCGGCGCCGTATTCAACGGCGGGGACGCGCTTCCGGATCAGTACGAGACACCGAAAGGTTTCTCGCTGATACTCCAGACGGACGATCCGGTCGCCGCCGATCGGATATTTCAGTTGCTGGCGGAGAACGCCACGATCGGCATGGCGCTCCAGGAGACATTCTGGGCCAAGCGGTTCGGCGTGCTGGTCGATCAGTTCGGAATCCCCTGGACCATCAACTGCGAATAGAGCGTCGCGTACTACAGCGTCGCTTCGTCGTCGAGCAAGGCCCCACGGCGAAATCGATCGTAAGCGAACGCCGCGACATCGATCGTGGGCGACGAGCCCGTCATGACAAGATCCGCGACGGCCTTGCCGGTCGCCGGCGCCATCATCAGTCCGTGGCCGCTGAACCCATTCGCGAGGAAGAACCCGGGCGCGTCGGGATGTTCTCCGATGATCGGGTTGTGGTCTGGGGTCATTTCGTAGAGACCCGCCCATCCTTCAACGATCGCGAGGCCGGCAAATGCCGGCATGCGACGGGCGAGGCTGGGATAGAAGTCATTCAACCAACGCGCTTCGTCGCACGTGAAGTTCTCACCTGGCGTCTCGTGATGGTTCGTCTTCGCCACCACGATCCGATCGGGTCCGTCCGGCGCGACAGCGTCATCGTGCCGCCAGTGCGTGCCGTCGGGATCGATGACCATCGGAAAGCGATACTCCCACCTGCGCGGCAGGGCGCATCGGAATAGCTGCTGGCGCACGGGCGCGACGGGCAGCGAGAGACCGGCCAGCGCCGCGACTCGACCGGCGAAGGCTCCCGCCGCATTCACGACGACAGGCGTATCGATCGACTTGGCACCGAGAGCAATTTCGGTCAGGTTGTCGTTCGTGCGTCGAATCGCGCCGACCTCGCCGTGCAGATACTCCACGCCCGCGTCCTGGGCGATCTCTCGCATCGCGAAGAGCACGGCTTTTGGATTCGCGTAACCATCCTCGGGGCCGAACACGCCGAACTCGATGTCGTCGAGCGAGGCATCCGGGAGTCTGCGCCGGATGTCATCTGCGCTCAACCGCTCGACGCGAGCGCCGGCGGAACGCATCGCCTCGTAGCGCCGGTCCAGACGTGCCGCGCTCCCGGCGTCAGCGAGAAAGAGATACCCGCGTTGGCGGAAATTTACGCGTCGTGCCTCGTCTGCGACGCGCGAGCGCCGATCGAGATCCTGATAGAACCCGATGCTGTATTGGACCATCCGGACGTTGGCTGCGAGCGTGAACTGCTGCCGGATGCCCCCCATTGCCAGGCTGGACGACGCCCGCGAATAGCTGTCGTCGCGTTCGATGACGACGATTCGACCGCGATGCCCGGCGCCACGCAAGTGATACGCGATGCTGGACCCGACGACACCTCCGCCAATGATCACGATCTCTGCAGACGAACGCGTGGTTCCGGGTTTCAGGTTCCGAGTTTCTGGTTCGTGTTCACGGTTCATGTTCCGAGTTCGCGGTTCGCGGTTCAAGGTTCGCGGTTCCCGTCCCGCGGTTCAGTCGTCGTCTGGATCCAGTAGCGAGGTCCGGCGCCACGGCGCGCGGCGCGATCGCCAGGGTTGGCGAACTGGCAGCGATCGAGCGAGAGGCAACCGCATCCGATACACTCGCCGAGGGTCGCCTTCATCCGTTCGAGCTCGGCGATCCGTTCCTCGATGCGTTTCGTCCAGCTGCCGGAAAGCTTTACCCAGTCGGCACGTTCCGGCGCGCGGTTGCGTGGGAGCCGCGCCAGCTCGGCGCGGATTTCCTCCAGCGACAGGCCCACTTTCTGAGCGAAGACGATGAACGCCACGAGTCGAAGCACGGTGCGCGGGTATCGCCGGTGCCCGGAATCGGTCCGTTCCGAGGCGATCAGGCCCTGATCTTCGTAGAAGCGCAGCGCGGAGGTCGCCACGCCGCTGCGGGCGGCCACTTCGCCGATCGTCAGCGCTTCACTCACAGTCACCAGTGTGCGCCGCTTTTGACTTGACTTCAAGTGCACTTGAAGTTCGATGCTTGAGGCGTGCTCGTTGGAGGCGAGAACGCTCATGACTGAATCGACTCGAATTGCTCTCGTCACTGGCGCCAGCCGCGGCCTCGGGCTGGTGATTGCCAGGGTCCTTGCGACACGCGGATACCGACTGGTGATCGGTGGCCGCGATCGCGACGCGCTGGCTGCGGCTGCCGCTGAACTATCGAGGCACGCACCCGTCGTTGTGCCGGTGCCCGGCGACATTACCGACGCAGAGGTGCGCGCGAACCTGATCGGCGCGGCGCGTCGGCTCGGCGGCCTGGATGTACTCGTGAACAATGCGTCGGAGCTTGGCCCGATCGGACCGCTTTCGACGTTCGACGTGCCGCGCTTTGGCCGTCTGTTCCCCGTCAACGTTGGAGCGCCCATGGTGCTCGTGCAACTGGCCCTGCCGCTCTTGACTGAAAGGCAGGGGCTGATCGTGAACATCACGAGCGATGCCGCGACGTCGGCCTATCCGGGATGGGGACCGTATGGCGCCACCAAGGCCGCTCTGGAATTGCTGACGCGGACGCTCGCGGTCGAGTTGCGCGAGCAGGGCGTGTCCTCGGTTCTCGTCGACCCTGGAGACATGCGGACCCGGATGCACCAGGAAGCGTTTCCGGGCCAGGACATCTCGGATCGACCGCTGCCCGAGATCACCGTTCCATTCTGGAACTGGTTGTTCGATCAGGATCCGGGTGCGGTTGGCGGCGAGCGGTTCGCCGCCCAGCACGAGGATGCGCGATGGCTGCAACACGCGTGATCGACGCTTTTACGCTCCCGGCGCATCTCGAGGCGGGCGAACCGCCCGAGGCGCGCGGGCTGAAGAGAGACGAGGTACGTCTGCTCGTCTCACGCGTTGACATCGACTCGATTGTCCATTCGCGGTTCAGCGAACTGCCACACTGGCTCGCGCCGGGCGATCTTCTTGTCGTCAATACGAGCGGCACCGTGAAAGCCGCGCTGGCCGCCAGGACCGGCGACGACCATCGATTCGAGCTGCATCTTTCGACGAGACTGCCCGGAAACTTCTGGGTGATCGAAGTTCGGCGTCCTGGCCCGGTCGCCTCGCTTCCTTGTCGCGATGCACATGCGGGCACCCTGTTCGAGCTCGCGGGCGGCGGGCGTGTGATTCTCCTGGCGCCCTACCCGCTCGTCAGTTCTCTTCGCGCGCAGTCGCGTTTGTGGATGGCGGCAGTGGAGCTGGATGAACCGGTGCTGTCGTATCTCGAGCGATTCGGCAGCCCTATTCGGTATAACTACGTCGCGCGGCCATGGCCGGAATCGATGTACCAGACGATCTTCGCGACTGAACCGGGGAGCGCGGAGATGCCATCGGCCGCGCGGCCGTTCACCCCGGAGCTGGTCACGCGGCTGGTCGCGGGCGGCGTCCAAATCGCTCCTGTGCTGCTTCACACGGGCGTTGCGAGCCTGGAAGATCACGAACCGCCCTATGAGGAGTTCTATCGCGTGCCGTCCGAGACAGCTGCTCTCGTGAACGCCGCGAGGCGCTCAGGCCATCGTGTCGTCGCGGTCGGCACGACGGTTGTACGCGCGCTCGAGACCGTCACCGACAATCGGGGGCGCATCTCTCCCGGTGAAGGCTGGACCGATCTGGTGATCGATGCGGAGCGCCCCTTGCGTGCAGTGAACGGCATGATTACCGGTTTCCATGAACCGCACGCCACGCATCTCGCGATGGTCGAACAGGTGATCGCGGCTGCTGGCGGCGACCGATCGCTGCACCTCGATCGCGCCTATCGCGTGGCGCAGGAGGCGGGATACTTGTGGCACGAATTCGGCGACTCGCACCTGATCATCGGTAGTTAGGTAGCTAGGTGGCTCGTGTAGCTAGTGCGCTACCTAGCAACCCAGCTACCCAGCTACCTAATAGGCTGGCTACCTGCCGGCGGCCTTCCAGAGTTCTGCCTTCGTCTGCGGCTCCGCGGACGTATGGACGTTGATGTAGCGATCGAAGTCGACGAGCTTCAGCTTTTCGAGCGCCGGCACCAGAGCCTTGACGTGATCGTTGCCCGGCTGCCCCGGAGCGGGCAGCGAGAAGTCACCCTGGAAGAGCACCTTCTCCTTCGGGATATACGCGACCATCAGGCCGTTCGAGTGCGGAGCCGGGTAGATGTGATAGATCTCGACGGTCCGCGTACCATCCGTGTAGACCTTCTTTTCGTCAACCGCTTCGATCTTCGCCTTCTTCGGATTCTTCGCGAGCGTGTCGTTCAGGAGCGTTCTCGGCGTGTTGAGCGATTTCTCCAGAAACGCCGCATTGTTCTTCTGCGTGATGATCGTCGCCCCTTCAGCCACCAGTGGAGGCAGTCCGCCGGTGTGATCGGAATGCGGATGCGTGTTCATCACGTAGCGAATCGGCTTGTTCGGAATCAGCTTCTTCGTCTCCGCAATGTAGGCCAGGCCCCGCGCTTCGGATTGTCCGGCCTCGAGCATCATCACGTAGTCCTTGAACTCCACGATCACTGAGTCATAGCTGCCCGGTCCCGTGGTCAATCTGTAGAGGCCGTCGCCGAGCTTTTCAGACGTCACGGTCAGCGCCGGTGCGCCACCAGGGCCGCCGCCGGCAGGCGGGCCACCGCCGCGGCCTGCCGGTGGTGGTGGTGCAGGAACCAGCGCTGCGACATCGGGTGGGTTGATCTTCGCGCTCGTCACATCGACTTCGAAGAAAGGAAATCCGCCGCGGGTCTGCACGATCTTCGCTGGCGCCATGGCGCCGCCGAAGTCCTTCCACCCGGTGTAGGTAGCGACGATGTGCATGTCGCCCATGATGTTCTCACCGAGCCACGTCTCGACGTGGTCGATCATGTTCTTGTCGTCAACGTAGCCATTGATGACATATGGCTTACCGGACGGCGCCATCACCTTCGGGCTCCAGGACAGCACCGTGAACTTGCCGCTGCGGCGAGCTGTGGCGTTGTTGTCGGCCGCCCCCTTGAGGAACCCCCACGGTGTGATGTAGAGCTCGAGCGAGCCGCCCCACGGCTGCGAAACATCGGCCTGTTGTGCCGTGACCTGCTGGAAGAACGTTCCAGGAGTGACCGTCGTCGAGCCGCCGGCGCCGATGTTGTTGGTCCCGCCGGTATGACGCGAGGCCGGCGCCGTGAGATCGATCACGCGAACGTAGTTGGTGATCGGCCGCATCGGATCGTGCGTTCCCTGGCAGTTCATCGCGGTGGCGTTGGCGCCGCACTGCTGGAACGCGACGTCCTTCGCCGCTCCCGAATACGTGATGGACTTGGGATCGCCTAACGCTTTCTGCGCGTTGGCGATGACGCTTTTGGCGTCCTGCGCCATCGCGTTCCCGGACAGGTACGCGAGGCACATTGCGACGAGAGCCAGTCGTTTCACCACAACTCCTCCTCCTCTACGGCCAGGCAGAAAAAATGCCTTTAGCAAAGAGCGAATTGTACTGTGATGTGCAAGTGACCGGCGGGAGATTGGGCGGCCGGACAAAAATTTGCTGAGCGCCGCCCAACCCCATGCGATGTCAGCCGGCAGATCGATGTGACCGTGCCGCCATTGTCGGTGCAGTCGTCTTCGGGGCATTCGACAGCCGCTGGACCTGTGTTCTCACCAGCCGGCCTACCCGATCGATTTCCTCATCGGACAACGACTCATACACAGGGACCTGTACCGCCGTAGCCGCGGTCTCCGCGCCGATGGCAGCAGGACCGGTCCACCCGAACAGATCCAGCCGAGTGCAAATGTCTACATGCATCGGGGCGACGTCTACGCCCCGGCGGATGCATCGTTTCACGATGGTGTCGCTGGCGGGCACGTAGGCACAGTATTGGTAGTACACGTGCGTTCGATCGGACGGGATCTGCGGAATCGTGATGCCCGGGACATCGCCGAGCAACGCGTCCAGCATGCGCGCGTGCCGCCGCGTCCGATGAATGAACTCCGGGAGGCGCTTGAGACCGGCCAATCCGATGGCGGCCTGTACGTTTGTGAAGCGCCCGCGGTAATGCGCGGGAATCGGATCGAGACTCCGCACGCCTTCCCAGAGGCGTTCCTCGGGCTTCGCGTCGACCCACGACGCCGCGTACCAGATGGGGAACAGCGAATAGGTGAACACCTTCGGACGGATGAACGTGTGCTGCCAATATCCCGTCCGCAGGATGCCCTCCACGCGCTTTTCGGTTGGCCAATCTTCAGCGGCGGCGAGTGCTCCGACGCGTTGTGCCAGATCGGCGTCACGCATCCACGCAAGGCCGCCGCCGTAGGTGTTGAGCGGCTTGAACGCCTGGAAACTGAAAAAGCTCGCGTCGCCGAGTGTGCCGACGAGCCGCCCTTTGTAGGTCGCACCGAGTGAATGCGCGCAATCTTCGATCACCTTCAATTGGTACCGGCGCGCAAGCTCCAGAATCGGGTCCATCTCGCATGCCATGCCATAGAGATGCGTCGGGAGCACGGCGCGCGTATTCGGTGTAATCGCGCGCTCGACGGCGGCAGGGCTGAGACCGAAGGTCGCCGGGTCGATGTCCGCAAACACCACCTTCAAACCCGCAACGCGGGCGATCTCCGGAACGACCCAGAAGGTCAGCGCCGGGACGATGATCTCGGAGCCCGGCGGGAACGCCATCGCTTTCAGGATGAAGTAAAGCGCCATCCTCCCGTACTCGGTTGAGCATGTGCGGACGTGTCCCGACCCGAGAAATCGAGCGAACTCCTGCTCGAACTGGTCCGTGCACGGCCCTTCGACGAGCTGCTTGTGTGCGCGGCATTCATCGATGATCTGTCGCATCTCTGGAACGACTCGCGTGCCGAAACGTGGAATCGCGGCCATCGTGTCATGTCTCCTTAGTCTGTGAGCGGTAAGCGCTCGTGAACTCCAGCTCGGAGTTCGGACGATTCAACACGCGCCGCTCGTACAATCCGAGAACCCTGAATATTCCGAGGACCACCAGGCCGATCACGACTGCGCCCTTCCAACCGCCCAGCCCGTACTGCTCGAGGAAGGTCGGCCCGTACAGTCCGACGACCACGAGCAAGGCGGTTGCCCAGAGGCATGCCGAGATGCAGTTCAGGATCGAGAACTTCAGCGCTGGCACATCGACCCACGCGCACGCCGACGTGATCGCGACCCGCAGGCCCGGAGCGAATCGGATCAGGAGCACCATCAGCGAGGCGTGGCGCCGCACGCGTGCGACGAGCGGCGCCGTCCTCCGTTCGAGGGACGGGTACCGTGCTACCCACCGCGGCAACCGCCCACGAAAGAGATAGAAGAACGCCTGATCGCCGATCGCCGCGCCTGCGGCTCCAGAGACCAGTACGCCGAGCGCATGCAGCTGCCCTTGCGCGACCAGCGCCGCCGCGGCGATGTACGTGATCTCGCCCTCAACGATGGCCGCGATGAAAACGCCAAAATACGGCGCCAGCCAGGCGAGCGCGCCCGAATGCGTCAGCATGCGGCGGCCCCCATGCGCGCCTGCTCGCGTCGTGCGCGGCGGCGCTCCACGCGTGTGTCGAGTGCGCTCACGACTGAACGCACCGCGGGCCTGTTGATACGCAGGTAGAAGGGTCGCAGCCGCGATCCAAACCCTCCTGCTACTGTGTCTTTACTGACGAAACCAGCTGTGCCGCGAATATCGGCGAGAACGATCCGCATGAGCACCGATCGCGCCGCGCAGCGCGGCGCGCCTCCAAGACAGCAATGGTTGATACGCCTGCTGAGAAGTTGTCCTCGAGAACGTCGAGGGAACACCCCGTCACAGGCGCACGGAACGGATTTACAGCTGCTGGATGAGCGGTGGGGGACGGGATCCGAGATGAGCAAGAAGGTCTGGCCGGGAACAACGCGCGACGGCATGTGTCGTCGGCGTGCACGCGAGCACGAAGGGAGGTGGCGAATACCATCTCGTCAATGTGAGCGACGGCGTGGTTCGCCCGGTTTGCAGCTCGGCGCCCGATGTATCTCTCGAGCGATCGGTGACAGTACGTGGTGGCTGGCCGGTGGAGGCCCTGGGCGTCTCGCGCTTTGGATGCAGTGGAACGAATCCATGTCGCCGCTTGGTCCAGATGTGCAGCCTGCCGAGTGCTCCGCTCGCGATCAGCTCATGGCGGCCGTCGCCATCGAGATCGGATGCGGCAATCGTGAGGAGTGCGCTGGAGCTGCGAACGACCGCGATGCTGTGCGACTTCGAGAGCCAGACGCGAAGGAGCGACGACTCGCTGCGTTGCAGCTCAGCGCGGTCGTGTCGGCCGTCGCCGTCGAAGTCCGCGACGACAGTCAAACCTGACGCAAAAACCGTGTGCGGCCCAAACAGCAGACCGAACCACACCAGCCAGGCCGCGCGGGGAAAAGCGCGAGCAACGGCGTGCATCGGCATCCAACGCAATTGTAGCCCGCTGATTAGACGTGCCGGGCGTTTTTATGGTCTGGATGGGCCAGCCTGAGCGTTGATAACCCAGCAGGCCGCCTGAAAGCGGAGTGTCCCTGCGTCGATGTAGGGATCAAACGCGGGGAGGACTGCGTCGATGACTCGCGCGCGCGTCTCATCGTCTGTCTCGTCAAGAACACGGCCGACGGGACCGAGCCGCGTCACATAGCGGACGAGGTCCTTCTCGGGCACGGTGCAGTCGAAGTCGACCGGCCGGATATCAATCGCGGACCAGCCGCTCCTCTCCAGGATGCTGTGAACGCGATCGCGGTCTGCGAAGGCGAATTGCCCCGGCGCGTCAGATCGCCGCGCGGGAAGATTCGGCAGCAGGGGAGCGGCAGCGCGTTCGGCTGTCGTCATGAACGGATTCTCCGCGGGACTCCGCCACGCGATGAGTCGAGCGTGGGCGTTGTCCGTTGTGGCGCGCCGCAGATTCGCGAAGGCGCGGACGGGATCGTTGAAGAACATCACGCCGAAGCGCGAGATGATCATGTCGACACGTGCGGGAGCGAAGCTGTACTCCTGGGCGTTGGCGCAGATGAACCGTACTGCCAGGCCTTCCCGTTCGGCACGGGCGCGGGCGGCAGCGACCATGGGCTCCGAAATGTCAATGCCGATGGATTGGCCGTGCGGTTTCAGCACTTGTGCGACGGCGATCGTCGTGCTGCCCGTGCCGCAGCCGACGTCGAGCACTTGCCGGCGCGTGTCCGCAGCAACCGCTTCGACGAGCAGGGTCTCGAGTGGCTTGAACACGCGATCGAGCAACTCCTGTTCATCGACCCAGGCTCGTCCGCCGAGTCCGTTCCACAGTTTCGCCTGCTCGTCCTGGGTTTTGTTCGCGTCATTCATGCGCATTGACCTCTCAACCGCCAACCGATGATTTACACGAGGGTGGCCGGTCTAACATACAGAATAAAGCGGCACGATGGGTGCCGTTGAGGAGCAGGTCATGCCGAACACCGTTCAGTTTCATCGAGTGCTGAGGGCCACACCCGACCGAGTCTACCGCGCGTTCATCGACCCCGATGCGATGGTCAAGTGGCTCCCACCAAACGGATTCACGGGCAAGGTCCATCATATGGATCCGAGGGTTGGCGGCACATACAAGATGTCGTTCACAAATTTCACCTCGGGCAAGAGCCATTCATTCGGTGGTGAGTATCTCGAGCTGGTCCCGAATCAGCGAGCTCGCTGGACCGACAAATTCGACGATCCGAACCTGCCGGGTGAGATGAAGGTCACGGTGAACCTGAAGCAGGTGCTGGTCGGCACTGAGGTCAACATCGTGCAGGACGGGCTCCCGGATGTCATCCCGGTCGAGGCCTGCACCCTTGGGTGGCAGGAGTCGCTCACCCTGCTGGCGAAGCTTGTCGAAGCGGAGATTCCAGACTAACGCGGCTCGCGCTGCAGCGATCCCTCGTGGACGAGGGTGTAGCTGCCGATCGGGCGCTCCTCATCGCCATCGTGCGCGGTGAGGAGGACCTCGACCTCCACTACCGGCAATTGACGGACCCAGGCCGCCGACAGGGCGTAAATGATCTCGCCGTGCGCGCCGGCGGCGAGCTGGCCTGTCGCGCGGATGACCTCAGTTCCGGCAACACGCTGCGTCAGCGTAAATTCGCTCGCGCCCCCAAAATCCGCTCGCAAACGCAGCGCCATCAACTCGTCGTCGTCCCACACCGCGCAGGGAACGATGGCACCCGGCGAGAGCGCGTAGGTCCGCACGCGCACGCCCTCGCGGGACAACTGATTGAGGACGGCGTCGGTGACCAAGCCTCCGACCTCCGCAGAAGTGACTGCCGGCCGGATCGTGCGCACGAGTGCGTCGAATTCCGCGGCACGCGCCGCGCATTCGGCACACGAGAAGAGATGTTCGTCGATCGCTGCTGCCGCGGATTCAGGTAGATCCCCGGCAGCGTAATCGGTCAGATCAGCAAGCGCGATCCGCTCGCATCCTGGAGCCGTCATGGCCGCGCACCCGCGTCATCGGAACGCCGCGACGCTGTTGGCTGTCCCAGCACGCAGTCGCGCAGGCGCGCCATGGCGCGATGGCGGATCGCGCGAACCGCACCCGGCGAAATACCGAGATCCTCCGCGATCCGAGGTGCCTCACGATCGGCGTAGAAGGTCAGCAACACGACGAGCCGGTCCCGCTCCGCGAGCGCGCGCAGGCACGCGGCGACGCGCCGCGCGTCGAGGGCCGCCATCGACGACGGAGCGGTCTGCATCGTCGTGTCGATGAATCGCGCGGCCAGCGCTTCCCGCCGCCACGCCATCCGGCGTTCGGACTGGACCATCATGCGGCTGGTCCCCAGAATGAACGATCCGATCTCCTCCGGCCGGCGTACCTCACCGGCGCGAAGGCGCTCGATGGTGAGCAGCAGCACCTCCTGCGCGAGGTCGTCGGCGGCCGCACCGCTCCGCAGGTGGCGGCGGCCATACAACCGCACTCGCGGGGCGAAGCGGCGGTATAACTCGGCTTGCTCGGCATCAGTGGGTCCCTGTCCGCCGAAAGCGATCCGGCGCGCATCGGTCCGGTGGACGTCGTCATCCTTGCGGTCAAGACGTACGACAACGACACGGCGATTCCCATGATCCGCGCGCTCATGGGGCC
>Ga0207662_10000390_pt1 | contig 19677 bp, 20 predicted proteins | sample KBSS33LmetaG_FD_184338 | JGI IMG/M metagenome (GOLD analysis project Ga0207662, IMG submission 184338) | Switchgrass rhizosphere microbial communities from Kellogg Biological Station, Michigan, USA - KBS S3-3L metaG (SPAdes) (version 2) | ecosystem: Host-associated > Plants > Roots >... | reverse complement strand
CACGTCAAAGCGTCCCGGGATGTCGTCCTTCAGCAAATCTAACGGCAAATACGAGAGGCGCCTGCCCGCTTTCCGGGTCGCCGCGATTTCCTTGGCCACTTCCAAGGCCGCAGGACGGTCGCAGACGGTCGCGCGAAGCCCGGGATTCTTGGCGAGGAACGCCATCGCGTACGTTCCCGGTCCCCCTCCGAGATCAAGCAACGTCTTCGCTCCCTTCAGCGGCAATTGGCCGGCGATCATCGGCGCGGTCTCGAGCGTGCGATAGTGCATGGCCCAGGTAAACCGACGGCGATAGTCCGGGTCTTCTGGCTCGTCCTTGTCCAGCGGCTCGCCGCTCCGGATTGACTCCGCCAGTCGGAGCCAGTCATTTGCGTGATTCGTGATGAGGTGCAGATAGCTGCCGCGGTAGACCGGATCACCGGCGTTCAAGGCCGTCGCTGCCAGCCGGCTGTTACGATAATGGTTGCCTGTCTTGTGCAGCAGTCCCGCCATGGCCAGGTTCCGGCACAAGATCGAGAGCCCGCGCTCGCTGACCTTCATTTCCCGAGCCAGATCCGCCAGTAGCCAGGTTTTCTTGCCGATGACGGTGAACAGATTGAGCTCGAGGGCGGTGAGAATCACGCGCGGCAGGCGATACCCCGATAGCGCATCGCGAAACTCTTCGAAGGTCGTGATCGGGAGTGTCATGCAGCGCCCCCGATTTGCCGACAGCACCACCGCATCAGATCCTGGACTTTCGACAAATTTTCGAAATCGACCTCGCGCTCGAAGGTCACCGCCACATATGCGTCGTTCATTTCGGTCTGCTCGGAAAACCCTGATTGCAGGAGCAACGGGCGGTACTTTGAGACGGCGGGCTGAATGAAGTACTTGGCCTGCTTTGCCACCTCATCTGTCCCCAAATCCTCCGGCGTACCTTCCGACATGAGACTCATGACGTCGTCCATCGCGATGCCGTACTGGCAGAGAAGCTTGCCTTCCGGCTTGATTTCCAGCAGCCAGCCGTCCGTCCCGAGGTCAAGCGCGAGCGGCCCGTCAGGCTCAAGTTCGTAGAGCTGCGGGAAAGCCTTGGACAACGTGGTGCGCGCTTCCCCCCAGTGCGGTGATTTCAATTCGCTCATCCGTGCAACTCTCTGGCGCTTGCCCGCGCGGCCTCGTTCGAGAGACGTTCCCGAAGACGGTGCAGGCGCTTGGTGTTCTCTTCCAGCTTCGGCAGCTGATATTTGCGGTCCATCTCCACGACCCGGTCGAGCAGCTGAGCCGCTTCCTGCAGCCGGCCCATCGCTTCATAACAGTCGGCCAGTACATATCGGGCTCCGCCGGTCCGGAGTTCGTCGCAGGCCCGTTCTGCAATCGACTGGCTGGTATGGCAGCAGGCGACGGCGTCGTCAAAGCGCTGTTGCATCAAAAAGGTTCTGGCCATCATTCGCCAGGCATCCGCAACTCCCCCGTCGTTGCCCAACCGGCGCATCAAGAGCATCGACGTTTCGTAATGGCCGAGCGCCTCCGTGAACTGGCCCTGCTCCCTGGCAATGAGCCCAAGATCGGAATACAACACGGCCTTGGCTGCCTCATCATGCGTCTTCATCATCAGATCCAGCGCTTCCAGATAATAAGCCTTGGCGCGTTCCCATTCGCCAGCATCGGCACGCAGATTTCCGAGATTGGCGAGGGTAGTCCCGATGCCTTTCTCGTCGCCGAAGATCTTCTGCAGTTCCAGAACCTCCTGATAGTAAACCTGGGCTGCGTCCCGGCGACCGCTCACAGCACAAATATTTCCCAGATTCCCCAGCGTCGCCGCCAACGCCCGTTGATCGCCGGTCAACCGATCGCATTCCAGGGCCTTGGCGTAACAGGTGTACGCCTCGGTGTAATGACCCCGGCCAAAATGCTCGTTCCCCTGCCGGTTTAATTCCTCTGACAGTCCATTCTTGAGTGTCATATCTTGAGCGTTAGTGAAGCCAATTGGCCATTGCCGCTAGGCGAGCGCCCGTTCGACGGCCGCCTTCGCGCCAGTGAGAATCGACGTTCCGTCCCCGACCAGGATAGCGTCGAATTGATACTTCAACAGACGTTGCAGACCCGCTTTTGCCTTGGTGGCATCTGCATATTTCTCCTGGGGCAACAACGAAAGCGCACCGGCCGGCTTGCCGATCAACGCGTCGCCGACAATGAGGATACCCCTGCCCTGCTGGAGAAACAGCGCTGATTCACCGGGCGATTTCTGATCCTGCAGGCGAATGACCCAGATGCCGCCGGGCAGCAGTTCCCCATCCTTGAAAGTCTTGGTCGGCTTGAGATCCATCTGGGACGCATCCGCCTCGGGGACTTGCAGCTGGCAGCGGAAATCTGCCTGACAGGTGGCCGCCTCCCGGGCGTGATCGCGATTGGTGACGATGATGTAATCGAGTTGTCCCTGACGACGGATCAACGCGCTGGCCTCTCCCGTCAAGGGAGGCGGATCAATGACGATCCTGTGCTCGCCGACGGTGAGAAACAGACCGTTGAAATTCAGCTGCTTCTCTTCGGAGAACCACGACCACTGCCAGATACCGGGAAGAAGTGTCTTCATGGGTGGCGTATCGATGCTACCGCTTTACAACGAGGCGACGGCATCTTTGACCGTTTTCGTGACTTTCGTCAGGATGCTCGGTTCGTTCGGTAGATCGATGATGTCGTCTTCGGGTATCGTAATGAATTTTCGATTCGCGCCCTTAGTGAGCGAAATCAGAAACATGCTGTTCGACGGCGTGACAGGGATCACCACCTGTACTTGTGGGTCGACACCTTGTACCAGCTCCAGAAACTTCTGTTTTCCCTCTTCCATCTCATCCATTCTTCACCCTCTACATCGTGGCCCGATTGGTCTCTATCGTGCGTGCGCGAAGGAGCACCGCCACGCTGAAAATACGATTGATCCCGTGTGCCGCCTTCCGCGACACAAGAGACCATAGGGCCGTCTCAGCCCTCACATCTTATTGCTACCGCTCGCCAGCAACTTGTCGACTTCCGCGATGATGATGTCCGCGCCCGCCAGTTCCATGTTGCCAACACGCTGCCAGCGGATCACGCCCTGCTGGTCGATGACATACACATTGGGAATGAATTTGCCGCCGCCATACAGCTTGTCGGTGACCTTGCCGGGATCCAGCAGATAGGGATAGGTGACCTTCACCGGAAACGCCGAAAGGAATTCGCCGACCTCCTTCTTGGAGTTACCGGATGAATTGACGCCGACAACCGCCACATTCTTTCCTTGCGTCGCCTCATAGACCTTTTGCAGGTTGGTACCCTGCATCATGCAGGGGTCGCAGATGTGAAAGAGCCCCAGGACCACGACCTTTCCCTTATAGGCATCCAACGAAACTGGGTCGCCGCTGATGGCGTTCAACGCAAAGGAAGGCGCCCTCTCGCCGACCTTGAAGAATCCCGCGGCGAGCAAGAGATGTGCGAAAAGGACGGGGATCAGCGCGGCACCAAGGATGATTGGAAGACGTTTCATGAGGACCTCCATGAGGAGATGTGGACGCGTGAACATGACGCATCCTATTCGATTATTTTGGCTATCCTACCATGCAGTTTTTTTGTGGAGCAACGGCAGCCGAACGGTGGCGCCGCTCATGTCGTCGAGGCAGGACAACGGAGCCGTGGGGCGCGAGCCTTAGCTCGGGCGTTCAAACAGTCCGAGCTGGAATTCCTCGGCACGGGTGAACGAGATCGGATAGCGCTCGGTGAAGCAGGCGTTGCAGTAGTGATCGGGGGCGCCTGGAGCGGATTTCAGCATGCCGTCGAGGCTCAGGTAGGACAGACTGTCCGCGGTGATGTACTTGCGGATCTCCTCTGTCGAATGGCTCGAGGCAATCAGCTCCTTTTTCGTCGGCGTATCGATTCCGTAGAAGCAGGGCGAAACGATCGGCGGCGAACTGATCCGCATATGGACTTCTTTGGCACCGGCCTGACGGATCATCTTGACGATTTTTCGGCTGGTTGTGCCGCGGACCAGCGAATCGTCGACGACGACCACGCGCTTGCCGTGCAGCACTTCGGGAACAGCGTTGAGTTTGACCTTCACGCCAAAGTGCCGGATCGACTGTTCGGGCTCGATGAACGTCCGTCCAACGTAATGGTTTCTGATCAAACCGGTTTCGAATGGAATGCCGGCGCCTTCGCTATACCCCAACGCCGCCGGCACACCCGAGTCGGGCACCGGAATCACGAGATCGGCCGGCACCCACGACTCCTGCGCCAACTGGCGGCCCAGGGCCTTTCTAGTGGCGTAGACCGCATTCGCTCCGAAGATCTTGCTGTCTGGCCGCGCAAAGTACACATATTCGAACACGCACATCGCCGGCTGCACGGGAGCAAACGGTTTGTAACTCGTGACGCCCTGTTCGTTCAATACCACAAGTTCCCCCGGCTCGATCTCGCGGACGATTTCGGCATCGAGCAGATCGAACGCACAAGTTTCCGAGGCCACGAGAGAGGTATCCCGCAACCGCCCGAGCGAGAGTGGTCTGAAACCGTACGGATCACGCGCGGCGATAATGCCCTCGTCGGTGAGCAGCACAACGGAGAATGCTCCCCGCACCTGACTGAGGGCGTCAATGATCCTGGCGAGCAAGGTATCGGCGCGAGAGTGGGCGATCAGGTGGATGATCACCTCGCTGTCCGAGGTGGACTGGAAAATGGCACCATACGCTTCGAGTTCATTGCGAAGCATCTGCGCATTGATGAGATTTCCATTATGCGCCAGCGCCAGGTTGCCGAAAGCAAAATTCACCGTCAGCGGCTGAACATTCTTGAGGTCATGGCCACCGGCGGTCGAGTACCGGTTATGGCCGATGGCCATCGGCCCTGTGAGATTCTTGAGGGTGTGGTTGTTATAGATATCGGCGACCAGCCCCATGCCTTTGTGCACGTGGAAATGATCCCCGTCCGCTGAGACGATGCCGGAAGCTTCCTGCCCTCGATGCTGCAGCGCATAGAGCCCCAGATACGTCAGATTCGCCGCTTCTTTATGCCCATAGATGCCGAAGACGGCGCACTCGTCGTGAAATTTGTCGGGTGAAACAATGGGGAGTTCTTTGCGCATGGCTCGCGCTATTCCTGACTCAACTGTTCTTCAATTGTATGCACCCAGCGGTCTGACACCTGCTCGATGGGAAGATCGACGCGGCACCCCTCGCTTAGCCGGCCGCGTTCGACGTCGATGACCAACCGGTTTCCCCCCACCTGGCCGATGGAGGCAGCGGGAACACCGGCCGCCGCCGCACGAGTCAACAACGATTCCACCGTATCCGGCCTTGTCGAGAGGATGATCCGCGACTGGCTTTCGCCGAACAAGAGGGCGTCGCGCCGCAACGAACCGAGCCCTAATTTTACCACAGCTCCGTGCGCCGCGTGCGGTCCCGACACGCAGCATTCCGCCAAAGCCACTGCGAGTCCCCCGTCCGAGCAGTCATGCGCAGATTGCACCAGTCCCTCATGGATCACTTTCAATACGAACTCATGCAGAGCCTTCTCGGTCTCGAGGTTCAAGAGAGGCGGAGAACCCTGTTCCCGGTGCTGGAGGACTTTGAGATATTCGCTGCCTCCGAGATCGTCTCGGGAGTTGCCCAGCAGGACAATCGCATCGCCGTCCTCCCGGAACCACTGGGTCATCGCACGGTCCGCCTGCTCGATCAATCCCACCATTCCTAACATGGGCGTCGGATAAATGGAGAGGCCATTGGTCTCATTATAGAAACTGACGTTCCCGCTGACGATTGGGATGTTCAAATGTTCGCAGGCATCCTTGAGACCTTCGATTGCCAGGACGAACTGCCACATGATGTCCGGCCGTTCCGGATTCCCGAAATTCAGGCAATCAGTCAGACCGATGGGTTCGGCACCTGAGCACACGAGGTTTCTGGCTGCCTCCGCCACCGCTAACCGGGCGCCCTCGTAAGGGTGAAGCAGGCAGTACCGGCCATTGCAATCGACCGTCATTGCCACCGCTTTGTTGGTTCCTTTGATCCGGACGACGGCGGCATCCGACCCGGGTCTGACCATGGTGTTGGTTCGCACCATATGGTCGTATTGTTCGTACACCCATCGCTTGCTGGCAATCGTTGGACTCGACACTAACGTCAGCAGCGCCGCATTCGCATCCTTCACGTCCGGAATCGAATCGTAATTCACGTTGGTCAGCATGTCCTGATAGGCGGGAGGCGAATACGGCCGTTCATATCTCGGGCCGTCATCGGCCAGGGCTTTCGCGGGGATTTCTGCCACGACCCCGCCCTGGTCGAGCACACGCAAGAGGCCATCCGCTGTCACCCTCCCGACGACAGCCACATCAAGATCCCACTTCCGGCAAATCCGGATGCACTCTTCTTCCTTTCCGGCCTTGGCTACCATCAACATGCGTTCCTGAGATTCAGAAAGCATGAGTTCATAGGGCGTCATCCCCGGCTCTCGGCGCGGCACGTGGGTGAGATCCAGCTCGATACCGTTTCCGGCTCGCGACGCCATCTCGCACGAGGAACTCGTCAGGCCTGCTGCCCCCATGTCCTGAATACCCACCAGCAGATCGCTCGCCATCAATTCCAAGCAGGCTTCCAGAAGCAGTTTTTCCTGGAACGGATCGCCCACCTGCACAGTCGGCCGTTTTTGCTCCGACTTGTCATCGAAGGCGTCGGAGGCCATCGTCGCGCCGTGAATCCCGTCCCGACCGGTTTTCGAGCCAAAATAGATCACGGGGTTACCGACGCCGGCCGCGGTGCCACGGAAAATCTTGTCCTTGTGTGCAATGCCAAGGCAAAAGGCGTTCACAAGAGGATTGAGCGAATAGATATCGTCGAACCGTACTTCGCCACCCACCGTCGGCACGCCCATGCAGTTGCCATAGCCAGCAATTCCCGCGACGACGCCGCGCATCAGATGGCGGTTCTTGGGACTGTCCAGCGCTCCGAAGCGCAGGGAATCGAGCAAGGCAATTGGCCTCGCGCCCATCGTAAACACGTCGCGCAGAATGCCACCCACGCCGGTCGCCGCCCCCTGATAGGGCTCGATAAACGACGGATGGTTGTGCGATTCCATCTTGAAGACGACGCACAAGCCGTCGCCGATGTCGACGGCGCCGGCGTTCTCACCCGGCCCCTGCACGACGCGCGGCCCTGTGGTGGGAAGTTTTTTCAAGTGCACGCGCGAGCTCTTGTACGAGCAGTGCTCCGACCACATGACCGAGAACATGCCGAGTTCGGTGATATTCGGCTCCCGGCCCAAAATCTCGAGGATCTTCTTGTATTCGTCCTCCGTCAGATTGTGCTGGGCAAGAAGCTCTTTGAGATCTGCAGTATTCGTCTTCATGGATTCCTAGACGTCACAACGACAGTGCTTGTTCCTCAAGATCTGGAGCTGCATGTGCTTCGTCGCGAGAAAGACACGTTGAACGGCGCTGCCACGCGCCCACCGCTTCGACAAGGGGCTTCGATGCCGATACCCGCGAACGGACATTTCCTGAACCAACGCATCATGCCGGTTAAACAGTGCCTTCAGCTTACCCCGCCAGCGCAAGGTTTCCGGATGACGCGCATAACCTTTCTTCCCGTTCACCAATACCGACCAGATCGCGTGCAGCTCCCGATGCTCCCCGAGCAAATGATTACGACAGAGCCTCTTGGGGGAGATGTCCCAGATGCGCACTACTTTTCGCCACAAATATTATTCATGAATGGCATTGACCGTGTAGCCCGCACCATATCTTGTGATGGCATAGTTCAATGGAGTTACTTCGTCCGCATCACCAAGATCATCTTCTATCAATAGGTCCTTGTCTGCCATGGCCTCACCCAGCCCCTACCATTGACAGCGGCCGCTTCTTCAACGATTCCAGCATCGACGTGAAGATCAGCCGCCCGTCCGCATTCCCCAATAACTCCTCCGCGGAGCGTTCAGGATGCGGCATCATGCCCACTACATTCCCTTCGGCATTCCGGATGCCGGCGATGTTGTCGAGGGAGCCGTTAGGGTTGGCTTCCGCCGTAACCTTCCCCTCCGGTGTGCAGTAGCGAAAGACCACCTGGGCATTCGCTTGTAACGCGGCCAATGTCACGGGATCGGTATAGTAATTTCCTTCGGCATGGGCGATGGGGATCTTGAGCACCTGCCCTGGACTACATCCGCCCGTAAAAGGGGTCGCCGCGTTTTCCACGCGTACATGCACATCCTTACAGACAAAGTGGAGCGAACGGTTTCTCAGCATCGCGCCGGGAAGCAAGCCGGCTTCGAGCAGAATCTGAAATCCGTTACAGATGCCCATGACCAGTCCACCGTTCTGGGCGAACTCTTTCACGGCATTCATCACCGGCGAAAAGCGGGCGATGGCCCCGGTCCGCAGATAATCTCCATAGGAGAAGCCTCCGGGGACGATTATTGCGTCGTGCCCCGAGACACTCGTCTGTTTGTGCCAAATCATGTCGACCTGTTGCCCCAATATGTCCGCGAAGACATGCTGGCAATCGTGATCACAGTTGCTCCCCGGAAACACGAGCACGCCGATCTTCACTCTCTCCTCCCCCGCCTACTGCAGTTCGTATCTGTATTCCTCAATAATGGTGTTGGCCAAAAGCTTTTCGCACATGGATTTCACCTGAGCTTCAGCCTTCGCTTTATCCGCTTCATTCACTTCCAATTCCATATACTTGCCGACTCTCACGTTGGCGGCATTTTTGAATCCGAGCGAATCGAGCGCATGCTCGATAGCCTTGCCCTGCGGATCGAGAATGCCTTGCTTCAATGTGACATGGATCTTCGCTTTCACGGTTTACTCCCCTGCTCGCCGGACGCTTTCGTTAAGCCGTCGACGTACCGTCGAATTTTCAATATCACCGCCACGGTCGCGATTCCTCCCACAGCAAGGGCCGCGAAGGCCCACCGCCACGGCGAGTCATCCAATCGATAGGCCATCAGAGCGACGACCCCCGCCCACACCAACACCGCCGCGACCAGTCCGTAATTCAAAAACGCCTTCAGCATTTCTCTTTTCTTCGCTCCTCCCAAAAGAATTCGGCAACCTTTTCAAGCGAGGTCATGTTGCCATGAGCGAACTTGCCGGAAGGAGCGGGGCCCCATCGAGACTCGGCCTGGAAGGAAGGCGGAAACTGACCGAGTCCGCGAGGGAATTTCCGAAGGGGTCCGCCAGGCCGAGTCCGAAAGGGTCGCTCCGTGAGGCTGTGAAGCGAATGGCCAACATGACTCCGCGCATCTCATCCGCACACTCTCCGTAACACCTCTTGATACGCCTCTTCGATCTTTCCCAAATCCTTCCGAAACCGATCCTTGTCCATCGACTCCCTTGTCCCCGCGTCCCAGAACCGGCAGGTATCAGGTGAAATCTCGTCGGCCAGAATCAGCCGGCCGTTGTGTATGCCGAACTCCAGTTTGAAATCCACCAGGATCATTTGGCGTTCGGCAAAGAACGGCTGCAAGACGCTATTTACGTTTAATGCGAGTCCTTTAATTTCCGTCAACTGCGCGGGCGTCGCCAGCTTCAGGAGACGTACATGGTCATCTGCGATCAACGGATCACCCAATGCGTCGTTCTTGTAATACCACTCGACGATGGGCGGTTGGATGGCCTCCCCTTCCTTCAGGCCCAACCGCTTGGCCAGGCTCCCCGCGATCACATTACGCACCACGACTTCCACGGGAATGATCGTAACTTTTTTCGTGAGCATTTCCCGATCGCTCTTCCGCTCGACGAAATGCGTGGGGACACCGCTCTGCTCCAGCAGCCGGAACAATCGCTCGGAGACCTTGTTGTTGATGATCCCCTTTTCCACGATGGTGCCCCGCTTCTGCGCGTTGAACGCGGTAGCGTCGTCCTTGAAGTATTGAAGCACCTCATCGGGCTGTCCTGTGGTGAAGATCTTCTTGGCCTTGCCTTCGTAAATGAGCGTGCCTGCCGCCATGGTGTTCTCCGGTGTTCCGAGCCTACTATTGCGCCAGAATTTCGATGAGGTCGTCGAGTCCCTTGGCCGTCCCGAGCCAAGTCGGATGACCAAACCGTCTCGTGTATTGAAACTCTTTCACTTTTTCCAGCGACAAGATGAGGCTATGGAAGTCGTCGAGCTTGGAGGTTTCGAAATACGTGATGAAATCCACATCGTCGAGTCCCGTCGAATGATAGAGTTTGCGCTTGACCGTCTTATGATACGGCAAGGCCGCCTCAGTATGCTCCTTCATCATCGCCGCTCTGGTGTCCTGATCCAAGGCCCACCAATCGGCGCTCTTTCGAATGGGAATCACAACGACATAGGGTTTCGCCCCCGGATCGCTCGCCGCCTTGAGCTCAGCCTTCATCTCATCAGGAAAGCCCGGCACGTAATTGGCCTTCTTGGTGAACCCGTGCATGATCCCGGCGACCTTCATCTGTTTTCCGAAGGCGCTGTTCTGGAGATCGACGAGAAATTTCTGGATGTCACGCATCTCGGTGGCATGGACTCGAAACAGGATGTCCGCATGATCGGAAAGACCTCTGAGCAGGTAGAGATCGATGACGATATGTTCTCGATGTTGTTCCACCACACCCTTGAGGACGGTCAACAGTGCGATGCGAGTGGCACCTTCCTTCCTCGCCCAGTCGTCGGTGAAGCTGTAGGCCGCAAAGGTTCCATAGACTCCGGGGTCAGTGAGGAGCTTGTCGCGGTCGGGGGCCGCAAACCCGCCGCCGGCCCAGAGCAACGCACACAGCATAACGATGCTGAAAACCGCCGTCCGTGGTCCGGTCATAACCTCCCTTTCCGTGGATTCGGAGGTGAGCCGCCTGCGAAGACTCGCTTAAAAATGTCGTCCACATGCCGCAAATAGTACTTAGGATTGAAACAAGCGGAAATTTCGCTCTTCCTGAGGTGCTGTGCGATGAACGGATCCTTGCTGACGAGTTCCTGCAGTCCGCCTGAGCCATTCCACGACGCCATGGCATTGCGCTGCACTGCCTCATAGGATTCCTTTCGCTGGGCGCCCTTTTCAATGAGCGCCAGCAGGAGCCGCTGCGAGTAGACCAGGCCGCCCGTGAGCTCGAGATTGCGCTTCATGTTCGCGGGATAGACGACCAGATGATCGATCAGATCGGTGACCTTGGCCAGCATGTAGTCGATGAGGATGGTGCTGTCCGGCATGATCACACGCTCGACCGATGAGTGGCTGATGTCCCGCTCGTGCCACAGCGCCACGTTCTCCATCGCCGCCAGACTATTGGCCCGCACGAGCCGCGCCAGTCCGCACAAATTTTCGGAGACGATGGGATTCCGCTTGTGCGGCATCGCCGACGACCCTTTCTGGCCTGCCGAAAAATACTCCTCCGCCTCCAGGACCTCCGTGCGCTGCAGATGGCGCACTTCGGTGGCGATCTTCTCGATCGTTGCCCCAAGCAGTGCGAGAGCCGTGGCATAGGCAGCGTGGCGGTCGCGCTGCACCACCTGGTTAGACACCGGATCAACCGTCAAGCCGAGCTTCTCGCAGACATAGGCTTCGATGGCCGGCCCCTGATGGGCGAACGTGCCCATGGCCCCGGAGAGTTTTCCGACGGCGATCTCCTTGCGCACCTGCCGGAGACGCGTGAGATGACGGCTGACTTCCTCATGCCAGATCGCCATCTTGAAGCCGAATGAGATCGGCTCGCCGTGAATGCCGTGCGAGCGGCCGACCATGACCTGAGTCTTGTATCGAAACGCCTGCCGCTTGAGGACAGCGAGAAATCCTTCCACACCTTCCACAATCAGATCCAAAGCCTCGGTCATCTGGATGGCCAACGAGGTATCGACGATGTCGGACGAGGTCAATCCCATGTGCAAAAAGCGATGCTCCGGTCCGACCGTATCCATCAGCGATTCCAGAAAGGCAATCACATCGTGCTTCGTGATGTGTTCGATTTCGGCGATGCGTGCCACGTCGATCTTGGCCTTTTTCCGAATCTTCGCGGCCGTCCCGCGCGGCGCCTGCCCCGCACGCTCGAAGGCCGCAGTGGCCTGCAGTTCGACCTCCAACCAGATCTCATACTTGTGCTTGAGGTCCCAGATGGCTTTCATCTGGGGTCGTGCGTAGCGGTCAATCATTCCTGTCCTGTGCCTTCATCCCTGACGCCGGCTTTGACCTTGACGAACGGCCTCTCGCCGCTTTCCTTCGAGCCTCGCCTCGGTCGCCAACACCTTATCCAGTATCCCGTTCACAAATTTCGCGGCTTCCTCGTCTCCGAAATCTTTCGCGAGCTCGATGGCTTCGTTGACCGTCACCTTGGCAGGTACCTCGTCCAACCAGAGCAACTCGTAGGCGCCGAGGCGGAGAATGTTGCGATCCACGATCTGCATCCGGCTCACTTTCCAGTTGGTCGCGTATTTTCCGATCAGGACGTCGAGGTCTTTCTTATGTTCCAGCACCCCCTCGACGAGTTGCTCCGCAAAAGCTTTGGCATCTTCGCTCGCTGTGCACTGCTTCCAGAACTCGTCCAGCCACACGCCGGGCTTGCCGTGGATGTCGTATTGAAACAGGATTTGCAGCGCGCGCTCGCGAGACTGATGGCGAGATCCCATGATTATATGGTGTGCTTTCGTGCAAAACGTCTCGTGGCGCCGTTTTTTCCGGCGGTCTCTTTCGAAGGAGCCGTGCCTTGACCACTCCGTATCATCCGCATCACGGTTGCCATCTCGATCGCTGACTTCGCGGCCTCGCCGCCCCGATTGAACTTGGTCGGCTCCGCCCGCACAATCGCCTGCGCCACCGTGTCGGTGGTCAGCACGCCGAAGATGACGGGGACATCTGCATCCAGAGCCGCCTGTCCGATACCCCGGCTGGCCTCTGCGCTAATGTAATCGAAATGAGGCGTGTCGCCGCGGATGACCGCGCCGAGGCAGATCACCGCGTCGAACCGTTTCGTCCCGGCCAGCGTCTTCGCCACGAGGGGAATCTCGAACGCCCCTGGAACGCGCACGACCTCGATATCTTCGGGCGCCACGCCGTGCTTGGTCAGCCCTTCGACGCAGCTGCTCAACAGCTTGCTCGTGACGAATTTGTTGAATTTCGCGACGACGATCCCGAATTTCAGCCCCGTGGCGTTATGGGAGCCCTTGCGAAGTTTCATAACTCGAACTGCCTCTCAGGCGGCAGCATAGCCGTTTATGATCCGCCGTGACCAAAGGCTTAGCATCATCGCATTGATTATCGAAAAGATAATAAGGGAAATGCTCAAACTACTTACTGTAGATGCCAGACCACCTACTATTCCAAGCCTGACATGAATGAATGTGACGCTCGTGGCCGTTTCTCCAGGTTATGCACCTGTCACACTTTCTTCAGGATGTGCCCGAGCTTCTTCTTTTTGGTCTTGAGATATTTGACGTTCCCCGCGTGGGGCTGGACCTCAATCGGCACACGTTCGACCACTTTCAAGCCGTACCCTTCAATCCCGACGATCTTGCGCGGGTTATTGGTGATCAGCTTGATTTGATGCAAGCCGAGATTCGCGAGTATTTGGGCGCCCACACCGTAATCCCGCAGGTCGGCTTTGAAGCCGAGCTTAAGATTGGCCTCCACGGTATCGCTGCCTTTGTCCTGCAAGCCGTAGGCTTTAATCTTATTGAGGAGGCCGATGCCGCGGCCCTCCTGGTTCAGATACAGCAACACCCCGCGGCCTTCCTTCTCAATAATTTCCATGGCCGCATGCAGTTGATCGCGGCAATCGCACCGTAAGGACCCCAACGCATCTGCAGTAAGACAGCCCGAATGCACGCGCACCAGCGTCGGGCCGCCATTCTCCACCCGCCCCTTCACGAGCGCAATGTGCGTGATGTGGTCGATCTCGTTTTCAAACGCGACTGCGTCGAATTCGCCGAAAATCGTGGGCAGTTGCGCGCTGGCCATCCGCTTGATGAATGTTTCGCGGCGCATGCGGTATTCGATCAAGGCCTTGACCGTCACCATCTTCAGCTTGTGCGTCTTGGCGAATTTCGTCAGTTCGGGCACGCGGGCCATCGTGCCGTCTTCGTTCATGATCTCGCAGATGACACCGGCGGGTTGGAGCCCGGCCAGCCGGGCCAGATCGACCGACCCTTCTGTTTGTCCCGCCCGCCGCAGGACACCTCCCCGAACCGCCTTCAGCGGAAAGATGTGTCCAGGACGCGCCAGGTCTGAGGGCTTGGACTTGGGGTCGATGGCCACATGGATCGTAGTCGCGCGGTCGGCAGCCGAAATGCCCGTCGTGATGTCTTTCCGAGCATCGATCGAGACGGTAAAGGCGGTGCCGAAGGCTGCCGTATTCTCAACCGCCTGCTGCGGGAGCTGCAGTTCTTCGACGCGCTCAGGGGTCAATGCCAAACAGATCAATCCGCGCGCGTGCCTCGCCATGAAGTTGATGGCGTGCGGCGTGACCTTCTCCGCGGCAATGACGAGGTCGCCTTCGTTCTCCCGGTCTTCATCGTCGACCAGGATGACGAACCTTCCCTTCCTGATGTCGCGGATGGCGTCTTCGATTTCGTCGAAAGGCTTAGACATATCCGAAATCTGAACTCTGAGATTTGAGATCTTCCACCATAGGGGAGGTTCAATTTATCATTGAACATCGATGAATAACATGGGTTTTTTTGGGCAGTACCGGCGCTCAGATCGTGTGGAGGGATGAGGATTTACGGCTGTCTCGATCGCAACGCGGCAATCACCGTTCCCCAGGCGCACATAACGCCACCGGCAAAGAGCCACAGACCGAAATCATAGTTGCCGGTGTTCCCTTTGAGTGTGCCGACCGCAATGGGCAGTAAAAATCCGCCAATTCCACCGGCCGCTCCCACGACCCCTGATGCGAGCCCGATCTCCTTTGGAAACCATTCCGCGACCAGTTGAAACACTACGCCATTCCCGAACCCCAACGCGCCGGTAGTCACGATCATCATCGTCAGTGCCATGGGAAGGGACGGGCTGATGATCGCTACCACACCGGCGGCTGCCACCGGCAAGACATAGTGCAGCGTGTTGAGTCCTCCGTGGCGGTCGGCGACGTACCCGCCTACCGGACGAAGCAGGCTGCCCCCCAACCCACACACCGCAGCCACAGCGCCGGCGCCTATCGCCTCGAAGCGATACAGGTCATGGAGGACAAGGGGGAGCAGGCTGCACAGACCGACGAATCCACCAAAGGTCGTCCCATACAGAAAACACAGCCAATAGGCCGCCCGGTGTCGAACCAGCATTGCGGCGCTGTGCCACCATTGCCCGACCGCCGGCCTCTGTCTCTCCGGATGTGTCGGAACAAGAAGATGAAACAGCAGCAGCGACACTGCGGCAACGCCCGCCATCAACGCACAGACACCATGCCATCCGAGCGACTGAGCCCATCGCGGCGCGAAAAAAAGAATGAATACCGTGCCGACATTGCCGGAAGCCGCGAGGCCCAAGACAAATCCTTGGGCAGCAGGAGGATAGGCCCCGCCCGCGAGGGGCAAAGAGACGGCAAAACTCGCTCCAGCAATGCCAAGACACACGGCAAAGGCCAAGGCCTCTCCGTATCCGGTCACCCCCAGCCAGCCCCACACCAGGACCGCACACTCGATGAGCATGATGGCAACTGCCGTGCGGCGTGCTCCCATCCAGTCGGCACTCCAACCTGCCGCGATCCTCAGCAGCGCACCACCCAACAACGGCAGGGCCACCAGCCAGGCGATCTCCGCATCGCTCAACTGGAGTCCATCGGCTAGAGGAATGCTCATCGCGCCGATGAGCAGCCACACCATGAAGCTGACCGTGAGGTGCAGCCACGCCCCGGCCAGCGAGGGCCAATGCCCGCTCCGCAGCGTCTGTAAGATGGTCATGCGCTCTCGGCTCTCGATCGTGTGTGGTGTGGTGCGGCATCATAGGGGACGGAGTTTTCTCGCTGCAAGCGAAGACCTTAGGGACTGCGGCAGCTTTGTCGGGGCAAGAGGTTCTGCTATAGTTTGCGGTTCGTATGGCCAAACGGCGAGTCAAGAAACAGGAACCGGAAGCGGAAGTCCTCGAGCCGGAAGTCCTTGGTCCGGCTGACGACATTCCTGAGGGAGGCATTCCAGCAACGGAATTGCCTCCATCGGCGGCGAGCGTGCCCGATACCACAGCGGTGGTCCCGGTCACCGCCCTCCAACAGTATTTGGCAGAGATCCGGCGCCATCCCTATTTATCGAAAGAGGAAGAACTCCGTCTGTTCGAAGAGTATCGCACGCACGGAAGCCGGGACGCGGCCGTGAAACTCATCATGGCCAATTTGCGGGTCTCGGTGGCCATTGCCGCGGAGTATCTGCATACCGGCGCCGACCACATGGATCTGATCCAGGAAGGCAATGTCGGCCTCCTTCAGGCCATCAAGAAATTCGATCCGTCAAAGAACGTCCGCTTCCATGCCTATGCCGCCTGGTGGTCACGCGCCTACATTCTGCGCTACCTACTCAATACGTATCGGCTGGTCAAGATCGGGACGACTCAGGACCAGCGCAAACTCTTCTACAATCTCAAGAAGGAAAAATCCAAGCTCGAACGGGAGGGCTTTGCGCCGGATACGAAATTGCTGGCCGACCGGCTCAATGTGCGTGAGCGCGACGTCGTCGAGATGGACCAGCGGTTGGGTAACTGGGAGCTGTCGCTCGATCAACCCCTTGGGGAGGATCAGGACGGCAGCCTGCTCGATATCCTCCCGTCCCAGCAGATCCCGGCCGATGAGGAACTCGCCCGTCACCAGCTCCAAACCCTCTTCCGGGAGAAGCTGGCCGAATTCGTCAAGACGCTGGACGAGCGCGATGAAGACATTCTCCGCAACCGTCTCCTGTCCGAGACGCCTCTGACCCTCGACGATTTGGGCGCCAAGTACGGCATTACCAAGGAACGCACCCGCCAGCTGGAAGCCCGAATTATCAAGCGCCTGCGGGACTATATGAAGAAAGACATAAAAGATTTCGACCGCTTACGCGCCTGACCTTCCCTTTCTTCCCCCTCAGAATAGGCTGGAATATCCGATTCAGCATCGGGTATCATGCCCACTTCCCGAGCAGAGAGGACGAAAGATTTTTCCGCCCACCCCTTGACCCACCCGAAGTCGGGACTATCTGTCCAGCAGTTCGGCAGATCAGGGATGCTGCTCAGGGCGGGGTTGTGTATCCCCACGTCATCGAGTGCGGACCCGTTCTAAATCGTCGACATCGTTCGAGTTAACTTAATCACGAGGAGGTTCTGTTATGAGCACCGCAGCGAAGGAGAAGAAGAACGTAGCCAAGGGCTTTCAGCCCCTCGGCGATCGCGTGTTCGTCACCTACACTGAAGAATTGGATCGAACGGCGGGCGGGATCTATGTACCGGATTCGGCGAAGGAAAAGCCGCAGCGGGGTGTCGTCCAAGCCGTCGGTAAGAAGGTCGAAAACGTGAAAGTCGGCGACCAGGTCCTCTTTGATAAGTATTCGGGCAGCAAGCTTCGGATCGAGGATGAAGAGTGCTTGATCCTCAAGGAAGAAGACATTCTCGGCGTATTTAACAGCTAATTCGAATCCACAGACTAACGGAGGGATCTTCACATGGCAAAGCAACTACTCTACAGCGAGGCAGCGCGGGCCTCCATTCTCAAGGGGGTCAACCAGCTGGCCGACGCCGTCAAGGCGACGCTCGGGCCGAAGGGCCGCAACGCCATTCTCGACAAAAAGTTTGGCGCCCCGACCATCACGAAGGACGGCGTGACCGTCGCGAAGGAAATTGAACTCAAGAACCCGTATGAAAATATGGGCGCCCAGCTCGTCCGCGAAGTCGCCAGCAAAACCAGTGATACCGCCGGAGACGGCACCACCACGGCGACCGTTCTCGCCCAGGCCATCTTTCGCGAAGGTGTGAAGAACATCACCGCCGGCGCGAATCCCATGGAAATCAAGCGCGGCATCGACAAGGCGGTCGAAGCGGTGGTGGCCGAGCTGAAGAAGCTCAGCAAGCCCTGCCAGAACAAGACCGAGATCTCCCAGGTCGGCACCATTTCAGCCAACAACGATAAGACCATCGGCGATTTGATTGCCGAAGCGATGGAGAAGGTCGGCAAGGACGGCGTGATCACCGTCGAAGAAGCCAAGTCGATGACCACCTCGCTGGATGTCGTCGAAGGCATGCAGTTCGATCGCGGGTACATCTCCCCCTATTTCGTCACCAACGCCGAGCGGATGGAATGTTCAGTGGAAGAGCCGCTCATCCTCATCAATGAAAAGAAAGTCAGCAGCATGAAAGACCTCCTCCCGATCCTCGAGCAGGTCGCCAAGATGGGCAAGCCGCTCGTGATCGTCGCGGAAGAAGTCGAAGGTGAAGCGCTGGCGACCCTCGTGGTCAACAAGCTACGCGGCACCCTGAATGTGGCAGCCGTGAAGGCGCCGGGCTTCGGCGATCGCCGCAAGGCGATGTTGGAGGACATAGCGATCCTCACCGGCGGCCAGGTGATTTCTGAAGATCTCGGCATCAAGCTGGAAAACGTGAAGCTCACGGACCTCGGCCGTGCGAAGCGCGTGACGATCGACAAGGACAACAGCACGATCGTCGAGGGCTACGGCGACCCGAAGAAGATCGAAGCCCGCGTGAAGCAGATCAAGGCGCAGATCGAAGAAACGACCTCGGACTACGATCGCGAAAAGCTCCAAGAGCGGTTGGCGAAGATCGTGGGCGGCGTGGCCGTGATCAACGTCGGCGCGGCGACCGAGACCGAGATGAAGGAAAAGAAAGCCCGTGTCGAGGACGCCCTCCACGCGACCAAGGCCGCGGTGGAAGAAGGCATCGTTCCGGGCGGTGGAACGGCGTATCTGCGCTGCATCAAGGCGCTGGACGGCATCAAGGATGTTCCGGCTGAGCAAAAAGTCGGCTTGGACATTATCCGCCGCGCCCTCGAAGAGCCGATCCGCCAGATCGTCAACAATGCCGGCGGTGAAGCGTCGGTGGTGGTTGGCAAAGTCCGCGAGGACAAGAACGCCAACGCCGGGTACAACGCGGCGACCGAAGAGTACGTGGACATGATCAAGGCGGGCATCATCGATCCGACCAAGGTCTCGCGGACTGCCTTGCAGAACGCGGCGTCGGTGGCGGCATTGATGCTGACGACTGAAGTCATGATCACGGACATCCCTGAAGAGAAGAAAGAGCCTGCCGGCGGTGGCCATGGCCACAGCCACGGCATGGAAGGGATGTACTAATCAGCTGATCACTCACACGTGACAGCGTGCTCTGCGAAGGGCCCGGCGGGAAACCGTCGGGCCCTTCGTGTTTGTTGGCTCGCGTTGTCGGCGCTACAATGGATCCGTCATCCGGCTGAGGAGATACGTGATCGTCGAAGTCGAGTCGAGCGAGAATTGCGAAGCCGGCCTCTTCGCTCGCTTCAAGGAGGCCGGTCCTGCGAGACCGGTCGTTCAGGTGCGGCTCTATGACCGGAATCCCTCCGGGGTATGGTATTGGGTCACCGGATGGAGCGATAATTCTGAGACGCCTCTCTGTCCCGCTTATGCCCAGCGCGTCGAAGACTCCGGTTCAGGGCTCGCCTATCTGGTCTACGGCGGCCTCTACGGGCTGCGGTTCAAACCGGTCGCCGTCGAGGACCCGTGGAGCCTCGGAAGTGTTCACCAATGGGGCGAGACGCATCTCTCGCTCTCCAGTGAGCGCGATCTCCGCTAC
>Ga0207662_10000389_pt1 | contig 19678 bp, 12 predicted proteins | sample KBSS33LmetaG_FD_184338 | JGI IMG/M metagenome (GOLD analysis project Ga0207662, IMG submission 184338) | Switchgrass rhizosphere microbial communities from Kellogg Biological Station, Michigan, USA - KBS S3-3L metaG (SPAdes) (version 2) | ecosystem: Host-associated > Plants > Roots >... | reverse complement strand
CTCGGGCGTGGCGTCCTTCTTCTGATCCACCAGCGTCTGCCACGCTTTCGCATGATCGGTCTTGAGCCACTGCGCGTACTCGGGCATGTGGCAGCGCTGGCAGACCTCGGAGCCCACGAAGTGGTCCACCGACTGCTTCGCCTGCTGGCCCTCGCCGCCGGTTTGCAGCTGGGCTTGCGCGGCGCGCTCCTTTTCGAGCTTGCGCATCTTGTCGTTGAAGGCGTCGTTGAAGCTCTTGACCAGCTGCAGGACCTCGGGCTTCTCCCCCACCTCGGGGCCGAGCACGAACACGTCGTTGTCGCCGGTCTGCATCTTCTTCGCCGCGTCCAGCGTGACGATGGTGCGGCCCATGTTCTGGCCCTGCTCGCCGCCGTAGCACGCCACCGTGTTCTTGATCATGCGGCCCTTCTGCAGCACGGGCACGTTGCGACCGGCGATCACCACGTCGACGCCGTCCACCGACGTCACCAGGTCCTCGCTCTCGACCTTGCCGAGCTGCGAGAGCAGCACGATGACCGTGGCGCCCTTCTTCTTCATCTCCGGGATCACCCGGTTCGCCGCGACCGCCGGATCCTCGATCGTGAGCGAGTCACGCGCCGGACCCACGTCGACCTTGTCACTCGTGACCGCGAACACACCCACGGTGACGGCGCCCTTCTTGACGATCAGATAGGGCGGCACCAGCGTCTTCTTGGTCTGCTTGTCCCAGACGTTGGCGCAGGTCATCGGCAGGCGCGAGCGCTTGAGCTGCGCCAGCAGCCAGCCGCGGCCGTACTTCAGCTCCTTCTCGCTCATGCCCGCGGCGTCGGTGCCCAGCAGCACCATGCCGTCCATCAGGAACCACGCCTTGTCGCGATAGAGGCTGTCGGCTTCCTCGGGGAAGAATCCGCCGTTGTCCACGAGCAGGACCTGGCTGTACTGCGCCTTCAGGCTGTCGACGAAACTCGCCCGCCGGGCGAGACCCCCTTTGGGGGTGTGTCAGCCACAGGGCTCGTTCTTGCCCTTGACGTCGGTGGTCGACAGGATGATGAGCTTGCCGGGCTCGAGCACCTTCTTGGCCGGCGCAGCCGCACCCAGCAGGGCCGCCGCGATGCCAACGGCCACGATGGCGGCGACGAGCCGCGCGGTGAGCGACTTCATGTGTCGGGAGTCTCCTGGGTCGGGTTGGACCCGGGGCAGGGTGACCGAAGGGGGAAGGTCGTGAGTTTACGGAGCCCGTTTTCCACGGTCAATTCAAGTTGTCGTGAGGCCCAGCCGCCCGGGTTCAGCTCCCGTGGGGCCGGCCCCGGCGACGTGCAGTCTCAGGGCGTCCCCGCGGCTGCCGGGGGCGCGTTCTTCACGTATCGGTCGATCCAGTCGAGGGCTCTAGCCCAGTAGTCGAGCACGGTCTCCTTGGCCGCCGGCCCGTGGTCCTCGTAGGGGTACTCGATCAGTTGGGTGGTCTTCCCCAGGCCATTCAGGGCCTCGAAGAGCCTCTGACTCTGGATCGGGTTCGTGCCCACGTTGGTGTCATCCTGGTTGTGCATCAGCAGCAGCGGCACGTCGATCTGGTTCGCGTACAGGAACGGCGACATGCCGAGGTACGTGTCCCTGGCTTCCCAGAGATTCCGCGTCTCAGCCTGGAACGTGAACGGCGTCAGCGTGCGGTTGTAGGCGCCGTCGCTGGCCCACCCGGCACGGAAGAGCTTCGTGTGCGCGAGGCAGTTGACCGTGGAGAACGCGCCGTAGGAGTGCCCGGCCACCGCGATCCGGTCGCGGTCGGTGAAGCCGCGCTTCACGCACTCGTCCACCGCCGCCTTCGCCGAGCGCTGCAGCTCGGCCACGTACTGATCGTTGGTGCCGACGATGGCCAGATCCGGCTTCACGACCGCGTAGCCCTGGGTGACCAGGACTTCGGGATTCAAGGGGCTCTGTGAAGGGAAGCGATTCGGCGACGTGCGGTTCTGCGACGCCGCGGCTGCGGAGCGGTAGTCGTTCGGATAGATCCAGAACAGCGTCGGCAGCGGCGCCGAGCCCGGCTTCCAGTCCGGGGGCAGCACGACTTCCGCGTTCAAGACCACGCCGTCGTCGCGCTTGAAAGTGAACTGCTGGCGCGGAGCGCGCGACAGCGCCTCCATGGGGTTCTTGAACGCGCTCACCTGCGTCGCCTTCTTCTCGCCCGCCTTGCGCGCGAACCAGTTCGGCGGCTCGCTCGCGGTCTGCGCCAGCGTGAGGAAGCGCCTGGCATCGGCGCTGAGCACGGTGACCGGCGCCTCGAGGCGCTTGAGATCGCTCTGGAAGAGTCGCGTGTTCTTGCCGCCGGCGAATGCGCAGCGATCGAGGAACGGCCGCTGCCCGTCGGCCTGGAAGCCGTCGCCCAGGCGATAGAAGCTCTTGCCGTCGGCCGTCACCCAGGCGACGTCCTGGTGACGCTCGGTCTTGAACGCCATGCGGCCGGGATCGTCGTACACGCCCTCGGTCGAGCGATAGACCAGCGTGTTGAGCTTGGTCGGCTGCTTCGCGTCGAGCCAACTCTGCCGCTGCACGCGGCGCGGCTCGTAGCCTTCGTAGACCAGCAGTTTCGAGCCATCCGCAGTGAATCCCATGCCCTGGATCGGGAACTCTGCGCGTGTCACTTCCGTGGCCGTCCCGGTGAACGGCGCCGGCAGTTTCATGATGCGATCCGCACCCGGAGGCGGCAGCGACGTGTCGCGCACCGCGGCCTGCGCGTTGGCGCCCGCCTTGTCCTCCCACGATGCGAACCACAGCGTCTGTCCGTCGGGCGAGAACGTGAACTCGCGCGGTCCCAGCGAGGACACGCTCGCCACCGCGCTGCGGTCGTTCAACGGCACGTCGCCGATCGCGATCGGCGCGCCGCCAGCGGTGGGCCAGAGCTCGACTTTGTAGGGGAACAGGTAGAGCGGGAATCCCAGCGGCGCCGGCAGCGCGTAGCGCTCGACGCGCACGTATCTTTCATCGGGTGAGATCTCGCAATGATCGAGTGCCACGGGCTCGCCGATCTTGCGGATCGTGCTGCCGTCGACGGGTACCCACGCCAGTTGGCATGTGGCGATGAATTCGAAGCGCGCCTGGTCGTCGGCCGTGCGCAGCACGTCGCGCGACGTGCGCTGCGGCGTCGCACGCCCCGCGCTCTTGCGGACCGCGGGCCCATCGGGGATGCGCTCCAGGGCCGGCAGGCTCTGGGTGTCGTGCACGACCAGCGCCGTAAACAGAGCGGCATCGTCGTTGGACCAGTCGAGCACGTTGCCGATGGGGTACATCTTCACGCCCTCGAGGCGCCGGGCGTTCCCGGTGGCTGCTTCCACGATCCACAGGTCGGCGCCGCCCTTGGCGTAGGCGATGCACGCGACGCGGTCACCCTTGTTCGACCAGCGCACGGGCCCGAGCTGCACGTCCGCCGGCAGCTTGGCGCGCACTCGAGAGCCATCCGCCACCTTGTAGAACGTCAGGCCCGCGGCAGCATTCTTGAGGCTGATCCGGTTCGCCCAGAGGTCCGGCAGGATCTCCATGCCGGCGAGCTTCAGCACCGGCTCCGCGAGCACGCTGATCGGGATCAACGAGCGCAGGTCCGAGACCGCGAGCCACGCGCCGTCGGGCGAGGCGTTGGGCGCGCCCCGCGGCAACCGCGGCGCGGTCAGCAGGTCCGCGATCGCCGGCGGCGGCGAGCGGTAGTCGGCGTCATCGGAAGACGCCGGGGGCGCGGCGAGCGCCGCAGGCGCAAGGAACAGCGCGGCGGCCAGGACCAACAGCGAACGGAGGTGCATGGGGGCTCCGGGGGGGCTCAGGGGGGACATGGCTTCTGGGGAAGACAACGCCCCCGGAATCTAGCGCCGCGTGCCGCGGCTCTGCCAGCGTTTCCGCGGGCCGGCCGCGGTGCAGCGAGGCGCCGACTCCATTACCCTCTCCAGCCGCCATGGTCACCCGTCCCTACGAGACCCTCACCGAAGCCGAATGGACCCAGGTCGACCGCATCCACGAGATGCTGGACGACGGCGAGATGGAGTCCGCTCGCCGCGCGCTCGACGATCTGCTCCGCCGCCGGCCCGACCATCCCGACCTGCGTATCGAGGACGCCACGCTCAAGCTCGAGGCCAACCAGCCCCGGCAGGCGCTGGCCGCGCTGACCGGAGCCGAGCGCTCGGCCGACCCTGCTCGCTACTTCTTCCTGCGCGCCATGGCGCACCACGAGCTGTCGCGCTTCGCCGAGGCCGAGGCCGACGCGCTGCGCGCGCTCGCCGTGCATCCCGGGGACGCCGCCGCGCACGATCTCCTGTCGCGCGCGCGCGACCACCTGGGCGACGCCGAAGGCGCTGCGGAAGCTTCCGAGGCGGCTGCCGAGCTCGACCCCGAGAACTTCTCCGAGCCACTGGAGATGAGCGACAGTGAGTTCGATGCGCTCGTGGAGAAGGCGATCGCGGACCTTCCGGACAAGATCCGCGAGAAGCTCGATGAGCTTCCCGTGCTGGTGCAGCCGCTGCCCAGCAACGAGATGCTCACGGAGGTCGACCCGCCGCTCTCTCCCGACCTGCTCGGCCTGTTCGTGGGCCGTCACATCTTCGCGCAGTCGCACACCGCGGTACCCGGGGCGCCCGGAGCGATCTTCCTGTTCCGGAAGAATCTATTGCGCGCCTGCAGTGACGCCGATGAGCTGGCCCGCGAAGTGCGCGTGACCGTGCAGCACGAGGTCGGGCACCTGATGGGGCTCGACGAAGACGAGCTGGAGGACTGGGGGCTGGCGTGAGGCGGGCGGGCCGCGGAAGCGAGCGGCGGACGTGATGAGCAAGGGACCTCCGCGGCACGGACTCCGCTCCCCGCTGCGATCCGCGGCGCTGTTCACGGCGGTCGCGGGCGCCGCCGGCTCGCTGTGGCTGATGCTCCGCGCCGGCCACAACAACGGCCGGATCGTCCCGCTCGTGATCCTGTTCGCGATGTGGGTGCTGTCGCCGTTCCTGGCGCTCGTCTGGGCCGACGGCTCGTCGCGGCGATGGACCACCGGCCGCCAGGTGACGCTGTACGTCACGATGGTGATCGTGTCGCTGGGGTCGCTGGCCGTCTACGGCATCAACGCCGTGCACCCCTTGAGCGCCAGAGGCGCGTTCATCTTCCTGGTCGTGCCGGCGGCCGGCTGGGCGCTCACGGCCGCGGGACTGGCCGCGCCGGCGATGCTCACGAGCAGACCGCCGCCGTCGGACGAGGCGGACTGACCCGGCCGGCGGCGTGGTCCGGAATTCCGCCGCTACTCGATCGTGACCGTCCCGTGCTCCATGTCCATGCCGCACGCGTAGTGGATCGTTCCCGGGCTCGAGCCCGTGAGATCGATCCGCACCGGCGTGTTCATCGGCAGGTCATACTTCTTGCCGGTCTCAGCGAAGATCGCCTCCGTCGCGCACGTGTTCTGCGACCGGCGCGTGATCACCAGCACCGCGGCCGCGCCCTTCTTGATCACGACGCTCTTGGGCTCGAAACCGTTGTCGGTCACGGAGACCTGCACTTCGGATGGACCTGAGACACCGCAGCCGGCGAGCAGGACCAGGGCAGTCACGATGAAGAGTCTGCGCATGATGCGTCTCCACAGGGTCTGAGAAGAGAAACAGTATTCACTCGAAGCTTCGCAATCGCAACGACGACGTGACGACCGACACGCTCGAGAGTGCCATCGCCAGCGAAGCGAGCATGGGATGGAGCGCACCCTGCCAGCCGAGCACGGGGCCGATCGCGCCGCCGGGGCCGAGCAACGGCACCAGCACACCCGCGGCCACCGGGATGAGCACGACGTTGTAGGCGAACGCCCAGAACAGGTTCTGCCGGATCACCTGCATCGTCCGGCGCGCGAGTCGCAACGCATCGGGTACCGCGGTGAGATCGCCGCGCAGGAGCGTGAACGCGCTCGCCTCCATCGCCACGTCGGTGCCGCTCGCCATCGCCAGCCCCACGTCCGACTGCGCGAGCGCGGGCGCATCGTTCAGGCCGTCGCCGACCATGGCCACGCGCTTGCCCTCGCGCTGCAGCCGCTCGATCGCCGTGGACTTCTCGCTCGGGAGCACGCCCGCCATGACGCGCGAGCGCTCGATGCCCACGGCGCCGGCCACCGCACCCGCAGCCTCGGCATTGTCGCCGGTGATGAGCCACAGCTCGAGTCCTCGCTGCGCGAGCGAACGTACGACGCCCGCGGCCTCCGCTCGGACCGTATCGGAGAGCCCCAGCAGTCCCAGCAGCTCGCCGCCCTCGGCCACGGCGACCACGGTGCGGCCGGCGCGCTCGAGGCGCGCGCGCTCCCCGGCGAGTGGCGCCTCGGAGACGCCGTACTCCTCGAGCATCGCCGCCGTGCCGACGGCGATCGCGCGGCCTCCGGCGACCGCGTAGACCCCGCGCCCTGGAGTGGCGCCGAAGTCCTCGCTGGCGCGTGGCGAAGCCCCGCGTTCACGGGCACCACGGACGATCGCGAGCGCCAGGGCATGCTCGCTCTGCGTTTCGGCGGTCGCGGCGGCCTCCAACAATCGACGCTCGCTCACGCCGCCCGTGGCTGCCACGTCCGTGAGCTGGAGCGCGCCCAGCGTGAGCGTGCCGGTCTTGTCGAACACGACCGTGTCCACGCGCTCGGCGCGCTCGATCGCGCCGGCGTCGCGCGCGAGGAGGCCGAGCTGCGCGCCACGCCCCGTCGCCACCACGAGCGCCGTGGGCGTGGCGAGCCCGAGCGCGCACGGGCAGGCCACGATCAGCACCGCCACGAGCTTGAGGAGCGCCGCCGAGAGCCCGGCACCCGCGAGCCACCACACCGCGAAGGCCAGTAGCGCGATGCCGATCACCGCGGGCACGAACCTGGCGGCGATGCGATCGGCGAGCTTCTGCACGTCGGCCTTCGTGGTCTGCGCGCGCTCCACCTGCGAGAGGATCTGCATCAGGAGCGAATCGGCGCCCACCCGCTCGGCAACCATTCGAAACGCGCCGGTGCCGTTCAACGTGCCTCCGGTCACCTCGTCGCCGGGGCCAACGTCCATGGGCAGCGACTCTCCGGTGACGAGCGCGCGGTTCACGCTCGAGCGGCCCTCGCGCACGCGCCCGTCCACGGGCACGCGCTCGCCGGGACGCACGAGCAGCTCGTCGCCGGGCTGGATGGCGTCCAGGGGAACGCTCTCCTCCACAGCCCCATGCAGGCGAAGCGCGGCCCGCGGGCGGAGCTCCAGCAACGCGCGCATCGCGCGCGACGTGCCGCTGCGCGCGCGCGACTCGAGCATGCGCCCGAGCAGGATCAATGCCACGATCGTCACCGAGGTGTCGAAGTAGACATCTGGCATGACGAACGGCTTCGCGAACAACGAGAACGTCGAGTACGCGAACGCCGTGAGCGTGCCCAGGCCCACGAGCGTGTCCATGTCGGGCGAGCGCCTCGCGAGCCCGCGCCACAGTCCGCGCAGGAACGGCCAGCCGGCGACGAACTGCACCGGGAGCGCGAGCACGAACTGCGCGAGTGCCTGCTGCCACGGCGTGCCGGGCAGGAGCCCGGGCCAGAGCATGCCCACGTGGGCGATCACGAACACCGCGCCGCCGCAGCTCGCGGCGAGCAGGAAGCGGTTGCGGACGGCGCGCTCCTCCTGCTCGCGCTCGCGAAGCTCGCGATCGTCCGCGACCGGTGCCGAGACCGGGAAGGCGTCGTAGCCCGCGGCGCGTACCGCCGCGGCGAGCCGCGCCGGCAACTCCGTAGTCGCGGCGGCCGGGGACACGTCGGCCTCGGCGCGCTGCGTGGCCAGGTTGACGCGCGCGGCGAGCACACCCGGCACACCGGCGAGAGCCTCCTCGACGCGCGAGACGCACGAGGCGCAGTGCATGCCCGAGATGCGGAGCCGGAGCGTCTCTGCCGCGGGCGCAGGCTCGCCCTCGCGGCGGAGCGCCTGCACGGGCACGAACGCGCTGCTCATCGCTCGCTCGCCTCGACCACGGGTACCGCCGGCGCGGAGGCCGGCGAACCGCGCCGCCACTGGTTCCACCGCCACCACGTGTACACGACCGGGATGATCTCCAGCGTCAGGAACGCCGAGGTGAAGAGGCCGCCCACCATCGGCGCCGCCACGCGCTTCATCACGTCGGCGCCCGCACCCTGCGACCACAGCAGGGGAACGAGGCCGATCATCATCGTCGCCACCGTCATCAGCTTGGGCCTGACCCGCTGGACCGAGCCTTCCAAAGTCGCCTCGACGATGTCGTCGAAGCCCTGGATGCGTCCCTCGGCGAGCGCCTTCCGATACGCCACGTCACAGTAGACCACCATCACCACGCCCGTCTGGGTGGCGAGACCCACGAGCGCGATCAACCCCACCCACACCGCGGTGGACAGATGGTACTGGAGCAGCGCCAGCAGCCACACGCTGCCCACGAGCGCGAACGGCACCGACGCGAGCACGATGAGCGCGGGCGCGAGGCTGCCGAAGTTGGCGTAGAGCAGCAGCAGCACCAGCAGCAGCGTGAGCGGCACCAGGAGCCGCATGCGCGCCTGCATCTGCTCCAGCAGCTCGTACTGGCCGGTCCATTTCAGGAAATAGCCGGCGGGCAGCTTGACCTCGCGCGCCACGGCGCGCTTGGCGTCGTCGACGTAACCGCCGATGTCGCGGCGCGAGGCGTCCATGTCCACGTAGACGTAGCCCACGAGCATGCCCGCCTCGTCGCGGATCATGGGCGGGCCGCTCACCACGTGGACGTCGGCGACCTGGCCGAGCGGCACGTGCGCGCCGCGGGTGGCCCCCCAGCGGTCCACGCCCACGGCGGGCGCGGGCCCGGCATCGGGCTCGCCGGCCGGGCGCGCGGCGCCGGGATTCGAACCCATGCTCGTGCCGCGCGGCGGCATGCCGCCCTGCGAGGGCATGGGGTCCGAGTCGGCAACGCCGTTGCTCGCCAGCAGCCCGTCTTCCGGGAGCGCGCCAGGGTCGAGCGCGCTCATGCCGTCACCGGCGCCGTTGCCGCGGCCCCGGTGGATCGGCACCAGCACCTGGCGCAGGTGCTCCACGTCCTGTCGCAGGCTCGAGGGATAGCGCACGTTGATCGTGTAGCGCTCGCGGCCCTCGACCGTGACCGCGATCGGCTCGCCGCCGATCGCGGCCTCGATCACGTCCTGGAGGTCGCCGAGCGTGAGGCCCTGGCGCGCGAGCGCCTCGCGGTCGGGCACGATGTCCACGTAGAGGCCGCCCGTGTTGCGGTCGGCGTAGACGCTGCGCGTGTGCGGTACGGCCGCGAGCGCATGCTCCAGCTCGACGCCGATGCGCTCGATCTGGGAGAGATCCGGGCCGAAGATCTTGACGCCGATCGGCGTGCGCACGCCGGTCGAGAGCATGTCGATGCGCGTCTTGATCGGCATCGTCCACGCGTTCGTCCAGCCCGGCAGGCGCACGGTCCGGTCGAGCTCGGCCACGAGCTCGTCCCAGGTCATGCGGTGCGAGTCGGGCCACGGCACACGCAGCGCGGGTTCGGTCCACGCCGGCACGCGCCGCGACCACCAGCGGTCGTGGTGCAGCACGCGCCACTGGTCGCGGGGCTTGAGCTTCACCACGGTCTCCACCATCGAGAGCGGCGCCGGGTCGGTCGGCGTGGTCGAGCGACCGGCCTTCCCGAACACCGCCTCGACCTCCGGGAAGGCACGGATCAACTGGTCCTGGATCTGGATGCTGCGCTTCGCCTCCTCGATGGACAGGTTCGGGAACGTCGTCGGCATGTAGAGGAGATCGCCCTCGTTGAGCGGCGGCATGAACTCGTGCCCGAGGCGTGCGGCCATGGGCAGCGCGGAGAGCACCGCGGCGAGGCCGATGGCGATCGTGGTCCGCGGGTTTTTGAGCGCCACCCATGCGAACGGCCGGTAGACGCCGATGAGCGCCCGCGACACCGGGTGCTCGTGCTCCGGCCGGATGCGCCCGCGCACGAACAGCGTCATCAACGCCGGCGCGAGCGTCACCGACACCAGTGCCGCGAACGCCATCGCGAACGTCTTCGTGAACGCGAGTGGCTTGAACAGCCGTCCCGCCTGGCCGTTCAGCGCGAAGATGGGCAGGAACGCCACCGTGATGATGAGCAGCGAGAAGAAGATCGGCGGGCCGACTTCTTTCGCAGCCGCGATGACGACGCGGGTTCGGTCGGCGCCCGGCGGCGCCGTCTCCAGGTGCTTGTGCGCGTTCTCCACCAGCACGATCGCGGCGTCGACCATGGCGCCGATGGCGATGGCGATGCCGCCCAGGCTCATGATGTTGGAGTTGATCCCCAGCAGATGCATGGGCACGAACGCCAGCGCCACGGCCACCGGAAGCGACAGCACCGGCACCAGCGTGCTGCGCAGGTGCAGCAGGAAGATGAAGATGACGAGGCTGACGACGATAGCCTCCTCGATCAGCGTGTGGCGCAACGTCTCGATGGCGCGGGAGATGAGCGCCGAGCGGTCGTAGACGGTGCGCACCTCGATGCCCGGGGGGAAGGTGGGCTTGAGCTCGTCGAGCTTCTTCCGCACCCGCGAGATCACCTGCTCCGCGTTCTCGCCGTAGCGCATCACGATCGTGCCGCCCACGGCCTCGCCCTCGCCGTCGAGTTCCGAGACGCCGCGCCGGATGTCGGGCCCGAACGCCACGCGGCCGAGGTCGGCGACGCGGATCGGCGTGCCGGAGCGGCGATCCACGCCCACGGCCACCTGGCGCAGGTCGTCCAGCGAGTGCACGTAGCCACGCCCGCGCACGAAGTACTCGCGGCCCGACATCTCGATCACGCGCCCGCCCACCTCGCGGTTGCTGCGACGGATCGCGCCCGAGACGTCGGCCAGCGCGAGGCCGTACGCGTGCAGGCGTGCGGGGTCCACCTCGACCTGGTACTGCCGCTCGTAGCCGCCCACGGACGCCACCTCGGCGACGCCCGGGACGCTCGCGAGCGCGTAGCGCAGGTGGAAGTCCTGGAACGCACGGAGCTCGGCCAAGTCGTGGCGTCCGCTCTTGTCCACGAGCGCGTACTGGTAGACCCAGCCCACCGACGACGCGTCGGGCCCCAGCGTTGGCGCCACGTTCTCGGGCAGGCGGCTGCGAATGGTGCTCAGGTACTCGAGCACGCGGCTCCGCGCCCAGTAGAGGTCGGTGCCCTCCTCGAAGATCACGTAGATGAAGCTCATGCCGAACATGCTCTGGCCGCGCACCGCCGCGACCTTCGGCGCGGCGAGCAGGCTGGAGACGATCGGGTACGTCACCTGGTCCTCGACCAGGTCGGGGCTCCGGCCCATCCACTCGGTGTAGACGATCACCTGCGGGTCGGAGAGATCCGGGATCGCGTCCACCGGGACGCTGCGCATGGCGACCACGGCGGCCACGAACGCGATCGCCGAGAGCACGATCACCAGCCCCCGTCGCCTGGCACACCACTCGATGAGTCTCGCGATCATGGCGGCCTCAGTGCCTGTGCCCGGGCGGCATCGCGCCGGGTCCGCCCGAGTCGGCGCCGATCCCGGCGATCGCGGCCTTGAGCCGGCTCTCGGAATCGATGAGGAACGAGGCGCTCGCGACCACGGTGTCGCCCTCGGCGAGCCCCCGGAGCACGGTGATGCGATCGCCGTCGCCGCCGCCGGTCCACACGCGCCGCGGCTCGAACCGGCCGCCACCCCGCGCCACGAACACGTACGACAGGTCCCCGGTATTCACCACGGCCTCGGCCGGCACCACCAGCGCCGCGCCTCCGCCGCGCCTCGTGGCGACGTCCACCTGGCCGTACATGCCGGGACGCAGCAGCCCGTCGCGGTTGTCGAGCGACAGGCGTGCCTTCAACGTGCGCGTCTCGTTCGAGACCGTGGGGTAGATGAAGTCGATCGCGGCATCGAACGTGCGGCCGGGCAGGCCGTCGGCGGTGAAGCGCGCGCGGTCGCCGACCTTCACGCGGCCCAGGTCCATCTCGTAGAGGTCCACGAGCACCCACACCCGCGACAGGTCCGCCACGGTGAAGAGCGGCGTGTCGGCGCCCAGGTACTGGCCCTCGATCAGGTTGCGCTCCAGCACGGTGCCCGTGACCGGCGAGCGGAGCGCGAGCTGTGACGACGCCGTGCGCTCGCGCTCGAGGCGCGCGACCTCGTCGTCGGGCACGCCGAGCAGCCGCAATCGCTCGCGCGCCGCATCGTGCGCGCCGGCGTCGTGGCCGGCCATGCCCTCGCCATCGCCCATCGCGATCAGGTATTCGCGCTCGCTCTGGTAGAGCTCGGGGCTGTAGAGCGACAGCATCGGCTGGCCGGCGTGCACCATCTCCCCCGTGCGATTCACCTGGACGTCCTTCACCCAGCCCGCGACGCGGAGCTGCACGCGCTTGAGTCGCGTCTCGTCGGGGGCCACGAAGCCCACGAGCGACGAGCCCTCGCCGAGCGATCCCGACTCGACGCGGGCGAGCCGCACGCCGATCAGCTGCGTGCGCTCGGCCGGGATCTGCACGGTGGCGAGTCCGGGGACGTCGCCCGCCCCTCCCAGAGCTTCGCCACCCCCCGCCGAGCCAAAGGCGAGGCGTTCCAACGTCATGCCGCAGATCGGACATTCCCCGGGCTTGTCGCTCGTGTAGCTGGGATGCATCGGGCAGCGATAGAGCGCCTTGCCGGGCCGCCTCGCGGCCGCGGCCGACGGCGTGGAAATGCGGCTCTCCTCGACGCGCCATGCCACCCAGCTCGCGATGGAGACGATCGCCAGCAGCGTCAGACCGCCGAACAGCACCCAGCGCACGGTGTTCATGAACCCCGCGCCCGGCGGCGGCTCGTGCGTGGGATGCGGGTCGGGATGGGGCTCTCTGTCCGGGCCGTTCACGGCTTCCTCCGTTCGATGTTCGCCGGTGGCACGAGCACGCCCATGAGTTCCGGACGGGCGGTCACCGAAAGCAGGCGCGCGAGCGTTCCCGCCAGGTCCTGGCGGGCTCGCGAGACCTCGAGTTCCTCCGCGTAGCTGGCGTGCGCCGCGTCGAGGACGCCGGAGAGGTCGATCCCGCCGGCCTCGTAGGCGCTCCACGACGCCGCGAGCGCGCGGCGCTGGGCCACGAGCACGGTGTCGGTGAGCAACGCGACCGTGCGGCGCGCGGCCGCGGCGCGGGCGCGCAGCGCCACCAGCTCGCTCGTGAGCTCGAGCGTCATGGCGCGGCGCTCCGACTGCGCGGCATCCGCCATCGCCCGCGCCGCGGCCGCCTCGGCGCCCTGCCGGCTGCCGACGCCGAGCGGCAGGTCCAGCGACACGCCCGCGCTCCACATGTCGTCGTTGGGCACGCCCGGCATGGACAGGCCCGGCGCCAGTGGCTCGCGGAATCCATAAGCGGCGCGGAGCGTCATCTCCGGCCACGTCATGCGCTGTGCCGCGCGCGCCATGCCGCGCTGCCCGGCCTCGCGCTCGCTCAGCGCCCGTACGCTCGGGTGTGAGGCCACCGCCTCGCGCCAGCCGGCGGCGCTGTCCGGCGCCAACGACTCGGGCGGCGCCGCCAGCTCCTCGATCGCACCGCTCTTGGACTCGCGTCCCCGCAGCGCGTCGAGCCGCGCCCGCGCCACGCGCGCCTCGGCTTCGAAGCCCACGGCGTCGGCGACGATGCGGGCGCGCTCGGCCTCCACGCGCAGCAGGTCGTCGAGCCGGCCGCGCCCGGACTCGTAACGCGCGCGCGCAGCGGACGCCATCTTGTCCATCACCTGCCGGTGATCGCGCGCCGCGTCGGCGCGTGTGCCGGCGAAGTAGGCGTCGGCGTACGCGCTCCACGCATCGCCCAAGCGCTGCCAGCGCGTGTCTTCCGCTGGGCCTCGGCCGCGCGCGCGTCGCCCTCGGCGGCGTGGCGCGCGAGGCCGCGGGCGCCGAACAGATCCACCTTCTGCTCGAGCCCCACCACCTTCATCGTCATCGGGTCCTGGTCGAACCCCCCGGTGACCGGCACGTTCTCGGCGGCCAACTCGAGCATGGGCGCATCCCACGCGCCGGCGCGGCGCGCGCGAGCCCAGGCGGCCGTGGACTCGTGGCGGCTCGCCGCGAGCGACGGGTTGGCGGCTGCGACCTCGGCGAGGACGCGCTCGAGCGCCAGCGGCTCCGCGAACACGGGCGCGGCGAGGAAGAGCGCGAGTGCCGCGGACGCGAGCGCACGCGGCGACGGCTGGAACATGGAGGACTCCTTGCAGGTGCGAGGTGGTGAGCGCGTCAGGCGACGCGCGGGTTCACGCACACGTGGTGCGTGGCACCGCCGCACGCGGGTCGAAAAGAGACCCGCCTGCGCTCAGCCCTGCGGAGGCGCGCGAAGGCCCGCCGGAGCGGACCGCTGTCGATCGACCGGAGGTCCGGTGTCGATCGGTGCCCGCGGAACACCCACGCGGACGGGCGGCGCGAGCAGCGCCGCGACAGGGGATGACTGGGGCGGCGCCGTGCTCGCCGTCGGGAGCGAGAGCGCGGGCGCGTCGGTCGCGTGCAGCGCCAGGCTGCACGGCATGCCGCGCGACTCGGCCGGAGCCCTCGCCGCGCCGCCGCTGGGCAGCGCCCGGCAGCAGGCGTGCGCCGCGGCGTGGTGAGGAGTGAGGCGCGGCACGCAGGTGGTGAGCATGCAGAGCTGGCCGCTCACGAGGAGCGCCAGCGACGCGAGTACGGCGACTCGCCAGAGCGTGCCGACTCTCACCGCGTCCTCCTCTGCATGGGGGTGCTTCACCGGAACATGCCTGGCACCGCGCCTCGAGGCGAGCCCGCGCACCCGCGCGGACTCGAGAGCGAGCATGGAGGAATCATCGGCAGGAAGGCAATGGCGACGAAAGGAGGAATGCGATTTCTTGACGGACGCGGGACGAATCACCGGCCCCCCGGGCCGGAAGCGGCTCGAAAGCGGCCGTTACCACACGTTCCGCGCCCGGGATCCCGCGTTTGCGCCTGCCAAACGTGGTTGCACGCCAGGAAAGTCCTCATGCTTCATCCGCGAACGGATCGCGCACCTCGTCGACGCCGATCGAGCCGCGGCCGCATCGGGCGCACGGCAGGCGGAACCGGCGCAGATCCTCACGTGCGAGAGCGCCAGCGAGTGCGCGCCGTCCTCGCCCCGGCTCGCGCCCGTCGATGGCGTCGAGCGCGGTGGCGACCGCGGCAGTCACCGCCTCGAGCGGGGCGCCCGCGAGCGCAGGCTCGGAAGCGAGCGCGCTGGCTTCCCGGCGAGCGAGCGTCCACGCCACGCGCGCAGCTTCGTCCGTGGCGCCGATGCGCGCCCAGCCGACGAGCACCAGCGCGCGGTCCCAGAACGTGTCGTGCTCGAGCTCGTGCTCGGCCGCGCGCAGGCGGGCGAGGTCCGCGTCACCTCCGCTCGACGCCAGCGCGCGCTCGATCAGCCGCGACCAGAGCAGCCGGCCCACCGTGGGATCGCTCCAATAGGCCGAGGGCTCGCCCGCCTCCGCACGTGCGCGCGCGAGCAGGGCGGCGTCCGGTTCGGCGCCATCCGCGGCGTCGAGTACCGACAGCGCCGCGCGATCCCAACGCGCGGCGAACGAGCCGCCTGCCCGTGCGAGGTCCGCGCTCGCCTCGTCGCGCCGGCCCGCGCGTGCGAGCAGCGATCCGCGCGCGAGCCGCGCGCGCTCGTCCTCGCCCGCTGCCAACACGCGATCCCACGCCGCGACCGCAGCCACCGGATCGCCCGTGCGCTCGTGCGCGATCGCGCGCGCGACCTCCGCTCGCGGGCCATCGGCTCGGGCGGCGAGCACGGCCTGCCAGTCGCCGCGGGCGAGCGCTGCGAGCTGCTCGCGAAGCGGGGGCGGATCGCCCGCGAGCGCGCTCGGCGGGTTCAAGTCGGTGACGAACACGGGCCGCTCGGGCAGCAGCGTCGCGAGCGGTGTGGGATCGCCCTCCCACGCGGCCAGCACCGCGTCCAGCTGCTGGAGCATCCCCCACAGCTCCACGAACCGCGGCGCGCGCGGCAGCCGCGTGCCACAGCGCGCGCAGCGCGTCGCAGCGTCCGGCGCGGCCGGCAGTGCCTGCGCCAGCTGGCACGCCTCGCACCAGGCGTCGAATCCCGCCGGATCGAGCCCCACCCAGGCCCCGGCGTCGCAGGCGTCGCACGCGAGTCGCCAGCGAGCGCTACTGGATGCCGGGGAAGCTCTGTCCGCGGGTGCCGCGCTCGTAGTAGACCTCCTTCTGCTCGCGGATGCCGAGGTGGAAGAAGTACTCGGTCTCGCCGCCGGGGATGAACGAGCGCGAGAACGTCGCCTCCCAGCAGTGGATCCTGCGCGTGAGGTTGAACCGCTGCAGCAGCATCTGGTGCTGCGTCAGGTCGTAGCCGGCCTGGTAGTCGAACGTCCAGTTGTCGGTGAGCACGTAGCGCAGCACCGCGTTCAAGGTCTTGTGCGAGCTCCAATCCGGGTTTGACGAGAAGTAGCCGCCTGCATAGGAGTACGAGAGCGCCGCCGACCAGGTCTCGCGGAACTCCTCGGGCTCCTGCGACTCCACGTTGTAGCCGCGGCTCGGCAGCGGGTCGGTGGCGATGCGCGGGGACTGCGGCTTGCCGCTGCCGCTGCTGTTGAAGCTCGAGCTGAGGTTGTAGTTGAACGAGCGCAGCGGCCGGCCCGAGTAGGCGTCGAACGTGGCGCTGGCATCGCCGTTCACCCACCCAGGCGGCTGGAGCCGCATCCCGCTGAGGATGGGGCCGAGGCCGTGCTTCAGCCCCCTCTCGCGCCACAGGAAGTCGAAGTTGCTGCTCGTGGTCCAGCTCAGCAGGTTGTCCAGCCGGCGCACGTGCTCGCCGCTTCCCAGCTTGGCCTGGAAGCGCTGGTCGATGGAGAAGTTCGTGTTCACCGCCTTCGCGCCGGAGATGCCGAGGAACGAGTCGAAGCGCTCCTGGCGGACGCCGTTCGAGTCCACGTACGTGAGCCCGGGGAACTCCGGCGAGTAGACGATGTTCGCCGACGGCGTGAGGATGTGCCGCATCGCCACACCGGGGAACGGCATCTTCATCGTGCGGTAGAGCGTGGTGCCGAGGCCGGCGCTCGCCTGCCATGTCGCCGCGGGCACAACCTTGTTGCCGAGCACGTCGTGGTCGTAGACGACGGCGTTGCCGAACACCGACGGCGAGAAGTTGATCCAGCCCAGCAGCCGCCGCGAATCGGAGAGCGCGAACGTGGATGCCTGGCCCCAGCGCCGGCTCACGCTCTCGCCGACGACGTTCGACGAGTCGAGCGACGAATCGGGCCGCAGGAAGTAGCTCTGGCCCGTGACCACGCCGGTGCGCGTCTCCACCGCGAGGAAACGGCCGGAGAGCGTCATGTACGTGCTCGCGAGCGCCTTGCCCACGGCGTTGTCCTTCATGAACTGGTACGAGCCCAGCGCGCGCGTCGGCAGCGAGGCGGAGAGCGACGGATAGGTCACCGTCAGGCTCGGCAGCGACGCCGGGGTGCCCACCGCGGGGCCGTGCAGCGTGCCCGCACCGTCCGGGTCCTCGAGCGGCTGGCTCGCGTCCAGGTCCTGGCGGCGGTCGACGACGGCGTTGAGCGAGATCCAGTCGGCGTAGTGCGAGAGCTGGATGCTCGAGGTGAGGAAGCGATTCAGCCGGTTGTTGATGTCCGAGGTCCCGTACGCGAACGGGCTCTTGCTGTAGTCGCGGCTGGAGACGAAGTTGCCCAGCGCCGAGATGCGCGTGCGCTCGCCGAGCGTCTGCTGGTGCGTACCGTAGAACTGGTAGTTCTCGTGCAGGCTGCCGATCACGTCGCTGCTGCGGTCGAAGCGGCCCTCCATGTGGCCGTCGAACGCGTACAGCAGCTTGTAGTTCAACTCGCCGCGCGCCGCCCAGCCGGCAGGCGTCGTCGCCGTGCCCTCGTAGTAGTCGCCGGCCCCGGTGATGTCGAAGTAGTCGTTCGGCGCCCAGTAGTAGCCGCCGTTGCGGATGAACTGGCCGGTGGTGGTGTTGAAGCCGAACTCGACCTGCGGGAACAGGAACCCGGAGTGCCGGCCGGGCTTGATCGGGAACACCCAGAACGGCAGCGCCAGGATGGGCACGTTGCGCACGTAGAAGATGAGCGGCTTCGCCACCATCTTGTCCTTGAGGTAGATCTTCATGTAGTGGGAGGCGAAGTGATAGTGCGGCGCGTCCTGGTCGCAGGTGCTGTAGGCGCCGCCCAGCACGTCCAGCTCGTTGTCGGTGGCCTTGCGGATCTCCTTGCCGTGGTAGAGACCGCGCTCGTACTCGGTCGTGGCCTGATAGACCGTGCCCACCTTGCGGTCGAGGTCGTAGGTCATGAGCTGGCCGTTCAGCTCCTCCCCCTTCTCCACGATCTGCGGCTTGCCCTCGGCGACCAGCGTGTTCTTCTGGCTGTCGAACTCGACGCGGCGCGAGTGCAGCTCGAGGTCGCGATAGCTCAGGTGCGCGTCACCGTCGAGCACGATCGTGTTCTTCGGGATCACGAACTCGATGCGGCGGCTGTCGTAGTCGACGCGCTCGAGCCGCTGCGCCGTGGTGTCGCTCACCGCCACCGGTGCGCGGTAGGTCCCGGTGGCGCCGCCCTGCACGCGGGCGCGGTCGATCTTCTTGTCCTTGAAGTAGACGAAGATCGTGTCGCCCCGGGTGACGTTGTTCTCCGCGGTCTTCCCCTTCTGGGGCGCAGCCGTGTACTCGTTGTGCGCCTTCCCGGTGGCGACGAGGCTGTCGATCGTCGACTCGCCCACGAACATGTCCACCTGCGAGCCCGTGAGCCGGCTGGTCTCGCCCTTGTTCGTGTCGCGCGCTCCCTTGTAGTCGAGGACGGCGGAGCCGCGCACGACGACGCGCTCGAGCTTGCGCTTGACGGCGATGGTCTCGAGCGTGTCCCCGGTGACCTGCGTCTCGTTGTCCCACGCCTTCGGGTTCCCGACCAGCACGCCGCGCCCGGTGTTGTCGTCGAAGCGCGCATAGCGCGCGCTCGCCTGGAGCGTGTCGCGCTCCACCCGCACCGAGTCGATCGCCTCGGCGATCTTGGTCTCTGAGTTCACCTTGAGGACCCGCGCGCGCATGATCGTCTGCTTGCCGTCGTCGTCCGTGGCGCGCATGAGGGGCTCGCCGGTGGCGATGGCGATCTTGTTGCGCCGGTCGAAGTCCACGGACTTCGCCTCGAGCTGGATCTTGTTCTCGTCGTCGTTGCCGATGACGTGTCCGCGCGCCTTCACGATCATCGAGTCGCGCTGGTAGAACGCCTCGTCGGCCACGAGCCGCTGCTTCTTCTCCTGGCCCCGCACGCCGCCGGTGAGCTGGGCGATGCCGTTCTTGCGGTCGTACCAGCCCTGCGGGGCTTTCAGCGTGGCGTCGCGGTCGGTGACGACGACGTTGCCGCGCAGGTCGAGGCGGTCCTCGTGCTCGGAGAACTGCGCCTCGTCACACGTGGCCGTGGTCGACGAGTCGCGCAGCTTGACGTTGCCCTCGAGGTAGACCATGCCGGTGGCGCGCTCGTAGCGGCCGCGGTCGGACTGGAGCCGCGTGCGCGTGCGCGTGATCGTCACCTTCTCGAGGAACAGCACGTCGCCGGTCGGGCCACGGCCGCCGGTCATGTGGTCGGCCTCGATCTTGTAGGGCGGCTCCGGCGCCGCCTTGGCGCCCTTCTTCGCCGGCGCCGCCCGCGTGGTGATGACCACCGTCGAGTCGTGCTTCGCGGTGACGATCGCGGTGGTGTCGGTCGCGGCCGTGACGCGCGTGGCCGCTGCGGCCGCCGTGGTGTCCGCGCGCTTCGCCGAGGTATCGGGCCGGG
>Ga0207662_10000384_pt1 | contig 19794 bp, 20 predicted proteins | sample KBSS33LmetaG_FD_184338 | JGI IMG/M metagenome (GOLD analysis project Ga0207662, IMG submission 184338) | Switchgrass rhizosphere microbial communities from Kellogg Biological Station, Michigan, USA - KBS S3-3L metaG (SPAdes) (version 2) | ecosystem: Host-associated > Plants > Roots >... | reverse complement strand
ACCCTTTGGCATCACGCGGCGTGGCCGGCGCGCAGACTTTTAGGCCAGGCACGCTGGCGTAGAAGTTTTCCGTGGCGTGCGAATGGGTCGCGCCGAGCTGGTGGGCGGGTCCATTCGGGCCGCGGAACGTGATTGGGATATTGAATTGACCACCCGACATCGTGAACATATTTGGGGCGTTGTTCACAACCTGATCAAAGGCGACGAGCGAAAAACTGAACGTCATGAACTCAATGATCGGCCGCAAGCCGACCATCGCCGCTCCGACGCCGAGGCCGGCAAATCCATTTTCACTAATCGGAGTATCGATAATCCGGCGCGGTCCAAAACGCTGAAGCAAACCGTGGCTTATTTTGTAAGCGCCCTGATATTCGGCAACCTCTTCGCCCATGAGAAAAACGTTCGGATCACGCTCAAGCTCCTCCGCGAGCGCTTCGTTGAGTGCCTGACGATAAGTAATTTCCCTCATCCTCTCTTTTCTGTAGCGGCAGCTGTGTCAGCAGCAGGCCCTTTAGATTTTGCAGGCGGCACGCCTGCCTCTACAGCTCCGTCGGCATAGGTATAATCGTAAAGCTTATCAAGGGGCGGCTCCGGGCTTTCCTCGGCAAACTTTACGGCCGCGAGCACCGTTTCCTTCGCCTGTTTGTCAAGCCGATCGAATTGTTCGTTGGTTAATTTGCCCTCGCGAGTGAGTTGCGCACGCAAACGTGTGATTGGATCGTCCAGGCGATATTTCTCCAGTTCTTCCTTGGTTCGGTAACTTGCCGGGTCCGACATCGAGTGACCGCGATACCGGTAGGTGCGCACTTCTAAAAACGCCGGATGCGGCTCTTTCCGAATCGAACCGGCAATCTCGGCGATCTTGTCGCGCACTTCGCGAAAGTTCATACCATCGACAATTTCTCCCGGGATGTCGTAGCCCTCGGCCCGATCGACAATTTGCTTGAGGGATGTCGATCTCTTTACCGAGGTGCCCATGGCAAAGAGGTTGTTTTCGCAAATGAACACGACCGGCAATTTATAAAGCGCAGCCAGATTTAGAGCTTCGTGGAAAGCCCCCTGATTGATCGCGCCGTCACCGAAGAAGCAGAGTGTAACTCGATCTTCACCCAGGTACTTGGTGGCAAAAGCCATTCCAACAGCCAGGGGAACGTGAGCGCCGACAATGGCGTGACCACCGTACATGTGATTTTTCCGATTGAAGAAATGCATGGAGCCACCCAACCCCCGCGAGCAGCCGGTCTCTTTTCCAAAAAGCTCCGCCATACATGCGTTCGCGCTCGTACTGCGAGCCAGCGCATGGGCATGGTCGCGATAAGCAGTAATGACGTAGTCGTCGTCGCGCACAGCCGCAATGGCGCCTGTCACAACGGCTTCCTGACCAATGTAAAGATGACAGAAGCCGCCTATTTTTTGCGCTTGATACTGCTGACTGGCGCGTTCCTCGAAGCGCCGGATCAACAACATAAGCGCGAGCATCTCGACTTCGTCGCGCTGCTCCCCCAGCTGCATGGCGGTTATCCCGCAGCTGCGGGACGAAACCGCGCGGCCCGGCTACGCGATCTTTCCGCGCTTCGGCCGAAGTTCATGGAAATCACAAAGAGCAGAGTGAAGAGAAGATCGCTGATTAGTGAATTGCGAAAAAACATCCAGCTCGGCGTCGCGCTGTATTGAGGCAGGCCTACCGTCAGCGCCTGGATGAGTCCTCCCAGATTTTTTGCGTAACCCGGGTCGCTCAACCAGGAGAACGCGTTCGTCACCGTATAGAAAACCGTCGAACCAACAATCGACGCCGGCAAAAGCGTCTTGAGCGAAGCACGATTCTGCAACAGAACTCCGAGGCCTCCAACCACAGCGAGCGCGAAATAACGCAGAAGAATCTGCGGGTCGAGCAGCGGCGCGCCGTAGTGAAAATTTATGACTGCGTCCGAAATGAAAAGCGTGACGAGCGGCACCGAGAATTTGTACTTTCTCGGAAAGTAGGCCGCGCTGCAAAGCGCAATCGCCGCGAGCGGGGTGAAGTTAGAAAGCCAGCTCGCGCCGGAATAAATCAAAAGCCCGGTCGTGACGCGATAAGCGACGGCCGAAAAAATAAGGAGAAGAGCGGGAATCATTCCGAAGAATCTATCTGTCCCGTGAGATATGCAAAGGTCATTTAGTATAGCCGCGTCCCTGTGAGATGCGCAACGTGCGCGTTACAAACACATCCGCGCCCTTCCCATAAGAAGACGGCGCAGGAGATTACTTGGTGGCTACCAACGCTTTATTGAGCCTCGCTTTGCGGCGAGTGGCGGCGTTTCGATGAATGATGCCGCGCTTGGCCGCTTTGTCGATCGCCGCGATGACCGCGCGAATTTGGTCAGCAGTGGGCGCAGCCGAGGAACGCACCTGCTTTTGAATCGTCCGCAGACGCGTTACCACGCTGCGATTACCAAGTGACCGTTTGGTTGTCTGGCGGGCGCGCTTGGCGGCTGATCTCGTGTTAGCCATTGCTTAAACAAGAATTGAGGTGGACCGCCCGGTGCACAAACTCGATTGCTTATGCGCGCGTAATATTTTTCGCGATTGACGCCCGTCTGTTCAGCATACGAGGCGCCCTGTCTCTCCGGCGCGAAGAGCCAGCTTCCCGACCTTTGGCCTCTTCATTCCGGGCCATCAGAGTCTCGACCGGCGGTGGCGACAGATTGGACACTTTGGGCAAACGGTCGGGGACGATTTGCACAATCGCGCCGAGCGGAACTTGATTGTATAGCGCAGCGATGTCGCTCGATTTCATCCTGATGCAGCCGTAGCTGGCTGGGCGGCCGATCGTCTTCTCTTCCGGCGTGCCGTGAATGTAAATGCAGCGACTAAAAGCGTGAGCGTTTTGACCTTCCAAGCCACGCAGCCAAAGGATGCGTGTAATCACTGGGTCGCGACCCGGCGCATTTGGTGAAAGAATTTCACCAGTGAAGCGCCGGTTGTGAAAAACAGCACCGACCGGTGCATGGTCACCGATTTTCTTCGCCACAGCCAGGTAACCAAGAGGAGTCGTCATTCGTCCCCAAAAGTCGCCCAGTCCGAACTTGGATGTGGAAACGGGATAGGTTGCCACTTTTGCGCCGTTCTGGAGGAGCATCAGCTTCTGATCGCGGACGCTTATTAACAGGTGATAGGAAGGGTCGAGTTGCGTGGCGAAAAGCGCAGGAGCAAGTGAAACTAAGCTGCCAATTAGAGCGAGGGGTCGAAACATGCGCACGTTTTTAGCCTATAATTCGAGTTTGTCACGCAGAAATTGCAGCACCCGCACGCGGGCTGCCAAAACCGATCTTCGGCCAGCGACTGGCGAACGAAGAGAGACAAACGTAAAGGAAACCGCCCTGGAACATGAGCAGAAAAGGCACGGAGAGAAACTGGCCATGCCCAATTGCGAAGCAGACAAAGTAAGTGAAATAAATCGCGAAAGCCAGCTCCGCCAGCGGCAACATCGGTTTCGCCAGCCGATATTTGCATGTTCGCCAGGGCTGCGATTTATGTTCGATCCCGTACTTCGGCGTGCGAGTAAAACCGGATTGGTGGTTGAAAAGCGCTTCCAGCACGGCGCGCGCGTTGTTGAGCGAAAGGCCAATTCCCAAGGCGAGCAGGCAGGGCAGGAATAAGACCTGTTTCTTCCACGTGTGAGGATGCAGTTCGCGCTGAGCGCAAACATAAAAAACCGCGACTGAGACCGACGCGGCGAAGAAGATCGGAACATCGATGACGAGCATCCGCAGCCATCCGCTCTGGAGCCCGTCAGCGGAGGGATGCAAGAGGACGCACAAAAAGGCAAGCAGCAGGTAGGCGAAGTTAGACATCAAATGACCGGTGGCCTCCAGTTTGATCGGAAACGGGAGCTGGCTGCGCCATATTGTAGGCAGCAATTTCTTGCACGTTTGGATCGAACCTTTTGTCCAGCGGTGCTGCTGAGATTTGAAGCCGTTCATGTCCACCGGCAACTCCGCTGGAGTTACCACATCGGAAAGATAAATGAATTTCCACCCCGCCAGCTGAGCGCGATAGCTAAGATCGAGGTCTTCGCATAACGTATCGTGCTGCCAGCCGCCGCTTTGCTCGATGCACGAACGTCGCCACAGACCGGCAGTTCCATTGAAATTAAAAAAACGGCCGCTGCGGCTGCGCGCAGTTTGCTCCAGCAAAAGATGTCCATCCAGAAAAATCGCCTGCATGCGGGTGAGGAGCGAGTAACCGCGATTCAAGTGGCCCCACCTGGTCTGGATCATCCCGATTTTCGGATCGGTAAAGAAATGAATCGTGCGCTTGAGAAGGTCTCGTTGGGGGACGAAATCGGCGTCGAGAATGCAGAGGAATTCGCCTTCCGCGGCTTCCAGGCCGGCCGCCAGCGCGCCAGCCTTAAAACCGGTACGAGCGACCCGATGAATGCATTGCACATTAAAGCCGCGCTGGCGCAGTTTGTCTGCGCACGACGAGACGACCTCGCGCGTGTCATCGGTCGAATCGTCCAAGACCTGGATCTCGAGAAGGTGCTGTGGATAGTCCAATTCACTGACCGAGCGAAGCAAACGCTCGACCACATAAATCTCGTTGAAGATCGGTAACTGCACGGTCACCTTCGGCAGTTGTTCAAATTCCCCGGCCGGAACAGGCGGACGCTTCCTGTTTTTCAGATATAAATAAATGATGAAATAACGGTGAATCCCGTAGGCCGAAAGACCGGCGAGCACGCTCAGATAGCAGACCGTCCAGATGATGTGTCCGAGGCTTCCTTGCATGGGAGTTTCGCAGCTGCCGATGGTTAAAGCAGTAAGGGCGTCATGATGCCGTTTCCAGCCGGTGCGTCAATTTAAAAAATCGTGCGTTTGCCTTTGAGACCCCAGCCACATGATGTTGAGCCGCGCGCAAGCGTCCGAGGTAAATCTTTGATTCGTCTACACGAATAGGTCCATCCATTACGGCTGTCGCCGACATTCGCCTTGCCTGAGGCGGCGAGCGGGTTAACCGTGATAGGCCAATTTTTTCGCAACCAGGGGACATGCAATTGCGAGACACATTTAGGAAACAAAGGCAAAACCGTTTCGAGCGTTTGAAGATCGTCCTACCAATCCTTCTGGCGGGATGGATTCCATCGGTCTTAACGCTCGTCGTTTCCTACACCATCCTGCGCGACACCCTGGAAACCCGAATCTTGCGCGACCGACAAACCCTCATCCAATTGGTGGGCCATCTCGTTGGCCATGAGCTAAGCCGGATCAGTAGCATTATTGGATATTATCAGACGCTGCCGGAAGTCGCCCACGTTTTGAGCACGCCAGATTCCGACCCTCTTGCTCAACAATGGGTGAGCTCAGCGTTCTATTCGCATCCGCAAATCGACGGAATGTTCATGACTGCGCCAGACGGACGCCTGCGTGCCTCGATCCCAACGGATCCAGAGATAATCGGCAGGGATTTTGATTCCGATCACTGGCGAGAGCAGGCAGCGGCATCGAATGAAGCCTTCGTTTCGGGTGTTCATCCCAGATTGCAGGACAAGCGACTGGCCACCGATGTCGTCGGTGTCGTGCGGGCGCCAGACCGGACCATTCTCGGTTATGTTGGCGTCTCCGTTCTGGTGGAAAGAATGGGCCGGCGCCTATCCGCCATCGCATTTCCCGACAAGCTCGTTTTCGGGGTATTGGATCAAAACGGCGACTCTCTTTTCGCTAATGATTTCAAGCCGAATCCCAACGCGACCTCACCCGAAAGTGGGATTTTGCTCAAAGAGATCCGGCAGAGCAAGAGCGGGCATTTTGAACGGCACGGCAACCTTTACTCTTTCAGCCCTATCGAATCGACCGGTTGGGTTGCGGTGGTCGAACAACCGAGAAGCCTGGCCTATAAACCGGTTCATGATCTTCTCGGAAAAATGACCGTCCTGGCAGCCTGGTTGGTTGTTCTTACTGCTGTGTTCGCGTGGCTTGGCATCAGATTTTATCAACGGCAGATGGAATCTACGCGACGCATCGAGCGCGAAGTGGTCTTTAACGAAAAAATCCTGGCGAACATGCCAAGCGGCATCGCCTTAATCGATCCAAAGTCGCGTCGTTTTCTTCAGGCAAACGATGCTTTTGCGCATATGGCGAATCGTTTCGGGGATCTACAACCCGGTTACGATATCACAGAAGCCACTTACGACGACGTGAAGATTGCTCCAAGCGACGCCATTGAAAGAGTGCTTTCCTTCGGAACCCCATTTCAGCTCATCGAGCAACCGTTGAGAGACAAAACCGGCATGACGCATTTTTTGGATATTAATCTGCTGCGGCTGCAAGGCTCGCACGAAACCACCCAGGGCGTGCTTTATCTCGTCGAGGACAAGACGCGCGACGTCAAACTGCGCCAGGAGCTGATTGGCGCAAATGCCGCAAAAGACCAATTCCTGGCGCTGCTTTCGCACGAATTACGCAATCCTCTCTCGCCCGTGATCGCGATGGTCGGAGAATTGGAAGCGACTATTCCGGATTCGCCGGAGGTTAGCGAGGCGCTCGAGGTCATTCGACGCAACGTTGAGCTGGAAGCGCGTTTGATTGATGATCTGCTCGACATCACACGCATCGCGAAGGGCAAACTGCAGCTGAGCTTTGAAACTATTTCCGTGCACCAAATCCTTCATCGTGCCTACGAAATTTGCCGGGAGGACATCGCTGCGAAGAACCTCGGAGTGGAGTTTCGTCTTCAGGCCGCCGATACGCACGTCGAAGGCGATCCTGCGCGTTTACAACAGGTCTTTTGGAACTTGATTAAGAACAGCGTGAAATTCACTCCGGAAAAAGGCCGCATCACGATCGAAACTAGCAACCCCGCGCCGAACAAGATTGACATTCGGATTGCCGATACTGGAATGGGCATCGAGCCGGAAAGGATCGACAAAATCTTCAACGCCTTTGAGCAGGGACAGACCTCGATCACCCGGCGTTTTGGAGGTCTCGGCCTCGGCCTGACGATTTCGAAAGCGCTAATCGATGCGCACGGTGGCAAGATCCGGGTGGAGAGCCCCGGAAGGGATCAAGGTTCCACTTTTTCGCTGGAATTGACGACGGTGCCGAGTCCGATCAGCACCGACGGCGATGGCACGGGAAAAGATGGACGTGCCGTTTTGGAGAAAGGAGCCGGCCCGCCCAGACATCGGCGTGTCCTGGTGGTGGACGATCATCGAGATACCTGCACCGGCATGAAGAGGATGCTGGAGCGCCGCGGTTACCAGATTACAGTGGCCCATACCGCGCAGCAGGCCGTGGAAAAAGTGCGCACGCAGGAGTTCGATCTTCTCATTAGCGACATCGGACTGCCGGACCGCAGCGGCTATGAGTTGATCCGAGAAGTGCAAAGCAGTAAAACCCTTCCCGGAATTGCGCTCAGTGGCTTTGGAACGGAACATGACATTAATGAGTCCCTGGCCGCGGGTTTCTCCCAGCACCTCACCAAGCCAATCAATTTTGAGCGACTCGAAGAAGCCATCTGCAATGTGCTTGAGCCGGAGCCGACCTTCCGCTCATAGCGTGGACCACTCACAGCGCTCCTCGCGGTCCCGTCTTAGTCTCTAGCAAAACTTCGTGCCAAGAAAAAACGCGTCAGCCTATCGACCTCTCGATTGGGACTTTCGGTTTCTCGCAGAAAACGCCGCCGTTCGCTCGAAACGGTTCAATATGACAGCCAAGGCGAAGAGCGTCCGTTACCCCATCCGCTTGTTGCGCTACTGGTTTGCCTATAACTTGTTATGCATCGAATCAGCCAGACACGACGCGCCGATCGACCTCGTTGAGATCGGCGTGCAAAAGGCACAATTCCTCCAGTTTGTCCGTTCGGCGCCTGTTCAGCCAAATGTTGGCCGATGGACGGTGCTGGACGCGGTAATTCATCCTGAAAAATTTCGCAAAGTCGGCATTAAGAAAGAGGACGTTCTGGAGGCGAATCTCGAGAGCCATGACTTTGATCTACCTCGAAATTATGACGCCGCGGTGTTGCTGCACGTGCTGGAGCATTTATTCGAACCCGATACGGCTTTGCAGAAAATTGCGCGCCGGATACGTCCCGGCGGAGCGTTGATCGGTGGCTCGCCAGTCCTTCCCGATTTTCTCGTCGCCCCTCACCAGAAGCTCGAGCGCAAAACAGCACAGCCAATGGGGCATGTGAGCGTATTTTCTCCACAGCGTGTCATTCGAATGGGTGAAGCAGCCGGTTGCACGGTGGAGTTTATCAGCGGCGCCTTTTTTATGCGGAGCAGCGGAAGCCTGCTGGAAAACTCTGCTGCATGGCTCCGATTCAATTTATGGTGGGGCAGCAGGTTTCCGTCCTGGCCCGGGGAAATCTACTGGCTCATGCGCAAACGCTGAGCGGCGACCTCCTGTCGCTCGTTGAGCGTTTAGCGCGAAATATTTCGGCTATCCGGTATCGGGACTAGCGGCCACGGCAGCCCTCTCACGTCCCTCGGCGGCTTCCTTGAGTTGACGCGAGAGCTTCTCGACGCGCTGACGCATGATCTTGCCAGCTTTAAATTTCACCGTCACTCGCGGCGGAATCACGAAACTGCTACCGGGTTGGTTCGGATTTCGCCCGACGCGCGGCTTGGTCAACCGCGGCTGAAAAACGCCAAAGTTGCGCAGTTCAACGGGGATATTGTTGGCCAAACTATCGGTGATTTTATCGAGCGTGCGCTGGACTACATCAAAGACTTCATGTTGGACCATGCCGGTTTGATTGCTGATGGCGACAACGATGTCGCGTTTAGTTAGCTTTGCCATATCTATCTAGTAATCGCTTCATGAACCCGTGTCGGTGGTCAGATTAAGCACAAAAAGAAAAATATTTAGACGGGCTAACTTCCTCGACAAGAAGGCGAAACGCAATGGCAGGTTTTCGCCGCTACCAATCCTGCATGGAGTTGTCCGCTCCTACTTTCGCCAATTCTCGCGTGGCGGCGGGGCCGGATAATGATCCGGTGCCACCTCATGCGCGGTTCGGAAATGCACTTTCGCCACCTCACGCAATGCGCCCGATCCCTTTGTTTCCACGAGCTTTTTCGCGATCTCTTTTACGTTCGCAGATGCTCCCCGTTCGAGTCGGAGCCCAAGCTCCTTTCCTCGGTGCTCCAGCCAGTTGATGAAAGCTTCACGCGCCAGAATCGACGCAGCCGCAACCGCAACATCTGATTCCGCTTTTGTCCGCTGGACGACGTCGATCTTGCGCCCGTACCGCAACAACGATTGCTCAATCACGCGCGCATCGGCAAACTGATCCGAAAGCGACCGGGGGCAGTCCGGTTTTTTTGCCAACAGATTTTCGATGACGCGCGCATGTCCCCACCCGAGCAGTTTGTTCAAATTGCCGAACTTCTCGTAGAGCTCGTTGTATCTTTGTGGACCAATCAATACCTCCTCAACCAAACCGTTCGCGTTCTTACGAATGGTTTGAGCGAGCGCGCGGATCCGCGCATCAGAGCCGATTCGCTTGCTGTCCTGTACTCCGGCATCGAGAAGTTTGCGGGCAATTCCTTGGTCGACATAAACGCCAGCAATCACCAGCGGGCCAAAAAAATCGCCCTTTCCGCTCTCATCTACGCCAAAGTGTGGCTCGAACATTTCCGGGGAGTGCACTTCCTCGTAGCCCAGCTTTGCTTCACCGAGAATCTTCGGCTCCAGCTCGAATTGCACAAACTCCTCTGCGCCCCTGCCTTGCACGAGCACCTTTGGTCCTTTCTCATAGACTGCGACGCTGAGCCTGTTCTTTTGCGCAAAAAAAAGTGTGTACTCCTTTTGAGAAAATTCGAACCCGAGTTGTTCGAGCAGTACGCGAAGCTTGGTTGCCTGCCCTAACGAAAGCGGATGCGTGTAGGAATTCATTCGTTTGAAAACCGTTCAACGCTCAACGCTGAACGTCCAACGTTCAATCACCTTCTGAGTTGAGAGTTGGACGTTGAATGTTGAACGTTGTCGGCAAATCGTGACCACGCCGCAAAACGTTCACGCGTTCCATCGCTCTCTTCTGCGTTGGTATCGCCGCCATGGCCGCGCCCTGCCCTGGCGCCAGACTCGCAATCCGTACGCCATCCTCGTTTCTGAGTTCATGCTCCAGCAGACTCAGGTTGCCGCCGTTATCCCTTATTATAATGAATGGCTCTGCCGCTTCCCAGATTTCGCCGCCCTGGCCCGGGCTCCGGAGAGTGACATCCTCCACGCGTGGCAAGGACTTGGCTATTACGCGCGAGCTCGCAATTTGCATGCGGTTGCGAAAATCGTCCAACGCCGCCATAGAGGCAGATTTCCGCGCAATCTCGCAGCCATCTGTGCATTGCCCGGTATTGGTCGTTACACAGCCAATGCTATCGCGACGTTCGCCTTTGATCAGCCAGTTCCGATTGTCGAAACCAACACTGCTCGCGTTTTGACGCGCCTCTTTGATTTTCGCAGCTCGATCGATCGCGTTGCTGGGCGTGAATATCTTTGGGAGCGCGCCCGCGCGCTGGTTCCAAAGCATCCTGGTCGTATTTACAATTCGGCACTTGTCGATCTCGGCGCGTTGGTTTGTCTTCCGCGCCAACCAAAATGCAGAATTTGCCCTGTCAAAAAGTTCTGTCGCGCAAAAGATCCGGAAACTCTTCCGATAAAAAAAGCGCGTCCTCCGACCGTGCGGCTAACAGAGAATCACGCGTTCATTGCCAGGCAAAAGACGATTTTGCTTGAGCAAGCCAATCATCGCTGGCGAGGCATGTGGATCTTGCCGCCGTTGCAAAGCAGAGCGACAAGACGACAGCCGGCGTACAGGTCGATCTTTCCGTTCACGAACCATTCCGTCACCTTGAACGTCTACGCATTGCCGCGGCAGAAAATCGACAATCACTCGCAGCGCTGGATCAGAATCGATTCGCTCGAATCTATTCCAATCCCTTCGCCTCATCGAAGGGCGCTTCAGATCTTGCTTCGTGCTTGAACGAAGCGAGTGAAATTGTTTTGATGACTTTCGCTCCGACTGAAACGCCGCTCCGGAACGCTATCCAAAATCCATATTTTAAAATCTAAAATGAGAAGCATGACCGGATATGGCCGAGCCGAGACCGATCATCGGGGGACAAAATTTAGCGTCGAGCTCAATTCTGTAAACCGCAAGCAGAGCGACATTGTGATCAATCTGCCACGCGACCTGGCCGAACTCGAACCGCGCATTCGCCAAACAATCAATGAAAGTATTTCGCGCGGCCGGACCAATGCCAACATCACCTTTCAGACCGGCGCAAACGGCGCGCGCAAACTGGCACTCGACACCGAGCTGGCCCGCTCCTACCACGAGTCGATGCGCGCGTTGCAAAAGGAGTTAAACGCGCCAGGCGAAATCACGATCACCACCATCCTCCAAGCACCAGGCGTAATGCGGTTGCCAGAGCAAGTCGTAAATGCCGAAGACGCATGGCCCGCAATCGACCGAGCCTTGCGCGCTGCGCTTGCCGACTTAGTCAAAATGCGAGAACGCGAGGGCAAACATCTCGCCAAGGATTTGATCCACCGCCTCAAAGCGATCCGGAAAAAACTAAAGGAGGTTCGCACGCTGCATCCCGGCGTCGTTAATAGGTATCGCACGGCGCTCCTTGATCGAATTCAAAAGGTCGGACTGCCTATTGCCACCGACGACGAACGTTTGTTGAAGGAAATTTCCTTCTTCGCCGATCGCAGCGACGTCTCGGAAGAATTGACGCGGCTGGAAAGTCACCTTGCCCAATTCGCGCATCATCTGCGCAGGAACGAACCGGTCGGTCGCGCGCTGGAGTTCATTACGCAGGAAATTTTTCGCGAGCTCAATACCCTCGGCGCGAAAGCCAACGATGCCGCCATTTCACAGCGCGTGGTCGCTTGCAAGGCAGAATTAGAGAAAATCCGAGAGCAGGTCCAAAATCTTGAGTAAACAGTTCAGCCGCCACGGAATTCTCTTCGTTGTTTCTGCGCCCTCCGGCGCGGGCAAGACGACTCTGGTGGAGGCGCTTCGCCAAACGCCATACCTTTTTTATTCTGTCTCTTGCACCACGCGAGCGCCGCGCGCGGGCGAAATTGACGGGGAAGATTATCAATTTCTTTCCGATAAGGATTTTCGCGCGCGAATTGAAGCTGGCGATTTCTTAGAACACGCGCGCGTGCATGGGGATTATTATGGAACCTTGCGCAAACCGGTTCTTACCAACTTGAAAAGCGGAGTGGATGTTTTAATTGACATCGACACGCAAGGCGCCACCGCCATTCGCAATTGCGACGATCCGGTCATTCGCGAAGCGTTGAGCGACATATTTATTATGCCGCCTAATCACGAAGAATTACGCCGGCGTTTGCTCAAGCGTGGAACGGAAACGGTGCAACAGATCGAATCGCGTCTCTCCACCGCCGCGCGCGAAATGGCATTATGGCGCAGTTACCGTTACACTATTATCAGTGGTTCGGTCGAAGAGGACCTGCAAAGGTTCCGACGGATCATGAGTGCCGAGAGTTATTTAAGCCGGCGTTTGTTTCAGAAGTAATTTGATTCGCGAATAAAACTCCATCTGCTATGGAAAAAGACTCCAAAGGCAAACGCGACAAAACAAGCATGCGCAAAGTCGTGCGCATTCCGGCCGGACAGAAATCAGTGGTGCTCGGAGTCACGGGCTCGATTGCTGCATATAAATCTGCCGAGCTTGCCAGTCTGCTCGTCAAACAAGGCCACGAAGTTTTTGTCGTGATGACGCACGACGCGACTGAGTTTATTTCGCCGCTCACGTTGCAGACGCTTTCGAAAAATCCGGTGACAACAAGCTTCTACGATGAGAAAGAAAATTGGCGGCCCGGTCACATCGAGCTCGCCGATCGCGCGAACCTGCTCCTGATCGGGCCCGCCACGGCTCACATTATCGCCGAACTCGCGCATGGTCTGGCTGGGCATCCGCTCGCTGCAATCGCCCTCGCTACCCGCGCGCCGACGCTGCTCGCACCGGCCATGAATGGAAAGATGTGGCAACATCCTGCAACAGTAGAGAACGTGGGAATACTAAAAGCCCGCGGTGTCGAATTTATTGGGCCCGAAGAAGGAATGTTGGCGTGTGGCTACGAAGGACTCGGCCGGCTTTGGAAAGTGAATGATATCGCGTTTCGCGCCGAGTTCCTCCTTGCGCGCCAGGAAAATTTGATCGCGTGAGATTTCTCATCACGGCCGGGCCAACTCGCGAGCCAATCGATCCTGTTCGTTACATTTCGAATCGCTCGTCAGGGAAAATGGGCTATGCCATCGCCGAAGCGGCGCTCGCAGCCGGACATGATGTCACTTTGATTTCCGGCCCGGTGAATCTCGATCCACCGCCAAGCGCGCGGTTCGTTTCGATCTCGACCAGTGATGACATGTACGGCGCCGTCCATCGCCATGCGCGCGAATGCGACGTGCTCGTGATGTGCGCCGCTGTGGCCGATTATAAACCGCGAGAGGTTTCTGCAACGAAAATTAAGAAGCGCAATGAGCATTTCGCGCTCGATCTCATTCCGGCGCGTGACATTCTCGCGTCACTCCCACATAAGGATCGACAATTCCTTCTCGTTGGTTTCGCCGCCGAAACAAATGACATCGAAAAAAATGCCAGACAAAAACTACGTGCAAAAAATTGCGACCTCATCGTGGCCAACGATGTGAGCAGCGCCGATTCAGGGATGGAAACCGACGTAAACGAAGCGACAATTTTCTTTCGCAACGGCGAAAAAGAAAAAATTTCGCGCGCCTCAAAAAAAATAGTCGCGCGCGACCTCGTAAAAATATTAATAGATTCGCGAGAAAAATGTTTGACAAAAAAACTGTGATGATTACTGAACTCGTGTAAGTGAAGTCATTCCCAACTCTTCACAGATCTCCGCGCGTTGCGGATTGAAAGGGGGGAATAGAGTCGATGGCAAAGAAGAAAAAAGCAGCAAAGAAAAAAACAGCGAAGAAAAAGAGGCATTAAGGCCCAACGCTTGATAACAGCCCCGAAAGCTTTCGGGGTCCACAAACCCCTAACTTCAACCCGGGAGGAGAATTTATTTCCTCCCGGTTTTTTTTACCATCAACAGAAATTACGATTTCGATGCTGCATGCCTTCTCATTTTGCGTTGCGCACTCCGCGCACAGTGTGCGAGGTAGTTCCCTATCATGAAGCATTATCTCGATGCGGCCGAGAAAGCTGCGCGTGCCGCCGGTGAACTGCTTCGTCAAAATTTTCATCAGCCGCTGCGCGTTAATTCCGCTCGCGCGCACGACATCAAATTGGAAATCGATCTGCAGGCGCAGGAGTTGATTACCAGATCGCTTCTCGAAGAATTCCCCGGCCACGCACTTTATGGCGAAGAAGGAACCGTCGGCGATCAATCAAGCGAGCATCAATGGGTCGTCGATCCGCTTGATGGGACCGTCAATTATTTCTACGGCATTCCTCATTTTTGCGTTTCGATCGCGTTGCGGGTCCGAAGCGAAATCATGGTCGGCATCATTTACGACCCAATCCGTGAGGAAATGTGGACAGGACAAAAAGGGGAGACTCCAAAATTGAATGGCTATCATTTCCACGTCAGCGATCGCGCGGATCTGGCTGAAGCCGTTATTTCGGTGGGGCTTGCCAAGACCGCAGAGACGATCGACGCGAATCTTCCCTTGCTCCGGCAAATGATTCATCGCGTGCGCAAATGCCGCGTGCTCGGCAGCGCCGCGCTCGACCTGGCTTACGTCGCATGTGGACGTTTCGACGTCTACATTGAGCAGGGAATTAGTCTGTGGGACATCGCAGCTGGATGGCTCTTGGTTGAAAACGCCGGTGGAACTGTCGATCTTCGGCCGCGCGAAGACATGAAAGACAAATACAGCATTGTCGCGTCCAACGGCCTGCTCGATTTAAAACTCTGATGAATGACGAATTCATGACGAAGCACGAATTCCGAGAAAAAAGCATAACCGAATGTTTGGGCGCTGTAGCGTTGGCTGTCATCAGCGGGCTTCGGGATTGGTCATTCGGCATTGATCATTCGCCATTTTCCTCATGATTCGGTGCGGCATCGGTTATGACGTGCATCGTTTTGCCAAAGAACGAAAGCTGATCCTTGGAGGCGTCGAGATTGCCTACTCCCGCGGGCTGCAAGGCCATTCTGACGCGGATGTCTTATCGCACGCAATCGCGGATGCGCTGCTCGGTGCGGTTGCCGCCGGTGACATCGGGCAACATTTTCCCAATACCGACCAATCAATTCGCGGCATGAGCAGCATCGACATCCTGCGTCAAGTGACCGCGCTGCTGGCGAAGAGTAAGGCGCGGCCGATCAATGTTGACGCGACAATTCTTGCCGAGGCACCCAAAATTAGGCCGCACATTCCAGCGATGCGAAAAGTGATTGCGCAAGCGATCGGCGTGAACGAATCGCGCATTGGTATCAAGGCGACAACAAACGAAGGCCTTGGCGCGATCGGCCGCAGTGAAGGCATCGCGGCGATGGCGGTAGCAATTGTTGAAATGGTAGGGCGCGACCGCCGGGCGCGCCGAAAAGGCAGTTAATGGCCCTGCATTTGTTTAACACCTACTCGCGCGACATCGAAGAATTCGAACCGCGCGATCCTGCCGAACGCAAGATCGGTGTCTATACGTGCGGGCCGACTGTTTACAGCCGGGCGCACATTGGAAATTTTCGCGCCTATATTTTCGAAGACCTGCTCCAACGGCATCTCGAACTGCGCGGTCACAAAGTGCATCGGGTGACGAATATGACCGACGTGGATGACAAGACGATCCGCGGCGCGCGCGGAGCGAACATTCCGCTCTCGGAATTTACCGCGCCCTTCAAACAGGCGTTCTTCGAGGATATCGAAACGCTGAGGATCAAGCGCGCGGATGAATTTCCGGCCGCCACCGACCAGCGTTACATCGACCGGATGATCCAGATGATTGGCGCGCTTGTCTCGAAAGGCCTCGCTTATCAGGCCGACGACAAATCAGTCTATTTTCGGATCAACAAATTTCCGACTTACGGAAAGCTCGCGCATTTCGATCTCAACCAGTTGCAGTCGACCGGCCGCGTGAAGCACGACGAGTACGATAAGGAGCACATGGGCGATTTTGCGCTTTGGAAAGCATGGGATAAAGAAGACGGCGATGTAGGTTGGGAAAGTCCCTGGGGCCGCGGCCGTCCCGGCTGGCACATCGAATGCAGCGCGATGTCCACGGCATTGCTCGGCGATCAAATCGATATCCATTGCGGTGGCGTCGATAACATTTTTCCGCATCACGAAGCGGAGATCGCGCAGAGCGAAGGTGTCACGGGAAAGAAATTCGTCCGTTACTGGCTGCATTGCGCGCATTTGCTCGTCGATGGCCAGAAAATGGCGAAGTCGTTGGATAATTTTTACACTGTGCCGGATGTTCTGGCGAAAGGTTACACCGGGCGCGAGCTCCGTTACGCGCTCATGCGCGTGCATTATCGTGCGCCGCTCAATTTCACCTGGGAAGGGATGGAAGAAGCGCGGCAGGCGCTTGCCCGTATCGATGGATGGCTGGCGCGACTTCGAGAGGCACTCACAAAAAAAATCGACAACGGAAAATACAAGACGCAACCCTCGGAGCGATTTGAAGAAGCGCTCGACGATGATCTTAACATTTCGGCGGCGCTTGGTTTTTTGTTCGAATCGATTCGAGAGACCAATCGCGCGATGGATCAAAGCGAAATGGACACTGCAACAGCCAGCGCATGGTTAAAGTGGTGGGAGCGCGTTAACAGCGTGCTCAGTCTTCCAGCAGGTGTCCAACTACGCGCGTCACTCGGCATGAAGGGAGAGCTTCAGGCTGCACATGTCCCGGCCGAAATTGCAGAACTTATGAGACAGCGCGCGCAAGCCAGACTTGCAAAGGACTTTCAAAAAAGTGATGAATTGCGCGACGAACTAAGCGCTCGCGGGTGGGAAGTGCGCGATATCAAGGGTGGGCAGGAAGTCACGCGGCGCGCCGGCGGTTAGTTCGCAACCCATGTTTGCGCCTGCTGACTATCTTAACCTCGAACACACGGCCCATCCGAAGCTGTTCGAAAACGAGAGTTATGTCTGGGACGCGCTTAAACAGATTGCGAGCTACCTACAATTTCGTTTGAAGCCCGCAATTTTAGGTGAGCTGATTGGCAAACCATTCATTAGCAATCACGTTTTTATTGGCAGAGGCACCGTCGTGGAGCAAGGCACAATGCTGAAAGGACCGGCATGGATCGGAGAGAATTGCCAGATTCGAAGCGGCTGTTACGTGCGGGAAAACGTCATCGTCGGTAATGGGGTGGTGATGGGAAACTCATGTGAGTTCAAGAATTGCATCCTGTTGGATGAAGTGCAGGTGCCGCACTTCAATTACGTCGGGGATTCCATCCTTGGTCACCACGCCCATCTCGGCGCGGGCGTGATTCTCTCGAACGTAAAACTCGATCACAGAGAAATCGCGGTCGTCACCCCCGACGGCAATATCGCGACCGGACTCACAAAATTTGGCGCGATCGTTGGCGATCGGACGGAAATCGGTTGTAACGCCGTCATTAACCCAGGCTCAGTCCTGGGACGCGACTGCATGATTTATCCGGGCGCGAATTTTCGTGGCGTCCTGCCCCACGGCAGCATGGTGAAACTGCGCCAGGAATTGCAGGTGTTAGAGAAACGCGACTGGCCCACGACTTAAACGGGACTCGTCGAGCAACAGTGGAAACAGAATAAGAGATCGCAACGGATGGGAGGATTCGAAACCCCCCCCGTGCATTCCGGCACACACGTTTTCCAGGCGTGCACAATAGACCGCTCTGTCACCCATCCGGTAGATCGCGATATCCACAGTCACGTCCGTGCGCTTTCCCTTTAGCTCATCCGTCCGCATTTGCAGGTCGACCCACGTAGATTACCGTCAATAAGGGTGGACGCACAAAGAGACCTTGTACTCGCTCCGGATCGAGCCGAGCGATTCATACAGGATCTCAATAACGTTCACCGAGGCCGTGTTCCCACAGAGTTTCTCGGCCAGGCTGAAATGCACCTCTGGGTTGTGCCCCTGAGCATATCGGCCAATAAATCTTCATACTTCAAATCCATTCTCTCCCTCGACGAACAAGAACGTGCCGGACGCTTCCGGAAAATCAGAGACGCACACCGTTATGTCGCCGCCCGGGGTTCGTTACGGAGCCTGTTAGGCGCATACTTGACGATTGAGCCCGACAGATTGCAGTTCGCTTACGATGCTTTCGGCAAGCCGCGTCTCGTCGGCGAAGAACCTCTTACGTCGCTGAAGTTTAGCGTTTCCCATTCCGATGATCTGGCGTTGTTCAGCTTCGCGCGTGGGCATAAAAATGGAGTCGATGTAGAGCGCATCCGGCCGGATATTGACGTCGAAGATTTGGCGGCGCGCTATTTTTCGCCCAATGAGTTCAAGAAATTGCGCTCCTTGCCCGCGGATCAGCAGAGAGATGCATTTTATTGTGGCTGGACTCGAAAGGAGGCTTATCTAAAGGGGTGCGGAGAAGGCCTTTCTTTCCCGTTGGACGGTGTCGAAGTCAGTTTAAGTCCGGGTGAACCTGCGATGATCCTAAAAGCTTCCGGCGATCCCGGTGTCTCTCGGCGCTGGATTGTTCAACATTTGTCGCCTGCGCCGGGTTACATTGGGGCAGCAGCGGTGCAAGGCCGCGACATCGCTTTTAGATGCTTTAGGTACGAACCAGTTCTTTAGGAAGGTCGACAAAACGCCTGTGAATGAGCGCCTATCGCGTCGCCGCGGATCCGTGCCTAGAGAGTTTGCGCCTGAGTCAGGCAGGACTTCAACTTTTCGGCCAATTCGATATTCGGCGCCTGCCTTAACGACGGTGTGCCAGCGTCGAAGACGTAAACTTCAATTCCGTCTTCGGCCAATGCCATCCAACCACGCGCTGGGTCGGTCGCGTTGAGTGACGTCGCGTCGTCTTTGGTCAGGAAAAAGATAATGCGTCCCGGGTAGGCCCCGGGATCATAGGCTTTGGCCGCCAACAGATTGATGTCTGCAATGCTCAGCAATCCTTGTGCCTCTCTCTCAGCGCCGATAGGAGACTTCGCGAGGGCACGCCATAGTGCAGCTTTGAAACTTCCGAAGGCGAGCTGCGCCAACCCGATCGCTTTGCTCGGAAGAAACACAAGCTTTTCTCGGGTTTTGAGCGTGCGAAGGTTTCTCAATTCGCGCGTGATTCGCGTCACGAGGTAGTCCGGCCTGAGCGGCCACCATTTTAAAGAACCCGGCGCGGGAGTATTGAACATTACTAACAACGCCACCTCCTCACCTTGAGCCTTTAGAAGCCTGCCCATTTCGTAAGCGATCATGCCTCCAAAACAATAGCCAACTAGAAAATACGGTCCTTCCCGCTGCACAGTGCGAATCTCTCTCAAGTAATGGGTCGCCATCTCCTCAACTGTAAGAAACGGCGCCTCCCCTCCAAGGCCCTGGGACCTAAGCCCGAAGATGGGCTGATCCGCCCCCAGGGAGAGCGACAGGTTCCGGCAATAAAAGATTTCACCCGTGTGCCCATGAACGCAAAAAAGAGGTGGCTTTGTTCCGCTGGGTTGGGCCGGGACAAGCGACGAATGTGACGAGCAAACTGTTGGTGCGCTGATGATGCCTGCCAGTTGTCTGATTGTCGGCGCCTCGAGGAGCACGGCCAAAGGCAATTCCATTTGGAAGGCTTTCTCAATTTGGATGAATAGCCGCGCTGCCAGCAGCGAATCTCCGCCCAGTTCGAAGAAGTGTTGGTCGACACC
>Ga0207662_10000377_pt1 | contig 20114 bp, 9 predicted proteins | sample KBSS33LmetaG_FD_184338 | JGI IMG/M metagenome (GOLD analysis project Ga0207662, IMG submission 184338) | Switchgrass rhizosphere microbial communities from Kellogg Biological Station, Michigan, USA - KBS S3-3L metaG (SPAdes) (version 2) | ecosystem: Host-associated > Plants > Roots > Rhizosphere... | reverse complement strand
AGGTCGGGGGCCTGCACCCGTTCGCGCCGGTCGAGCAGGCGCGCGGCTACCGAGCGCTGTTCGAGATGCTCGAGCGCTCGCTCGCCGAGATCACCGGCTTCCACGCGGTGTCGCTCCAGCCCAACGCGGGCTCGCAGGGCGAGTACACCGGGCTGCTGGTGATCCGCGCCTGGCACGCGTCGCGGAACGAGGCGCACCGCACCGTGTGCTTGATCCCGCAATCGGCCCACGGCACCAACCCCGCGAGCGCGGTCATGGCGGGCATGAGCGTGGTGGTGGTGAAGACCGACGCCCAGGGGAACATCGACGTCGCCGACCTCGAGGCCAAGGCGGCGGAGAACGCCGGGATGCTGGGCGCGCTGATGGTGACCTACCCCTCGACGCACGGGGTGTTCGAGGAGGCCATCACCGAGGTCTGCCGCATCGTCCACCGGCACGGCGGGCAGGTCTACATGGACGGCGCCAATATGAATGCCATGGTCGGCCTGTGCCGCCCGGGCGACATCGGCGCCGACGTCTGCCACCTGAACCTGCACAAGACGTTCTGCATCCCCCACGGCGGCGGCGGTCCCGGCATGGGCCCGATCGGGGTGGCGAAGCACCTGGCGCCGTTCCTGCCCGGGCATGCCCTGGTGCGGACGGGGGGCGCCCAGGCGATCGGGGCCGTGAGCGCCGCCCCCTGGGGCAGCGCCAGCATCCTGCCCATCTCGGCGATGTACGTGCTGATGATGGGCGGCGACGGGCTCACCCACGCCACCAAGGTGGCGATCCTGAATGCGAATTACCTGGCGCGGCGGCTGGAACCCCATTTCCCGGTGCTCTATCGCGGCAAGAACGGCACCGTGGCGCACGAGTGCATCGTCGACCCGCGCGGGCTCAAGGCCGCGACCGGGGTGGAGGTCGAGGACATCGCCAAGCGGCTCATGGACTATGGCTTCCACGCGCCCACGATCTCGTTCCCGGTGGCGGGCACGCTGATGATCGAGCCCACCGAGAGCGAGTCGAAGTCCGAGCTGGACCGGTTCGCGGACGCCCTGGTCGCCATCCGTGGCGAGATCTCCGACATCGCGAGCGGGGCGCTCCCCAGGGACGACAACCCGCTCAAGCGGGCGCCGCACACGCTCGAGGCGACGCTCTCCGACGACTGGGCCCGCCCCTACGGGCGCGAGCGCGCCGCGTTCCCGCTGCCGTGGGTGCGCGAGCGGAAGTTCTGGCCGGCGGTGGGCCGGGTGGACAACGCCTATGGCGACCGCCACCTCGTCTGCACCTGCCCCCCGGTCGAGGAGTACGCGAGCGTCTGAAGACGATCCGGCCGGAGGACACCCGCACGCCGGCGCGGTGTCCTCGGCCTGGATCTCCGCCGCAACTCCGCGCGCGATGCCTCGCGCTCGCGCGCCATCGTGCACCCTGCACGAGCGGTCGCCGGGCGAGTGTCGTCGCAAACCGACACTCTGCAAGGGGATTCACTCCCACGCGACGATGTTCACGGGCGAAATACGAAATAATGCACAACGCGTCTTGCGAATACAAGTTACGCCGAGTATCGTTTTCTCACTTCGAGCTCGGTCGTTAACCGCCCGGACTCAAGCGTTGACCCCATAGTCATTCGTCGTCCGTGACGTCCCGCCTCCCCGCGAGGATCGCGCCCCCGAGCCACGGCTTGGCGTGATCCAAGCCGCGCGAACCCTCTCTCCTCGCGCCCGTAGGGGGCGGACGCCAGTCCGTTCACACGCACTGGAACTGCCCCCACCATGTTCCAAAGCCAAGCGGTCGAGGTTCGCGACCTCGGGCGGTTGATCCTTCGCCGCCGCCGGGTCGTATTGAGCGCGGTCTTTGTATTCGTCGGGCTCGCGCTCGCCCTCAATACGTTCACACAGCCGGTGTATCGCACGGCGTCCCGACTCGAGATCCAGCCCACGCAGAGCCGCTCGCCGATCACGGGCGCCGAGGTCGCCGCGACCCCGACCACGGTCTCGGAGAACCTCACGCTGCTCACCACCGCGGAGCGCATCCTCACGCGCGACGTGGCGGAGAAGGTCGTGAGCGAGGTGCAGTCGCGTGGCGTCAAGCTCGCTCCCGACGTCACCGACCCGAAGCAGGCGGCGCTGATGACGCCGGACCAGCGCCTGAACGCGAACGTGGCCTGGCTCCAGAACGCGGTCAGCGTGCGCCCCATCCGCGACACGCGGCTCGTCGACGTCCAGGCCGAGCATTCCAGTCCCAAGGCCGCGGCCGATCTCGCGAACACGGTGGCGAAGGTGTTCCTCGCCTCCGAGGCGCAGACGCGCCAGGCGGCCGACAAGGCCCGTCTCGAATCGCTGCGGGCGCAGATCGCCGACGTGCGCAAGGTGATCGAGGCCTCGGAGCAGAACATCTACGGCTCGAAGCACGCCAGCCTCGCCATCTCCGCGGAGCGGAATCGCCAGCTCGCCCAGACCGGGACCGAGCTCGGCTCCGCGGTGATCAAGGCTCGCGCGGACCTGCACGACGTCGAGACCCAGCTCGACCGCATCAAGCAGTTCAAGGCGAGCGACGCTCCCGACTGGAGCAATCCGCCGGTACAGACGCCCGGGATGGACGATCGCTACCGCGACCTCCAGCGTGTGGAGACCCAGCTGCTGGCGATGCGCCAGGTCTACAAGGACGGCAGCCCCGAGCTGCTCTCGCTCGAGTCGCAGTCGCGCGCGCTGCGCGAGTCCATGCGCCGCGAGCTGCAGAAGGCGCAGTCCGACCTCGAGAACCAGCGCATCGCGCTGAGCGGGCGCGTCGGCGACCTGCAGAACCAGCTCGGCCACAACGACGTCACGCTCAAGGCGCTCTCGGACAGCTCGACCAAGTACTCGACGCTCGAGAGCGAGCTGGGGACGCAGCGCGAGCTCTACACGCTGCTGCTCAAGACGGTCCAGGAGCAGGACATCGCCCAGACCATCCAGCCCGCGTCGGTGCTGATCGTGCAGAAGGCGGCGGTGCCGCTGCTGCCGGTGCGGCCGCGCAAGGCCATCAACATCGTCGTCGGTCTGGTGCTCGGATTCGTCACCGGCAGCGGGCTCGCGCTGGCGCTGGAGGCGTTCCGCCGCACGATCCGCAGCCCTCGTGACGTCGTGCGCGAGCTCGGGCTGCCGGTCGTGGGGATGATCCCCAGACGTTCCACGTAGAGCTGGATTCCTCTCTCGGACATCACCGGGCCGGTCGAACGGTCCGGAGCAGTCGAAGGACGCAGCACCAGGAGGCGGGATGGAGCGGAAGGTCGAAACCAAGGTGGAACCCGCGAAGGCGGAGCCCAGGGTGGAAGTGAAGTCCACCTCCCGGGCGGAGCCGAAGGCGGCTCCCAACGGCGCGGCGAACGGCGCGGCGCACCGCGTGGTGAACGGCGCGGCGAAGGCCGTCGCGAACGGCGCGGCGAGCGGCAACGGCCACGGGGCGTCGCACGGCGCGCCGAAGGCGCCGGTGTTCCGCAAGCCCGGCGACCGCGTCGAGGAGTCGTACTTCGATTCGCTCGCGGCCTCGGTGAACGAGCACCTGCAGAAGGACATCCGCTCGGTCGTGGTCACGAGCGCGGGGTCGGGCGAGGGCAAGTCCACGGTCACCGCGGGTCTCGGCCGCGCGCTCGCGCGCTCCGGCCGCCAGAGCGTGTGCATCGTCGACACCGACCGTTTCCGCCCCACGCTGCACCGCCTGTTCGGGCTCGAGAACAACCGCGGCCTGGGCGAGCTGCTGAAGGAGCTCTACCACCTCGACATCGGCCGCGAGACGCCGGCCCAGTTCGGCGTCGGCGACTGGCTGGAGATCCTTCACGCGCAGGGCAAGTCGGGCGAGCTGTTGGTCACCGACGGCGACCAGCGGTTCCGCCTGCTCATCCACAAGGGCCGGATCCGCAGCGTGCAGATGCCGAACCACCACGAGGACATGCGGCTCGGCGCGCTGCTCCTGCGCTCGGAGCGCATCACCGACGAGCAGCGCGAGGGCTCGCTGCGGCTGCAGCGCACCACCGCGCGCCCGCTGGGCGAGGTGCTGCTCGGGCTGGGCTACGTCGAACGCGATGAGCTCTCCGCCGTGCTCACGGAACAGATTCGCGAGTCGCTGCGCCAGCTGGTGACCCTGCGCCGCCCGGAGTGCTCGTTCTCGGAGACCGCCGACGCCTACCTGCCGGCGACGTCCGGGCAGCAGGCCGAGGCGCCCACGAACGACCTCGTCGGCGATCAGGTGCTGGAGAAGCTCGCGGACTACCTCAAGCGCCCGTTCCTCACCAACCAGATCCCCGGCTTCCTCATGGACACGCCGCTCGAGAAGCTCAAGGTGCTCACCGCCGGCTCGACGCCCTACAGCCTGCAGGAGGACACGTACGCGCAGCCGTTCGCGCGCCTGCTCGAGCGGCTGACCCGCATGTTCGACGTGGTGCTGCTCGACTCGCCGCCGGTGGCGCTCGCGAGCCCGGCCGAGATGCTCGCCGGCCTCGCCGACGGCGTGCTGATGGTGGTCAAGGCCGACGGCTACGACCTCACCATCGTGCGGCAGGCGAAGGAGCAGCTCGACCGCGCGAAACCGAACTTCCTCGGCGTGGTGTTGAACCAGATCGACATGCGTCACAAAGACCCGATGCTCTACTACTACGGCGCCTATCAGCCTTGAGTCACGCGCATAGCTCTGCAACCGCGGCGCTCCCCGAGAGGGTCAGCCGCAAAGGACATCCTTCTGATGCGTGGTGAGTTCCTTCCGTTCGCCGCTCCACTCCTTGGGGACGAAGAGATCCAGGAAGTCGTCCATTGCCTCCGGTCGGGCTGGTTGACGACCGGGCACAAGGTCAAGCAGTTCGAGCGCGAATTCGGCGAGTTCATCGGCGCCAAGCACGCGCTGGCGGTGAACTCGTGCACGGCGGCGCTGCACCTGGCGCTCGAGGCCGTGGGCGTGGGCCCCGGCGACGAGGTGATCACCACGCCGATGACGTTCACCGCCACGGCGGCGGTGATCGAGCACCTGGGCGCCCGCCCGGTGTTCGCCGACGTCACCGCGCAGACGCTGAACATCGACCCGGAGCAGATCCGGCGCCGGCTCTCGCCGCGCACGAAGGCGATCCTGCCCGTGCACTTCGCCGGCCAGGCCTGTGACATGGACGCGATCGTCGACATCGCGCGCGGCGCCGGCGTGCCCGTGATCGAGGACGCGGCGCACGCCATCCCCACCCGCTACAACGGGCGCATGGTCGGCACGCTCTCGGACATCACCTGCTTCAGCTTCTACGCCACCAAGAACGTCACCACCGGCGAGGGCGGCATGGTGGTGACCGACCGCGACGACATCATGGAGCGCATGCGCCTCATGCACCTCCACGGCATGAGCAAGGACGCGTGGAAGCGCTACACGCAGAACGGCTCGTGGTCCTACGAGATCCTGGCGCCCGGCTTCAAGTACAACCTCACCGACATCGCCGCGGCGATCGGCATCCACCAGCTGCGCAAGTGCCAGGCGTTCCACCGCCGGCGCCTCACCATCGCGGACCAGTACGACGCCGCGTTCGCGGACCTCCCCGGCATCTCGATCCCGCGCGTGGAGGACCGTGAGTCCCACGGCTGGCACCTCTACGTGATCCAGGTCGATCCGGAGCGCCTCACCATCGGGCGCGATGCGTTCATCGACCAGCTGATCGCGCGCAACATCGGCGTGTCCGTGCACTTCATCCCGCTCCACGTGCACCCCTACTACCGCGAGCGCTACGCGCTCCGGCCGCAGGACTTCCCCAACGCCTGGGGCGCCTACGAGCGCATCGTGTCGCTGCCCATCTACGCCAAGATGAGCGACGACGACGTGCGCCACGTCGTCGATGCCGTGCGGGGGATCGCCCAGGGGGCCGGACGATGAAGCGCGCGCTCGACGTGGTCGCATCGGCGCTGGGCCTGCTGGTGCTGTGGCCGTTCTTCCTCGTCGTCGCCGTGCTCATCAAGGCGGAGGACGGCGGGCCGGTGCTGTTCCGCCAGCAGCGCGTCGGCCGCAAGCTGAAGACGTTCTTCATCCTCAAGTTCCGCACCATGCGCGTGGGCGCGTCGGAGAACGGGCCCGAGATCACCGTGCGCGGCGACGAGCGCATCACCCGCGTCGGCCGCGTGCTGCGGCCGTGCAAGCTGGACGAGCTGCCCCAGCTCTGGAACGTGCTCTGCGGCGAGATGAGCCTGGTCGGGTCGCGCCCCGAGGTACCGCGTTACGTGGACCTGTTCCGTGCCGAGTACACGGAGATCCTGAGGATCCGCCCGGGGATCACCGATCCGGCGTCGATCCGCTACCGCGACGAGAACCAGCTCCTCGACCGGCCCGAAGAGGCCGAGCGCGACTACGTGGAGCGCATCCTGCCGGAGAAGCTGCGGCTGTCGCGACACTACGCGCGCCATGCCTCGGTGGGCTGGGACCTGCAGCTCGTGATCGCGACGCTGGCGAGCCTGTTCTATCCGGCGCGCGCGATCGAGCGCGTGGTCGACTGGCTGACTCCGTACCGGCTCTGGGTCGGGTTCGCGATCCAGGTCGGAGCCCTCCTCGCCGCGGACATCCTCGCGCTCGTGATCCGCTTCGACAGCCACGTGCCGCCGTCCGAGCTGGTCACGTTCCTGCGCGTCCTGCCGCTGGTCCTGCTCTCGCAGGTGCTGTGGCTGCACGCGTTCAGGCTGTTCCACAGCGTGTGGCGCTACGCCGGCGTGCGCGACCTGCGCAGCATCGCGTTCGCCATCACCTGCGCGCAGTTCACGTGGTGGTTCGCGGCCAAGTGGTTCCTCCACGTGACCACGCATTCGCGCGGCGTCGCCGCCATCGACGCGCTGCTGTGCGTCGCCTTCCTCTCCGGCATCCGCATCGCGCGCCGGCTGCATCGCGAGTTGAAGCCCGGCGGCATGCCGCTCCGCCGCGTGCTGCTGGTGGGCGACGAGGACCCCATGGCTCGCGTCGCCCGCGAGCTCATGGAGCGCACCGGCAGCGACTGCGAGATCATCGGCATGGTGAACGGCGATGGGCGCCGCCGTGGCGTGCGCATCCACGGCGTGCCGGTGCTGGGCACGAAGAGCGAGCTGGACGACATCCTGCGCCGCACCGAGCCCGACGAGGTGCTGGTGGCGATGCCGGACGCGACGGAGGAGGCGCGCGAGGACCTGCTGCGGCAGTGCCGCGCGCTCGGCCGCCACGCGCGCCTCGCCCCGGACCTGGCGCAGCTGCTGATGCGGCCCGAGACCCCGAGGCTGTTCGGCGACTACCATTCCGAGGACCTGCTGTTCCGCGAGGCGATCCACACCGACAGCGCGGTCGCGCGCGGCACCATCGCCGGCCGCTGCGTGCTCGTGACCGGCGCCGGCGGCTCGATCGGCTCCGAGATCGTGCGCCAGGTGGCCTCGCACGGGCCGTCGCATCTGGTGCTGTACGAGCGGCACGAGTTCGCGCTCTACGAGATCGAGCGCGAGCTGCGGCGCCGGTACCCCGAGCTGACGATCGAGCCGGTCATCGGCGACGTCGCGGATGCGCAGCGCGTGGACGAGGTCATGGGCGAGTTCAAGCCGAACGCGATCTTCCACGCTGCCGCGTACAAGCACGTGCCGATGATGGAGCGCAACCCCGGCGAGGCGCTGCGCACGAACGTCATCGGCACGCGCACCGTGGCCGAGGCGGCGGTCCGGCACGAGACGGACGTGTTCGTGCTCATCTCCACCGACAAGGCGGTGGAGCCCGTGTGCATGATGGGCATCTCCAAGCGGCTCGCGGAGCTGTCTCTGCAGATGATGAAGAACGGCTCGCGCACCAAGCTCCTCACGGTGCGCTTCGGCAACGTCCTCGACTCGAGCGGCAGCGTGCTGCCCCTGTTCCGCGAGCAGATCGAGCGCGGGGGTCCCGTCACGGTGACGCACCCCGAGGTGACGCGGCTGTTCATGACCGTTCCCGAGGCGGTGCAGCTCATTCTTCACGCCGCCAGCATGGGCAGGGGTGGAGAGGTGTTCGTGCTCGACATGGGCAAGCCGATCCGCATCCTCGACATGGCGCGGGCCCTGATCCGCCTCTATGGCCTCACCCCGGGCAAGGACATCGAGATCGCGATCACCGGGCTGCGTCCCGGCGAGCGGCTGTTCGAGAAGCTCCTGAACGACCACGAGACGGTGTGGAAGTCGGCCCATCCCAAGATCCTGCGCGCGGTGAGCGAACACGACGCGCCGATGGTGCGCGAGGAGATGGTGCGGCTGCTGAGCGTCTCCGAAGAGCGGATGGGCGGCGCGCGCGGGGTGATCCGGACACTGAACGAAACGCTGCCCGCATGACCATCGCGCTTTCGCAAGCGCGGGGCCGCGGCTCGTCGGTTCCTGCAGCGGACACGAAGCCGCGGGCCCGGGCGAGCCGCGCCTACGTGGCGGCTTCCGCACTGCTGGCGCCGCTGGTCGTGCCCGCGGGCCCCGGCCAGACCGCGTTGATCGACGCGGTGAACCTGTTCGCCATCGCGGCGTTCGCGCTGTTCGTCGTCCTTCCCGGACGGCAGGGGCTGCGCGTGCCGCTGTTCGCGCCGTTGGCGGTGGTGATGGTCGGCAGCCTCATCGCCAGCGGCTTCGCGCCGTCGATGAGCCTGGCCGCGCTGGCGCTGGCGCAGGACGTCTACCTGTTCTGCTGGTTCGTGGTGCTCGTGAACCTGATGCGGACGCGGGAGGACCTGCGCCTCGTGCGCCAGGCGTGGATGTGGGCGGCCGTGCTCGTGTCGCTGGGCGCGATCGGCCAGTACCTGCTCCACAACGGCGTGGGTTCGCTGCTCGGCTCGCGCGGCCTGCGGCCGAGGTCGACGATGTACAACCCGAACATGCTCGCGGACTATCTGATGATGAGCGTGTTCGTGGTGATGAGCCTCGCGACCGACCTCAAGCGCGTGCTGTTCGTGCCGGCACTCGGGATCATCGGCCTGGCGCTGCTCGCCACCAAGTCGAACGGCGGCATGGTCGCGTTCCTGGCCGGCCTGGTGGTGTGGGGCGTGTTCATGGCGGCGACCGGTCCCACGGATCGCCGCGGCAGCTACCTTGCCGGGGCGGTGCTGCTCGTGAGCCTCGTCGGCATCGGCGTGTGGATCGGCTCCGAGTACGGCCTCGGCGGCCGCGTCGTCGCGGCACTCAGCGAGCACACGTTCGCGGGCCGCATGGAGCACAGCACCGCGAGCCGCGCCCACATCTGGGACCAGCTCCAGGTCGCCTACGCCCACTCGCCGCTCGGCATCGGACCCGGCAACAGCAGCTCGCTCACCATGGGCATCGCCGATCGCGAGCGCCCGGATTCCTATCGCTCGAAGGAGGCGCACAGCGACTACCTCGCCTACGCGATCGAGCGCGGGCCGCTGGGCCTCATCGGCCTGCTCGCGTTCATGATCGGGCTGTGCGGGCAGGTCGCGGTCTACTGGCGCGGGGCACGCCGCGCGCGGGGCGGCGGCACGTCGCGCCGCGCCCGGCTGTGGGCGGCCGCGATGCTGGCGGTGATCGCCTCCTCGGCGGTCCATTCCCTCGTGATCGAGAAGTTCCACTTCCGCCACTACTGGGTGTTCTTCGCGCTCGTCTGCGCCTCCGCGATCGTGAGCACCGCTCGCGCCTCGGCCCCGGCAACGGAGGCCGCATGAGCCGCGGCAAGAAGCCCTGCATCGTGGACGTGATCAACCTGAGCTCGTCGGCGGACACGCTGCTGCGCGAGCGGGTGCTGAGGCTGCGCGCGAAGGGCGTGGACAACCGCATCGTCTGCATCGACGGGCCGTACGTGCGGCCGCTGCGCGAGGCGGGGATCCCGGTCGAGACCTACCACCTGCCGCGCGGCGTCAACCCGTTCATGCTCACCTGGGCGCTGCTGGAGCTGGTCGCCTACTTCCGCCGCGTGAAGCCGGATCTCGTGCACACGCACTGCTCGGTGCCCGGCATCGTCGGCCGCATCGCGGCGCGGCTCGCGGGCGTGCCCGTGGTGCTGCACACCGTGCACGGCTTCGCGTTCCACGACGGCAGCCGCGGCGCGGGTGCTGCGGCGGCGATCGCCGTGGAGCGTTTCGCCGGCGGGCTCACCGACGTGCTGCTGAGCCAGAACCACGAGGACATCGAGCGCGCCCTCCGCCATCGCATCGCGCCCGAGCGCCGGCTCGAGTGGGTCGGCAACGGCATCACGCTCGAGCCGTTCCTCGCCACGACGCCACAACACGAGCCCGGGCAGCCCGTGGTCATCACCTGCGTGGCGCGCATGGAGCCGGTCAAGAACCACGCCCTGCTCCTCGACGCGGCGGCGCGGCTCAAGCACAGCGGCCGGCGCTTCGAGCTGTGGCTCGTGGGCGGCGGCGAGGGCCGCGCCCGGTGCGAGCGCCAGGTCGCGGAATCGGGTCTCTCGAACGAGGTCCGCTTCCTCGGCTACCGCGACGACATCCCCCAGCTGCTCGGCCGGTCCGATGTCGGCGTGCTCACGTCGCTCAAGGAGGGCATCCCGCGGGCGGCGGTCGAAGCGATGGCCGCGGGCCTGCCCATGGTTGCGACCCGCGTCACCGGCACGCGCGAGGTGGTGCGCGACGGTGACACCGGCTTCCTCGTCGACGTGAACGACGCAGCCGGGCTGGCCGACGCGCTCGCCCGCCTCGTCGACGACCCGGCCCTCCGCGCCCGCATGGGTGCGCGTGGCCGCGAGGTGGCGCGCGCGGAGTTCGACGAGGCGTTGATCGTGCTCCGGCTGGAGCGCGTCTACCGCGCCAGCCTCGAGCGCCGGGGCATCGGCGTGCCCGCGGCGCTGGCGAGCGAGGTACGGGCATGAACACCGCGCACAGGATCACGCCGGCCGCTGCCGTCGAGGTTCCGCCGGCGCCGGTGAAGGCCGCGGCGCCCGCGCATTCCGAAGGCGCCCGCGTCGGCCGCAACACCGCATTCCGCGCCGCGGCGCAGGCGGTGAGCGCGCTCATCAACGTGGGCGCGATGGTGCTGCTCGGCAACCGCCTCTCCGCCGCCGGCTACGGCGAGTACGCGTACTGGTACGCGCTCATCCCACTGATCTCGAGCACCTGCGACCTGGGCGCGGGCACGATCGTGACGCGCGAGATGGTACGGCGGCCCGCGGACGCGGCGCGCACGCTCGGCGACGGCCTGCTGCTCCGGGCGCTGGTCGCCACGCTCCTGCTCGCCCTCAGCGTCGCCAGCCGCCTGATGTTGCCCGCGGGGCTGCTGTCGCTGGTGGTGCTCGCCGCCGTGTTCGACTTCAGCACGGACTCCGCGGTGTGGACGTTTCGCTCCCGCGAGCGCCTGGACCTCGAGTCCGTGCTGCTGCTCGTGAGCCAGCTCGCCTGGCTCGCCGGGATCGTCGTGGCGTTGTCGCTCGGCGGCTCGCTTCCGTACCTGCTCGGGTCGGCGGTCGTGGCCTACGTGCTGCGCACGATCGTGGGCGCGACGATGCTGGTGCGCATGGGACTCCGGCCGCGGTTCGAGCTCGATGCGGGTCGGGTGCGCCGGCTCGTCGCCGAAGGCTGGCCGATCGGGCTCGCGCTGGTGCTCGTGGTGGTCTATGGACGCGTCGGCGTGTTCGTGCTGAAAGCACTGTCCACGCGCGTGGACGTCGCCTGCTTCAACGTCTCCTACCTGCTCTCGCAGCCGTTCGGCTTCCTCGCCTCGGCGCTCAGCATGGCGGCGTTCCCCGCGTTCGCACGCCGCGCGAGCCGGTCGCAGGCCGGGTCCGGGATCGACGGCGAGGGCCTCGCCGGCCCGATGCGCGCCGCGATCAAGTACCAGCTCGTGGTCTCGGTCCCGATCGGGGCCGGGCTGCTGCTGCTGGCCGGCTCGCTGGTGCCGCTCCTCTTCCATGGCGGCGGGTACGAAGGCGCGGTCGCGACGCTGCGGGTGATGGCGCTCGCGGTGCCGTTCGTGTTCGTGAACCTGCACTCGCGCTACCTGCTGGCGGCGATCGGCCGCCAGCGCATCTACCTGGCCGCCGTCTGCGTCGGGCTCGTGGTGAACGTCGTCGGCTGCGTCCTCACCGCGCGCACCTTCGGTGCGATCGGCGCCGCGTGGACGTTCGCCATCGCCGAGTTCCTGGTGTTCATGGTCTGCCAGTCGGCGCTCGCCGCGGAGGTGCCGCTCTCGGCGCTGCTCGCGCAGGCGTGGAGGCCGGTCGCCGGCGCGCTGGTGATGGCGGTCGCGGTGGTCGGTGTGCATGGCGCGGGATGGCTCGTGCAGGTGGCGGTGGGTGCGGTGGCGTATGGAGCGGTGCTCGTTGCCACCCGCGCGCTGTCGCCGGCGGAGTGGTCGGTGCTGCGCGGCGTGCTGGCCACGTTCCGGCCGTCGCGGTCGGCGCGGCTCGCGGGCCGCACGGGGCCGGCGTGAGCCGGGGTGGCTTGTCGATGGGAACGTGGACGGAGAGGGCGAAGATGGGTGTCGCAGGGGCGCTCGAAACGAATGTGAACGGGTTCCAGGCCGCGGCGCGCGCGGCGGACGGCGCCGGCGTGCTCAGCACGCTGTCGCTGGAAGGCCATCCCACGGCCGAGATCGACGCGCGGCTCGCACAGGTGGCCGCGCTGCCGTTCGTCACCTCGGTGCTGGGCCTTCCGGACCGCCACCAGAAGGGCGCCATGGAGGTGCCGTCGAGCATCGGCATCGCCACCCGCGGCGTGCTGGTGCCCGAGTTCACCTCGGTCGCGGTCAACGACGGCATGGGCGTGGTGGCCACCGACCTGAGCGCACGCGACTTCACGCCGGCACGCATCCAGGCGCTGTTCGCACGCATCGGCTCGCGCGCCTCCGGGCACGTGCTCGAGCGCAATCGCTACAGCCTCGACTCGCCCGTCCTGCGCCGCGTGCTCGTCGACGGCGGCCGCGCGGTCGCCGGCCGCTACGGCTTCGACCCCGCGATCGTGGAACGCATGGAGAACGGGGCGCGCATCGAGCTGCCGGGCGACCCCGAGCGCGCGCTGCGCCGCTGGGTGCCGGCGGCGCTCCTGAACGCCCGGCTCGTCGCCTCGGAGATGGGGCTCAACTTCGGCGGCAACCACTTCCTCGAGCTGCAGGTCGTGGACGAGATCCGGGATCCCGCGCTCGCCGCGCTCTGGGGCCTGCGCGCGGGGCAGGTCGTGGTCATGTACCACCTCGGACCCGGACCGTTCAGCGGCACGCTGCTCCACCACTACTCGCGCCGCACCAAGCTCAAGGGCAACCGCGTGCCGGCGTTCTTCCTCTCCAAGCTCGCGTTCCACTACCTGCAGCGGATGGGGGAGGGGCGCGCCGCCGAGAAATGGCGGACGCACTTCCAGCGCAACGGCTGGACACCGATCCCGGCGGCTTCCCCCGAGGGCGAGGCGTTCCGCGCCGCGATGGCGATGGCGATGAACTTCGGCTACGCCTACCGGCTCGCCACCGTGCGCGCCATCGTCGACGGCCTGCGTGAGTGCGTCTCGCCCGGCGTGCGCACCGAGCTGGTGTGCGACATCTCGCACAACGGCATCACCGAGGAGACCCTCGGCGGCGAGCGCTCGTGGGTGGCGCGGCACAACGCCTGCCGGCTCGTCCCCGACCGCCCGACGATCGTGGCGGGCGCCTGGGACGTGCCCTCGTGGCTGGGCGTGGGCGTGAGCGACGGACACGGTCGCATGCACTCGTACGACCACGGCGCCGGCCACCTGATCGAGACCGCGCGCGCGGAGGGCCGCCTGAGTCCCATGCGCGAGATGGTGCTGCGGGTGCGCATGACGCGCGGGCGGAACGCCCGCGTCACGGGCGCACGCCAGGTCGCGGTGATGCGACCCGGGCCCATCGACGCGCTCATGAACCGGCTCGAGGAGCGCGAGCTCATGCGAGCGGTCGTGCGGCTGCGACCGATCGGCAACCTCAAGAACTGACCCCCGGGTCCGTTCCCGCCCATGTTCTCGGCCCACGAGATCCGCGAGGTGTGCCAGGCCGGCAAGGACCGTGATCCGCGCGCCCCGCGCCGCGGCGCGCGGCCGCTCGTCGCGCTGCTGCTGCTCGGGCTGCTCGCGGGCACCGCTTCCGCCGGCACCTACTACGTCGACGCCTCGAGCCCGCAGTGCTCGCCGACGGGACCCGGCACGGTGAGCCAGCCCTACTGCACCATCTCCGCCGCGCTCGCGGCGCACGGTTCGGCGGGCAATACGATCCTCGTCCAGCCCGGCACCTACCGCGAGACGGTCACGTTCGCGGCCTCGGGCACGTCGCTCGCTCCGGTCGTGTTGCGCGCGAACGGCCCCGGCGTCGTCATCGATGGTGCCGACGATCTCTCGGCGACCGGCGCGTGGGCGGCGTACTCCGGCGACGTGTGGCTCGCCGCGGGCGTCACGTGGTCGCCGCTGCAGGTGTTCGCGGATGGCGCGCGGCTCACCGCGACCGGCAACTCACCGACGTCGCTCCAATCCGGGACGTATCGCTACGTGGCGGGGGAGGGGCTGTACGTCAACGCCGGCGGCGGCAACCCGGGTCTGCACGGGACGCTGGTCGGCCGCCGCAGCAACGCGTTCGTGGTCTCGGGCAGGTCCTGGATCACGCTCGACGGGTTCACGGTGACCCACACGGAAGACCGCTCGATCTACGTCTCCGGCGGCTCGACCGACATCGCCGTCCTCGGCTGCGTCGTCACGTTCTCGAACCGGTACGGCATCTACGTCAACGGCTGCCAGCGCGTGCGAATCGCCGGCAACGTGGTGACCGACAGCAACGACCACGGCATCGACCTCACCGGCGGCTGCACGGGATGCCTGATCGAGGACAACGAGAGCGCCCGCAACGCGGTGCCGGGCACGCGCAAGGCGAACGGCCTCTACATGCACGACTCGACCGGGAACACGATCCGCCGCAACCGCTGGCACGACAACCAGGACACGGGGCAGGACTTCCAGCTGGGCGCGAGCAACAACCTGTCGTACGAGAACGTGAGCTGGAACAACGGCGACCACGGTTACGACCACCTCGCCGCCACCGGCAACGTGCACTTGAACGACGTCGCCTACGGCAACTTCAAGGACGGGTTCTCGATCGAGGGCACCTCGCCGGGCACGCAGCTCACGAACTGCATCGCGGTGAACAACGGGCTGACGACGAACGAGTACGACCTGTGGGTGGACGCGACGTCGACCTCGGGCTTCGTCTCGAACGACAACATCTTCTGGAACGCCACGAGCCAGCAGCCGTTCAAGTTCAACAAGACCGTGTACGCGACGCTCGCCGGCTACCAGGCGGGAAGCGGCCAGGACTCGCGCACGCTGCAGGCCGACCCGAAGTTCGCGAGCCCCGCGGCGGGCGACTTCCACCTGCTCGGCGAATCGCCCGCGATCGACAACGGCAACTCCTCGTCGCCGGACTGGCCGGCCACGGACGCGGGGGGCTTCGCACGTGTGAACGATCCCTCCACGGCCGACGCCGGGCTGGGGCCCATCACCTATTCCGACCGCGGCGCGTACGAATTCCAGCCGGCCGGCCTGCCGCCGGTCGCCGTGCTGGTCGCGAGCCCGTCCATGGCCACCGCGCCGGCGATCGTCACGCTGGACGCCACGGGATCGCACGATCCCGAAGGCGGGTCCCTGACCTACTGGTTCGACTTCGGCGACGGCACCGGCGCCGGCCCGCAGGCGTCGCCGTCGATCGTCCACACGTATTCGGCCGGCACGTACACGGCGAAGGTGAGCGTCGTGGACGGCAGCGGCCTCGGGGCCAGCGACTCGGTGACCGTGATCGCGAACCAGCGGCCCGTGGCGTCGCTCGCCGGCGCGCCGCTCTCCGGGCACGCGCCGCTCACGGCGTCGTTCGACGCCGCCGGCTCCGCCGATGGCGACGGCACGGTCGCCTCGTACACGTTCGACTTCGGCGACGGGACCACGCTGGGGCCTCAAGCCTCGCCCGCCGCGACGCACACCTACGCCGCCGGCCACTGGCAGGCGACGGTCACCGTGACCGACGACCGGGGTGCGGTGTCGCTGCCGTCCGCGGCGGTCGCCGTGGACGTGACGCCCCCGAACCTGGCGCCGGTGGCCGCGCTGTCGCTGAGCCCGCTCGCGGGCCATGCGCCGCTCCTGGTCACGGCGGACGCCTCGGGCTCGAGCGATGCCGACGGCCAGGTCGTCTCGTACACGTTCGACTTCGGCGACGGCACCGTCGTCGGGCCACAGCCTGGGGCGACCGCCACGCACGTGTTCGCGAGCGGCCCGCAGGCGGTGACCGTGCTGGTCACGGACAACGAGGGCGCCACCGGGAGCGCTGGCGCGAGCCTCACCGTGAGCCCGCCCGACCGCGCGCCGCTCGTCGTGGCGCCGGACACGGCCACGGTGAACGAGGGCGCCGTGGTGACGGTCGACGTCACCGCGACCGATCCCGACGGCGAGCCGCTCTCGAGCTTGACGGCCGACGTGAGCGCGCTCCCGGCCGGCAACGACGCCACGTTCACGCCGGCGGCCGACCAGAGTGGCGGGGAGCTGGTCTGGCACCCGACGTTCGCCGACTCGGGCAGCTACCGGGTCACGTTCGTCGGCGCCAACGCCATGGCCGACACGGTATCCACCTGGCTCCGCATCCGGAACGTCGACCGGCCACCGCTGGTGACCGCGCCCGCGGTGTTCCTGAGTGCGGCGGGCCGGCCGCTCGCACTGAGCGTCGGCGCCGCGGACCCCGACGGCGACCCGATCACCACGCTCACCGCGGACCTCGCTTCCCTGCCCGCGGCGGGCACGTTCACGTTCACGCCCGCCGCGGACGAGGGGGCCGGCGTCCTCGAGTGGACGCCGGCGGCGAAGGACACGGGCACCTACACGCTGACGTTCAGCGCTGCCAATGCGCTCGTGGGGTCGGCCGTGACGCGGCTCACGGTCACCGCCGCGAACCTGCCGCCGACGGCGGTGCTGGCCGTGACTCCGAAGTCGGGGAACGACCCGCTGCCGGTCACCGCGAGCGCTTCGGGCTCGACCGATCCCGAGGGCGCCCCGCTCACGTACCGGTTCGATTTCGGGGACGGGTTCGTGGTCGGCCCACAGGCCTCCGCGAACGCGAGCCACCGTTACGCCGCGGGCACGTGGAAGCTGCTCGCCACCGTCACCGACACGGCGGGTGCGGTGAGCCGCGACAGCGTGACCATCACGGTGGCCGCCACCGGGCCGGGCATGAACCTCGCCGGCAACTCCTCGTTCGAGTTCGGCAGGACCGGCTGGGCCCCGTTCGCGGGCTCGAGGCTCTTCATCGACCTGGGCGGGTTCGAAGGCGCCCGCTGCCTCCGCGTCGCCGGTCCCGCGAACCTGAACTCGTTCGGCATCGACGACAGCCTCGACTGGGTGCGTGTCGCGGGCTCGGCCGGCGCGCGCTACCGCTTCAGCGCCTGGGTGCGCAGCGGCGGATCGCAGGGCTCGGCAAGGCTGCGGGTGCGCGAGTTCGCCGGCGCCTCGCAGGTGGGCGAGACGATGCTGTCCCCGCCCGTGCCGCTCACGTCCGATTGGCAGCTCGTGGCCGCGGAGTACGTCACCCGCTCCACGGGCTCGTCCCTCGATTTCCAGGTGCTCGACCAGCCCGCGGCGAAGAGCGAGACCTTCCAGGTGGACGACATCGCGATCGTGACGCTGGCCAGCGCCACGACCGAGCGCACGCCGGTCGCCGAGACCGACCCGCCGTCGCCGGGACCCGACGGCCGCGGCTCGGGGTCGGCGCTGCCGATCGCGGCGCCACCCGACAGCACGCCCGCTGCCGCGCCTGCCGCCGCGCCCGCCGGCGCGCCCGCCGGGTTCTCGGCAGCGGTCGCGACGGGCGCGAGGGCGGGTACCGCCACGCTGACGCTCGCGCTCACGCGCCCGGGACCGGTGCGCATCGACATCTACGACCTCGCCGGGCGCCGCGTGCGCCGCATCGCCGACGCGGAGTTCATGGCACCGGGATTGCACAGCATCACGTTGGACGACCGCGGCGATGCAGGCGAGCGGCTCGGCAATGGCGTGTACTTCTATCGCGTGCAGGCCCCTGAGCGTTCGGTCACAGGAAGGTTCGTGATCGTGCGCTGAACCGGCGACCCGCCGGTCGGGTGGGCGCACGCAGCCTTGGGGCAAAAACACCATGTGCGGGATCGCGGGCAAGCTGAACTTCGAGCAGGACCGGGCCGTGGATCCGGGCCTGATCCAGCGCATGTGCGACGTGATCGCGCATCGCGGGCCCGATGACGCGGGCGTCTGGTGCGACGGCCCGATCGGGCTCGGCCACCGCCGGCTCGCCGTCATCGATCTCTCCGAGCTCGGCCGGCAGCCCATGTGCACCGCGGACGGCTCGCTGTGGATCACGTTCAACGGCGAGATCTACAACTACCTCGAGCTGCGCCAGGAGCTGGAGCAGCACGGTTACCAGTTCCGCTCGCGCACCGACACCGAGGTGATCCTGAACCTCTACCACCGCGACGGCATCGCGTGCCTGCAGCGCCTGCGCGGCATGTTCGCGTTCGCGATCTGGGATACCCGCCGGCGCGAGCTGTTCCTGGCGCGCGACCGGGTGGGGAAGAAGCCGCTCTGCTACCACGCCGACGAATACGGCATCACGTTCGGGTCCGAGATCAAGGCGGTGCTCCAGGATCCCGACGTGGACCGCGAGCCCGATCCCGTCGCCATCCACCACTACCTCACGTACCAGTGCGTCCCGGCGCCGCTGTGCGCGTTCACGGGCGTGCACAAGCTGCACCCCGGCCACTACCTGCTCGCGCGCCACGGGCACTTCGAGGTGCGGCGCTACTGGAAGCTCTCGCACCGGCCCAAGTTCGCCGCCGCGACCGCGCGCGAGCGGCGCCTGTTGGAGCTGGAGCTGCTCCAGCGGCTCGACGAGGCGACCTCGTTGCGCATGGCCGCCGATGTCCCGGTGGGCGCGTTCCTGTCCGGGGGCGTGGACTCGGGCGCGGTGGTGGCGATGATGAGCGACCGCTCCAGCGCTCCGGTGCGCACGTTCTCCATCGGCTTCGAGGACGGCGCCTACAACGAGCTCGCCTACGCGCGGAAGGTGGCCAGCCACTTCGGCACCGACCACACCGAGTTCGTGGTGAAACCGGACGCGCTCGAGGTGCTGCCGCAGCTCGTGTGGCACTTCGACGAGCCGTTCGCGGACGCGTCGGCGATACCCACCTGGTATCTGTCGAAGCTGGCCCGCGAGCACGTCACCGTGGCGCTCTCCGGAGACGGCGGCGACGAGAGCTTCGCCGGCTACGACCGCCACGTGGCGAACCACTTCGCCGGACGGCTCGGCGCCTTGAAGCCGCTGCTCGGGAGCCGCGCGTTCCGCCACGCCCTCGACCTGCTGCCGGGCGGCGCCGGATCGACGAGCCCGGGCTGGCGTCTCAAGCGCTTCGTCGAACAGCTCGGGCGCGAGCCGCAGGCGCGCAACGCCGCGTGGCTGGCGCATTTCGACCTGGACACGAAGCACGAGCTCTACTCCGCGGCGTTCCGTCACTGGGCGGGCGCGCGCGATGCGGAGGAGATGCTCTACGCCCGCTACCGCGAGGCGGACGCGGACAACTTCACCGACGCCACGCTCTACGCGGACATCCACTCCTACCTGCCCGACACGCTGCTGGTGAAGCTGGACATCGCGTCCATGGCGCACGGGCTCGAGGCGCGCTCGCCGTTCCTGGACCATGAGTTCATGGAGTTCGCCGCGCGGCTGCCCGAGGACATGAAGCTCCAGGGCGGGCGCACGAAGGTGGCGCTCAAGCGCGCGCTCCGCGGCGTGCTGCCGGACGACGTGCTCGATCGCCGCAAGATGGGCTTCAACGCGCCGCTCGACCGCTGGCTGCGACGCGAGCTGAAGGAGCTGTCGTACGACCTGTTGCTGTCGCTGCGCGCGCGCAGCCGCGGCTATTTCCAGCCGCGCTTCGTCGAACGCATGCTGCACGAGCATTCGCAGGGCACGCGCAACTGGCACACGCAGATCTGGAACCTGATGATGCTCGAGTCCTGGCACCGCGCGTTCGTGGACGAGTCTGCCGCGGCCATGGTGCGCCCGTCGCAGATGCCGCCCGCGGCGATCACCGGTACGTCGACCTGCGAGCAGACCAACGGCACGAGCACCATCGACGCCACGTCGCGCGTGTTCTTGAACCCGCCTCCTTCACCACCCTCGGCGACGATGCCGTCGACCCCCGCGTCGATCGCCTTCAGTGCCGAC
>Ga0207662_10000376_pt1 | contig 20141 bp, 26 predicted proteins | sample KBSS33LmetaG_FD_184338 | JGI IMG/M metagenome (GOLD analysis project Ga0207662, IMG submission 184338) | Switchgrass rhizosphere microbial communities from Kellogg Biological Station, Michigan, USA - KBS S3-3L metaG (SPAdes) (version 2) | ecosystem: Host-associated > Plants > Roots >... | reverse complement strand
CCAGCCCCAGCGAACGGGATCAGCAGTCGCCTGGGGCCATAGGCGGCCGGCGGCAGCAGCAGGGTTGCCAGATAGCGCGATAGGCTGATCGGCTTAATCGTCGGGTGAATATTGCGCCGGGTTGTTTCGCCACGCTGGTATGGGTTGTCGATCGACACGTCGCGCCCGTCGTCGACAGTCGAGGGATCGAAGGCGGCCCCATATGCATGATTGCAGCCGCATGTATACGTCGTGCTCCCAGATGGATGCGATGCGCCATGTTCAGGGCAACGAAGAAATTTGTAACGTTTCCCAGTGTACACAAGCTGCCCGTCGTCGACTTTGGAATCGCTGAAGTCTGCCGCATCTTCGTCGAGCAGCCGCATGAGCGCGGTCTGACGCGGGTCGAGCCCGGCCTCACGCTCAGATGTTGAGCTCTTCGGGTAGTAGGCAACCGGATCGGCGGCTTCGAGTCGGTCGAGCATCCAATCAGCGGCGTAGAAGTAGCGCGACGCGGTGCCGCTGTCGTCATGGCCGCGCTCAGTCGACACCCCGTTTCGTGTGGGCTCATGGCCAGACTCGCCGGCCATGAGCCCACTGTTGATCATGCCGCGCTGACTGGCTGCGCTTATACTCTCGCCACTCTGGGCCCCCAACCGTGCGACGGGGCAGGATGGAACGCAGACGCCGTTACACTCGGGCGCATGAATGAGAACCATGTTCGCTGGCCATCGGCCGGCGGGCTCGTTGGGGTTGCCGAATCGTGCAAATGATCCAAGCACGGCGTTGCCCGCATCGTTATACGGGCGCGCAAGCGTGTCATCCGTGCCAATCCTCCCCCCATCTATCCACAAGGCCCCGGCCCCGGTCGAGGTGATACAGTCGAGCGGCGATCCTTCGTACGGCTTCTGAAAGACGATGATTGGCTCGATCGCGGGCTTGATCGCCTGCCCGCCATACCGATGGCCGGCCCAGTCGGCTGCGCTTGCTGTCGCTGGGCCATGCACGTCGAAGGATTCGCGGTCGCCGGCGTTGAAACCGCCATTGTCCATGATCTCTTGTGTCAGCTTGAATTTCGCGCCGGTCTGCTTCTTGCTTCCTGCGACGGGCGCAAAGCCTGCAGCAGCCTTGATCGTCTTTCGCGCGTTCTGGTAGGCTCGCAAGGCGGCGACGCGCTCGACCTTCGGTGCTGTTCTTGTGTACTGTCGCAGTCTTTCAAGCTGATCGCGTAATTCCGGCCGCTCGTCGAGCCATGCGCGGAATGCGCGATCGTCGATCTGTGCTGCTATGTTGGTTGCCTTTGGGAAGCCAGAGCCGTACGACCATCCGAAGATCGTCGGCTGAATGATCAGCCCGGCATCCTCGATCGCGACAGCCAGGCGATGCCAGCCGCGCGACGATGCGAACACCATACCCCAGGCACCTGGGTACAGGTGCTGAGCGATGGCTGCCCAGGTCGAGGGCCTGAAGGCGATGTCGCCGCCATCCCAGGTTTTACCCATGAAGCCTTTTGAATCGCGCCGGGTATTGCTGCGTTCGTTGCCGGTACGCGGATCGATGCTGCCGCCCTGCCCTTGAAAGGTGCGCGCGATATCCGTCAGGTGATACGGCGGATCGCAGAGCAAGGCATGGAACTTCGGCCCGGTATAGGTCTGGGCCCATGTCAGAATATCGGCTTGAAGCATTGGCATAATCTGTTCCTGTAAGGCCCCTGAGCGCGGCTGTAAGGTGCCTCGGGCCGCGCTCAGGTATATTCGTATGGCTGATCGCTTAAAACGGCTCCTGTGCGGTCGCGCTGTTAATCATCCGCTCCATGGGCGTCGGGTCGAGCCGCGCAAGATGCCACACTGAGCCCGGCGCGCTCACTTTGCACTCGACGCCCATGACGCGATCGAGCGCTCCGGCGATATCGCCGATCGAGGTGCCGATGTCGCTTGCGTCGTCGGCTTCAAGTGTGATCGTGGTACTGACACTCGACCGCATGACGATCTGCGATCCGGCGTCGCGCGCAATTTTGTCGAGTGCGGTGATCAGCATGTCGAGCGTGTCAGCTTTGATGCTGATCGTTGCCTTCGTCGTTTCTTTGGCCATGTCTATGCTCCTTTTACGTCAGTGCGCGCCACACTGGCAGCACTGCTATACCCGTCCGGATAGCGCTCGCGTAGTTTCGCGACGTTGCGCTCCATTACTTCAGACATATTGACGTCGAGCTTTGTGCAGAGGGCTGCGATGTACCAGAGCACATCCCCGAGCTCGTCGATCAACTGATCGCGATTGATCCCATGCTGGTGAAATACTGCCTTCTTGAGTGTATCGGCAACCTCGCCTGCCTCGCCTGCTAACCCGAGCGCGCATCGTACCAGCATGATCTCATAGTCGGTATAGACCTGATCGGGCGCATCCGGCAGCGTGCGGCTGCTCAACCATTGATATTCATTCGCATAGATCATCTTGATAATGGCTCGCTGTTCTGGGATGGCTAACATAGCGCGCTCAGCAGGTCAAGCGCGGCGTTGGTGCGCTCCGATACTGGCAGGCGCAGCAGCCAGGCTATACTTGCCTCGGGCTGCGCCTTGCACTCGTCGCATACCAGCATACTGGTACGAGTCAAGTTGCACACGATGCAACGGCCGGCCGGCGGCACCGGGCGCAGTCGACTGACTGAGATCAGTTTGTCATTCATTGGAGACTCCTTTTACTAGTGACTTCAGCTTCATATACTCCATACCAGAATCGCGGGCGATGTCGGCGAGCTCTTTGTGCCAACCCATGACGTGTGCATATTTCGCGCGGCCCCATTGTGCCGGCGTCAGTTCCGGCGGCCCGTCGGCGTCGAATAGCTCAGGCTCGGAAATGGTATGCGGATCTACCATTTCCTCGCGCGCGTTAAGATACCGATCACTCCGATCACTCTTGCTTTTTTGGGCCTGTTTGACGCTTCCTGATGCCTCACCTGAAGAGTGATCGGTAGACTCATCACCGATCACTCTTGGGCTAGATCGATCACTCTTGGGATCACTCTTGCCAGAATCAGGCCCAGAGTGATCGGAGTGATCGGAGTGATCGGAGTGATCGGAGTGATCGGAGTGATCGCGTTGTGGTATGCGCGCATACTTGCCATAGCCTACTTTGTCGACGATTCCTTCATTAAGCATCTTGCGCAGCAGCTGCTTAATCGTCTCAACCGGTCGACCTAATTCAGTTGCGACATCCTTCGGTGTTCTGGGCTCGTCGTCGGCAAGCGCTGACAGGATCGCCTTGCGCTCAGAACTGATCGCCACTTCAGCAGCTGGGCCTTCGATGATATGTTGATTCAAGTAGCTATCCCACTTCAGCGCAAGCGGGTCGTCGTTTTCCAGATCCCGGCCGCGCATCTCCAGCACCTGTATGCTACTGTCGTTGACGTCGCGGCGCAGGGCCCACATAGTATTGACGGCACTCGGCAGCCCGGTTGAGCCGGTGATACTATCCATGATATCGTCGTGCTTGCCCTTGTTGAAGTGATGCACAAGGATGATCGCGACATGGTATTTTTCTGCCAGCTCGTTGATCGGGTCAACGGTCGAGCGGTCGTAATCGTAGAATCCTTCGGTTTTGTCCATCGGCCGCCGGAACGATGCAAGCACGTCGATCACGACCATGGCGGCGTTGGGGTGGGCCATCAGCCAGTGCTCAAGATCCTCTAGCGCCTCATCGCCGCGACGCCACTTGGTAAACACGGTAAAGTTGGCGGGCCATGTGAACTGCCGCACCCCCAGCATGGCGCGGGTGCGCTTCTGAATCCGCTGCTGCCGGCCCTCGAGGTCGAGGTAGAGGACATCGCCTTGCACGACTGGCAGCCTGCCCAGGGCGATGCCGCCCATGGCCACCGCCAGGCCCACGGCCAGCACCATCCATGATTTCTTGCTTTTGTACTTCGCTGCGAACAACAGCGCACCTTCAGGCAGAATGCCCTCGACGATCCAGCGCTCGGGCGGAAACTCTTTGTACTGAAGATCGGCAAGCGTGATCCCGTCACTGAGATGATTGACCGTGTATTCTGTCTTTGGCCTGGGCTTCGGCTCGTCGTATATTTCGCCGGTCGAGCGGTCGACCGACTGACGCGGGGCAGGCGTGTGCAGCGGCTTCGCTCGACCGTAGGCGATGCCGTCGGCGATCGTCCGTCTAGCGTTCTGTTCATCGTCGGCCCTGAGCGCAATCGCGCTCCATAGCGCGGCTTCGATCTCAGTGTCGCTCAGGCTCGACAGCCCCCCCATCCATGTGGCCATCTTCAGCAGTACGTCATGCTTCTGGCCATCGCTCGACGTGGCGACCTTGGCGACGGCCTGTCCTAAGAGCTTGAGATGATGGGCGCGCTCATTATCACCGGTCGAGGGCTGTCGGAGCTGTAGCGGCTTCTCAGGGGCCTTCAGGGCCTTGATTATCCACTGCGGCACATCGGCAAGCGGCGTCGACGACGGATCAACGATCCATGTGTAGGGGCCTGCACTGTTGCGGCTCGGGGCAACCACGATATAGCCCCCATCGCCGCGCGTGTCGATCCCCTCGCCGAGCTTGCCGGTGCTGTTCTTCAGCCCCTCGACATACTTGAAAAGATACTGCTTTCCACCGCGCCCGGTTTGCTGGCATGGCGTCGGCGGCAGCGATCCATGTTTCTCCTCAAGATAATAGAGTGTTTCGTATCCGTCGATCCCTTTGGCCTTGTCGACATCGATGTCGAGGACAAACAGCCCCGACTCGGCCCCAGTCGCGATCCCGATCTGGGCCCCGTTCCTAAAGAACCGATCGATCATCGCCGGATCTTTGGTGGCGTCGTTGCGGCCGTGCTTGGTCGTCGGCACCTTGTCGACGCCGACGGGGTGCACTGCCCATCCGTAATCAGTCGCGTAGGCAAGCGCTGCGGTTGCGTTTGTCATGTCCAGAGCTCCCAGAATCGTTTGACGAGACGCCAGTACATACGCCTGCTGCCGCGCGTTGCCTCGACCATGCAGATGGCCCAGTCAAGGTTGGCTGAGACGCGATAATTTATCGGCTTTGATGGCATACTCCATGCTCCTTTTCTGGCAACACGAAAGATAGCGACGACGCTTCGATCGTGCTCCATGGCCCAGTCGAAGGGGTGATCGGCTGGGCCGATCTATGCTGCCTGCTGTCGAGGCTTGCGGCGGATACACTGCCGCAAATAGTCACTGATCGTCAGGCCCAGGGCCTGGGCGATCTTTTCGGCGCGCTCTTTCTCTTCAGGGCTGACGCGGATTCGGATACTCTCTGTTCTGGGCATCGGTGTGACTCCTGTTGTAACGGTGTGATAACAGTATAAGGCTTTAACGTGCGGTAAACAAGAAAGAATAGTTTATATATAATGACAATATGTATAAGGTTTGTTAATAGTAGGGGCCCAGTGTTACGGCTGGGCCCCGAGCGGCTATCGCTAGGTCGACCAACTCGCCCACTTCATGCGGTTCTCCTTTCGAATGCATCCGCCATGAGCGCGTCGCGTGCGGCGTCGATCGTCCGGCCGATCATGGTTGCCCCGTCGAGCCATGGGCAGTGTTTGCATGATTCGGTGCCGTCGCAGCAGATCGCGTCAGCTTCGGCGCGATATTTCTGTTCGCAGATCTCGAGCTCTGTGATGGTCGAGATAAGCGCGCGAATGATGTCAGACATGGCATGCTCCTTAGAACGGTAAATCCTCGACCGGCTGCGGCACGTTGCGGCCGGGCGTCGCAACGGCCTGGGGGCCATCGTTGGTAAACTTGGTCTGCTTCCACTCGTCGTACAGCCCGCGCATCTCTTCGCCATAGGTGGCCATGTCAGTGCCGACGAAGTTTGCTTTGAGCCAGGCCGTGTCAATCGTGGCCGGCAGTTGGAGGCGTGGCAACGTGACCATGGGGCCCTTCGTTGCGGTGTAGACGATGTTGCCCTTTGCGTCGCGCTCAGTGCCGATGGTTGCCCAGAAGAGCCAGTACAGATTTTTCTTCTTGCGATAGGCAACCTTCGATACAGCGTCGGCTGCCGCTAGCACCTCTTCCCGCTGCCGGTGCAAGATGCCGCCCTGCGGATCGCGCTTCGGGTCGGCTCGACCGATGATAGCGAACGCGATCGTCGATCCGTTGGTTGACCACTTGACCGGCCCCAGATCCTGTAGGCCATCGGCGACGAGCAACACATCGGCATGCATGGCGCAGTTGCGCGACGCATCCCAGGCGTCCAGCCAGATCGGGGCGTCGCCTTTCTCGCCTCGGACGTACGGCTGCACGCGGGCGCAAATGATCGCCACTTGCAGTTTGTCAGCTGCCCAGCCATCGATCGTCTTATCGCTCGACTCGAAGTATTCGCGGTGTGGCGCCCATGCTGCGCTCGACGGTGTGAAGCCCTCGGGGGCCGACTCGGCTGCCAGAAAGAAGAACCCCGGCGACTGATGTTTCTTGTCGCCATGCCGCCACTGAATCCGCGTCAGTCCATCGCCGTGCGTCGCATCGTCTTGATAGCTGCCGTACTGACTGCCATCGTCCTGATCGAAGTCTGCCATGGTTGTGATACCCCTTATCGTAAGATGGGCCTGAGATGTGCGCCAGGCCCAGAAGCGCCAAAGTTAACGACCCTGCTCGATCATCTTCGATATGCGGCCCCCGACATATCCCAGGATGAAGATGACAAGCACCGGATAGAAGTATTCATTGAGCCCGGCATAGATCAGCACGCCTGCTGCCGCTGCCGCAAAGAGCAGATAGACGGCGAAGCCCATGAGAAACCGCTTGAAGCTGGGCATGCTAGTAATTCTCCTGTCGTTGCTGCTGCTGCTCTAAGAACAGGATGCGCGCATGCAGCTTCTCAACCAGTCGCGTCAGTTGTCCGATTGCGACGACGAGATGATCGATCTGGGCCGTATCGTAAACGGTGCTATAGGTGGCTTCGCTCAGCTCAGCGCGAACGGCGTCGATCTCGTCAGTTGTTAGGCTCATGGTGTTTCCCTTTCTGCCTGGGCCTGCCAGTGCATAATGTTGCGCTCCGCGTTGAGTATCCAAACGCGGTACATGGTTCTGTCGCGGCTCGTCTGGGCCCCCGACAGAAGGGCCTGGGCAGCCCGCAGGGCCTGCCGGTGTGCGTTGAGGTGATCCCAGGCCGTCATGCGGATTACAATGTCTGGTGTAGCGTTGTGCTGCATTGTGGGATGCTCCTAACTAACACGGATCGAGGTTGCACGCTGCCTCGGGCCCAAAGCATGCAACGGTCACGAACAAGATCAACAGCAGGGCGATCAGCACAATGATGCGAGCGCGGGGCGATAGGTGCTGCATCACCAACCCTCGCTACTCAGCGCACGGTCGACCCGGCGCAACTCGTCAATGATCGACCCGGCGCCGGTCGTCGAGCCCAGGCACCTGCGGATCACCGCTGCGCACTGGGCCAGCAGCGGCGGCCGGCCGGCGTTAAGATCCCGATAGCAGTCGGGGCAGTAGGCGTACGTCTTGCCTGGGTATTGGACAAAGAACAGGGCAGGCATGCCGCAAGGGCACTCTGGGCCTTCGGCGTTGATCGGGATCGTCAGGCTGTTGGATGGGTGCGCGAGCTCGGCAAGATATGCGGCAGCGTCGGCAGCGTGCGCCGGGCATGGGTTATGCACATCGCACAGGTCGTCGGGCTGCTGGCAGTGGACTGGGGCAGGCACGCGCATGCCGTTAGCGTCGAGGTAATCGCCTTCAGGCATGCGCATGAGCTCAGCTGTGAGCGCCTGATCAACGGCGTCGAGCGCGCTGATCGCCTGCTTCAGCATCGCGACATCGTTGCGGGCGATAACTTCGTTCGCAACATAGTCGCCTGCGCCCGGCGTCTTTGCGACGGCGATCAGCACGCCGTCGATCCGCACGTTCCATGTATAGTCGGTCGAGCGCCATCGGGCGCGGTCTTCGGTGATCTCGATGTTCATCGGCTCAGCTCCTCATAGACGAAACGGTCAAGCGCCCACGCCTTTGCATTTGCGAGGGTCGGAAACGTCTTGAGCCGCTTGTCACCTTCGCATACATCCCACTCGGCGCGCTCATATTGGCGGGTGCTCTTGCGGGCGTCGATAGTCAATATGAGCGTTTCGCTTTCGTATACGCCATAGCGAGCGGGGGTGTAGGCGTTATCCATGCCGCGTCCATGGTGCTGCACAGCGGCGCGTATCTTGCGGATCGTTCGCTCGCTCATCGGCTCAGCTCCTCATACACGAAACGGTCGAGCGCAGATTGAGCGCGATCCTTGTCGCGCAGGTCGAAGGTACCGACGATGTGATCGCCGTAGACTGCTTGCCATCCGATCGTTTTCTTGCCATCGCGGATCGGCTCGATCCGCTTCAGTGGCTGGGCCTGGGACTCGACACGGCTTGCGGCTTCCTCAACCAACACCGTAATGATCGTCGTGCGGCTCGTCTCAAGCCCTGATGTCTTGCGCATCAGCGTCACAAGCATGTCGAGCTTGTCGCGCGTGTCGTCAGTCAGGCTCAAATTGATTTGCTGTCGTGCCATGGTTTGTTCCTTTGGGCTGAAGGCCCGGCACAGCGCCGGGCCCGTCGAGTGTCGTTAGCGGTAGATCGGATGGCTCTTCGCCAGTTCATCGCGAATGGCGCGGTAGGTTTCAAAGTCGGGATAGATCGTGACGATGGAATGTCGCGACCACTGGCCGCGATTGTTCTTTTCGATGAATTCGCCGGTCGTCGGGTTGGTGTAGCCGTCGACGTAATCGCGCAACGCGCAATGGCCGCTGCCGAAGTCGCGATAGTCAAAGCCGATGAAGTCGATCATGGCCTGGGTGTGGCCTGGGCCGTAGGCGATCGTGATGGATGGGTACATGGCGAAACTCCTTTGTACTGATTACGAATAGCGAATGTTGACGATCGCGCTACCATACTTGCGCTCATGTGCGTCGAAGAAACCAACGCCGCCGATCTGCCCAGTGACATGCCGGCCTGCACGGCTCGTCGGCGTTGGGCCGTATTCTTTGCGCTCAACATCGCAGAGCCATGCGAACTGTTTCGCGCTCAGCGTAAACTGTTCGTTGAAGTGTAGGCCCTCGACGACCTGTACGCCGCCGCGCGAATGCGCAGCAGCATAGAACATGCCCATGAGCCCGTCGACAGTCCGAACATTAAACGCGGTTGTGGACATAGCGGTAGCACTCCAATAAACGATGATTACACTGTAGCTATTATAGCACTTATAGACCGCTTTGCAATGGGAGAATTATTGCGAAACGTGATCGGAATCGTATCGGCAACTTGACCAATTATTTTCGCTTGACAACAGGTGGTATACTGTCAGTAGATCACTCTCTCTCATCCCAGAGATAGGGCTGTTATGTCCTACCCGATCAACGCCTCGACCTATCCAAAGGCGAAAACCTATCCGGTTGGCCATGGCTATGGAACGCGGCCGGGTGATCCGATCTCGATCGTCGTGCACTCGACTGAGGGCGTCGTTGGTCAATCGCTCTCGTCAGCTGCCAACTACATCTATACCTCGTCTTCTATCTCTGCGCACTATCTGATCGGTCGACAGGCTGAGATCATTCAGTTTCTCGATCCCCAGAAGTACAGCGCCTGGCATAGTGGCGACGCGATCAGCACGTACGTCAACGTCAACAGCATCGGGATCGAGTGTCTTCATGCGCGGGGCGAAAATTGGCCAACCGTCCAGAAAGACGCGCTAGCCTGGCTGCTGCAAGAGCTCTGTCGAAGCTATGCGATCCTCGGGGCCCAGGTCGACACGCATGGTCAAGTCGCGCTGCCGGGGCCGTATCAGCGCAAGGTCGACCCTACCGACTGGCCACACGCTGATTTTATTGCATGGCGCGATCAGGTACTGGCACCGCCTGCGAAACCCTATCAGGTCATGGGACTGCCAGTCTATGAGCGATCCGACCATACCGGGCTACTCTGGGGCTTTCTAGCGCCTGGGCAGCATATCAAGATCGACGACCCGAGCAACGGCCATGTGTGTGAGCTCGACGGGGTGCCGGCCGGCATTGGCTTTGTCGACATGGCCGGGCTGACGCCGCTTTGAAACTGTACTGGCGTATCCTTGCCGCGCTGCTCTGGGTGTTGCTCTGGTGGTTCGTTGGTGTGGCAGCCTGGCTTCTAGTGAAGAGGTATCTATTATGACCATTGGCCCTGCTACTCTATTGGCCATCATTGCGGCAGCCCTTGCGACTCTGCTCTGGTGGATCGCCGTTCACTTTGGTCTGCCGCAGTGGCTGTGCATGTTCTTGTTTGGCGTTGGGCTTGCCGTCGTGATCATCGCCGGCCCGTTGCTCAACCTGCCGTAGTTTCTCAAGTTTAAACTTATGCCATACCAGAAGGGCAACCCAGGGGGCCCAGGCCGGCCAAAGAAGGTTGTCGAAGATGCGTCGCTGTCGATCCTGGCTGAGCTCTTCGATGAAGCGGCCGAGCGCGCGATCGTCGAAAACATGATTGCGAATGCGAAGCGCAAAGGTGTGCAGGCGGCCGACAGCTCGATCAAGGCGTCGACCTGGCTGTGGGATCGCAAGTACGGCAAGCCGAAAGAGTTTGTCGAGCATAGCGGCGGTATCGAAGTGCGCAAGGGGTATACCATTGTCAGCCCTGACGACTGGGACGAAGCCCCAGACGACGATCCGGCACAACCCGGCGACGCTGTTTGATCCGCTGCCGTGGCAGGTCGAGCCATGGCGCGATAAGACCGGGCTGATCCTGTTGACCGGCTCGGCCGGCGGCGGCAAGTCGCGGCTGGGTGCTGAGAAGCTGCACGGCTATTGCCTGAAGTATCCTGGGGCCTTTGCCCTGCTTGTGCGCAAGACTCGCGTCAGTCTCACAAAGGGCTCGTTGCTGTTCCTGAATGAAACCGTGATCGGCGACGATCCGCGCGTCAGGCAGTATGAGTCGAAAGACTTCTTTCGCTACTTCAACGGCTCGATCCTGGCTTATATGGGGCTTGAGGACAAAGAGCAGCGCGAAAGACTGAAGTCCATCGGGCCCAGGGGCGGCGTGGATATCATCTGGGGCGAAGAGGCGACCGAACTAGAGGAAGCAGACCACAATGCCCTACGCGCCCGTATGCGCGGCCGTGCGGCACGCTGGCGTCAGATCCTGTACAGTTGTAACCCTGACGCGCCAACGCACTGGATTTATAATCGGCTGATCGTCGGCGGCGAAGCGCACGTATACTACAGCGGTCGACAGGATAACCGGCACAACCCGGCGGATTACGATGCGACCATGCGCACCTTGACTGGCGTCGAGGATGCGCGACTGAATCGCGGCGAATGGGTGCAGGCGACCGGCGTGATCTTCGACGTATGGAGCGATAGCGACAACGTGACTGAGGCTGCTGAGTATGTCGAGGGCGGCGGCAGCGTGCTATGGTTCGTTGACGATGGCTACGTTGGCAAGCGTGATCCTGCTACTGGGTATTGGAGTGCCGACAGTCACCCCCGCGTGTTCCTGCTAGCCCAGTTGCGACACGACGGCTCGATCAACGTCTTCTATGAAGACGACCGGGCCGGCGTGCTGAGCAACGATCATATACAGATGATAACGCAGCTGCCGTATCCGGCGCCTGACTATGCGGTTGTCGACAAGTCGGCAGCCGAGTTAAAGGGCAGGCTGCACGTCGAGGCGATCTATACCCGCAACAGCCCGCCGGATGTCGAGGAGAGTATCAAAGAACTACGCCGCGCTATCGCGGCCGATGCCAACGGCCGGCGCCGCGTCAAGGTGCATCCCAGGTGCAAGAACCTACGCGCTGAGATGGCAAGCTATCGGCGCGACGCCAACGGCAAGATCGTCAAGGCGTTCGATCATTCGCTCGACGCGCTGAGATACGGCGTTTGGGCCCAGAGGTATGATGTATGATGCTGTTGATCGCGGTGCTGGCCATCTACGCCATGGCCATGTGGTATCTTAGCTACAAGGCTCGACCATGAGTGATATGATGTCGACCGCTGATGTCGAGGCGGCCCGCAAGCGATCCGTCACTCGGCAAGACGCGATCCCGGCGACGGCAGCGGCACCGTTCACGATCCTCATGGGCCCAGTGGGTCTGCTGAGCGGCATACCCGGCATTGCGCAGTATGGTCAATTCTCGCTTCCCCCGCAAGGCTCGATCGGGCGCGATCGGCTGCTCTCCCAGACTCCCCAGTTTGAAAACATGTGGGCCGACTCCATCTTCAAGGCCATCTCTAAGAAGGTTGCCCAGGGCTTCAGGATCGAGGACTCCGACGATAGCGCGCGGCGCATCAAGGCGGCTCAGCAACTGATCCTGGGATACGACGGCAGCTATGCCAGCGGGCTGCAGCGGGGCCTGCAAGACTACCTGCTGACTGACATGGGCATGGTCGTTGAGAAGGCCCGGTCGTCGAGCGCGCGGGGCAGTAAGATCGTCGGACTGTTTCACCTCGACGCGCTTCGGTGCTATCCGACCGGCGATCCCCAGAAGCCGATCGTCTATTGGTCATACTATGGCGGCTATCACTTGCTCGACGCCGAAGACGTGATCCGGATCACCGATATGCCTAGTCCAAGGGTCGAGATGCGCGGCTATGGGATGTGCAGCGCATCACGATCCTGGGCAACCATTCTGAAGCTGGCAGCGGTCGAGGTCTACTTCAGGGAGAAGATCACCGGCACGCGCAACCTGGCTATTCACCTTGTCAACGGCGTATCCGACAAGATGTTGCGCGACGCGCTCAACAGTAGCGACGATGCCAGAGATCAACGGGGCTTTGTATTGTATAAGGGCTCGACCATCGTCCCAATGATCGAAATGGCGGCGACGCCGACGGTCGTCACGATCCCATTGGCTGAAGTACCTGACGGCTTCGATGTCAAGGAAGAGCGCACCGATGCGTACCGGCGCTATGCGCACTCGATCGGTATGAATGTCGAAGAATTCGACCCGGCGCCGGCTGGGTTGAATACGGGCCTGGCTGCCCAGGTGCGCGACGAAGGGATCAAGGGGCAGGGCATGGCGGGCTTTGATAAGAACTGGGAGCTAGCCCTCACCCACACGACGCTACCCGGCTCGACCGTGTTCTTCATGGGCGATAGCGAAGACTGGCGCGATCAGACAATGAAGGCCCAGGCTGAGAAGGCCCGCGCCGACAAGCTGAAGGTCTATGTTGACGCCGGGGCGATCAGTCCGATGCAGATGCTCAACGCGGCAGTGGACGCCGGGGATCTCGACGAAGCCTTCTTGCCTGCTGACGCAACCGAAGCGGGCAACATTAACGACAATGAGAAGCTGATCGGCGGTGAGGCCCAGGCCCGATCCCCAGTCGTTACGCCGCTGCCGAGCAACACGCCGCAAGCAGCCGGCCAACAGCCCCAGGCGGCAGCCCCAGTCGCCAAAGAATACAAGATGAAAGAGTGTAAGGCATGCGGCGATCATTCGCCCGCCAACGCGCTGTATTGTTCCTTCTGCGATCAGCCGTTTGGCGTCGTTAAAGATGTCGACACAACTCCAGACTTGATCAATCAGGAATGGCGCGCGGCGCTCGACTGGGCCCGCAAGGCGCGCGGCGATGGCTGAGCGAACCTGCAAGCAGTGCGGTGCTGATATTACGCGGTTGCACGGATCGGCGAAACAGTGTCGCGTGTGTGCAGCCCAGGCCCGGCGTGTAACGCGACTGCGCATTATTGCGGTGTGTAAGCAAAAGGCTGCGAAGCGACGAGGCGCGCATGGCTGACACGCCGACGAACCTGCACGCCTTGACACTCGACGCGATTCAGGCGCTGGACTTCAGCAGGCCCGGCTGGGCCAAACAGATGGACGCGATCATTGCGCGGGGCCATACGGCTGCGGCGCTGGCAGCGACAGCCGATCGGGCTGGGGTTAAACTCGACCCGGGGCTGTTTCGGGGGCTGTCGAGGGCAGAGCGCAAAGACATCGATCAGTTAGTACGTGTGCAGCGACAATACCTCGCAAACTTCGTAGCGGCGGCCGAGGGGCTGAGCGAAGCCCAGATCGCAGCTCGGGCAGGCCTTTACGCTGGGGCGGTGCGGCAGACGTACTATAGCCAGCGCTGGGGGGACTGGATTATACCACCCGAGTTACTGCCGGGCAACCAGACCTGCATTACGAACTGCAAATGTCGCATCAGCGTACGCGACAACGACGACGGCACCGGCGAGCTCACTCGCGAAATGGGCGGGACTGAGGATCACTGCGACGAATGCCCTGCGCTCGTCGGCTCTTATCCGGTAAAGCGGCAGAACTTTATAGAGAAAGACTTTGACGGCTGGGACGATAGCGAGATAGATACCTGGGGCGATGAGACGATTACACTCAAGCATATGCCGGGGGTGCACGATCAGCGCTCGCATGGCCGGTCGACCGGCCGCCGGGTGGCATCGCGCTCAGCCTATAGCGCATCGCGGGCCGGCGGGGCTAGCATTCAGGATAGCAGGATCGCGGCGCATGCCGCAAGCGACTATCTTGCGCGGGCCCAGCGGATCGAGAATATCATCAAGCAGCAGGCAGGCCACATGAGCCCGGCGCAACGTCGGTCGACGACTGCCGAGCTCCAGCGCCTGGCTGACGCTCAGGACAACTATCTTGACAAGGTGCCGCGCCATCTACAGATCCATGTTGCCAACGCTATTCAACGCGCGCCGCTCAGCACGCCAACCGTGCGCGGCCGAGCCGACCCGAAGCCAGCCCAGGCCCAGCGGCAGGCGGGCCATAGTCAAGAAGCCAAAGACGCGCATGCGAAGGTGCTCGACGCGGAGAATGCAGCCGAGAAACTGAAAGAGCCGATCCGCGAGAAGCGCCGCGCGCTCTACGCTGAAGCTGACGCGCTCGCGGAACAGCGCACAGCCCATGCGCGCGAACGGTTTGCAGCCAAAGAAGCCGGCGACGATGCGCGCGTAAAGGAGCTCGACAAGGCGATAGCAAAGATCGACCGGCGCTACAAGGCCATGACGGTCGAGCAACGAAAGTTGTCAACTGAAGCGTTGGCAGTTGATGACAACCTACGCCGGCAGATATTGCAGGTCGACAAGCCGGGCCATGTAGAATTACGCTTCGATCATGCTATAACGCCTGCTGAGCGGCAGTCGATCGGCGGGGCGATGGTCGACGCGATGCGCTTAACCTCGACGACCGGGCTTGCGAATCGCCCGATTGCGATCAAACTTGAGAAGGATGTCAGGGCCTATGCGGTCGACTGGGGTAACGATGTCTTCCATAGTGGGCAGATCGTGCTAGCCAACGACGCGCATCGGGTTGCGGTGCATGAGCTCGGGCATCATATTGAGTTTAGAAACCCAGAGGTCAAGGCCCGCGCGGCGGCATTCCTCGACCGGCGTACGGCCGGCGAAGATGCTCGACCGCTGGCAGAGATCACGAACAACAGCAACTATCGCGCGGGCGAAACAGCCCAGTCTGATAAGTTTATCAGCCCGTACATGGGCAAGCGCTATGCGAATGGCGATACTGAGATCATCAGCATGGGGCTGGAATACTTCTATAGCGATCCGCTGAAGCTGGCCAAAGACGATCCGGATTACTTCATGTTCATGTACGATGTGCTGAGAACGCCATGATTACGATGGAAGTCGGCGGTATCACCGCAAGCTATAACGGCGTCGAGTGGCAGACCAAAGACACGGAAGCCGACGCCGTGATCGACATGCTCAATGCCATGATGCATGAGCAGCCCGGGCCCTCTGGGGCCGATCCGTATCCGGCGCTGACGCTGGCCCAGGGGATCGCGCGGCAGTTGCACGGCCGGATAACTGACGAGGGCAAAGCGCCGGCATTCGATCCGAAGGTGGTTTACTAATGACAAACGAAGAACTGATTGAGTATGTCGCCTGGGCCAACGACGAGATCGCGCAAGTGTTACGCGCGGCGCTTCAGCCGGTCGTCGACAGCTTCTATCGATCGGTATGGCCCGTCGAGCATGGCCATGGTCGCATGATGCGCAAGAAGATCCGGCGGTGCTACCGATGATCAAGATCGTTCCAAAGATACCGAAGCGCAACCGGCTCGACCCACGCAAGATGCAAGCGGCGATCGATCGCGGGCTCGACGATGGCGCGGCCGGCGCGCTGATCGACTTCGAGAGTACCAGTAGCACATGGGATCATCAGCCAACCTATACGGTCAAGGCCCAGAAGGATGGGCGGCTCGTCGGTACCAAAGACGAGGTATGGCTGATGCTCAACGCCGGAACGCGCGCGCACGACATCTACCCGCGCAACGCAAAGATGCTCCGCTTTCAAGGTGGCTATAGCGCAAAGACACGGCCCGGATTCATCGGCTCGCAGTCAGGTGGGGCAAGCGGGGCGATCATCTTCCGTCGATTCGTGCATCATCCTGGGACGAAGCCCCGAGGATGGTCGACGATCATTGCGAAGAAATGGCGGAGTAGGGTAGCCCAACTTATTCAACGGCAGATTAGTAAAGAGCTATCTTGACATATAGCCTATACTTATAGATATACTGCGAAAGTATAAGCGAATCACCCCATGCCGTTTGCGTCACGTCGTCAACAACGTTGGGCCCATGCCACACGTCAACCCTTTGCGAAGCGCTGGGATAAGTTGACTGACTTTGATGTGCTTCCAGAGAAGAAAGATAGCGGCACCTCGGGCATGGCCATCCCCCCCACTGGAAACAACGCGCTGTTTAATCAGCCTGGCGTTGGCCGAGTCTCCAACCGTCGTAAGAACAAGAAGATCAAAGACTGCGACTGCGGCTGTATGCAGGTCGAGAAGGCTGTGTCGAGTGATACGCCGGTTGGTGCACCTGCAAAGAAGCCGACAGCCCCAGCGGGCCCGGCAGCGGCCCCAGCGGCTGGGGCTGGGCAACCGGGCGAACTGTTATCGCCCGGCGTGCGGCGTATTCGTGGCAACCTGTGTAACGTGCATGGCAAGTATGGCCCTTGCGACGGCGCAAAGGCGAAACCCAAGAAGGGCCCGAAGGGTCGAGGTGCCGGCGGCGCTGGGGCGAAACCCAAGAAGCCCCCGAAGACTGACGAGCAACGGGCGGCAGAGCGGCAGCAGCATGCCGACGAGCGCGCGGCCGAGCTCACAAAGCAGCAGGCTCAGAACATGACGAAGGTCGGCGACGAAACCGACCTGGGTGATCATCTCGCAAACCTGAATCAATTTGCGCAGGGCAAGCCGCTCAGGCCCCAGGATATCGACTTCCTTGCGAAAGAGGGACTGTTAGAGATCGGCGCCGATGGCCAGCCGCGCAAGTCTGAGCAGGCCAACGTCTTACTCAACGCCGCCAAACGTGGCGATGTGCAGGGCGCAAAGGATGCTGCCAGTCGAGCGCGCGATCAGGTTGCCAAACGTGGCGAGCAAGAAGTAGCACGTACGGCAGCAGCTGCGAAGAAGCTCGCGGCCCAGGCTGAGCGGGAAGCCGCAAAGAAGAAGCGCGACGAAGAGCGCGCAAGCGCAAAGCCCGGCAAGGGCGGATCGGGTGGGCCTGCTGAGGCGGCCCAGGGTGCCGCTGGGAAGCTCGCACAGCGACGATCCGGGCGCGCGGGTGCATCAGGTGGGGGCGGCGGCGGCGGCGCTGGGTCGACGAGCATCAGCCCCGGCAAGAAACCCGAAGCCCCCGCAAAGGTCGAGCCCGAGAAACCAAAGTTAGCACAGAATCTCGTCGACGCCGCAACGACCATGAGCGAAGGCGGCGAAATGACCATGGATCAGTTGCGCACGCTGATCCGCAACGGGCTCGCAAAGATCGATCGCGACGGCATGCCGGTGCTGACTGCGGCCGGGCTCAACGCCACAAAGAAAGATGCTCGACCGCTATCCTACCTCGCACGCCGCAAAGAGCAGACCGCGCAACAGCGGGCGATGTTTGCGCACATGGGCGGCGGCGGCAAGGGCGGCGGCGGCGGCGGGGCTGCGAGTCGTACCAGTGCAGGCAAGGGCGGCGGCGGGCAGCAGGCAACGCTCTGGAATAAAAACGCTGAAGGCAAGCGCGTACCGCAAGCGGGCTTCGCTGGGACAAAACACACGCCGGGCGAAAGTGAGCGCAAGGCAACTCCAGCCGCTGGGGCCGGCCCGGCGTCAGGGCAGACGGTTGGCGAAACAACAAAGGCCTACGGCAACGACCCGAATCAATCCTACACGATGCGCCATGAGCTCGTCGACATGGGATCTATTCAAGCTAGCAATACTGCCAACGGTGGGATTAACCCGAAGTATGATGCAAGCCTACAGCCGCGCGATCGGTCGAGGGCAAGCAGCCAGGCCCAGATCGCCGACGTTGCCCAGAACATGAATCCGGAAGTAATGACAACCGACTTCCACCGGATCGACGCCGGGACGCCGATCATCGACGCGCATGGCAACGTGCTGAGCGGCAACGGGCGTACGCTAGCCCTCCAGCGCGCGGCCGAGCTCCATCCGGATAAGTATGCAGCGTATAAAGACGCGATCAAGGCTGAAGCGAAGGCAGCCGGGATCGACCCGGCAGCAGTCGACAAGATGCAGAATCCGGTATTGGTTCGCAGGCTGCAAGGCGATCACGATGCGGCAGCGTTTGCCAGAGAAGCCAACAGCAGCGGTACATTGCGCATGTCGCCATTGGAGCAGGCAAAGGTCGACGCCGGGCAGATCAGTAATCAGCATATGCTGAAGTTGCATGTGAGCGAGTCGGGCGACATCGATCGAGCGCTCAGGGATAAGCAGAACAAGCCGTTTATTGACGACTTTCTTGCGACGGTACCGGATAACGAACGCGCCAACCTGTTAACGCGCCATGGCGAATTGAATCAAATGGGGCTGTATCGGGCCAAAGCTGCGATCTATACCAAAGCCTTCCCAGGCGCAGCAGGCGAGCGCATGGCTGAGTCGATGCTCGAGTCGCTCGACCCGGATATTAAGACAGTCCAGAACGGGATCAGCGGTGGGCTACCTGACTTCAGTCGAGCAACGGCGCTGACGCGCTCAGGCATGCGCGATCCGCATCTCGACATCAGTGAAGACTTCGCGAAGACGGTCGATGTATACGCGCGGATCAAGGATAACCCGAGCCTGACTGCCAACACGCCAGCGCATCAGGTCGTCGCAAAGTACCTCGGGCAGTCGAGCATGTTCGATCGCGAGCTCAACGCGGATCAGGAACGCTTGCTTGTGCACCTTGATACCATCGCACGCAAGCCGACAGAAGTCAGGGGCCTATTACAGCGTTACGCGCGGATCGTCGAGGGGCAGCCCCAGCCTGGGCAAGCAAGTCTGTTTGGCGATAGCGGTCGGCTGACGCGGGCTGAATTGTACGATCAGTTGCTGGGCGGTACGAAGGTGCCGCCGATCGACGAGCAAGCGGGGATGTTCGGATGACACCGTTACCACCAGTGCGCAAGCGCAAAAACTATAGCGATGTTTCGCCGAAGGATATCACCTTTGCGCTGTTCCATGATCGGATCGCGCCGCACGATGCGATGCGGGCTGAGACTGAGAACGCGATCGACCTGGGCCTGCGGCAAAAGGACTCCGATCGGCTGTTTACAACCTATAAAGACTGGGAAGGCAACGATCGCTGGATCGCGATCACAACGACGGCGTATGAAGACAAGGATCGCGAGATCATCAGCCGGAACGCGATCAAAGAAGCGGTTGCGCTCGGGGATAAGACCAAAGAGCGCGGGCCGCTCCTATTCTGGCATGTGCCGGGGTTGGTCATGGGCGAATGCGACTTTCAGGCCCAGGGCGGCCCGGGCGATCGGTTTCTGATCGAGGGCGGCACCTTTAAGAACAAAGCCATGGCGAGCCTGGGCCAGAAGCTGAGCGATGCCGGCTATCAGATGTCGCCTGGCTTCATTCATACGGACGATCAGCCGCGCAACGGCGTGTACGATCATATCTTAATCTATGAGCGGTCGGCAGTCCCTGCCAATCGCGCTGCTAATTACTTTACGCGGTACAGTGCCGCAAAGGAGGACTCGAAGGTGCAAGGATTACCACCTGAGAAGATCGCGGAGTATCGCGAGAAGGCGGCCGGCAACGCTGAAGCATTGGCGATGCTCGACGCGGTGCTAGCAACGGTACAGAAGGAAGACGACACGGCCCAGGCCCGCAACGTGGTGTTTAAAGAAGCCCCCGAGTGGGCCCAGGCGCTGATCACGCGCGTCGACGACCTCGGGGCAACGGTCAAAGAGATGCGAACGGCGGCCGGTATCAA
>Ga0207662_10000375_pt1 | contig 20156 bp, 18 predicted proteins | sample KBSS33LmetaG_FD_184338 | JGI IMG/M metagenome (GOLD analysis project Ga0207662, IMG submission 184338) | Switchgrass rhizosphere microbial communities from Kellogg Biological Station, Michigan, USA - KBS S3-3L metaG (SPAdes) (version 2) | ecosystem: Host-associated > Plants > Roots >... | reverse complement strand
ACCACTTGTCTGACGTCGGACGCTTCCTCAATTTGGCTGTGGACACGCCTTTGATCAAGCGTTCCAGTTTCTTCGCCGTGGCGGCCTGCACCGCCAGGGGCTGCTTCCCTTCCACGTAACTCGTGACACGCTGCGTGTATTGCTGCGGTGTTTCCTTCATTTCGTTGTTCCCCGTTCGGTTGCTGCTGAAATGTCCAGCAGATGAACGCTGTGAATCCCCCGCTGCGGTCCTGTTGGTCGCGAATGCGCTGCAAATGCTCGACCCGGTCCTCGATTGTCTCGACATGGCCGAACATCATGGTGGCGCTAGATTTCAATCCGAGTTCGTGCGCAACCTGCATCACTTCCAGCCATTGGTTGCTGTCGATCTTCAGCGGCGAAATTTTTTTCCGCACCCGGTCAACCAGTATCTCGCCACCGCCGCCCGGAATTGAGCCGAGCCCAGCTTTTTTGAATTCGGAGATTGTTTCGCGCAGCGGCATCCGAAACGTTTCCGCGAAATGCTGAAACTCCGGAGGGCTGAATCCGTGAATATTGATCTGGGGATATTTTTCCCGTATGTGATGCAAGAGATCGATGTACCACGTGAAGGGTAATTTTGGATGATGTCCCCCCTGCATCAGGATTTGAACACCGCCCGCGGCTGAAAGTTCGTCGAGTTTCCGATCGATCTGTTCGAACGAGAGCACGTAATGATCTTCATCGCGCTCAGTGCGGTAAAACGCGCAGAACTTGCAGTAAACGTTGCAAACATTTGTGTAATTGATGTTGCGATCGACGATGTACGTCACAATCTCGCGTCCGCGTCCGTCGTAGCTCTTCTCTTTGGCCAGATCGCGCCGCGCATTTGCCAGCGCGCCCAATTCCTCGAGCCGAAAACGATACAGCTCCAGCGCTTCATCGGGCGAAATCCGTTCGCCCGCGAGGACTTTTTCTGCCAGCCAATTTCGATTCGAGGAAACCATTCCGCGCCATTTTATATGACGCAGCGGCTCATTGCACGTAGATGATTTCCCATGTTCGCCCGCCACCCATTCCTGTTCGCACCCGCCGCCTGCGTCCTGGCAACGGCCAGTGAGGGAATTCTCGCCGGCAAAGGGGCCATGAACTGGCTCGCCACACTGCGCCAGCCGCGTTTCGCGTCGCTGCCGTGGGCATGGATCATCATTGGCGTCCTTTACTACCTGATTTGCCTTTTGGTGCTTTCGCGTCTGCTTGGAATCGCCTCCGGCGATCCTTTTCGCAATCTCAGTATTGCGCTCATGTTGGCGCTGCTCGTCACCACTGCGCAACCGAATTCCGCAAGGGCTCACGGCTGAATGAACAGATCTGTCGCGATCATCGGCGCCGGTGTCTCTGGATTGACTTGCGGCGTCGTTTTAGCCGAACGCGGATTCCGGGTCTCAATTTTTGCAAGGGCAATTGGCCAACAAACAACCTCTGCCGCCGCGGCGGCGGTCTGGTACCCATACGATGTCGAACCGGCCGACAAGGTGATCGGGTGGGCGCTGGAGACTTACAATGTCCTTATCGACCTTGGCCGCAAATCGGGCACCGGCGTCTCGATGATCGAACTGCGGCAATTTTCCCGCGCTCGCAAAATTCAAATTCCCGATTGGGCTATCCCGCTCGGGGCGCAAGCTGTCATCCCGAGCGAAGTCGAGGGATCTCTCGAATTATTCAAGAGCGGTTTCTCGCTGCTCGTACCGCTAATGGACACTACGATTTATCTCGACTACCTCGCGAGCCGCTTCCTTGCGGCGGGCGGATCTATCACGGCAAATTTATCGTTCGAAAAGCTCGAAGACGTCGGCCAGGAGTTCATTCTCATAATCAACTGCGCGGGCATGGGCGCTCGAGAGCTGGTTCGCGACCTCGATCTCGAACCGCATCGCGGTCAGGTCGCAATCGTGCCGAAGGTCGCCGACCTCTCTTGCGCGGTCGTCTGTGATGATGCGCCTCTCATGTACGCAATCCCGCGCACGAACGATTGCGTCTTTGGAGGCACGAACGAAATCACCGCCAATCTCGCTATCGATCCAGCATCAACATTGCGCATTCTGGAGGAATGCAGCCGGATATTGAAAATCAAGAAACCAGATGTTCTCACCGAGCGCGTCGGCCTGCGGCCATTCCGAAGATCAGGCGTGCGAGTCGAACGCAGTCGTTTGCGCGACGGCCGGACCGTCATTCACAACTACGGTCACGGCGGGGCGGGATTTACGCTCTCCTGGAGCTGCGCCGGCGAAGTGGTCGATCTTGCAATGTTGTGTAACGGTGTTCGCCGGCAACGAGCTTCCGCCCAGTTCTGAGTAGCGCAGCACCGCTACGTCAGCGCGATGCACTGGAACGAACTGACGGTGTCGTCTGGGCCTTTTTCAGCGAAAAAGCTTTCATAGTAGCCCGGGCCGAGGTCCCAGTACGGGCCTTTGTAATAATCATCGCGGTAAAAACGCCAGACGCCGCTCACCACGATGAGGCAACTGATGCGGTCATTCCAAAAATCGCCAATGTAATGAAAACTCAGGTTGGTCCGTGCGTAGGCTCCTCCAAATCCGGTATGATCGTAAAGGACGATCTCCGGCATATGGATGGTTTCCTTTGACGGCTCAACCTTGACTTTGCCAGCAGCGCTCGCGTGGTAGCTCAACGGGCCAAGCGTCCATTTTGTGTCGATGATACAGCCGTTGTCCGGCGACAATTCAGTTTTTGGTATTTTTCTCATAAGCGTGTGGGGCGGGCTTCTCTTTGTAATTTGAGCAAATCAGGGCCGTGCTGTCGAGCGAAGTGTTCAGCAAAAGATTCGAGGGTCCAGTGAGCAGGGGTCAGACCTGAAAATCTGAAACCTTGAAATCTGAACTCTGAATCCTTTGTTCAAATCAAGTGCTCGCGTCTATCGGAGCGAAGCCGAATCGTCTTTGTCTGCAAATTGTGCCTCGCCTGAATGAAACGAACGGTCTTGCTCTTGGCGCGCATCAGAATCGAATGCGTGACAGCCGTGACGCCGCCGTGGGCCCGGACGCCGCGCAACAACGCGCTGTCGCTGATCCCGGTCGCGCAGAAAAGAATGTTCTGGCCGTTCGCCAGGTCGTCAGCTGAGAAAACGCGGTCCAGATCTTTCTTGTAGCCGGCGTCGATCAATTTCTTTCGTTCCTTCTCATCGCGTGGCCACATTTTGCATTGCATGTCGCCGCCGAGACATTTGATCCCTGCCGCCGCCAACACCGCTTCGGGCGAACCGCCGATGCCCATATAAAGATCGACATCGGATTCAGGTAGTGAGGGAGCGATCGCCGCAGCAATGTCGCCATCCCCGATCATGCGCAGCGACGCCCCCGCCGCGCGAATTTGTTCGACAATTTCTTTGTGCCGCGGTCTGTCGAGCATCATCACAGCCACGTCTTGGACGCGTTTGTCGACGGCACGGGCAACTATTGCCAGCATCTCCGCAATTGGCATGTCGAGGTGGAGCGAATCGCCGCGTTTCTTCATGTATTCGATCACGCGCGGCCCGTACGCCAGCTTCGACATGTAAAATGAGGGAATGTCCCGCAACGCCACCTTCACGCCTTTCTCCGGACTGGCCGCCGCGATGCAACTGATCGAGTTCGGCGCACCTTTGGAAATGTTGGTAGTCCCGTCGATCGGGTCGATGGCGATATCAAACGGCGGCGAACCCGGGATCCAGGTGCCCAGTTGTTCGCCTTTAAAGATGCCCGGCGCTTCGTCCTTGATTCCTTCCCCGATTACGACCTCGCCGCAGATGTTCATTAGGTCGAACATGCCGCGCATCGCGTCGCACGCCGCCGCGTCGGCCGCTTCCTTGTCGCCGCGCCCGAGCCAGCGCAACGAATTGAGCGCCGCTGCTTCCGTCGCACGCACGAAATCGAACTCAATGATGCGTTCGATGTCCTGATAATCCTGTTTCGGCAATCGCAGAGCCACGGGGCGTTAATTTTCACGCAAGTCTCACCCGATGACAAGCGGAGCCCTGCACATGGAGAAGTGATTAGTGATTGGTCGTGGAATTCTGGCGCTTATTTTTCCATTCCAACAACGTGCCCGGCGTGCCCGTGTCCGCCATGGCTGTGGAGCGACGGACGGATACGCAGGAAAAACTGAAAGGCGTAGCCGAGATCGTCTCCGTAATAGCGGTCGAGACTGCCGGGGTGATCATTGATGGTAAATTGGGTGCCGAGCCCGATGTCGAGGCCTTTGCCATGCGACACATCACGGACATACCCAATCGTGTACCCGCTCACAGGAAAGATGCGCGATTCGTCTGCCTCGTCGAGCACGAGCTCGTGACCGGATTTCTCCACCCGCTCCCAGCGCAGATAAACTGTGTCGCGCCCTCGCTGATAATTCGATTCGATCAGGAAGGATTGTGTTTTGCCTTCATCGGTAGCGTCGTTTTGGCCCCAGACAAAGCTGTTCGACCAGTTTCTATCGGGACCGAGCGGTAGGTTGTAAATGGCCGAGGCGGTCGTGCGGTGGATTTTGGTCTCAGGGTGCAGCGCTTCGGGACTCTTGACGTAACCGTGGGAAAATTGCAGCGCCAAATTTCGTGTTGGGTTCCATGAAATACGGCCGCTGAACGAATCAAATCGTGGCCGGTCGAAATCGTAACGGTTCTCATCCGGCTCGCGGCCAGTGAAAACACTGCCTTCGACCTTCACGTTGCGCCACTGCGCGCCCAAAGTCGCGACGCCGAACGTGATGTGGGTCGAATCCTGCCAATGATGACTGATGGGCGCGTCTGGATCATCCATTGCCGAAAGCCGGTGCATGAACGTAGGCGGCCCAAGCGCTGGTTCGCCCGGGTAACCAAAATAAAAATACGCGCTTAGATCGGAATCGAACTTCTGCGAAAAGCTTACCGAAAGCTCATCGAACAAATCGTGTGGATGTTGCCGATCATGGAGCGGTTGGTCGTGCCATGATTCGCCGGTTTGAAACAGAAGTGGATAACCACGCCCGCCTTCCGTCAACGGATCGAGACTCATCATCAGGCGCGCGCCAATCTGCGCGCTCTGGCCGAGCGGGTGGGAGTACATCCCCATAATCCAGTTCGGCGCATCAATTCGGTCATCGCCGCGGCGCGTGCTGACGTTGGTATAACGCGGGAAAATTGCCCCATGCAACATCAGCATGCTCTCGCCGAACATGAACATTTTGCCATACATCGGTGTGGAATCCGGCAGCCAGCTCGTGCCCGAGCTTTCCCGGTTCATTGGGTCGGCAATGTTTACTGACGATTGCATCGACATCTGAACATCCGACATGGCGTGCGATTCGTGCCCTTGCGTGGCATGCATTTGATGCGATTCAGGCAGCATCGCTTCGTCACCGTGATGCTGATGCGTGTCGTGTGACTCGCGGACGTTGCCGTTCAGTTTTGCCTTAGTTTCCGCTTTTTTTGGAACGAGCTTCATGCCGCACTTCGGGCAATGGTCAGGATCATCTGTGACGACTTCGGGATGCATCGGACATGTGTATTTCTGTTTCCTCTCATGCTCCTGGTGCTCGCGATTCGGGCGATTCGGCTCAGTCGCATCTACCTGCGCAATTGCGCGGTTGGCGAATAAAATTGCGCAGCTCAAGATTAGAATTCGTTTTTTCATGTCAATCTTGTGAATTGGTTTGCAGGGCAGGCGTTTCGCCTGCCGAATACGGGAGAATGGGCAACCGGAGCGGTTGCCCCACAGCTCAGACGCGAAAGTTCGCGTCTAAACGCGCGCCGGCGGAGCGTGAGCGAGAAGGCTCCGCTGCAAAATCAATTCAGCGAATGTCCGTGCTTTGGGCGGTCCGGTGTCGAGGAACAACGGCGCCGGCGTGGTATGCGAGTATGCAACGAACGCGAATTCATCGACGCAAAGAGCGACAGCGGAAAATTTTGCGTCATCGCGCGCCCAGCTTTTCGTTAACACAGGAACAACTGCGCGTAAGATCTTGCAGCATTGGATCCCGCGTGGCGGAGGCTCAGGCTTGGCCGGCTCGGAATGAAATGGGCAAACGCCTTGTTTTTCGCCGACTGGATTTGCGATCGCGCCAAACGCGCAGTGATTGGAAATTGCCAGCCACGAGCAGATCGCGATCGCAACGATCATGCAACGCGCGCTCGTTTTCACGCTGGGTTCAATCGCTCACGGGAGGAGAATCTCAAATGTTTTCTTGCGGCGGATCGATCAACGGCGCGACCGTGCTCGCAGCGATGCCTTTTGGAGACATGGTTTTATCGATCCCGCTTGGGGTTGGTTTGGCTTGGTCAAACTGCGGTTGTTCAACGCGCGTGGCCAACAGCATCGCCGTGAACAGCAACGCAGCTGCCAGATAATACGGCGCGCCGGGCAGATAAAGCGAATGTTTGGGATTGATGAACCAGGCAAATATTCCTGAAAATAAGAATGGCCCAATGACGAATGCGATCGAGCGCAGGCTTTGGATTGCGCCCTGCAATTCGCCCTGCTCCCTCTCGCCCACCCGATGCGTCATCATTCCTTGCGCGGCCGGGAAGGAAATATTCCACATCGAAATCACCGGAATGGAAGCCATATAAAGCCCGCCGGTCCTGGCCAGACCAGCAATGACCATTCCGAGCGCGCCGAAAAATTGTCCGATATAAAGGGTGCGCCGTTCCCCCAACCACGAGACGATCCGTCCGGTGAGTCCGCCAGAAATAGCGGCCGTGAACACGCCAACCAGCGCAAGTGAAATGCCGATTGTAGTCTGGTTCCAGGCAAAACGATAAATCGCGTAGAGCGCCCAAATAACGAAAACTTCGTGCGACACGTAGGCCAGAAATTGGAGACTGGCGAGTTTCCACAGCTCGGGATGGGAACGAAGCAGCACAAGCGATCCGATTGGATTGGCGCGGCGTAGCGTGAAACTTTTCCGATGCTCCTTCCGCAACGATTCCGGAACGAAAATGTAGCCATAGAGCCAGTTGGCCAGGCTAAACCCGGCTGCTACCCAAAAAGGCAAACGCGGGCTGATGTCTCCGAGCGGCCCGCCAATTCCCGGACCCAGGATAAAACCGAGGCCGAACGCGACCCCGATCATCCCAAAAGCGCCGGCGCGTTTTTCCCTCGGAACGACGTCGGCGATGTAGGCCATGGCGGTCGGGACGCTGGAGGCGGTGATTCCGGAGATGATCCGGCCAACGAACAGCCAGCCAATAGTAGGCGAGAGCGCCATCACAATGTAATCAAGGCCGAGACCAAGATTCGATAACAAGATTACCGGCCGCCGTCCGAACCGGTCCGATAACACGCCCAAGACCGGGGAAAAGAAAAACTGCATCAGCGCGAAAACAGTGCCGAACACACCAATCCACGTGGCCGCGCTGGTGGCGTTGCCGCCAAGAAAGTTCAGAATCAATTTCGGTAGAACCGGAGCGATCAAACCCAACGCCAGCATGTCGAGCATGACCGTGACGAAAATAAATGGGATCGCGGCCTGGCGTGGTTTCATTCCAAGATCGACAACTGTAGTGGTGGCCGTGCCAGCCGCAAAACTCAAATGACGAAGGCGCTTGGCATGAGCGCCGCTACAACTAACCTGTCGCCAACCCGATAATGTCGCTCTCCTATCGTTCGCCCAAAACGGAAGTACGCGAGAGCGGGATCCATGGACGCGGTCTGTTTGCCAGCGCCGACATCGCCAAAGACGAAGTAGTGGCAGTAAAAGGCGGCCATATTGTGGACCGCAAAACTTTACGCGAAAGGATCGCGCCCCTTCTGGGGCCAGTAGAAATTCAGATCGACGACAATTTGTTTATAGCGCCGGTGACGCAAGAAGAGCGTGAGTTGTCGATGTTGTATTCAAATCATTCCTGCAATCCGAACCTCGGCATCCGTGGCGAGATTACATTCGTCGCCATGCGCGACATCCGGGCAGGCGAAGAACTCACTCACGATTGGGCGACGACTGATAACCATGACTACTCGCTGCAATGCAACTCCGGCGCGCCCAATTGCCGGAAAATTCTCACTGGCAAAGATTGGCAGCGCCCCGAACTGCAGGAGCGCTATGCTGACTACTTCTCAGCCTATCTTGCGCGAAAGATGTCGGCTGCTGGACGTTAGCCGCTGCTTGCTACTTGCACCGGTAGCCCACGCCAGATCAGGGCTTGCCCTGCAACATTTCGCGTGTCGCTAATACCGATAATGGTCTGACTTGAACGGGCCGTCGACTGGCACACCGAGATAATCGGCTTGTTCTTTCGTGAGCTTGGTCAGTTTCACGCCGATTTTGTCCAAGTGCAACCGGGCGACTTCTTCGTCGAGGTTCTTCGGCAAAACGTAAACGCCCACTTTGTAAGTATCCCGATTTTTCCACAGATCGAGCTGTGCGAGCACCTGGTTGGAAAATGAGTTCGACATCACGAAGCTCGGATGACCGGTGGCGCACCCGAGGTTCACCAGCCGACCTTCGGCCAGGAGAAAAATCTCGCGACCATCTGCGAATGTGTACTTGTCCAGCTGCGGTTTGATGTTGGTTTTCTTGACGCCTTTGGCTGCGTTGAGCGCATCGACCTGGATCTCGTTGTCGAAATGCCCGATATTCGCGACGATCGCCTGGTCTTTCATCTGCTCGATGTGACGGAGTGTAATGACATCGGTGTTACCGCTCGCGGAAATGTAGATGTCGCCCCGGCCGAGAGTATTTTCGATGGTCGTGACTTCGTAGCCTTCCATCGCGGCTTGTAATGCGTTGATCGGGTCGATCTCGGTAATGACGACACGCGCCCCCTGGCCGCGCAACGATTGCGCACAGCCTTTGCCGACATCGCCATAACCGCACACGACCGCAATCTTGCCCGCGAGCATGACGTCAAGCGCCCGATTCAGGCCATCGACCAGGGAATGCCGGCAGCCGTAGAGATTGTCGAACTTCGACTTGGTCACGGAATCGTTCACATTTATCGCAGGAACAAGCAGTCGCCCTTCCTGCTGCATTTTGTAGAGCCGATGAACGCCCGTTGTCGTCTCTTCAGAAACCCCGCGCCACTCTTTGACGATTTCGTGCCAGCGATAGGGATTCTCACGCTGGATTTCGAGAAGCAAATCTTTGATGACCTGCTCTTCCTTGTTTGCCGATTTGGTTTTCGCCCAATCACTGCCCTCCTCGAGCTCGTAGCCCTTGTGAATGAGCAGCGTCGCGTCGCCACCGTCATCAACCACCAGTTGCGGACCTTTCCCCTCCGGGTGCGAGATCGCCTGATAGGTGGACCACCAATAGTCTTCGAGACTTTCCCCCTTCCACGCGAAAACGGACACGCCAGACTTGGCGACGGCCGCCGCGGCGTGATCTTGCGTGGAAAAGATGTTGCAACTCGCCCAGCGCACGCTCGCACCAAGATCAATAAGCGTCTCAATCAAGACCGCCGTCTGGATCGTCATATGCAACGAGCCAGTGATACGCGCGCCCGCGAGCGGCTTCTCCGCCGCGTATTTTTCGCGGATCGCCATCAAACCGGGCATCTCCTTCTCCGCGATCGAAATTTCTTTACGACCCCAATCGGCCAGATTGATATCTTTTACTTTGTAATCGGTTTTCGTGCCTTCAATTGTCACTGATTTCATATTCACTATTTGACCGCTTGCTTTAACGCGTCGGCTTTGTCGGTTTGTTCCCACGTGAGTGCATCCAGATCATCAATGCGTCCGAAATGCCCGTAGTTGGTTGTGTTACGATAAATCGGCCGCAGCAGGTTGAGTTGCTTGATGATTTCCGCGGGCTTGAAATTGAAAACTTCCCAGATTGCGCGCTCCAATTTTTCCTCATCCACTTTGCCAGTGCAGAAAGTATCAACGCTCACGCTCACTGGCTCGGGGTGACCAATGGCATAAGCGAACTGGACTTCACATCGGTCCGCCAAGCCTGCCGCGACAACATTCTTTGCGATCCACCTTCCCATGTAAGCGGCACTGCGATCTACCTTCGTAGGATCCTTTCCGGAAAACGCCCCGCCGCCATGCCGTCCCATTCCGCCATAGGTATCGCAAATGATCTTGCGGCCTGTTATGCCGGCGTCTCCCTCGGGACCGCCGATGACGAACCTGCCAGTGGGATTAATTAAGTAAGTCGTCTTCTCATCCAGCCATTCCGGCGGCATTACTTTCTTAATGAGAAGTTCGGTCAAGGTTTCACGCACCTCTTTTTGTTTCACGTCGGCGGCATGTTGCGAAGAAACAACGACGGTCGTAGCGCGCAGAGGTTTGTAGCCATCATATTCGATCGAGACTTGCGTCTTTGCGTCCGGGCGCAGCCACGGGATTTCGCCGGCTTTGCGCAATCGCGTGAGCTCGCGTCCGAGTTTGTGTGCGAAGGAGATGGGTGCCGGCATGAGCTCAGGCGTTTCATTGCAGGCAAAGCCGAACATCAGGCCTTGATCACCCGCGCCTTGCTCCGCAGTGGCTTTCCCGTCGGCTGCCGCTTCATCGACACCTTGTTTAATGTCACGCGATTGCTCGCTCATTTCGCAGATCACCCGGCAGGTGTCGGCATGAAAAATGCAATCGCCGTTCACGTACCCGATTCCGCGGATGGCGGCGCGGACCTGCTCCTCAAAATCAAACTTTGCGTTAGCTGTAATTTCGCCGGCCAGGACGACGAGGTTGCCTTTTGCGAGAGTTTCGCAAGCGACGCGGCTCAGCGGATCTTGCTCAAGGCAGGCGTCGAGAATGTAATCACTAATCGTGTCGCAAACTTTGTCGGGATGACCTTCGGTGACAGATTCGGATGAAAAAATATAACGGCGAGACATGGCTTGGGTTCGGTTAAAGGTTAAAAGGGTTACATCGTTAAATTGGTAAACCGCGCAATGCGAAGCGCCCTTTCGCGTCACCGTTGTAACGGCTCAACCTTTTTAACAAATCACGATCTCGGTAGACATATTGACCAATCATGATGCGTCGATATATCGTTGGACGATCCGATGGCGTCAACCATAAATTTGCTTCGATTGCTGGCAGACCCGACCCGTTTGCGCCTGCTGCTCCTGCTCGAGCTGGAAGAACTTTCGGTGGCAGAGTTGCAGCAAATTCTGGGAATGGGCCAATCGCGCATCTCCGGTCATCTCGCCCAATTGAAGCGCGCCGGAATCGTCGCCGACCGGCGGGTTGGGAAAAATGTTTACTACGGCGCAAATCACAATGGCCAGAACGCACAGCGGGAGCGCGTCGCAGAAATAACCCGGCTGCTGGCGCGCGATCTGCCAGAGACATCACGCGATCGCACGAGTCTCAAACTCGTTCTGCACAAGCGTCAGGACAAAGCGCGCAAATACTTCGACGAGCTCGCCGGTAAGTTTGGCCGAAGCTATGTGCCCGGCCGTTCCTGGAAAGCGCTCACGCACACGCTCATCACTCTGTTGCCGCCGTTGACAGTGGCCGACCTTGGCGCTGGTGAAGGGACGCTTTCACAGATGTTGGCCAAAAACGCGCGCAAAGTCATTGCCATTGATAATTCGCCGAAGATGGTCGAATTCGGATCGCAGCTCTCGAAGAAGCACGGATTTGAAAACCTCGAATACCGGCTGGGCGACATTGAAGATCCGCCAATCGCGAAAAACAGCGTCGATCTGGCGATCTTGAGCCAGGCTTTACACCACGCGATTCATCCGCAGCGAGCTGTTACGGCGGCATACCGTATCTTGAAACGCAGCGGCAGGTTGATGATTCTCGACCTTTTGAGCCATCGCTTCGAAAGGGCTCGCGAGTTGTATGCGGACCATTGGCTCGGATTTAGCGAAGTGGAGCTGCACCAATTCTTGGAAAAAAGCGATTTCCGTCAAATCGAAGTCAGCGTTGTATCGCGGGAAAATCAAAGCCCGCACTTTCAAACTGTCTTGGCTACCGGCATTAAGTGAACGCCAGGGGTCGTTCGCCTGTCAGTATTGTCAGCGTGTAGTGCTAGTAACCCAAATTTGCAGCCATGACCGGCTTCTTCGACGAAGTGAAGCGGCGCAAGGTTTACCGCGTGGCGGCAGCCTACATGATCGCTGCCGGTGGCGCGATTCAGCTCGCCTCGGCCTCGTTTCCAGCTTGGGAATTGCCAAACTGGGCGCTGCGTCTGGTGATCGTCTTGTTTCTCATTGGGTTCCCAATTGCACTCATGCTTGCATGGGCCTTCGATTTAACCGGGGAAGGCATCCGGGCTACGCCTTCCGTAGCCGGCCCAAAAGCGCACCGCCGTCGCAACATGATTATGCTTGTCGGGACCGGTGTGTTCATTTCCGCTGCCGCAGGGTTTTTCCTGCTACCTCGGGTCGCTGCGCACAAGATCGACAAGTCGATTGCCGTGTTGCCATTTGAAAATTTAAGCGACGAAAAAGAGAACGCCTATTTCGCGGACGGCATTCAGGATGACGTGCTTACCCACTTGTCGAAGATAGGTGATCTAAAGGTGATCTCCCGCACGTCGGTCATGCCTTATCGAGGGAAGACGTCCAGCGTTCGTGAGATCGGAAAGGCTTTGGGTGTGGGCACCATTCTCGAAGGCAGTGTTCGTCGTATTGGAAATCGGGTGCGCGTGAATGTGCAGTTAATTGATGCTGACACCGACGAACATCTGTGGGCGGAAGATTATGATCGGGATTTAACTGATGTATTTGCCATTCAAACTGATCTCGCTCAAAAAATCGCTAATGAATTGCGAGCAAAATTGTCGCCAAGCGAGAAAGCACAGATTGAGCGCAGACCGACCGAAAACGGAGAAGCCTATCTGGCCTTTGTTGAAGCCCACGAATTGTTCTATCGCCCCGATGGCATGTTTCGCGCCAACATTGAAAAGGCAGAGCAGCTTTTCGAGCGCGCAACTACACTGGACTCGAACTTCGCGGGAGCGTTTGCCGGACTGGCACGGGTCCACGATTGGGCTTATCACGATTTCGATCGAACACCTGCCCGAAAGGAAAAAGCGCGTGCCGCGACGGAGACAGCGATTCGTTTGCAGCCGGATTTGCCCGAAGGGCATCTTGCACTCGGATTCTATCATTATTACTGCGAGCGTGATTATCAGGGAGCGCTCCATGAATTTACTATTGCGAAACTGAGTTTACCAAACTCGGCGGAAGTTTATATGGCCATTGGCGCGATCGAGCGTCGCCAGGGCAAATGGAAAGAGTCTACTGCGAATCTAGAGAGAGCGGCGTCCCTCAGTCCGAAGGACGCCTGGATCCTCCAAAATCTTGCCGACAATTACTACGCCACCAGAAATTTTGAAGCTGCGGACAAGATTTTAGACCGTGCGGTCGAAGCTGCGCCCAAATCGTTTGGTCCGCGGGCGGAGAAGGCGAGGCTTGCGGTTGATTGGAAGGGAGACCTCAGCGTGATGGAGAGGGAGTTGACACAAGTGCCGCCAGGTGTCGATCCGGACGGTATCGTCACATTCTCACGGATGCAGCTTCTGCTGTTGCAAAGAAAATTCCCGGACGCTCTCGCACTTCTAAAGCAATCGCCTCAAGATGTCTTTCACAGCGATAAGCCAAGGGAATTTTTTGAGGGCGCGATTCATACCTTTTCGAATGATAAACAAAGGGCGCTCTCTGCCTTTAAACGAGCTCGACCCATTGCAGAAAAAGCCTTGCGGGAAGGGCCGACTGATGCGTCACGGCACGTAATCCTCGGTATGATTCTGGCTGGGCTGGGTGAGAAGGACGCGGCTATCGCCGAAGGCAGACGCGCCGTCGAACTTCTGCCCGAATCCCAGGATGCCCTTGATGGGCCAAAGACGACGGTTGCGCTCGCTCAAATCTACACCTGGACAGGCGAAACCGACCAGGCCCTTCAGCTAATTGACCGTTCGCTGATTACCCCCAATGGAGTCACAGTTCCTTTCCTCAGACTTGATCCGATGTGGGATCCGCTGCGAAATGATCCCCGGTTTCAGGCGTTGATCGATAAGTACGACGCGAAAGCTTAGCGTCCGCTCCCGTTTTCACTGCCGAAAACGGCCATCCTCGCGAAATAAGTGAGAAAATTTCGCAAAGCGAATGCCACCATGTGAAATGAACAGCACTCTTCGTTTTCGTGTCTATATTTTCGCCGTTGAGCTATAATCGGGACGAATCCAGATCTATTGCTATGAGCGGCTTCTTCGAGGAAGTAAAACGGCGAAAAGTCTACCGGGTCGCGGTAGCCTATATCATAGCCGCCGGCGGCATCATACAACTGGGCTCCGCCGCGTTTCCCGCATGGGAACTGCCAAACTGGGCGCTGCGCCTTGTGATTGTGCTGTTACTGGTCGGGTTTCCAATCGCGTTGATCCTCGCATGGGCCTTTGATGTCACACCGCAAGGTATCCGAGCCACGCCCAACGTGGCTGCACCCAGAACATACCGCCGTCGGAACGTGATTATGCTTGTCGCTACCGGTGTGATCGTCTCCGCAATTGCGGGATTTTTCCTCCTCCCCCGGATTTCTTCCGCGCGAAAGATAGACAAGTCGATCGCGGTATTGCCGTTTGAAAATCTGAGCGACGACAAAGAGAACGCCTACTTCGCAGACGGCATTCAAGACGATGTGCTCACGAATTTATCGAAAATCGGCGACCTGAAGGTAATCTCGCGCACATCGGTAATGCCTTACCGGGGCAAAACATCAAACGTTCGCGAAATCGGAAAGGCATTGGGCGTCGCCACCATTCTCGAAGGCAGTGTTCGGCGTATCGGGAACCGGGTCCGTGTGAACGTGCAGCTGATCAACGCGGAGAACGACCAGCACATGTGGGCGGAAGATTACGATCGCGATTTGACCGACGTCTTCGCGATTCAAACTGATCTCGCCCAAAAAATCGCGGGTGAGCTCAAGGCTAAATTATCGCCGAGCGAAAAAGAGCAGATCGAACGCAAGCCCACGGAAAATGGCGAGGCTTATCTGGCTTTCGTTCAGGCGCATAATCTGCAGAACGCTTATGAGGATTTCGAAAAACTCAAGCAGAGCGAGCAGCTTTACGAGCGCGCCATCCAACTCGACCCAAATTTTGCGCTAGCCTTCGCGCGCTATTCGCAGCTGGAAAGCTGGATCCTGCACACGTTCGACCGCACACCCGAGCGCCGCGAAAAGGTCCGCACGCTGGCCGAGCGCGCTTTGCAATTGCAGCCCGATCTGCCGGAAGCGCACTTGGCCCTCGGGTTCTCACATTACTACGGCGACGATAACTACGACGCGGCGCTCGAGGAATTTGAAATCGCCCAGCGCGGATTGCCCAACGAATCCGACGCGTATCTCGCCATTGGCGCTATCCAGCGTCGGCAGGGAAAGTGGGCCGAATCGACCGCGAATCTTCAGAAATCGGCCAGTCTAAATCCGAAGGACGCCTGGCCGCTCCAGAACCTCGTTCACAATTACCAGATGCTGCGGAACTTCGACGCCGCCAACAAAACCATTGATCGCGTGCTCGCTTTGGATCCGACTGCACTCTCTGCTTGGGAGATCAAATCCAAGCTGGCTATCGCTGAAAAAGGCGATTTTAGCGTCGCGGAGCAAGGATTTGAGATCCTGAAATCTGTCCCGATGAGCAGTGAGCAAAAGCTCTATGCGGCTGCCGCGCGGGCGGATGTCTTCCTTCTGGAACGCAAGTACAGAGAAGGATTGCAGCAAGGAGAAAGCCTGCCGGACGATCGCCTCACATCTTTGCCGGGAGCATTGTGCAACAAATATTATCTCATCGGTTTTGCACGAAAAGCCCTTCAGGACGGAGCCGGAGCGCGGACGGCTTTTCTAAAGGCAAAGAACGCCGCCGAGGAGCAATTGGTAAAGAGTCCCGATGCGGCGGACGCGCATATTCAGCTGGCGAAGATTCTTGCCTGCCTCGGAGAAAAGGATGCCGCGCTGGCTGAGGCGCAACGTGCAACAGAGCTGCGGCCCGAAAGCAAAGACGCCTTTGGAGGTCCGGAGATTACCGAAGGCACGGCTCAAGTTCACGCTTTTCTTGGCGACAGCGCGCGGGCGATCGAAATTTTGGATGGCTTATTGAATCGGCCAAGTTCGGTTACTGTGGAGAGCCTGAAAATAAATCCGCTTTGGGATTCGCTGCGAGACGATCCGCAATTTCAGGCGCTCTTGACCAAATACGGTGGCAAAACTTAAAGCTGCGCTTCTCTTCCTCGCCGTTGCGGTCACGGCGCGTGCTGACTGGACGATTCGCTCGGCGCATTCGGAGCCGGGACTTGCCGGCGTTGTGCATCGGCACATTGCCTTCGAAGATTCTGAAACGCATGAAAGTGCGACGATTGATCTGGCACTGTTTTCGACAAAGTCGTGCAGTCTGCGCGTGATCGATCAGCCTGCGCCACGACGCAGTGATCTTGCGCAGGTAATGCTGCAGGAAGGATGTTTGGCCGGTGTAAACGGCGGCTACTTCGATCCCGACTACGCGCCAATTGGATTGTTGATCAGCGATGGGAAATTGATCGCGCCCCTGCAACGCGCGAGACTGATTACCGGTGTGCTGGCAGCCTCGGTGCGCGAAGTGAAGATCCTGCGCATTCGCGAATTTTCCAAAAAACAAAAGTTCAACGCAGCGGTCCAGTGTGGTCCGTTCCTTGTCGATCTAGGCCGAAGCGTTAGCGGCTTGGAGAAGACTCGCACGGCACGAAGGACTTTTGCTGCAGTCGGAAGTGTGAATCGTGCGGCGCTAGGATTTTGCTCGGAGGTATCGCTTTCAGAGCTGGCCAAAATCCTTGCCACAACACGATTGGCCGACGATTTCAGGATTGACCGCGCATTAAATCTCGATGGTGGCTCATCGAGCGCATTTTGGGTCGCGCGGGAGGACGGCGGCGCATTTTCGATTCCTGAGCAAAAAACGGTGCAGGATTTCGTGGGCGTGGTGCCGAAGTGAAACTGTAGCGGCGCTACTATGAGCGTCGCACTTTCTTATCGAGGGTCGTAGACCGCCGCTACGAAATCTGTTTAATCTAAGGTGCGATGCGCACATTTGGCAGATTTAGATCGGGCGACGAATTTTTCTACGGCGAATTGCACGGTGATAGCGTGCACGTGCTGGCAAAGCCGTATTGGATCGAAATTACACCGACTGGCGACATACGGAAAGTTGCAGACTTACATATCGATGTTCCGGTCGCGCCGTCCAAATTGATTGCAGTTGGTCTGAATTACTCCGATCACATTGCGGAGATGAAACGCACGCCGCTGGGCACTCCGTTGATTTGGTTCAAGGCGCCCAGCTCACTCCTGCGGCACGGCGGCAAGATCGAAATCGCATTTCCCGATCATCGAACCGATTTCGAGGTCGAGCTTGCGATTGTGATCGGCGCTCCGGCGAAAAATGTGACTGTGAAGGAGGCGCCCGATCATGTTTTCGGTTACACGATCGGCCTGGATATCAGCGATCGCGACCTGCAAAAAAGCGAAAAGCAATTTGGCCGCTGCAAATCATTCGACACTTACACGCCGCTTGGTCCGTTTATCTATTCAGATGTCGATGTCAGTGACCTTTTGATCGAGCTCCGTCAAAACGGAGCGGCCCGGCAGGGGGCACGAACGAGTCAGATGATTTATTCGGTGGCGCAAATCGTTGCGTTCGCAAGTCAGTCGATGACTCTGACGGCAGGCGACGTCATTCTAACTGGAACACCTTCCGGCGTCGGGGCGATTCGATCGGGCGATCGATTGGAAGCACAGATCGACGATTGGCCGCCATTGCAAAACAGGGTCGCCAATGCAACGGAACATTGCTCTTGATCGGAAAAAAAGACTGACATTCACCTATTCGACAGACTTGCCTTACATCCTGCGAGAGCGGATGATGCGAATTAAAGATGCGACCTTCGAGAAGCGAAGTGTCGGTTAAAAAAAGGTGAAAAGTTTTGCTCGACTCGCAAGTAAACCGTTTGCGATAACGGAAAAGTCGTATCGCAATCGAACCAAACACCTAATCCCTGCTTCAACTATGAAAACACTACTTATTGCATGCCTGTGTTCACTAGCGCTTACGCTAACTTCGCTCGCGCAGTCTCCCGCCCCACCACAAAACGCTCCGCCCGTGGGTGCACCCGCCACGAGTCCGGGCGCTGCAGCAGCCGTGAGTCCGGGCGCTCCAACAACGGTGAATCCTGCCGCTCCAGGAGCGGTGAATCCTGCTGCACCTGCACGACTGCCGACCGGGAGCGCACCTCCGGGGGTACCTGGCGCCCCAGGCGCAACCATTACCGCTACTTTGAGTCCTGCTCCCGGTGCTGAGAGTCCGGCGCCCGCAGCGACGCCCGCTGAGGGGGGCGCGACTAACTTTTTGATCGACAATTTTCGGAAGGGGGGTCCGATTATGTGGCCGATTCTGATCGTCTCGATCATCGGCCTGACTGTGGTAATCGAGCGAGTCTTTTGGTGGACTGGACGTTGGTTCCGCCGGGACCCCAAGCGGATTGAGAAGGTCTTCACCGCAATCGAAAACGGAGATGTCACCGAGGCCTCGAGGCTTTCTCGCGGCTCACGCGATCCGGTTTTGCGCATGATGTGGAATGGTCTCAATCACCAGCACGCTTCGCTGCAAGGCGCATTGCAGGTCGCTGCCGGGATCGAGATCAAACGTGCCGGTCGATTCCTCGTCGTCATGGACACGCTCGTAACTTTGGCGCCTTTGCTCGGTCTGTTGGGCACGATTACCGGTCTTATCAGGTCGTTCAGCTTTCTCGGCAACGAAGAGCTGGCGGTGCAAGCCGTCACCGGCGGTATCGCGGAGGCGCTCATCGCCACAGCGTGCGGTCTTGGCATTGCCATCTTCGCGCTGATTCCGTTTAACTTTTTCACTTCCAGGGTGTCTAACTTAGAGTTCGAACTGCAGACGGCAGCTACAAACCTGGAGGTGATGTTGGGAGCGCAAACCGCGGCGCGCGAGATGGAGATCGCCGGCCCAGCTCCAACCACCGGGAAAGGCTCGTCGATTTGAGCTAATTTAAAGTCTTTGATCAATGCATGTAAGCTCACCGATTCCACACAAGAAAGCGCGGATTGAGATCATCCCGTTGATCGACATCATGTTCTTTCTCCTCGCCAGTTTTATGATGGTGAGCCTGAGCCAGGTGCACATGAAGGGCATCAAGGTGAACCTGCCCACCGGCGTTTCGGGCGAGACCCAGTCAAAGCGTGAATACATCAGCGTCTCGGTCGACATGAACGGTAACTTCTTCTTCGACAAGACGGAAGTTAGCCGTGAAGACATGCAGGCGCGCCTGGCAAAGGTGCACCAATCGGCGCCCGACGCGAAGGTGTTCGTTCGTGGCGATCGTGACACAGTTCACGGAAACATTGTCCAGTTGCTCGATATGCTCCGTTCAGCTGGGTTCTACAAAATCTCGTTTGAGATTAAGAGCGAAGCGCTCAAGAGCGTTCCCGGGGCCGGGAGGTGATTATTGCCTATGGCGCAGACTCCAAAACCCTTACTCTACCGGCCACCGCCAAGATGGCAGTGGTGGGCGGCGTTTGGAGGCGCAGTGGCGATTCACCTCACCGCGGTTGCGCTAGCTCAAAAACGCGAGCCGCCGCCGGTTGATCTTTCCGATATTCCAGTGGCCGTAGTCGAAGCGACCTTGCAGGCCCCCGAAGAGCAGCCCACCCCGCCGCCAGAAGATATTCCGCTCCCGGAGCCTCCGCCACCGCCAGATATCAAGCCGGAGTATGTTGAAGAAACAACACCTCCGCCGAAACAACCGAATAAACAGAAAGTGGCGCCCATAAAAGCGCCACAAGTTGTCGGCCGTCCCGGCCCGATGTCGATCTCTTCAGCGAAGGCTCTCGCCACTTACGCGCCGCGTCCCCAGTACCCATATGAGGCGCGATCACGCCACATTACAGGGAGTGGAACTTGCGTCGTGACGGTTGACACAGGAAGCGGCAGCGTGACCGGCGCTTCCATGGCACAAAGCATTGGAAACCCGATATTGGATAACGCCGCCACGAGTGCCTTCCGGCAGTGGCGATTTAAACCCGGGACAGTTTCCAAGGTCAGAATTCCAATCACCTTCACCATGACCGGGGCCTCCTACTGAATCTCGCCTAACGAATATAAAATATGAGAGTGTCATCGCCGATTCCGCATAAGAGAGCGCGCATCGAGATCATTCCACTGATCGACATCATGTTCTTTCTGCTTGCCAGCTTTATGATGGTGAGCTTGAGCCAGACCCA
>Ga0207662_10000374_pt1 | contig 20167 bp, 13 predicted proteins | sample KBSS33LmetaG_FD_184338 | JGI IMG/M metagenome (GOLD analysis project Ga0207662, IMG submission 184338) | Switchgrass rhizosphere microbial communities from Kellogg Biological Station, Michigan, USA - KBS S3-3L metaG (SPAdes) (version 2) | ecosystem: Host-associated > Plants > Roots >... | reverse complement strand
CATCGACTCCGAGGAGATCGAGAAGCGCGGCGCGCCGCAGCTGCTCGCCAACATGGACGGCATCCTGGTGGCGCCGGGCTTCGGCAGCCGCGGCATCCAGGGCAAGATCGACGCCGTCCGCTACGCGCGCGAGCAGGGCGTGCCGTTCTTCGGCATCTGCCTGGGCCTGCAGATGGCGGTGATCGAGTTCGCGCGTAACGTCGTCGGCCTCAAGGGCGCGAACTCCACCGAGATGGAGGCCTCCCCCGTGCCGTTCTGCTCCTCCGACGTGGAGGACACCTTCTCCACGCCGCGGACCTGCTGGATCGCCGCCTCCAGCGGCGAGGTGAGGAACGCCTCGGTCGCTTCCGGCGAGGCGCCCGGCCAGGAGGCGTTCACCGTGAGCCGCGGCAGCTCCGTCTCGGGGAGCAGCTCGATGGGCACGAGAACCCAGGCCGCCACCCCCAGCATGGAGACGGCCAGGTACGCCATGGCGACGGCGATGGGGCGGCGGATGGAGAAGCGGATCACGTCAGTCGCGCGAAAGAGGACGGGTCGTGGTCACGGGGCCCGCGTGGCGCCCGCGGGCTTTTCCAGCGCGAACATGCGGATGTGCTCCACGTCCAGGTCGTCCGTCCAGGCGCCGAGCAGGTAGTCCCGGCCGATTTCGAGGACGCGCATGCGCGCGGGGGTGTCGACCGTTCCCAGCATGCGCCCTTCCGGGTTGAAGACGGTCCACTTCCCGGGATCGTCCGCCGAGATCCGGTAGTCGCTCACCCACAGGTTTCCCGCGGGGTCCGCCAAGAGCTCGCCGTAGGCCGGCAGCGTCTCCGGGAACGACATCGCGTCCAGGCTCCGCTCCAGCATCTGCCGCATCTCCGGCGGCCGTCCGCCCTGGGCGGACGCCTGCCGGCGGCTTTCCTTGTACCGCTCGATGTCGTCCGGGGTGACCTTGCGGGGCTCCCGCTGCACGTTGATCAGCCGCAGGAGCTTCCCGTCCGCGTCGTACCTGCCGATCCGGTAGCTGTCGGTGGCGCCGTAGAAGAACCCGTCGGGCACCGCCACCACCTCCGAGGAAAGGCCGAAGGCGCGGGGCGCCACCATCACCCTGCTGCCGTCGCCCTGCGTGAACATCTCGTCTCCCGCGAAGCGGCCCAGGGGGCGCGGGGCGCCGCCCGGGGGCAGCCGCAGGACCGTGATGCTGTCGCGCGAGACCCCGTTGGAGGCCTCTTCACGGGACAGGCCCCCGGAAACGACGAGCACGCTGCCGTCGCCGAGGGAGCCCACCGGCCGGAGGAACCCGTCCGTTCCCGGGGCCTCCAGCGGGACGGCGCGCACCAGGCTGCCGTCCGGCGCGAACACGGTGACGCGCTGGCTGGTCCGGTCTCCCACCACCAGCGAGTCCCCCGTGGTCGTGAGCGGGTTCATGTTCTTGAACTCGCCGGGGCCGCCGCCCTCGCGCCCCACCGTCCTCACGTGGCGTCCGCTGCGGTCGAAGAAGCGCAGCTGCCTGCTCTGGCCGTCCGCCACCACCACGGTGCCGTCGCTCAGGCGCACCGCCCCGGAGACCCGTCCGAACTGGTAGGCGGCCGCGCCGTTCGCGAGCCCGATGTCCAGCGTCGGCTCGGCCGAGAGCCGCCACTCCTCTCCCGCCTTCCAAGTGGGGGCGGCGTTCTCGACGATGCGCACGCCGGCGCTGTCGCGGGACACGGCGCGGACGGCGGGCGTATCGCCTCCGCACGCGGCCAGGGCGGGAAGGACCAGGACTGCGGCGGCGCGAAGAAAGATGGACGCTCTCAAGGGGGGCTCCGTTGAAGTTGAGTACGGGTTTGGAACTTCGGATCCGTCGCCGCGGCGGCCTAGCGGTCCGCCCCGGCCTTTTCCAGCGAGAACACGCGGACGTGCTCCACGTCCAGCTCGTCCTTCCATACGCCCGCCACGTAGTCCGTCCCGATGTCGTGGACCTGGAAGCGCGGCGGCGTGGCGACCGCACCGAGCATGCGGCCCTGCGGGTCGAACACGGTCCACCGGCCCGCGTCCTCCCCGGTGAGCTGGAAGTCGCTCACCCACAGGTTGCCCGCGCGGTCCACCCTCAGGTCCCCGTGGGCGGGCATCGTCTCCGGGAACGGCATCTCGGCCAGGCTCCTTTCCAGCATCTGCCGGATGAAGGGCTCCTTCGACTCCTCCGCGTCCTTTCTCAGCATCTGCTTGTAGCGGTCGATGTCGGCCGGGGTGACGGGACGGAGCGCCTCCCGCCTGCGGATCAGCCGCACCAGCCGGCCGGCGGCGTCGTACCTGCGGATCTCGTGCGCGTCCGCGGAGCCGAAGAAGAACCCGTCCGGCACCGCCGCGAGCTTGGAGGAGCGGCCGAAGGCCGGGGACGTGACCATGATCCCGCCGCCGTTCGTCTGCACCCAGCTTTCGGGCCCCGGGAAGCGCCCCAGCTTTTTGGGCGGACCGCCGGCTGGGTCCAGCCGCAGGTAGGTGATGGAATCGCGCGTGAGCCCGGACTTCGATCCGCTGTCGAACGTGGTGCCGGCGCGCAGCAGCAGCGCCCCGCCGCGAAAGTATCCCGCCGGGAAGGTGAACTCCTTGCTCTCCAGCGGGATGGCGCGGATGAAGCGCCCGTCCGGCGCGAACACGGAGACCCGCCGGCTGCTCCAGTCCCCCACCACCAGCGTGTCTTCCAGGGAGAACAGGTTCCCGACCGCCTTGAACTCGCCCGGCCCGCCGCCCTCCCGCCCCACGGACCTCACGTGCCGGCCCGTCCGGTCGAAGAAGCGCAGGTCCTTGCTCTGGTCGTCGCCCACCACCAGGGTGCCGTCGCCGAGCCGCACCACCCCGGCGACGTCGCCGAACTGGTACTGCGTCGGCCCGTCCAGCATGCCGACGTCCAGCGCCGGCTCGGCGGAGAGGCGCCACTCCTGCCCCTGCTTCCACGCGGGAGCGCCGTTCTCGACGATCTCCACGCCCGCGCTGTCGCGCACCACGGGTCCGGCGGCGCGGGCGTCGCCGCCGCACGCGGCCAGGGCGGGGAGGACGGCGACTCCGGCGGCCCGGAAAAGGGTGGATGCCCGCACCGGTCGGATTCCGTGGCAGAGGGTGAGGGAAGCGCGTCGGGTCAGCCGCCGGCGCGGGTCCGTTCCAGGCGGTGCAGCCGCACGTGCTGCACTTCCAGGTCGTCGCTCCAGATGCCCAGCAGGTAGTCGGAGCCGATCTCCACGACGCGGGTCCGGGCGGGTACCTCCACCGTCCCCAGCAGCGTCCCGTCCCCGGCGAACACCGTCCACCGGCCGGGCGCGCCGCTGTCCGGCGAGTGCTCCCTCAGCCACACCGCGCCGGTGCGGTCCACGCGCATGGCCGCGAAGGCGGACTTGGTCTCCGGGAACCGCATGGCGCCCAGGGTGCGCTCCTGCATCCTGCGCTCGACGCTTCCCCCGCTGATCGCGGCGAGCCGGTCCTTCTTGTAGCGCTCGACCTCCTCCGCCGTGAGCGGCTCCGTCCGGTGCGGGGCGCGCATCAGCCGCAGCAGCTTTCCGCCCGCGTCGTACACCGCCACCTCGAAGCGGGCGTTGTCCGCCACGTACAGCAGCCCGCCGTGCACGGCGCGGAAGGTTTCCAGCCCGAACGGGACCGGGGAGACGGTCGCCCACCCGCCGTTGTCCGTGCCGGACATCGTGAACATCTGCGTTCCCGGAAAGCGCCCGACGGTGTCCACCGCCGCGCCGCCGGCCGCGTAGCGGAGCACCGCGCCGGTGTCGCGGGCCACACTGGTTCCGCTCTTGAAGACCAGGCTGCCGGCGGGCGCCACCAGGACCGAGCCGTCGGGGAAGACCCCCTCGGCGACGATCATCGTCCCCTCTGCGGGCGGCTCGATCCGCCGGCTGCGGACGAACTCGCCGGCCGGCCCGAAGACCGACAGCCGGCCGGTCCACTCCCACGCCGCCACGGAGTCCCCGGGGAGGCGCAGCAGGTGCATCATCCCCTGGAACTCGCCGGGGCCGCCGCCCGTCCGGCCGGCCGTCTTCAGGTGCCTGCCCTGCGCGTCGAAGTAGCGCAGCTCGTTCGCCTGCCCGTTCGCGACCACGATCCGGCCGTCGTCCAGCCGCAGCGCGCCGGCCACCCGCCCGAACTGGTAGGCGGCGGCGCCCTCCGCGACCCCGATGTCCACCCGCGGCTCGGGGGCGACGCGCCACCCTTCGACCGCGCCCCAGGCCCCGCGGACGTTCTCCACGATGCGGACCCCCGCGCTGTCGCGCACCACGGGCCCGGCGGCGCGGGTGTCGCCGCCGCACGCGGCGAGCAGGGGGAGGAGCCCGGTGCCGGCGAGCCGGAGCAGGGCGGGGATCCTCACGTGGCGGGCCTCAGTCGCCCATGGCGCCGGCGCTCACCGCCGGGCCGGGCGTGGGCGCGGAGGCCGGGGCGGAGGCCGGGCGGCCCCACCAGGCGCGCATCCGCTCCCCGAGCTCTTCCAGCACGTCGTAGGCGACGGGGATCACCACCAGCGTCAGGGCCGTGGCGCTGGTCAGCCCGCCCAGCACGGCGATCGCCAGCGGCGCCTGCAGCTCGGCGCCGGGCCCGATCCCCAGCGCCATGGGGAGCAGCCCCAGCCCCGCGGTGATGGAGTTCATCACGATGGGGCGCAGGCGGGCGTGGCCGGCGGCGCGGATCGCCTCGTGGCGGGTCATCCCCTCGCGCCGCATCTGGTTGATGAAGTCCACCTTGACCACGGCGTCGTTGTCCACGATCCCCACCAGGATCACCATGCCTATGAGGCTCATGGTGTTGATCCCCGCGCCCGCCAGCCAGAGCGCCGCCGTGGCGCCCACCGCGGCCAGGGGGACGGCCAGCAGGATGATGAAGGGGTGAAGGAGCGACTCGAACTCGGCGGCCAGGAGCATGTACACCAGCAGCAGCGCGAGCACGAAGGCGAAGCTGAGCGCGCGGAAGCCCTTGCGCATCTCCTCGTTCTCGCCGCCGATCTCCACCCGCAGCCCGTGCTGCGGGGGGAGCGAGGAGAGCGTGGCGCGCACCGCGGCCACCGCGTCGTCCACACCCCCGCCGGAGGCCACGTCCGCGTGCACCACCACCACGCGGCTCTGGTCCATGCGCCGGATCTCCGAGGGGCCCGAGGCGGTGTGCACCTGGACCAGCTCGCGCAGCGGGATCCCCTCCACCCGCAGCGATTCCAGTGTTTCCAGCGAGCGGCGCTCGGCCTCCGGGAGGCGCACCACCACGGGGACCTTGCGGTCGAAGTCCACGAACTCGGTGGCCTTCTTTCCCTTCATGTACGCTTCCACCGTTTCCGCCACCTTGCGCGGGTCGATCCCGTACTGCGCCGCGCGCTCCCGGTCGATCTCCACCCGCGCCTCCGGCTGCCCCATCTCCGTGCCCAGGCGCACGTTGGTGACCGCGCCCAGCCCCGCCAGCCGCCGCTCGGCCTCCTGCGCGTAGGCCAGGGCGGCATCCAGGTCCTCGCCGCGGACCCGCACCGCCAGGTCGGACTCGCCGCCGCCCAGGAGCTTGCCGAGCGCGGTGGCCTGCCCCGATTCGATGGACACGCTCCCCGGCGGGAAGGCGGCGAGCCCCGGGCGCAGCCGCTCCAGCGTCGCCGCGGTGCTCTGGTCCTCCTTGAGGCGCACCTCCAGCGTGGCGGTGTGGGTGCCGCTCTCCGCCTCGTCCATCCCCGCGATCGCCAGCTGGCGGCCCGCGCGGGTGAACACCGCGTCCACGGCCCGGTCGCTGCGGAAGAGCGATTCCAGCCGGGCGGCCTCCTCCGCGGTGACCTCCAGCGGGGTGCCGCGCGGCATCTCCAGGCGCGCCCGGAAGGCGCCCTGGTCCACGTCCGGAAGGACGCTGCGCTCCAGCGTCGCGCCGATCCCGAGCCCCGCCGCCAGCAGCAGAAAGGCCAGCGCGATCACCCGCCCGCGGTGCCGCATCCCCGCTTCCAGCAGGCGCTCGTACCACTCCGTGAAGCGGGTGAAGCCGCGCTCGAAGGCATCCAGCGGCGGCGCGAAGAAGCGCCCCACGGCGGCGCCCACGCGCCCCGGCGGACGGCCGGAGCCTTCCCCCCAGCGCGCGGCCAGGGTGGGAAGCAGCGTCACCGCCACCCCGATGCTTGCCAGGAGCGAGAACGCCACCGTGAGCGCCAGCGCGCCCAGCAGCTCCCCCGCGACGCCCTCCACGTACACGATGGGGCCGAACACCGCGATGGTGGTCAGCGTGGATGCGGTGATTGCCCGCTGCACTTCCTCGGCGCCCAGGGCGGCGGCGGCGGCCGGGCCCAGGCCCCGCTCGCGGTGCCGGAAGATGTTCTCCAGCACCACGATGGAATTGTCCATCAGCATTCCCACGCCCAGCGCCAGCCCGCCCAGGCTGAGCAGGTTGAGCGACACGCCCGCGGCCTGGAGCAGCGCGAAGGTGGCGATCAGCGAGATGGGGATGGCGAGCGCCACGGCGATGGGGTAGCGCACCTCGCGCAGGAACAAAAAGAGCACCAGGAAGGCGAGGACGCCGCCCAGGAGCACCTCCTGCACCACGTTGGCGAGCGCGTCGGAGATGAAGCCGGCCTGGCTCATGGCCACTTCCAGCTTGACCTCGGGGTACTCCTTGCGGAGCTGCGCCATCACCTCCTCGACCTGCTCCGCCACCCGCACCGTGTTGGCCTCGGCGCCCTTGAACACCAGGAGCCCCACCGCTTCCTGCCCGTTGAAGCGGGCCACGGACTCGCGCTCCTCGAAGCCGTCGGTGATGCGGGCCACGTCGCGCAGCAGGACCTCGCTCACCGGCTTCAGCCCCCCGCCCGCCGCCGCTCCGCCGCTCGCCCCCTGGCCGGCTCCGCCGCCCTGCCCCTGCTCGCTCCCGGGGCCCAGCGGGACCATCCCGATCTCCTCCACGGTCTGGAACTCGCCCAGCGTGCGGAGCGAGTAGCGGTAGCGCCCGCGGCGGATGGTCCCGCCCGGGGCGCTGGCGTTGGCTGCGTCCAGCGTCTTCGCCAGGTCGTCGATGGTGAGCCCGTAGCTTTCCAGCAGCCGCGGGTCCACCTCCACCTGGATCTCGCGCTCCAGGCCGCCGGTCACCGTGGCCTGGGCCACCCCGTCGATCTGCTCCAGCCGCCGCCGGAACACCGACTCCGCCAGGTCCTTGAGCGCGGGGAGGTCGCGGCTTCCCGCCACCGACAGCGCCATGACCGGCTCGCTGCGCGGGTCGGTGCGCAGCACCACCGGGCGCGAGGCCAGCTCGGGTAGGGCGTCGCGCAGGTTGTCCAGCTTCTCGCGCACCCCCAGCGCGGCGAAGTCCATGTCCGTGCCCCACGCGAAGCGCACCGTCACCAGCGAGCCGCCTTCGCGGCTCGTGCTTTCCACGTTCTGCACGCCGGGGACGGTGCTCACCGCCTGCTCCACCGGCTCCGTGATGAAGCGCTCCACCTCGGCGGGGGCCACGCCGGCGTTGCTGGTGAACACCACCAGGCGCGGGTAGGCGACGTCCGGGAGGAGGTCGATGGGGAGGCGGAGGAACGACAGGACGCCCAGGAAGACGACGCCCAAAAAGAACATGGCGACCGCGACGGGGCGCCGGATGGAGAGCTGGGGAAGCGACATACGGGTGCGGTCTCCCTGTCAGGCGCCGACGGGGGCGCCCACGCGCTCCTCCAGCGTGGCGAGCGCGTTGGCGAACTCGAAGCGTGCCCGCAGCGCGTCGCGCTCGGCCTCGGCGGTGCGGTCCACCACCTGCTGCAGCTCGGTGAAGCTGATGGCGCCCAGGCGATACTGCTCGCGCGCCATCTCCAGCCGGTCGCGGCTCAGCTTGGCGGCGTGCTCCGACCGCTGCGACGAGCGGAAGGTGTTCTGCAGGTCGATCAGCGCCGACCGCACCTCGCGCTCCACCGCCAGCCGGGTGGCGCGGAGGGACTCCTGTGCCCGCGTGCGCGCCCCGTCCGCCTGCGCCACCTGCGTCGAGGTGCGGAACTGGTCGAAGATGGGCAGCGAGACGGAGAACCCGAACGACAGGTCGCGGTCGAACGGGTTGAAGGGGTTGGCGAAGTCCGAGAAGGCGTCGTAGTCCTGGCGGAGGGACGACCGGCCGTAGTCCAGGCTGGCGTCCAGCTTGGGCCAGCGCTGGCCACGCGCCGCGCTCACCCGGTAGCCGGCCGCGGCCACGTCGGAGGCGGCCTCCGCCAGCCGCGGATGCCCGCGCATGGCCAGGGTGACCAGGGAGTCGGCCCCGAGCGACGCCGGATCGAACACCTCCATGGGCCCGGTGGTGAGCTTCGCCTCTTCGACGTCCAGCGTGCCCATCGCCTCTCCCAGGGAGAGCTTCGCCTTGCGGGCGTCGCCGCGCGCCTGGTCCACCGCCTGCTCCTGCCGCGCCACCTCCACCTCGGCGCCCAGCACCTCCACCATTCCCTGCGCCGCGATGCGGAACAGCCGCTGGGTGGCGTCCAGCCGCTCCCGCGCCGAGGCGAGGAGCTGCTCCTCCAGCTCGATCAGGCGCTCGGCGCGCACCGCGTCCTGGTACCGCCGCTTGACCTCGGCGCGGACCCTGCCGCGCTCCACCAGAACGGCCGCGCCCGCCGCGCGCGAGTCGGCGCGGCTCGCCTTCACCTCGCTCGTTCGCCCCCGCTCGTAGAGCGGGATCCCCAGGCGGGCCCCGTGCCCCGTGCTGGAGCGGGTGCTCTCCCTCACCTCGCCGGCGGGGAGCGGGTTCCCGAACTCGTCCTCGCCCACCCGTCTGGCGGACATGGTGCCGGCGAAGGAAAGGCTGGTGCTCAGCTGCGGCAGGAAGGCGCCCTTGCTTTCCCGCTCGCGCGCGGAGGCGTCGCGGACGCCGGTCTGCACGCTGCGGTAGTCGGGGTTGTTCTGCTCCGCGACGCGGAGCGCCTCGTCGAGCGAGAGGTCACGCGGCGTTCCCTGCGCGGCGAGGCGGGGGGACACGGCGACGAGCAGTGCTGCGGTGAAAGCGAGGTACTTCATGGGCTCGCGGCAGGGCGGGAATGGACGGCGGCGCCGGGATCGGCGCCGCGGGATCGGGGCGGAGGAGCTACTGGGGCCGGCCCCCCGCCTTCTTGACGTCGTCCACCAGGCGCACGCGGGCGTCGTGGATCAGGGTGTAGTGGCCGTCGGTGAGCACGGTCTCGCCGGGAGCGACGCTGTCCGTTTCCGCGCTGGGGACGATCTCCACCTGCGACTCGTTCTGCAGCCCGGTGGTCACGTAGCGCCACTTGGCCAGGCCGCCGCGGTCGTCGCCGTCGTACACGAAGAGCATGGTGCGGCGGTCGCGCTCCAGGATGGCGGTGCGCGGCACCAGGACGCGGTTCTCGAAGCGGCGGGCGTCCAGCGAGACGCGGGCGTACATCCCGGGGAGGATGCGCCCCCCCGGGTTGGGAACCAGCACGGTGACGCGCGCGGTGCGGGTCCCGCTCTCCACCACGGGGTTGATGGTCTCCACCCGGCCGGCGAAGGGCTCCGTGGGAAAGGCGGCGAACGACACCCGGGCGGTGCGGCCCGGGGCCAGGAAGCCCACCTCGCTCTCCAGCACCTGCACCTCCACGCGGATGGGGTCCAGGTCCACCACGGTCATCAGCTCGGCGCCCTGCTGAACCCACTGGCCGTTGGTCACCTTGAGGTCGGCGATGCGGCCGGCGAAGGGTGCGCCCAGGCGGGTGCGCTGCAGGTCGAGCTGGGCCCGGCGGAGCCGGACCTCGGCGCCCTCCAGCCCGCTCTTGGAGCGCGCCACCCTGGCCCGCTCTTCACGCGTGGCGACGTCGGTGATGCGCTCGTCGAACAGCGTCTGCTCGCGGAACTTGGCCTCCGCGTCGCGGACGGAGGCCTGCGCCTCCTGCACCGCCAGCGCGTACTCGGCGGGGTCCAGCGCCACCACCGGCTGCCCCGCGCCCACCATGTCGCTCTCGCGCACCGGGAGCCCGGCGATGCGCCCCGTCACCTGCGCGGTGACGATGGTGCGCTTCCACGCCTCCGCCTGCCCCGCGGCGCTCACCGCCACCACCAGCGTCCCCCGGCTGGCCTTGGTCCCCTGCACCGGGATGGCGACGTCCGTGGAGAAGGTGCCGGAGGCGGAGGTGCCCGGGCCGCCGGACGCGGAATCCCCCGCCGCGGACGCTCCCGCGGCGGAGCTCGCCGCGTCCTCGCCCTCGCCGCGGATGCGGGCGTAGATGGCGGTGGAGAGCGCCAGGAGCGCCACCAGGGCGGCGGCGATGCCGAAGGTGCGGCGGGAGCGGATCATGGGGACGCGCGTAGGAGGCTCGGGGGGATTGGATTGAGAACGCGAAACATATCCAAAGCTTTCGGCGCATACAAGATGACAGCTCCGCGCCCGGGGCGCCGTGGCCGCTTCCGTATGGCGTCCTGTAGAGTGAGACGCCGCTCCGGCGCGCAGGGTTGCCCGGGCCCGGCGGACCGGGGAGGAGTGAAAGCGGGCGGGGGCGGGAGCGAAAAGCTCCCGCCCCCGCCCGGAACGCCTCGCGGCGTCTCTGCCGTCCGTGTCCGCGACTAGCGCCTGGCCACCGCGCCGCCCTTGCGCGCGAGGGCTTCCTTGACCCAGGCGTCCAGCCGGTCGGGCGCATCGGCCCCGGTGATCATGCGCCCCTCGAAGATGAAGGACGGGGTCCCGCTGACCCCGAGCTTCTCCCCCGCCTTCTGGTCGGCGGCGATCCGGGCGCGGAAGCGGTCCTCCGCCACGCAGCGGCCGAACTCGGCCGTGTCGGGAACGCCGGCGTCCGCGGCGTAGCGATCCCAGCCGCGCTTGCCGATGGAGTCCTGCCCCGCGAAGAGGGCGTCGTGGTACGCCTGGAAGCGGCCCTGCGCCCCGGCGCACTCCGCGGCGTTGGCGGCGGCGAAGGCGTGGGGGTGGATGGCCTCCAGCGGGAAGTGGCGGTAGACCACGGCCACCCTCCGGGGGTCGTTGGCGATCACCCGGTCGATCCCCTCGTTGACCCGGGCGCAGAAGGGGCACTGGAAGTCCGAGAACTCGATGATGCGGACCGGGGCGTCCGCCGCGCCGAGCACGCTGGCGCCGGTGGCGAGGGGCTCCCACCCCTTCACCGCCCGCTCCGCCGCCGGGTCGGCCGGCCGTGGGGCGAAGAACTCCCTGCGCACCACCAGCCCGGTGACCACGACGGCACACAGGGTGAGCACGACGGTGAGCACGTTCGCCAGCGTTTCCTTCATGTCCCTCATGGGGGCCTCCGGCGGGGTGACGGTGGGTGACGGGGCGCCGCGCTCCACGCGGCACGGTGGCGGAACGGCTTGCGGGAGAGGCCGAGGCCGGGCGGCACGACGGCGCGTTCCCGGCAGGAAGTGCGCGACGGGGGTGGGAAGCGCCGCGAGGCCGCCGGGAAGTCCTGCCCGCCGCATAGATTCTGCCACCGCATGCTTGCGCTCGCACAGTAACCCGGGGCCGTGGGCTTCGCAAGGGTTCACGCAAGCGCTCCCGACGGGGCAATCATGAAGCGGGCGCGGGCGGGGCAGCGGCGCGCGTCTCCGCCCGGCCGTGAAACAAGTGGGTGTCCGGAGGAGTACGAGGCGCACCGCCGCCACAAAACGTGGCGGCAACGTTTCGGTGGGCTCGCGTGTCTAAGTCCGGGGGCGCCACCGCGCTCCCGGCGACCCGTATCCTCCCGGCTCCCCGCCGTGCCGGGGAGAACGGGATCCACCCGTCCAGGAAGACGCTTTCATGAAGCCTATCCGTGGTGCCCTCCTCGCCCTCGCCGTCGCGGGGTGTCCGGCGGCGGTCCGGGCCCAGGTCCCCGCGCAGGGACCGCCCGCCGGGGCGAGGCCGCAGGTCCCTTCCGGCGTGATCCGCGGCACGGTGCTCGACGCGGCCACCGGCGGCCCCGTCGCGTCCGCCAGCGTGGGTGTGTGGAGCGCCGCCGACTCGGTGCTGGTGACCGGCGCCGTGGCCGGGCCGGACGGCGTCTTCCGCATCGAGGGTCTGCGCCCCGGGAGCTACTACCTGAGGGTGGGCGCGCTGGGGTACACGGCGGCATCCCCCCGGGTCGCGCTCACGCCGCAGGCGCCGCAGGCCGACCTGGGACAGATCCGCCTCGCCGCGGCGGCGGTGGCGCTGGAGGGGCTGGAGGTGCGGGCGGAGCGCTCCGCCGTGGCGCTGGCCCCCGACCGGAACACCTACGTCGCGCGCGACCTGGCGCCGGCCGGGGGGACCGCCACCGACGTGCTGCGCAGCGTCCCCTCCGTGGAGGTGGACGGCGAGGGCAAGCTGAGCCTGCGCGGCAACCCCAACGTGGCCGTGCAGCTCAACGGCCGCGCCGCCCCCATGAGCGGCGCCCAGCTCGCCGGCTTCCTGCAGCAGCTCCCGGCCAACCTGGTGGAGCGGGTGGAGGTGGTCCCCAACCCCTCGGCCAAGTACGACCCCGAGGGGATGGCGGGGATCATCAACATCGTCATGAAGCAGAACGCCGACCTGGGGCTCAGCGGCGGCGTCATGGCGAGCGCCGGCACCGGCAACCAGTACAACGCCTCCGGGAACCTGGGCTACCAGCGGGGGCCGCTCACCCTCTTCGGCAGCTACGGCCTCAACGTCGACAACCGCGAGACCAACGGCTACAACCTGCTGGAAAGCCTGGTCCGCCCCAACGCCTTCGCCTTCCAGCGGCAGGAGATCCTGGGCACCGTCGACGTCCTGGGCAACGTGCTCAACACCAGCGCCGACCTGCGCCTGGGCAAGCAGAGCACGCTGTCCGCCAGCTTCCTGTTCAGCGACCGCGACATCGAGCTGGACACCAGCAACGACTACTTCCGGCTCGACGCCGAGCGGGACGTGTTCGGCCGCTCCCGCGACGTCACTGCCAACCGGGGGAGCGACAACAACCTGGACGCCTCGCTGGCGTTCCGCCGCACGGTGGAGCCCCAGCGCGACGAGCTGTCCGCCGAGCTGCGCTTCAACCGGGCGGACTTCTGGACCCGCAACCGGTTCACCGTGGACTCGCTGACGGTGGAAGGGGCGGTGCTGGGCGACCAGCCGGAGCTGGCGAGCACCCGCATGGCGGCGGTGAGCGACAACCTGACCTTCCAGGCCGACTACACGCGGGGGCTGGGGACGCGCACCAAGCTGGAGACCGGCTACAAGGGCTCGCTCCGCCGGCTGGACAACGACTACCTGCTGCAGAGCTTCTCGTACCCCGGGAACCAGTGGGTCCGCGACGGGAACAGCAACGAGTTCGGCTACGACGACCAGGTGCACGCCGTGTACGGCGTCGTCAGCCGGAGCCTGGGCCGGGCGGACCTCCAGGCGGGGCTGCGGGCGGAGCGCGCCACCTCCGACTTCGTCCTGGGCGGCGGCGACGCCTACTCCAACGACCAGGTCAACTTCTTTCCCAGCGCCCTGGCGTCGTACAACCTCAGCGACACCCGCCAGGTGAAGGCGAGCTACTCCCGGCGCATCCAGCGGGTGAGCACCCAGCTGCTGAACCCGTTCGCCTTCCACGAGGACGAGCGCAACATCATCGTCGGCAACCCGTCGCTCACGCCGGAGTTCACCCACGCCCTGGAGCTGGGCTACCAGCAGTCGTTCCCCCGGGGGTCGCTGCAGGTGACGCCGTTCTTCCGGCGCACCGAGGACGTCATCCGGCGCACCCGCACGGTCAGCGACCTGGGCGTCAGCACCAGCACCTTCGCCAACCTGGCGACCAGCGACGCCTACGGCACCGACGTCACCGGCTCGCTGCGCCTGGGCGAGCGCTTCAGCGGCTTCGGCAGCTTCAACGTTTTCCAGATGGAGACCGACGGGAGCAACGTCTCGCCCGACCTCGACACCAGCGCCTTCACCTGGTCCGCGCGGATGAACGCCAGCTACAAGGTGAGCTCCACGCTGGACGTGCAGGGGATGTACATGTACCGCGCTCCCATGAACGTGGAGCAGGGGCGGGTGTCCGCGTTCTCCATGACCAGCCTGTCGGTGCGGCAGAAGCTGCGGGGCGACCGGTCCAGCCTCAGCCTGCGCGTGATGGACCCGTTCGACACCATGCGGTTCAACGTCCGCACCGACGACGGGCGGTTCATCCAGGAGACCGACCGGCGGTTCGGGGCGCGGGCGGTGTTCCTGGGGTTCACCTACAACTTCGGGCGGCCGCCCCGGGTGCGGCAGCCGCAGCCCCAGCAGCAGCCGGAGTCGGATCCGCGGAGCGGGGTTCCGTACGGAAGTTGACGAGTTTTTTTGATTGATCTATTGGTTGCGGGACGGCGGGGAACTGCGGATTCGGGCGTGCCCCCGGCTGGCGCCGGGGTCGGGCTTCGGCTCCGTAACGCAGCAAACAACGCTGCGTAACGGAGTCGAGACCCGGCGGCAGCACCTCTGAACTGAGGTGCCCCGCCGGGTCTCGCCCTTCGGGCCGAAATCCCTCACGCGGGGTGAGCGCCGGCGTCCGCCGGGCAGGAGCCTTGCGTCTGCCGGGTCCGCGGTCGAGCTTTGGCCGCGGGTGTCCCGAAGCCACGCCGTCCGCCGCGCCAACCCGCTCCCGATCTCATGGCCCCGTCCGCCCAGCCCGCCCAGCCCACGGAGGACCTGCGCCGCCTGCACGCCACGCTGGACCGGCTCGTCCGCCGGCTCACGCGGCAGCTGTACGGCAGCCCGCGCGAGATGCAGATGGACGCCGGGGCGGCCATCAACCTGCTGTACGGGGTGGAGGTGCCCAACAAGGCGTACCTCGCCTCCTCGCTCGCCAACCTGGTGCGCGAGCTGGGGCAGCGCCGGCCCGACCTGTTCCGCTACACCGTCACCCTGCAGGGCGCGCTGGAGCAGATCGGGGCGCTGCTGCCGCCGGAGGACCCCGCCGGCGGGCCGCCTCCCGGCTGACCCGGCACGTGCACCCCGGAGCCGGAAGCAGTTCATGGCCCGGGTCCTCGCTGCGCCCACCCGCGAAACCGGCATCTTCATCCACTCTGCTCCATCTGTTTCCGGCTTTCCGCTAACCCCCGCGAGTCCCGGAATTTCCGCTGCATCTACGTTGCTCCGCTCCGTTTAGGGCATGGATTTCGCGGAACTCCGGCCCGTCCGGTCCGGGAAACGCACGGCTCTGCCACGGCCTCCCGGGACCAGCGGAGAACACCGGGGGAGGGGTGCTGCGGCTGCATGAAACTGGTCATCTTCGGGCTGACGGTGAGCTCCTCGTGGGGGAACGGCCACGCCACACTGTGGCGTGGCCTTTGTCGCGCCCTGGCCGCGCGGGGCCACGAGATCGTGTTCTTCGAGCGGGACGTGCCCTACTACGCCGAGCACCGCGACCTGCGCGAGCTTCCCGGCGGGGGCGAGCTGCTGCTGTACCCTTCGTGGGAGGACGCACTGCCCACCGCGCGGCGCCACCTGGACGACGCCGACGTGGGGATGGTGACCTCGTACTGCCCGGACGGCGTCGCCGCGTCCCGGCTGCTGCTGGATTCGCGGGCCGGGCTGCGCGTGTTCTACGACATGGACACCCCGGTGACGCTCCAGGCGCTGGAGCGCGGGGAAACGGTGCCGTACCTGCCGCCGTGGGGACTGGGGGACTTCGACCTGGTGCTCAGCTTCACCGGGGGCGCCTCGCTGCGCGAGCTGCGCACCCGGCTGGGCGCGCGGCGCGCCGTGCCGCTGTACGGCAGCGTGGACCCGGAAGTGCACCGCCGCGTGCCGGCGCAGGAGGTGTTCCGCGCCGACCTGTCGTACCTGGGGACGTACGCAGCGGACCGGCAGGCGGCGCTGGAGGCGCTCTTCATCGAGCCGTCGCGGCGGTGCCCGGGGCAGCGCTTCCTCATCGGCGGGGCCCTGTACCCGGCCGACTTCCCGTGGACCGACAACGTGTTCTTCGTGCGCCACGTGGCACCCGGCGACCACCCGGCGTTCTACTCGTCGTGCCGCATGACGCTCAACGTGACGCGCGCGGCCATGGCTGCCATGGGCCACTGCCCCTCGGGGCGGCTCTTCGAGGCGGCGGCGTGCGGCACCCCCATCCTCAGCGACCACTGGACGGGGCTGGACGAGTTCTTTTCGCCCGGCGAGGAGATCCTGGTGGCCCGCACCACGGACGAGGCGCTGCGCGCGCTGCGGCTGCCGGCCGGGGAGCTGGACGCGGTGGCGCGGCGGGCGCGCGAGCGGGCGCTGGACGAGCACAACGCCGCCCGCCGCGCGCGTGACCTGGAGGAGGCGCTGGCCGGCGCGTACGATGCGCCCGGCGCCTTCCAGGCGGCCGGGGTGCCGGAGCCCGGCCGCACCCTTTCCATGGAGGTGTGAGCATGTGGGGGATCGTACCGGCGGCCGGGGCGGGGAGCCGCATCCAGCCCCTCGCCTTCTCCAAGGAGCTGCTCCCCGTGGGGAGCCAGTTCGACGCCGACGGGGTGGAGCGTCCGCGCGCGGTGAGCGAGTACCTGGTGGAGCGCATGGTGCGCGGGGGCGCGGACCGCATCTGCTTCGTGATCTCGCCGGGAAAGTCCGACATCCTGGGCTACTACGGCGGCGAGGTGGGCGAGGCCCGCGTGTGCTACGTGGTGCAGCCGAAGCCGGCCGGCCTGTGCGACTCCATCTTCCGGGCGCTGCCGCTGATCGAGCCCGCGGAGCAGGTGCTGGTGGGGCTCCCGGACACCATCTGGTTCCCGGAGGACGGACTTGCCCGCCTCCCCGACGGCGAGTTCTCGTTCCTGCTCTTCCCGGTGGAGCGGCCCGAGTTCTTCGATGCCGTGGTGACCGATGGCGAGGGGCGCGTGCGGGAGATCCAGGTCAAGCAGCCCGGGGCGGAGTCGCACTGGATCTGGGGGGCGTTCAAGCTCCCCGGCTCCGTGCTGGCCGAGCTCCACGCGCTGTGGCAGGAGCGGGGACGGAGGGACGAGTACATCGGCACGCTGGTCAACGCCTGGCTGGCGCGCGGCGGCGAGGCGCGCGGGGTGCCGGCGGGGGAAGCGTACGTGGACGTGGGAACGCTGCACGGATATCGCGAAGCGATCCACGTGCTGGAAGAGCGGCCGGCGGCGGGGGCGGACGCCCTTCCCGCGGGCCGCGCTCTGCTCACCTGAGGAGGGGAGGAAAGGGGTGAACTCGCCAGCCGCACTGCAGGGCGACCTTTCGAGCGACCGCATCCGCGACCGGGTACGGGAGCTGGAGCCCTGGTTCCACAACCTGGACCTTCGCGGGGTGCGCACCGCGCCGCAGCACTTCCTGGGCGACTACCCATCGTTCAAGTTCAGGAACTTCGCGCACGTCATCCCCCGCGACCTCACGGGCAAGACGGTGCTGGACGTGGGGTGCAACGCCGGCTTCTACTCCATGGAGATGAAGCGCCGCGGGGCCGAGCGCGTGGTGGGGATCGACAGCGAGGAATTGTACCTGGCGCAGGCCCGCTTCGCGGCCGAGGTGAACGGGCTGGACATCGAGTACCGCAGCATGTCCGTGTACGAGGTGGGCGCGCTGGGCGAGAAGTTCGACTTCGTCATCTTCATGGGCGTGCTCTACCACCTGCGCCACCCGCTTCTGGCGCTGGACCTGCTGCGCGAGCACGTGGTGGGCGACCTGCTCCTGTTCCAGAGCATGCAGCGCGGCAGCACCCAGGTGGAGCCGCTGGAGCCCGACTACCCCTTTGCCGAGGAGGCGATCTTCGACCGCCCCGGCTACCCGCGCATGCACTTCGTGGAGCAGCGCTACAGCCAGGACATCACCAACTGGTGGGTGCCCAACGCCGCCTGCGCCGAGGCCATGCTGCGCAGCGCCGGCTTCGCCGTCGTGGAGCACCCCGAGCAGGAGGTCTACCTGTGCCGCGTCGCCGACCTCCCGGACGACCAGCCGCGCGCGGTGTACCCGGCCCGCGGGAGGTAGTCCGGTGGTCGAAGCGGTGATGATCTGGAACGAGCCCAACAACACCTCGCACTGGGACTTCGGCATCGACCCGGGGTGGCGGGTGTTCGCGGAGATGACCAAGGCCGCGGCGAGTGCCGTCGCCGCCGAAAGCGCGTCCACGCTCCGGGTGCTGGGCGGCATCTCCCCCATCGACCCCGGCTTCATCCGCAACATGCGGGAGCAGGGGGTGCTGGACGCGGTGGACGTGGTGGCGGTGCACGGGTTCCCGCTGGACTGGAACCTGTGGATGATCGAGGAGTGGCCGGAGAAGCTGGCCTCCATCCGCGAGGAAACGCACCTCCCCGTGTGGGTGTCCGAGGTGGGGGTGTCCACCTTCGCGTGCGAGGAAACGCAGGAGTACGGGCTGCTGCGCACGGCGGAGCTGCTGCTGGGCCGCACCGATCGCGTGCACTGGTACTCGCTGTTCGACCTTCCCCGCGCCTGGGGCGCGACCACGCGCCACCGGGAGCGGGAGGGCTCGTCGTACTTCCGGCACTTCCACATGGGGCTCTTCGACGCCGAGGGGCGGCCCAAGCGGGCCCAGCGGCGCTTCGCCGAGTTCACGCCGGAGATGGGGGTGTGCCAGTGGTTCCACTTCCAGGACCCGCGGCTGGACGACGCCGTGCGCTGCCTGCGCGAGATGGGCGTCAGGAAGCTGCGCACCGGGCTGAGCTGGTCGGACGACCACCGGCCGGACTCGCTCGCCTGGTTCGACCGGCAGATGGCGGCGCTGGAGGAGTTCGACACCACGGTGACGTTCTGCTTCACGCCGGACCACTGCGGGGTCGTCCCGCACTACACCAGTCCTCCGAAGCGCATCGAGGAGTTCGCGGACTTCTGCGCGCGGATGACGCGGCGGTATGCCAGGTAGCTGATTACGGCAGGGTTGGGCGTGCCCCCGGCTGGCGCCGGGGTCGGGCTTCGGCTCCGTAGCAAACGAAACTACCGTTTGCAACGGAGTCGAGCCCCGACGATACTGCTGTCGGGTCTCGCCCCTTCGGGCCGAAATCCCTCACGCAGACTGGTTTCTGCTTCACGAACACCACGACATTGCCGTGAGCTCCGACCTGCTTTCCGCGCCGCCGCGGCCGCGCGCGGCCCCCTCCGCCTCGCCCGCCCTGTCCGCCGAGCACGCCGCGCCGGACGGGCCGCTTCCCTGGATCTCGGTGGCCCCGGGGGCGCCGTACTTCGTCACCGAGCACGGCGAGGCGTGGACGCCCATCGGGCAGAACGACGCCATCACCTGGCCGGAGCTGGCGGGGCTCTTCCGGCGGCGCGACCTGGCGGGGGTGGAGGCGCACCTCCGCCGGCTGCGGGAGCACGGGGTCACCGTGCTGCGGCTGATGCTGGAGTACGCGCACCGCGAGCACCGCTACCTGGAGCGGCCGGTGGGGGTCTTCCAGCCCAACATGGTGCAGCTGTGGGACGACCTGTTCGCGATCTGCGAGCGCGTGGGAATGCGGATCCTGCTGACCCCGTTCGACACCTACTTCACCTGGGTCCGCTGGGCTAAGCACCCCTACAACCGCGCGAACGGCGGGCCGTGCGCGGACCGCACGCAGCTCCTGGTGTGCCCCGCGACGCGCGAGGCCGTGAAGCGGCGGCTGGAGTTCGCCACCGCGCGCTGGGGGGGGAGCGGCGCGCTCTTCGCCTGGGACGTGTGGAACGAGTTCCACCCCGCGCAGGGCGACCACCGCTTCGACGAGTTCCACGGCGTCATCGCCGACCTGTCGCGCTTCCTGCGCGAAACGGAAACGCGCCTGCACGGCCGCGCCCACCCGCAGACGGTGTCGGTGTTCGGCCCCGAGCTCCTGAACCACCCGCAGCTGGTGGACCCCATCCTCCGCCACCCGGAGCTGGACTTCGCCAGCAGCCACTTCTACGAGAAGGGGACCATCGACGACCCGCGCGACACCGTGGCCCCGGCCGTGAGCGTGGGCGCACTGACGCGCGCCGCGCTGGCCGAGATCCACGACGGGCGCCCCTTCTTCGACAGCGAGCACGGGCCCATCCACGCCTTCAAGGACCGGCACCGCATCCTGCCGGAGCCGTTCGACGACGATTACTTCCGCCACATCCAGTGGGCCCACCTGGCCTCGGGCGGCGCGGGCGGCGGGATGCGCTGGCCAAACCGACACCCGCACGTGCTGACCGCGGGCATGCGGCGCGCGCAGCGCGGCCTGGCCGGCTTCCTCCCGCTGGTGGACTGGACCCGGTTCCGCCGCCGCAACCTCAACGCGGAGATCACCCTCTACACGCCCGCGCTCGCCGGCTTCGCCTGCGGCGACGAGGCGCAGGCGGTGGTGTGGCTGCTGCGCAGGGACACCGTCGGCAAGGACGGTCGGCTGCGGCGCGA